>Ga0187893_10000405_pt1 | contig 112972 bp, 132 predicted proteins | sample MA1701074metaG_FD_139574 | JGI IMG/M metagenome (GOLD analysis project Ga0187893, IMG submission 139574) | White microbial mat communities from a basaltic lava cave in the Kipuka Kanohina Cave System on the Island of Hawaii, USA - MA170107-4 metaG ...
CGTCAGCATCGCTACGGCTTCACGCTTGTACTCCGCTGAAAATCTCCGCCTCTGTGTCATGACACCCGCCTGGCTCATTCTGAGCCTTATCTAGGTGTCCGTCAAAACGGGGTAGAACCCGTCTATCTGATCCTTCATCGAGATTATTACGACCAAATCATTCCTAACCGTGCCGCCCATGATCACCTACGGAGAACAGGAGAATATCTCCACTTTGTACCGAATGGTGAGGTTTGGCTTAAAGAACACCTTCCCCTTGAGTGGATAGACACCATCCTCTTCGCCACCATCCACCGTCCAGTTAGTCAAATGGAGCGTATAATAGTCAGTGCATTAAGTAGACGAGATGTTCGGCTGAACGAGAGGAGACGCAATGTCAGATGAGAAAGACCCGATCAGTGAGATAGTGGAAGCGGTACACGATGTGCGAGATTTCCTGAAGCAGCCGAACGTGAAGACAGCAGTTGTCTACGCGCAGAGTACGAACTCGCTCGCTCAGGCTGGTACCCTTGCCGCCGCCGCTGCCATAGTCAGTGGAATGCTCGCCGTTGGAGAACCCGCTATCTCTACAGAACAGCCGGTTCACAAACCGGACGATCAGCGAGTGACTCAGACACAAGAGAACGCCTTGTTCGCTGCTGGTGAAGTTGAAACCTTGGTCAATGGAAGTCCACCACCGGATTTATTCTGGTCGGGGAATGACGATGCCCCATTCTGGAGCGGTGACGATTCCGCATCCTTTTGGAGATCAAGGTCTGCAATAGTTCGACGTTTGACGATGGGATGAGGCTAATCATCCAGGCCGGACGGTCGGGCGTTAGCCAGAGGCTGAAGGACCTCTGGATACTGAAGCTTCTCCAATCCCTCCTGTAGCGTCTTCATGGAGATCAACTCCTTGTGCACATACTGCTCATGCACATTCCCGGCTGAATGCCCTGTGAGCGTCTCCGCAATATTGACCGGAACTCCCACACTATGAAGCTTTGTAATACCGCCGTGCCTCAAGGCAAGAATCAGCCGAGGATCTGTCAGTCCCGATGATGCGACGCGGTCAGATCGCCAAGTAGTTGCGAAGAAGATGAGTGGGGTGGATGACGGGTTTCGAATTGCATCCGACCAATCGTCAAATCAACAAGATCAAAGAGATAGCTGTGCAGATCGCGGCAAAACAAGGCAAGAAATCCGCAAATCTGCAACCGAACGCAACCAGAATTCCGACCATCAAGACCCATCTCAAGTCGATGGAGATGAGTCATGAGCGTACGTCTTACCCTCCCCTCTCGTCGTCACCACATCACTCAAAAAGTCCGGATTGCGGACCAGCGCACGCTCTATATCTCCGTTCACGATGATGCGTCCCCGGCTGAGATCTTCCTGAGGGTGAAAGGTGCGGACTGTACCCCGGAGACAATCGCACTCTACGACGTCATTGCCCGTCTGATGAGCGTGGCTCTGCAGTACGGCGCATCTCTCGAGAAGCTCAGTGATCTCCTCACAGGCGCCAAATTTTCCCCCTGCGGACCCGTGTGCGGACACGAGCGTCTGAAATACTGTTCTAGTTTGCCCGATCTCATTGGCCGGCATTTGTTAGTCGAGTACTGTGGGCGCGATGATTTGGCGCATGTTCCGAGTGCGTCCACTGAAATGTCATAGCTGAGCGAGCCCCTTGGGTGTGTTCTGCAATGTAGGAGGAGGACGGATTATGAAAAGAAGCTCTGGACACTTTGGACACCCCCCCCCATAAAAGGGAAAAGAAGAGTAAACGACGCTCGGAAGCGAAATCCACGGTTCCGCCCAATCAACTCTATGAGCCGGCAACCATCGTCTCGGCCTTGGAACGTGCCCGCGGGATGATTGCCATCGCGGCACGCTTGCTACGCTGTAGCCGGCAGACAATCTATACTGCTGTCCGTACCTATCCCGAGGTCAAAGAGGCGCTCGACGACGCGCGCGAACTCGGTCTTGATCTGGCAGAGATGGCACTCTTTAAAGCAATCGACAAAGGACAAGGCTGGGCCATCACGCTCTATCTGAAGACCCAGGGGCGCAAGCGGGGCTATGTGGAAAAGGTCGACGTCGGGTCAGATTCCGCGACGCTGGAAGAGTTGGTGCTCATGGCACAGGGGAAACGGGCGGAACGGGAACAGAAGACACGGGAGGGGTATGCCTGAAGGGAGGGACAGATGAAGGCGACGACGGAAAGGCCTACAGACCTCTTGGACCTCACTCGTCAGTGGTACTGGCCGTCCGAGGTGGCCAAGATCTGTCACGTTTCAAAGGCGACCGTGTACCGCTGGATCGAAGAAGGGAGTATCGTGACGATCCTCACCCGCCGGCCGTTCAAGATCCGACGGGAAGAGGTTGAGCGGATGCTGAGCGAGGATGGTGACGCACACCTCTGTCTCTACGCCTCCGCTCTAACCAGATATCAGCTTTACTTAGAGGTCCGACAGCCCGGATGGTTGCAGGGGCAGTCACTTACTGCCGTGCGGGCGTTGCGACATGCATCAGAGCAGAATTCTTTTCCTGCTTCAATGGAACATTGACACTGAGGATGCGCGCATTTCCTCTCAGCCATGATGATCTCCTGGAAGTATGTTACCTATGAACCCCGTTCATACCATGCACACGCTCCTTCCGCCTCCAGTCAATGCCTTCGTCCGACTAATAGGTTGACGGACCTCCTTCATGATCCCTCTATAACGTCGTCGTATGACCCCGGTTGGTTATATAGGCGTTGACCATATCGCCTGGAAAGACTTGATCCAGTTTCGTACTCTTGTCGACATAAATTCCATGCTGTTTCCTTCATTGTTTTCATAAAATGGTACTCTCCCTCTCTATTCATTAACGTCCCTTTGATCGTATCTTTCGTGAGCCGCTCTTTGATGGTGAGACTTGCTTCTTTCTCATAGGATCGGCAGCGTAAGTCACGCTTATTCCGAGGCCCAACAGACCAACCACAAGCATCGATAGTATTCTCTTTCCATATGTGACCTCCGTTTACTGTCGATCACCTTGACGGAGGACACCCGGGTCGGAAACTGGGGAAACGCCTTGGGGAAGATGGTGTTCGATCACGTCACTAAGAAGCAGCACGCTAAATCGATTCAGATTTATAGGTGCGTGTGAACAAGAAAACAGAAAGACGATGAATCACATCGGACCATTGCGGGTGTCGGCGTAGGATTGACCGCCTGCTTCATAATCATGAAACGATAGAGAGATGGTAAGATGTTGCCTATGTCGTTAGCCATCACTATATGTTTAGATATGTAGACGATGCCATCAAAACAGTAAGGGTTCGAAAGCTCCAAAAACTTGAACGCTAATGTGATGCGATACTGCAGCTTTTCTTTAGATTTCATCTTCTTTCACAAGAACTGCGCTTTTCGCCATGGCTATGATCCCCCAAGGTCGTTCAGTTTTTCCTCCAGAAGCGCTGTTAATACAACCGAAACCCGTTGGGTATGGTCAGCGTACATAGACTTCAGGCTGCGAGCCCGAGGTTGTAGTGAGTGTCTGATCTTGATTCGCCATGTGTGCCGCTCAAGGATGGCGATCATGCCAAAATGCCTAGCCTTCTGCACAATTTATAACTTGTCTAAGGAGGCAATGATGAAATTGTCTGTTCGTCAAAAGTTCATCGTCGTGTGTGCGTATGGGCTCAGTCTTGTACTGGCGCCGGACATTCGAGCCTATGAAGAGATTTCGATTGCTGATAGTGGTTCGCTGTCGGGAACTGTCCATCTCGAGGGCAAAGCGCCGATGCCGAAGGGGTACAATCTCATGACCGTGCCGGACCCGGTCTACTGTGGGCGGATTTCGGATGGTAAAGGGTGGCGCTTACTGCAGCCTTTTGATGTCGGACCGAAGGGGGAATTTCGCCGCGTCGTTGTATATCTTGAGGGGATCGACAAGGGGAAACCGTTCGAAGAGTATATTCCGTCGAGGATCGAAGCCATTGATTGCCGCTTTCTGCCGTTTATCAATCTCGTGCGCGATCAGCACGATGTCGTCGTCGTGAACATGGACCCTGCCATGCACGACATTCAAGCCTATGAGACCTCGAACTTAGGGTCTCGCGTCTTGTTCAATGTTCCGTTGCCGATCAGTCAACAATATCCTCACGAAGCCGGGTTGAGCACGCGTGTTCACACGCACTATGAGGGGAAGCCCATAACTCAATCGGTCAAGATGACGAAAGACCGGAAGATCTTCACCATGCAATGCGGCTTCCATCCGTACATGGAGAGCTGGGCGTTGGTCGCAGAGCATCCCTACTATGCTGAGACCGATCATGAAGGACGGTTCGAGTTGAGCGGGATTCCACCGGGGACCTATCAGGTGAAGGTCTGGCATCCCTATGTCAGGGAGGATATTGTGCAGACGATTGCGATTGAACCGAACAAGCAGACAAGCATTGCGTTGAAGATCGAGGCGCCGATCGGACGCCTCTATGCCAATCAAATGGTCGAGAATGCCTATGCTCGGTACAGCATTACCGAGGAGGTGCAGCGTCAAATCCTACCGACAGTGGAGAAGCAAAGCATCAACGGAAACCGATAATAAGGAGCGTTACACCTTGAAAGATTAACCCGGCCCTTGATATCCCGTATTCATCATCGCCCATATGATGATAGCGAGAGCGAAGGCGCCCAGAATAACGTAGGTGATGATGTCAGCTGGCCCCGGCATGGCGTGATCTCCTTGTAGGAGTGAATGAAACTGCCTTTAACAGCCTGAATGCAGCACGGCCTCATCTTCTATTGTAACAGGTGCTTCCCTAAGGTTTTTAAAGAAAATCCTGAAACTAGGGACTGAAAAGGTGGCCATTCATCACCCAATGCACGCCGATACTGGCTGCATAGCCTAATGCGATTGCCCATGTCCATTGCAGATGCGCCATAAAGGTATAGATCCCCCGCGCTTGCCCCATGAGCGCCACGCCAGCCGCCGACCCGATCGAGAGCAGCGACCCTCCGACTCCTGCGGTCAGCGTGACCAGCAGCCACTGGCCGAGATCCATCTCCGGGTTCATGCTCAATACGGCGAACATAATGGGGATGTTGTCTATGATTGCTGACAATAGCCCAACGAGGATATTGGCGGCCGTTGCGCCCAGGTCTTGATACAGAAAACCGGATAGAAGGGTGAGATAGCCCAGCGCCCCAAGACCGCCCACACAGAGCATGATGCCATAAAAGAACATTAGGGTGTCCCATTCCACGCGCTTCATGCTGATAAAAATATCGAACGGCTTGAGGGCAGGCTTCACGAGCCCATTCCTCTGCTCCGTGGTCTCGCCATCGAGGGCAGGGATGTCCGCCCATTCCTCCAGTTCCTTCCGCCGGAGAAAATGCCCATAAGATTTCAGTATCCCTAGTCCGGTCATCATGCCGAGAAACGGAGGCATCCCAAGGAAATGATGCAGCACCACGGTGCCGGCGATGGTAAAAACAGAAGAACAATGATGTAGCCCCCATGTTTCACTTCTACCGGCTCCATCGTGGCTGTCGGTATGGCGCGTGTGATCGTCATCGCCATTGCAATGGCTGGCACCAGCCAGTTGACAAGCGACGGAATAAACAGTGTAAAAAACTCTCCGAATTGCACCACGCCTTTCTGCCAGACCATGAGTGTCGTGATATCCCCAAAGGGGCTGAACGCACCACCGGCATTGGCCGCCACGACCACATTGATACACCCCAAGGCGATGAAGCGCTCGTTGCCTGCACCGATTGCCATGACCACGGCACCCATGACCAGGGCGGTCGTGAGGTTATCGGCCACCGGGGAGATAGTGAACGCCAGGATGCCGGTCAACCAGAAGATGCTACGCAGGGACAGCCCCAATGAAATAAGCCACGTCCGCAACGCCTCAAAGATATTACGCTCGCTCATCGTATTGATGAAGGTCATCGCGGAGAGAAGAAAGAGCAGCAGCTCAGCATATTCGAGCAGAGTTTGCCGCAGGATTTCTGTGGCAGCATGGGATTGATTCTGTGCACCATACGCGAGCGCCGTTACAATCCAGATCATGCCCGCCGCGACCATGACCGGTTTGGATTTACGCAGGTGAATGGATTCTTCGACAATAACCAGAAGGTAGGCCGCGACAAACATGGCAAGCGCCGTGTAACCCGTCCAGTGATGTACAAAGCTCGTCATCGGATCCTTTCTATTTGTGGCAACTGTTACCAAAACAGAACAAGCATGCGAGGTAAAGAGCAAAGCAGTTCTCTTGTCATGGTGGTATTGGATGGTTGTGGACCTGGAGGATGCCCAGAAAACGAAATGGGCATATAATGCAGGGAATGTCTGACATCATCCCTCACGATATCAAGCAGTTCCTGGTTGCGAATATCGAGTCGATTTTGCAACTCGAAGCGTTGCTGCTGCTTCGCCGACATCAAGATCAGAAACTAAGTTGCGAGACGATCGCTATCAGACTATACGTGAGTCCGCTTGATGTTGCAGGAACGCTCCGTAAGCTCGTCGCACGGGGGTTAATTGTAGCTGAAGTCCAAGGTGCGATTGAGGTGTTTCAATATAATTATACGAACCAAGCGGTTGTCCAGGCTGTAGATCGAGTCGCCGACCTCTATACTAAGTACTTAATCCCCGTCACGAATTTCATCCATCAGCGTCCGCCCAAGAGCCTTCAGGAGTTTTCGGACGCCTTCAAGCTGAACGAGGATGAGTAGTCATGTCCGAAGCCATCTATGGGCTGTGTGCAATAACAGCTGTTCTCTGCGCATGGTTGCTCCTCAAAGCCTATTGGAAGGGGGGCACCTCGCTGTTGTTCTGGAGTGGGCTGTTCTTTGGAATCCAGGCGTTGAATAACGTCTTATTGATGCTGGATAAGATCGTGTTCCCGTCGATTGACCTCAGCCTCGTGCGTCTGAGTATTGCCCTCTTCGCCATTATCCTCCTGCTCTATGGCCTGATCATGAGAGCGGACGCAGGGTGATGCCTTTCATCGAAGTCAAGGAATGGTTGCTCGGAGCCATCACGCTGGGAACCATCGTGGCTGGATTGTTCTTTCTGCGGTTCCGGAGACTGACGCATGACCATCTCTTTTTCTTTTTTGCCCTGGCCTTTTTTGTGGAGGCGGTTGGTCGGATGATTATGGCCATGAACGCGGTCTCCTCGGAGGAACATCCGGTTATCTATATTTTGCGGCTCATCTCCTATGGCCTCATCGTCTGGGCAATCGTGCAGAAGAATCGTAAGCGTTCATGACGAAAGGTGTCGTGCGCAACGCTAGCAGCAAGGTCACTAAGGATGATACGACTGCTTACTAGAAAAGCCTATTTTGAATGCTTTTCATATCTTCAACTATAGCCAATCTATTTGTGGTTTTCTGCTTCCCTCTCGCAGCCCTTGCTGCAGACTTCACAGGCCCCGTGCTCCGCATTATCGATGGTGATACCATCGACGTCTTGCACAACCATCAGGCGAAACGTATCCGGCTTTACGGTATCGACTGCCCTGAGAAGGGACAAGCCTACGAGACAGAGGCAAAGCAGGCTCTCTCGGACCTGGTATTTGGGAAAGCGGTGACTCTCCGGACCCACGGTAAAGACAAATACGGGTACATCATCGCCGATGTGCTATTGCTTGATGGCCACAACATCAATCTTGAGTTGGTTAAGCAGGGCTGGTGTTGGTGGTATCGGAAGTACGCGCCAGGAAACGCGGAGCTTGAGACGCTGGAGAGGGAGGCACGAGAGGCTCAAAAAGGGATCTGGCTCAATCCTGCGCCGTTACCACCATGGGAGTGGCGAAATCGATAACAAGCCGGGCGGTCTTGTATACCAGTACGTGGATGTTTTGGCAGAAAAGCCCATAGTCGCCTTAGGACTACTCTCGATACTTCTCCAAAGGTCTTGGTTGCTACGTAACTGGCATCAACCCATTAGGCTCAGTCAGGATTCGCGTTCTCTCTGTTGATTTGTTAAAGAGCAGACTGACCTGCCCCCAACTGTTAGGCCACCCTTCAAGTTCCTTCACGCCGACTGACCCGCCCCGCGAATGTAGGCCGGACGCGGCCTGAGGATTTGGCCTGCGCGTGATCGGTTTGAGCCGCTGATGCGGCGATGCGAACCTAGCATAGCTCACGTGAGTGTCTCCAGCAATTCGGGTGTGGCAGGTTCTCTCTGAGTCACCGCTGACCAATCTGCGGCGAAGGCGGCTGGTGTCTCGTCCTGCAGCGAGCTGTGGGGCCGTTGATGGTTGTAGTCCTCTCGCCACCACGTCAATTTCTCACGGACATCCTCCAGCGTGAAGAAGACATCCACGTTCAAACACTCATCGCGGAGCCGCCCATTGAAACTTTCGATGAAGCCGTTCTCGACCGGCTTGCCTGGTCGAATAAAATCCAACAAAATGCCATGACGGTAGGCCCACGCATCCATCACCCGACTGGCAAATTCGCTGCCGTTGTCGACGGTAATCGAGCGGGGAGCCCCACGCTGACGTACAATCGGCTCTAGACCCTGTGTCACCTTCTCTCCAGTCAGAGACTGATCGGCCAGCAGACAGAGGCATTCACGGGTGAACTGATCGACGACGGTCAGAATCCGGAACCACCGGCCATCCGCCACCCGCTCACTCATGAAGTCCATGCTCCAGCGTTCGGCGCCGTGGCTACGGCCTGAGGCACGCGGTGTCGTCGTGCGGCTCGCCCACGGATTTTGGTCCGCACCCGTAATCCTTCTTCGGTGTATAGCCGATAGATCCGCTTCGCATTCACCCGCCACCCATCTCGTCGCAACAGCACCGTCAATCGTCGATACCCGAATCGAACTCGGGCCGCGGCCAACTCTCGGAGGCGCATCCGTAATGCCTCTTGGGGATCGCGCCGACTCTGATATTGCAAGGAGGCCCGCGCCATCGGGAGTAGCCTCGAGACCCGGCGCTCGCTGACCTGATAGGTCGCTTGCGCCCAGCGGGCGAGGACCCGCCTGTCTCGAGGCCTTACAGCTTTTTTCGGACAATCTCCTGGAGCATATGCCGATCCAGCGAGAGATCGGCCACGAGGCGCTTCAGCTTGGTGTGTTCTTCCCGCAGTTGCCGGAGTTCGCGCAGTTCGCTGAGGGCCAACCCAGCGTATTTCCGTTTCCACGTGTAAAACGTCTGCTCGGTGATGCCCACCTGCCGACAGACTTCCACCACGGTCGTCCCGCCTTCCGCGTCCCGCAAGGCGGCCAGGATCTGTTCCTCCGTATGCCCCCGTCGTCGTGCCATCGTCGGTCCTCCTTCTGCATCCAGAAGACCACGCCGCACGCCCCTTCCTCAAGCTCCGTCTGGCCTACGTTTCGGGTTTTGGGTCATGTGGTCAGGAGCAAATGGTCTTCGGCCGTGGGGGGAAGAACATACGATGATGACCACCATTCGCTATTATCTGCCCTGAGTGGTGGTCTCCACCCTTAGTACTGTATTAGCACTGGCCCTCTCGAATAGTCCCGCCGTGTCTACTCTTGCAAGGAGCTTTCTCGCGAGCGCATCAAATTATTGGCTTGAGAGAGTTTACCGGGGGCCAGCCGAGGATAGAAGATGATAGTCTAAGGTTAGAATAGCGCCCTGGAAACATTGTGAACCGGTAGAGGAAACTTCAACTCGTTCGCTGAAGAGGCACTATTCGAGAGGAAACTCGCCGTACACCTCGGAGGGATTGTTCGGCCCAAGTACGACGCTCCGTATCTTTGTTCTGAAGGCCTTTCGATCAATCTCACTGTGATGCGGCGATGCCCACACGAGGGACCAGTTGATCTCCAGCAGCACGAAAGTGATGGCTTGGCAGACTTCTGATTTGACCCAGGTCTCCACACGATCCTCTGGTGGGCTCGATCTTGGCGTGAGTGGTCCATCGGCCGACCAATCTCCATTCACCCATCCTCTGGGCGTCAGGTGCCATTCGATCTGAATCGTCGTCGTTCTCATCTGTCTTGAATGATTCTAACAAGAAGGTCAGACATTTTGTGAAGGGTACCATCTCATGCCTGGCACACAATCGCCTTGGTCTCTGAGTCCATCAAAGATCTCATTGAGGTCAACACCAACATCACGCGACGAGCTCGGACCATCATCGCGGGCAAGGCCGATGCCTTAAAGGAAGCCGTTCGCATTGTGCTCCTCGCGGAGGAAGCGATTGCCAAGACCAAAACGGCATGACTGTTCGACCGCCGACTTATCCACTTGTGAACAATCAGCCTTAGAGGATTGCGCCGGCACCCATACATCATCTGCAGAATTGCTAGCAGACTTGGGAAATATCTAGTACCTCGCCGTTCTATTCTGCTGTTTGATAAACTCATGGTTCTACCTCGGAAAGTTAGCTCCCCTTCCCAAAAGGTTAAACCACGGGACTGCAACCATCCGACCTTAGTCCTAGTCCAACAACCAGGCCTCAATGCGATCGATACCGATGTTCTCCTCTATACCTGTTCAAAGTGTAAGCGGCTTTTCACAATCACAGATGCGTAGTGACCAACGGCTGAGGGGTTTAACAATCACTCTCAGGGCAAGGCGCCATTGACGATTCAAGTGGTGGTCGGAATGTTAGGGAGACCCCCTGGTAGCAGCTGAAGCCTGACGACGATACCGCAGTTTGCCAAAGCTTCCTTCCAACCGGCGCAGCCTTTCTCCTGTTTCATAACTGCTAAGTTGGGAAGCGACCGCCATTGATGGCTTCCTGTGCCGTTAGTGAGGCCGTTTCCTTTAATGCTTCAAATGCCGTCTTGCCCGCGGTGCTAATACTTACGGTATCCGTGGCGTTCAGCGCGGCGACAGTAGATTCTGGTTTGGTCGGATCTGGTGTTGCAGTCACTGCAGCAGTAAGCGGTGATTGGTCGGTACAAGTTGTCGGCGAGATACAATCGACGTTCATGCTATGTGCTCCCTCTGAAAAATTGATGAAGGTCGAGGCTGCTACCCCCACTGTTCATTATCGGCAGCTTTCACAATAGCTTGATCCCTAGCAGGCGCGTATCACGAACCCACGATCCCAACCCTTGTATTCAAGGTGTAGTGGGTGGCACTCCAACCTCCTCAATGATCAAAGCCCTGGTTAGGGACCATCGCAGTGCCGGTCGATTTCTCGACCTCAGTTGTCTTTACACGGGAATTAATCAGTGTTTCCGCCTTGAGCAGGGCGACGACCCTCTACGAACTGAAAGACAAAGCCCCAAAAGCCCAATCGGTCTTATAGACGGCGCTCGAGTCTCCGGCACGCGTGCTGCCATTTAGAAAATCTCTATAGACCCTTTATCCTCTCTGAGCTAGCCTGCTTCGATATGACCGACTGATCGAGCGTCCTTTTAGCCATATATTACGGCTTATTCCCAAGCTCCGACCGTCTTTCTGCATCTGCCAGGGCAATGCTGAGTAGCGAAGGTTCTCTGTTTATAGTACGATACCAACATGCAAAGTGATTGTCGCAAAATGTCTGAGGAAATCAGAGGCCTTCAATTCGCGGTTCAATGAATCGCCAGGAGTAATGCGATGAATAGTAAAGCTCTCGCTCTATGTCTGCTATTGAGTAGTGTTTGGGTCGCTGCCCCAGTCTTACTGGCAGCCAAGGGACTGCCATACGCCGCAGAAAGCTCGGGCGCACAAAACTCATTCATTCACAAAGTGCAGAAGGTTGAGGATTTCGCATCTAAAAGCCATGTTTCTAGTTACGACGGTGAGGCGTTCAAAGGATCTTCTGGAGACAAGTCCAGTGGCACGGGCATGAGATCCTATAGCGATTCTCTGGGGTCATCATTCGATGCTCATACTGGGGCTAAGGGTGATTCCTCTTCGTCTGGTCCTTGGTGGGACCGTAGAGCGTCGGGCGATCCGAGCGTCAAAGATTTGAGTGGCATGGATGGGGGTGGATTTGCACCGCCTGGTAGTTATACCGGTAGTGAGAGACGTTTCTAGAGGACTAGGGTGTCACCGTCGAGCACCGCGGTGACTTAGCCTTGGTACTCATGGCCGGAAACAATCAAAGATGGAACGGAGAGAACGAATACCATAGCGAGTAACCATTTGCACTTCATCGATCGCCTCCACATCGCTTCACTCCCCTTTCGGGAATAGACCTTTCTTTTCGAACTCCACGACGTGTTGATCGAGAAGTTTTTCCAAGTACTCCTTCAAGGAAACCTGTTCTACAGTGCTACAGCCGCCTTAATCTTTGCGATCATGCCGCGCCTTCCCGGCCTTCTATCGATGGAGAATTTATCTCCCTTTTTAAAAAGGAGACTCGGTTGAAATGTCACCACTCGGCGGGCCACGATCATGATCTCTTCGCCTGTTCGAGGATTCCGCCCCGGGCGGGGGTGCTTATTTCGGACTGTAAACTTACCAAAACCAGAGATGATGATCGGTTCACCAATTTGGACAATAGACAGAACCTTTAAAACCACCTTCCGGCTCTTTCTGCCTTCCTAATAGCGCTAAGTGCTGTATTCATAATGCTTCCTGCGGTGGGGTAGTAAAAAGTCGATTTTTTTCAGGGCTTTGACGTATTCTTCCGCCTGTTTCATTTAGAACGGTCCATCTCAGAGCGATTCGTTCTCTTCCCTAGTTCTCATTTGCCGTCAAAAGCAGATGAACTCGATAGGGTTTAGGTGATAGTCGAAGCAAGGATTTACCAGTGTGGATCATCATAACGTACGTACAATTTCAAGGAAGTTTCCTGCTGACAGTCGTAACGGGTTGTTTCGGAAGATAGTATTTATCCTAACGAATCTTTTAACTAGTCAACGGTTATATCCAGGGATTTATGCGAGGTTTTGGCATATCATATTGTAATTTCTCCACTCATGGCTGATGACCCGCCCCGCGAATGTAGGCCGAACCCGATCTGAGGATTTGGCCTGTGCGTGATCGGTTTGAGCCGCTGATGCGGCGATACGAAGCTATCACAGCTCATGTGAGGCTCTTGAGTACTTCCGTCGTCGTGCCATCGTCGGGTCCTCCTTGTGCATCCAGAAGACCACGCCGCCGGCCCGTTCCTCACGCTCCCGCTGGCCCACGTTTCAGGTTTTGGGTCACGATCACCGTACCCCAGGCACACATCGTGAACCCGGCAAACAGCCAGAGCCCGGATTCGTAGCTACCTGAGAGCCCCTTCATCGTCCCGATGAGTATCGGCAGCAGAAATCCGCCGATGGCCCCGGAAGCCCCGACCACACCGGACGCCAACCCGATGTCCTTGGGAAACCATTCGGCGACCAGCTGGAACACCACGCCGTTGCCGAATCCCATCGCCGCTGTGGCCACGACCATCATTACGACCGCCATGGTTTGCGAAGGGCTGATCACGGCTACCACCGCCCCTGCGATCACCGGAAGGACATAATAAAGGGTCCGCAGCCCTCCTTGACGATCCGCGACATAGCCGCCGACCGGACGGATCGCGCTCCCCATGAGTCCGCACAACGCCGCCACCGCGCCAGCCTCAATCGCGTCGATCCGATAGACATCGTGCAGCATCAGCGGGAGCACACTGCACAGGCCCACGAAACCGCCGAACGTGACGGTATAGAGGAACGAGAGCCAATAGGCCAAGCGGCGGTGAATCAACTGCACCGCATGGTGCCACCAGGCCACCACACGGGCCTCAGAAACCCTCGCTGTTCGCGGTACCATCAGTACAAATCCCGCCAAAGTGACCGCAACAATTCCGGCCATAATGCCACACACCTGATGCCAATCCAGTGCGGCAACCCAACGCGGCGCCAAAAATAAGATCAACACCGTGCCGATGTTTCCCGATGCCGCGATCCCGAGCACAAATCCTTGCGCCGGCAGAGGATACGCACGGCTCGCAATCGGGAGCGCGACGGCGAAACTCGCTCCGGCCACGCCCAGACAGGTCGAAAAAGTCAGCGCTTCTCCGTATCCAGTGACACCGAGCCACCCCCAGCACAACACTAGACATTCCATCACGAGGATGCCCACGGCCGTGGGCCGCGCGCCCAGCCAATCCGCGCTCCATCCGGCTACCATCCGTAACACCGCCCCGCCGAGTAACGGCAAGGAGACGAGCCAGGCGATCTCGGTCTCGCTCAGCTGCAGGGTCACCATGAGCGGAATGCTCATCGCCCCGATGAGCAACCAGACCATGAAACTGACCGTCAGGTGCAACCACGCCCCCGCCAGCGATGGCCAATGACCGCTTTTCAGAATGTCCCAGATCCCAGACACGCCAGACCTCCGGATGGATAGCGGTCACTATAGGGGAGCCGCTTTCAGCGGCGCAAGCAAACGCCACCGTTCTATTTCCAGACTGAGAAGCATGGGCATTAAGATGGTGGTTCCATTCCTCTAGCGTTTTAAACAAACTTTCAGTATCTAAGGGGATCGACGGGTTCGAACTTTCTCCTTCCGGGCGCACCAAAATCAATAGTTTATATGCCACATCTACCCATAGCTGTATAAATGTAGAACCTATGTAGAGTCCTTTAGCCGATGACGTCTGAGCCCTCCCCAGAAACTAGACCGCGGGAAGCTGGAAATCCGGTCCCTCTGACCCTTCCCTAAAAACTAGACCAAGCTGTGCTGGAAACTCGCTGCTTCCTGCAGCCCAGTTTGGGCCGTCTGTTCGGGAAACTCTTGAGGTGTTAAGTCCCCCAGCGAACCATGCGGCCGATGTTCATTGTAATCGATCCGCCACGCTTCAATCTTCTGTCGGGCATCATGCAGTGAGACAAAGACTTGCGTGTTCAGACACTCGTCTCGAAACCGCCCGTTAAAACTCTCAATCACCGCATTCTCCACGGGTTTTCCAGGTCGGATAAAATCCAGCTTCACCCCGTGGGCATAGGCCCAGGCATCCAGCGCCTTCGAGGTAAATTCGTTCCCATTGTCCACGGTGATCATCCTTGGATACCCATGCTGCTTCGTCACTCGTTCGAGCGCGGCGACCACCTTGGTCCCAGTCAGCGTGAAGTCGGGCTCGATTATTTGACTGTGTCGACTATAATTATCCACGACCGTGAGGGCGCGAAACCGCCGGCCATCCAGTAACGTATCGACTACAAAATCCATACTCCAGCGTTCATTCACCTGACTTGGTCGCGGTGGCACAATCCGCAGATGGCTTGCCCGCTTTCGACGAGGCGTGAGTCGCACGGTTAGCCCTTCTTCCCGGTAGATTCGGTACACTCGCTTCCGATTCACGACCCAACCTTCGCGACGAAGCATGACATGCAAACGGTAATAGCCAAAACGTGGGCGGGTTTGGGCCAGCTCTCTCAGCCGCATGCGGATGGCCGTATCGTCCCGCCCATGATGCCGGTAATACCACGACGCCCGATGCAATCTCAGCAGCCCACAGGCTCGTCGGACCCCAATGGGATGCTGTCCCAGCAGCTCCCGGACGAGGGCCCGTTTGCGTGTGGGCCTCATGGCTTTTTTGCGAGCACCTCTTGAAGAATCACCTTGTCGAGCGTCAGGTCGGCGACGAGCTGTTTGAGCTTGCGGTTTTCCTCCTCCAGCTGGCGCAAGCGCCGAATCTCGGCGATCGCCATCTGCCCATACTTTTTTCGCCAGAGATAGTAGGTCTGTTCGCTGATGCCCAAGGCACGAGTGATCTCGACCACAGGCGCGCCGGCGTCCACTTGCCGTAAAGCCGTCGCAATCTGCGCTTCCGAAAACCGACTCTTTTTCATCACGCGCCCTCCTCGGTGAGAGGGCTGCAGGATAGCTGAAAATTCCAGCTCTGGTTGGTCTAGTTTGCTGGGAGGACGTCATTTCCGTCCGAACCAAACAATAAGAACCAGCAGCAATCCAGGCAATGGGCTGTCACCAGCGTCGAACATGCCTGGCGCAAGATTCGGGGCCGGATCGGCTTGCATGATTTCCGGATTCACGATCTCCGACGGACAGCCGCCTCCTGGTTGGCGATCGACGGCGCCAATCTTCCTGTGATTCAGCAGGTCCTGAACCATTCCTCCCTCACGTCGACCCAGGTCTATGCCCGGCTCTCGATTGCTCCCGTGCGTGAGGCCCTCGATCGGCAAGCCGAACGGATCTTAGCCACCATTACGCCGCCTCCTCCTCTCGCGCTCGGGGTGGACCAGACGGACCGGGCGCAGGAGTGGCCGGGGTAAGATGAGTCACGTCCCTGTACTTGCACTGCGGCTGATGACTTCCGGATAATTCTTGCCCCATAGGAGGCAAAGACAGGCCGGCTCCTATAAAGGATCTTGTGGCCTGCCGTTGCGTTCTGTATCCTCCTGTGGTACCCCCTCACAGTGACTCTTTTGGGACTCGAACCGTGGCAAAGCGGTGACCGTGGCTTGTGCAGGAGCAAGAAAATGCCGAGACCCCAAAAGCCTTCCGAGAATATAGAGAGGGTCAAATCGGTGAAGAGAGTGGAATTGGTAATGGAGGCCAATTCGATAACACTGGAGGAACTTGTTCAGGGGTCGATGAATGTGCGTTCCCATGAACTAACCGATGCCCACTCTGAGGTTAGCCCTTTTAGGTTCGACCAGGGAGTTCGAGTTTCCCTGGTCCATCTAGCTAAGTTGGAAGAAGATAAGGCGCGTTCTCAGAGTTTTATCCGAGATATCGAAGAAGTCGTTAGTTCCTATTTTGAGTGCAGAGAGAAGGCAAAAAGACGCCCCAGCCCTGCGAGCCAAAGAGCCGTATTGTTAGAAATAAGAAAGCATGCGGACAGACTTCACGGCTTGCTCGTTTGCATGGACCAGGATACGAAAGATACTTATTGCCGATCCGTACCTTTTCCTTATGAGAACGTGTGGACAGACCACCGGATAACGATAGAGCAGATCATTCATACAACCGAGCGTGCAGAGAGACGCTTGTCTTATGACATTAAACCGGGAAAAATAAGAAACACTGATCTGGAGAGCTTGTTTTCATCCTTGTGGTTTCATTCCAAGAAGTATTTCCCCTCTCTCGATCGCAAAACGTTTGGCACGCTTGCCCAAGTAGTCTGTGATGGAGCAGGAATTCGTCTCCCCGATGATATTGACTCGGCTAGCAGATTTTGGGCGTTAGTCTATCCCTCATTTCCTCCGAGGTCTTGACGCAAGCTTCCTAGTTAGGAAGTTCGTGTAAAGATACCTATCAGGTCTCTTAGGCCTCCTGATCGTTCGGCCATCCGTCGCCTCCACCTCCTTGCATTTTTCCTCATGGGCAGAATTGGTACAGAACTTTGTACCAATTCCGCCATGACACAAAAGCCGCGCTGTGATCTTGTACAGAACAATAATCATGGCAGAGCGACGACATAAAACGCTCTGCCTCACCGGACACAGGAGGTCTATATGGAGAGATTGGTGAAGGCAAAGGATGCAGCGACTGCACTGGGCATGGGGATAGGGTCACTCTATCGACTGGCTCGCGTCGGAAGAATTGCGGGCGTCTATTCAGTTGGCCCAAAGCTTAGAGGGATTCGTTTTGATCTAAATGAGATTCGACTGAGCCTGCGGCGGAAAGGCGAACACATGGCGACGCGACATCCATGAGGTGCGTGTCGGCCACGTAAAACTGGGGCGTCTTGTGCGCATTCCACTGAGCGAAGTACAGCGCTTGGTGAATCTGGGGTATCAGCCGCCAGTGGAAAACCAAATGTAGACGTTGTTGAAAAGAAAAGCCCGGACTGGCAGGTCCGGGCTCAGAAAGGAGCGAATAACTATGTTGATGCCTATACTACCCGAACACACCGTTTCCATCAAGCCGTCGAAACTCGATCCATATCCTCACACCATTTTCGCAGCGAACCAAGGGATGCTGACCATTCGCCTGAGACTGAGCGGAATCGATTCGGTGGAGATCCTGGCCGATCAATCAGAGACAGAAGCTCACCTCTTTGACCTATGGGAATTGTTGCGGCCGGCGGTAGATGTCGCCTTGATGAGTCATGACCGAACGGGCGTGAGGGTCTGACATGGCGGCACGCTTCCGAAAGATCGATCCGCGGATCTGGACCGATGAACGGTTTCGTCTCCTGAAGGCTGAGGAACAGCGAATAGCCCTTTACATTCTCACCGCTCAATCCAACCGAATCGGGCTCTTTACCTTTTCCCCAGGGAAGACATGCGAGGACCTGGGAACGTTACCCCTAACGTTCCGCAAAGGTTTCCAGAAGGTCTGTCAGACCCTCCATTGGGAATGGGACGCCGACACCCGTGTGATCTACCTCCCGACCTGGTGGAGATATAACCAACCGGAGAACGCGAACAACGTCATCGGCAACCTCAAAGACCTCGACGATTTACCTGAAACACCGCTCCTAGAGCAGTTTTCCTCCAATACGGCATACCTCCCTGAAGGCCTCATTGAGACGTTTACCCAAACGTTAGCGAAACGTTACCCCCAACGTTCCCTCAAACGTTCGCCATCTCAGGAGCAGGAGCAGGAGCAAGAGCAAGAGCAGGATGCGCCGCCGGCGGTCGATCACGAGTTTGAACTGTTCTGGAAGAACTACCCCATGAGAAACGGAAAGCGATTAGGTCGGTCTGAGGCCGTGCAGAAGTGGAACCGCCTGAAGACCGACGATCGAAAGCAGGTGTTGATCGCCGTGCGACATTACGCCAGCAGCAAATTAGTCACAGAAGGCATGGGGATCAAAGACCCACATCGATGGCTGAAAAATGGCAAGGGCAATGAGCCATGGCGAGACTGGATCGAACCTGAGAAGCTTCCAGTTCTCAACGGTCATAGACCATCGCCGATCTGCCGCAAGCGCCTTCAGAAAGGAGAGTTCATCCAAGATTGCGGGGCACTAGCCGATCCACAGAGCCGACCCAACGACCCGCGCTGTTCGGAACACCTCGTGCGTCAGATGCAGGAGGTCACCACTTGCTGACCGACACACCGAGAATTCAACCGCATGATCTGGAGGCAGAACGCGCGGTCCTCGGCGCGGTGCTCCTCGACCCGACTTCCATGGCATGTGCTCAAAATCTCCTCCGGCCTGAGGATTTTTACGACAGCCGTCATCAGCGGATCTTCCAGGCCATGGTCACCCTCGGCGCCGACAATCGACTAATCGACCTGATCACCTTGGGCGATGCGCTGGAACAGACTGGTGAATTGGCTCGGCTTGGCGGACGCGCCATGCTCGCCGAGCTCTCAGTTGCCGTGGCTTCCTCGGGCAATATCGGTCACCACTCGGAGATCGTTCGAGAGTCCGCTCGGCTACGGGCGTTGATTCGCTTTGGTGCGAACCTTCAGGAACAAGGGTATCGAAAGGAACCTTCACGGGTCGTTCTTGATCAGGCTGAGCGACGTTTGTGCGAGATCGCCACAGACCGGGATGCGTGTGGGCCCCACACTCTTGCCGAAGTTATTCCCCGCACCATGGATTCCATTGACCAGGCCTTTAAGCAGAAGGATGAGGCTTTGGGGATTCCCACTGGCTTTCAAGCCCTCGATCAATTGCTCGGATGCTGGCAGCGCTCAGATTTCGTCGTCATCGGAGCACGGCCGGGCATGGGCAAAACCAGCTTTGCGCTCGGCACGGCTCTGAAGGCTGCTGAAGCTGGATTTCACGTGGGAGTCGTCTCGCTGGAAATGTCAGAACTGCAACTTACATATCGTCTCTACGGAATGAAGGCGTCCGTCGATATCCAAGCCCTACGCACAGGCCGGATTAGCCATGCCGAATGGACACGGCTCGCGGTGGCCGCGCAACACCTCGAGTCGTTACCCATGTGGATCGACGAATCGTCTTATACGATGGAGCAACTCGTTGCCAGAGCTCGACAAGAAAAGATGCGGCACGGCCTCGATGTTCTGGTGTTGGATTACCTGCAGCTCCTTCAGATGCCAGATGCCGAAACACGGCAACAGGGGGTGGCTGAGGCCAGTTGCCGTCTGAAGCGCCTCGCCAAAGAATTAGACCTCACAGTCCTGGCTCTAAGCCAGCTCTCTCGAGAATCGCAAAAGCGACCGGAGAACCGCCCGGTCCTTTCGGACCTCCGTGATTCCGGTGCGATCGAGCAGGATGCTGACATCGTGCTGTTCCTATACCGCGAGGCGGCGCTCAATCTGGAGTCTGCAGACCCAGAGCTAGCGGAGGTGCTTGTCCGGAAACACCGCAATGGACCGATGGGCGATCGGCGCCTGAGATTTGTTGATCGATATGCGCGGTTCGAGGATCTGGATCCGTGAAACTCTCGAGCCTCAATGAGCCTGGCTATCTCGATCTCAAGGCACTGGCCGGCTACTCTTGCTGCTCCGTCCGGTGGCTGAGAGATCGTCTCGTGGATCGAATGTGTCCACTCCCCCATTACCGAATCGAGGGGAAGATTCTGGTGAAGCGAGAAGAGTTTGATCAGTGGTTGTGTGCTTTCCGCGTCGCCATGCCGGTTGATGGACTGAACGCGATCGTCGAATCTGTCATCGAACAGGTTCGGCCATCCAAACGGGTCGCTTGACAATCGAGAAGGAAATACAGACCCTATGCGCACTATGGGCGTCAAGATTCGACAGTGGAAAGGGGCCTGGTGGGTCTTTATCAACCATCAGGGCACGCGCAAAGCCAAGCGAATTGGCACCGGTGAGCCCGGTAAGAAAGCTGCCAAGCAGGTCGCGCAACAGATTCAAGCTCGGCTCGCCCTTGGGCAAACCGCATTCGATCGGGCTCAAACCAGCATCACGCTCGAAGCCTATGCCGACACGTTCCTCGAGCGGATTGAACAGACGCGGAAACACACCACGCACGGCGATTATCAAAAGATGCTCGACCGGTACATCCTTCCGGTCTTTCGCGGCGTGGATCTCCACCAGATCACGAGGGATAAAGTCAAAACGCTGGCTATCACCTGCCTTCAGCAAGGCCTTGCGCCGAAGACCGTGCTGAACATCGTCCGAACGATGAGTAGCCTGTTCAGCCATGCCGTTGAAGACAATCTCCTTGCGGCCAATCCGGCACTGAATCCCGGCAAGTTCTTGCCCAAGATCAGCAAACGACGCTCCATTGATCCATTGAACCGCCAAGAGCTGGCGCAGTTCCTGACCTATACCAAGCAGGTCGCCTCGACTGTCTATCCGCTCTTTCTCTGCGCCGCGCGCACCGGCTTACGACAAGGCGAATTGCTGGCGCTCCAATGGGACGATCTCAATCTTGCGGGTCGCTTTGTGGAGGTACGCCGGAATTTCACTCACGGTCGGTTCACCACCCCGAAGAGTGGCGAATCTCGACGTGTCGACTTGTCCCGAGAGCTGACTGCAACACTGGAAGCGTTGCAGCTAGACCGACAGCTTGAGGCTGCCTCAGCACACAGGGACCCGTTTCTCTGGGTGTTCTGTGACGCGCAGGGAAAACCCTTCCATCAGAACTGGATCCGTTTGCGGTTCTTTAGGCTATTGAAGGGAGCCGGGGTCCGGCAAGTCCGATTCCATGATCTCCGCCATACCTTCGCTTCGTTGCTCCTCCAGAACGGCGAGAGTCCCGTTTATGTAAAGGATCAGATGGGCCACAGTTCCATCCAAGTGACGGTTGATCTCTACGGTCATTTGATTCCAGGAGGGAATACGCAAGCTGTGGATCGGCTCGATTCTGCAACCCCCGCGCAACCGGCTGCTGCCTTCACGATGCCAATATCTTCAGATCAGCTGAGCTATCCAGTGGTTACGAGAAGGGCAAGTGGGGTGGATGACGGGTTTCGAACCCGCGACCTCCGGATCCACAATCCGGCGCTCTAACCAGCTGAGCTACACCCACCACGAGGGAAGTGAGGAACAGTGATATTAGCAAAGGCTTGATTGTCACCGCAACCGACGCGCTTTATCCACGTGCATCGAACGCCGCTTGCATTTCGGCCAGAACGGCGTCGACCGTTGCCGATGGGTCTGCCGCGTCACGAATAGGCCGACCGATCACCAGATAGTCTGCGCCGGACGCAATCGTTTGCGTGGGGGTCGTCGCTCTCGCATGATCGTCCACCCCTTTGCCGGTCGGCCGGACTCCCGGCGTGACGATCGCAAAACGAGGTCCGACTTTCTGCCTGATGGCTGACGCTTCTTCACCGGACGCCACGACACCGTCACAGCCGACTTCCGAGGCGAGCAACGCCCTCGCCGTGACCAGGTCCTGAACCGTCCGTTGTATCCCCATCTCCCGCAGATCCTGGCCGTCGAAGTTGGTCAACACCGTCACGGCCAGCAGCTTCAGCGATGAACCCTCCCGCCCTTGCACGGCCGCGGTGAGCGCTTTGCGATTGGCATGGACGGTGAGGAAATCCACGCCCATCCCCGCAACCCGGCTCGTCGCGCGACGGACCGTTTCTTCGATATCCAGAAACTTCAGGTCGAGAAACACCCGCATTCCTCGTTCCACGATCCGCTTCACCATCTCAGGGCCTGCCGCCGTATAGAGCTCAAGACCGACTTTGACGAAAGAAATGTGCCCGTGGAGTCGATCCAAGAGTCGATCGGCGTCTGCCGCTGAAGACACATCCAACGCAAAGATAAGTCGGTCGCGCGCTGCAATTTTCACCATGCCTTTGCTCCTTCTGCAGGACCGATCCTTGACGATCGGCGATGCCCTATGATAGAAGTCATTTTCTTTTCTACAGGAGTACTCGATGCCTCAGACTCACAAATCGACTATTCGACGAGCTCGCCAAACCGAGCGGCGTCATGAGCGGAATCGTGCCACCATCAACACGGTCAAGACGCTGATCAAGAAAGTGCAGTCCGCCGTGGCCGGAAAGAAGGCGGATGAGGCCAAGACCAGCTTGCTGGAAGCCACCTCGGCGATCGGAAAAGCCGTTTCGAAAGGTGTCATTCATCCTAACACTGCCTCCCGCCGGGTGTCGCGTCTGGCTCTTCGTGTCAACGCTCTGTCCGGTTCCGGCTCTTAATCGTTCGCACGTTCGACACCACCCGCGCAGGGGCGCGTCTCGGTGACACAGGGGGACGGCTAGGCGGTTCCACGCGTCTTCCTGCGGTCTCCTCACACAGCTTCAACAACAGGTGCTCCAGCACCATCCGTGGGCGGCTGCCGCTTCCCCCTTTGAGCTTCCCATCCGCGTCCAGAAAAAGGCGCAGGGCCGCGTGAAGATGTGGTTCAGAAAACCGATCGAGAAAAGAGCGGACTTTCCACGGGTCCATGCGCAAACTTCTGGCGGCCTCCCCTTCACGGCCGCCACTGGCCAACAGCTCTTTGATCTTCCAGAGGCGGCGATACTGCCAGGCAAGAGAACCGAGAATCCGAAGCGGAGCTTCTCCTGCTTCAAGGTTGCGCGCCAAGATCGAAAGGGCTCGTCCACGACGGCCCTCTGCGATGGCCAACGTCAAATCAAACACGGATGCGCCTGGCTCCATGCCACGGAGCAGGTGGACATCGGTAGCGGTGACCGGACGATCGGGTGGCACGTACGAGGCCAGCTTCTCCAATTCTTGGCGCACGCCATAGAGCGATGAGCCGCATGCCTCCTGCAATGATTGAGCCGCTTCTTCTTCCAGCTGAAGCCCCACCCGTTTCGCTTCACGGGTGATCCACGAAGGCAGCTGAACATCCCGGAGCGGTGAACAATCGACCACAACGGCCGTTCTGGTCAAGGCTTGCGAAAATTTCAACCGACCGTCCAGCTTGGGGCTGACGAACACCAGCGTCGTGGAGTCCACGGGATTTTTCACACAATCGAGCAGGAGGTCGCTTTCCCGAGCGGACAGTTTGTCCGCTGCCTTCACCACGACCAACCGGCGCTCTGCGAATACCGGCACCGCCGACACGCTGTTCCGAATATCGGCCCCCTTCGCTTCATCGCCATAGAACAGCTCGCAATTGAATTCATCCCCTTCATTGCCCAGGACTGCGCGCTTGAGGGCGGCGAGCGCATAGTCTCTCAGCAAGTCTTCTTCCCCCACGACGAGATACAGACACTCAGGCGCCTGCTGTTTGAGCACTGATTCCAACTGCGCATGATTCAGAGCTGCTGCCATTGACTATACTCGCTGCTCTAATTAGGCCCGGGAGCCTGTACGGACACTGACTTAGTCAGTGTGCCGGTCTCGAGCTGTAACAGAAACCGCGCCGCCAAGTCGGCTGCCACAAAGCGACCCGCCTGCTCCATCGCCCGATTCTGCAACGCCCGATTAAATTGGAGGTCAGGCGTGACGAAGAACTCCGACGCTCCCTTTGCAAGCTGCGACCACACCATCTTTTTCGACCGCATATCTTCCACCCGAACCGCAACGACGACTTCAGCCCTGCTTTCCAACGTCGCCGTCTGTGAAAAACTGAGCGTCGGCACGCTCACCCACAGAATTTGCCCGGTCAGCACGAGATCCGCCGCGTCGGATTCAGGAACGACTTGCGCCCCGCTCCCGGAAGAAAACTCTTCGCGAAGGTAATTGGTGTATCGGATTTCCAGATTCGGCTCGAAGCTGTTGTTGATCAACGTCCGGATGATGAGACGTGGAGGCGGCTCGTTGGAGGTGGGAGCGACGGCTCCTCCGATGGTGGGTCCAGCTCCCTCGACTCGAAACTGATAGCCGCAGGCGACGAGACTCGATACGAGCACGACTGCGACAAGAGCGCCGAGTTCCGACTGGAGGTTCCGCCTTCCCTCGTGACACATGCCCGTTGTGACCTCAACACCCGGCACGCCGCATCTCCCTAGACCACGAAGTTGATCAGCTTCTTTTCGACGTAGATGACTTTTTTCGGCGCTTTCCCTTGCAACCACTCCGCCGCCGCCTCTCGAGCGAGCCGCTCAATATCTTCGCGCGCCGCGTCAGCCGGCACATCGATCTTGGCCCTGAGCCGCCCGTTGATTTGAACAGGAATGGTCATGCGCTCGCTCACTGTCATGGCCGGATCGAAGGTCGGCCAAGGTTGCTGCGAGACGCTGGGCTGGTGTCCCAGGCAGCCCCAGAGCTCTTCAGCCACATGCGGCGCAAACGGAGCGAGGAGCAGGACAAACGGCTCGAGTACGGATCGCGGCCGTTGCTGGGCCTTCGTCATCTCGTTGGTGAAGATCATCATTTGCGAGATCGCCGTATTGAAACGAAGCGCCTCGATATCCTCCGTGACCTTTTTGATCGTCTGATGAAGCAGGCGTTGATGGGCAAGGCTCGGAGTTGTCGAGACGACGGCGCTGGACAATCGGCCGTCTTCATCGACCATCAGCCGCCAGACCCGTTCCAAGAATCGCGTCACTCCTTCCACGCCCCTGGTGCTCCACGGTTTCATCGCCTCGAGGGGTCCCATGAACATCTCATAGAGCCGCACGGCATCCGCGCCGAACTGATCGATCATGTCATCGGGATTGACGACATTCCCCCGAGATTTCGACATTTTCTGATTGTCTTCTCCCAACACGATCCCCTGGTGAACCAATTTCATGAACGGCTCACGCGTGCTGGCCACCCCGACATCAAACAGGACTTTGTGCCAGAATCGTGCATAGAGAAGATGCAACACGGCATGCTCGCTGCCGCCGATATAGAGATCCACAGGCATCCAATATCGTTCCTTCACCGGGTCGACCAACTGGGCCGTGTTCTTGGGATCGATGAATCTGAGGTAATACCAGCAAGAGCCGGCCCATTGCGGCATGGTATTGGTTTCGCGCTGAGCAGGTCTCTTCGTGGTGGGATCCGTCGTGGCCAGCCATTCGCCTAAGTTCGCCAAGGGACTCTCGCCGGTACCTGACGGCTTAAAATTGTTGGTCTCCGGCAAGATGAGGGGAAGGTGCTCCTCCGGAAGCGGGTGCGCTTCTCCGTCAACCCACACGATCGGAAACGGTTCACCCCAATACCGCTGGCGGGCAAAGAGCCAATCACGCAGTTTGTAATTGACCGCTCGTGTTCCCTTTCCCTGCTTCGCCAGCCAGTCGGCCATCTTCGGAATCGCTTCGGAAGGCGTGAGGCCGTTGATCGAGAAACTGTCATCCTGAGTCGATGAATTCACGACAGTCCCGCGATCCGTGTCGGTAAACGCTGCCTCCTGGACGTTTCCCCCGGAGATGACCTCTCGAATAGGAAGATGATAGTGCCGGGCAAACGCCCAGTCCCGCTCGTCATGCGCCGGTACAGCCATGATTGCGCCGGTCCCGTAGCTCATCAGCACATAATCCGCGACCCAAACGGGCAGCCGTTCATTGTTCACGGGGTTGACGGCATAGCCGCCGGTGAACACGCCGGTCTTTTCCTTGTCGAGTTCCTGTCGTTGCAGGTCGCTCTTCCTCGCCGAAGCCTCGCGATAGGCCCTAATCGCGTCTTTCTGCTCCCCGCTCGTCATCACATTGACGAGCGGGTGTTCAGGTGCGAGAACCATGTAGGTCGCCCCGAACAGCGTGTCCGGCCTGGTCGTAAACACCCGAATCGCACCCTTTTGATCGGCCAATGAAAAATCGACTTCCGCGCCGATCGAACGCCCGATCCAGTTTTTTTGCATCTCCAACGTGCTGGGAGGCCAATCCACGAGTTTCAGATCCTCGAGCAATCGATCGGCATAGGCGGTGATCTTCAGCACCCACTGGCGCATCGGCTTGCGGATCACGTCGAACCCACCCACCTCGCTCTTCCCGTCGATGATTTCTTCGTTGGCCAGCACCGTCCCGAGCGCAGGGCACCAATTCACGGGTACTTCCGCGACGTAGGCCAGCCCCCGCTCGAAGAGCTTCAGGAAGATCCATTGCGTCCAGCGATAGTACTCAGGGTCGGTCGTGCTGAGTTCCCGTGCCCAATCATATGAGAGCCCCACTCGCTTCATCTGCCGCTTGAAGGTGGCGATGTTTTCGGCCGTCGTCTTCGCCGGATGAATTCCGGTTTTCACGGCATACTGTTCGGCCGGTAAACCGAAGGCATCCCACCCCATCGGATGCAGCACGTTGAAGCCCCTCATCCGCTTATACCGAGAAACGATGTCGGTGGCGGTGTACCCTTCGAGATGGCCGACATGAAGCCCGGACCCCGATGGATAGGGAAACATATCGAGGCAATAAAATTTGGGCTTTGCCGGATCGTGCTGAGCTTGAAAGGGGCGGTGTTCGTCCCAATAGGCCTGCCACTTCGCTTCGATGGCGTGGTGATCGAACCCTTTGCTCATGGCCGTCAAAGTTCCTTCAAAAAGGAAAGACTCTAACATAGACCGGCGGGGGCAACAACAATGACGGGACGCTGAGCGGCTGCGTGTTGCCAATTCCCTGGCCGTTCCACGTCAATGGAACTTAGAGTAAGGTGAGGCAAGGAAGACATTCGGAGACGAAAGCTATTCATATGGGTTGGTACGGTGCCTACATTTTCCCGCGCTTGATGGACCACGTGATGAACGGAGCTACTTTTCAGCAGCTTCGGCAAGACTTGCTGCGGACAGCGCAGGGTGAGGTTCTGGAAATCGGCCTTGGGACCGGCTTAAACCTGGCGCAGTACCCGGCCGAGGTGGCTCGGTTGCAGGCGGTTGAACCGGTGACGATGCTCCCGGTACAGCTGGCCCAACGCTGCGCCTCAGCGGGATTTCCCGTCGATATCACGCAGCAGAGCGCGGAGACCTTACCCTTCCCGGACCACACCTTCGACTGCGCCGTCAGTACCTGGACGCTGTGTACGATTCCCGATCCGGTGAAAGCTCTGCGGGAAATTCGTCGTGTATTGAAGCCGAACGGGCGCTTCTTGTTTCTCGAACATGGCCGCAGTGACGACGCCCGTGTGGCCCTGTGGCAGGATCGACTGAATCCGCTTCAGAATCTGATCGGTTGCGGCTGTAACTTGAATCGCCGAATCGACCGGCTCATCGCTGATGCCGGTCTGGTGGTTCGACAACTCGACCGTTTCGTCATGGAGGGGATCCCGCGCATCGGCGGAGAAATGTATCGGGGAACTGCCTCGCGAGAAGAGAGGGACAACGTCATTGCAAAGAGTGGCCGTTGAGCAACCTCGTCATGCTTTCGACAGACGGAAAGGTTGCTGAGGCCTGGGCGGGCGACTGTGAACTCGACTTGGCGCTATGGACCAGATGCCGGATGCCGAACCGATGCGCGGCCTGGAGACAGTCTTCATCATCGTCGACGTAGAGCGACCGCTCCGGGTCGAATCCCACTAATCGCCGGCAAACCGGCCAATAGTCCGTCCGCATTTTCAGATAGCCCACCTCAAAGGCATCGACGATCCGATCGACGTATCGATCCAGACCTGTCTTGGCCGTTTTGACAGAGACGCCGGAAGCATGGGCATTGGTCAGGATAATGATCCGCTTCCCGCGTTCACGTAGATCCCGCAAGAACGGCTCGGCGCCGGGTAGAAACCCGATCATATGATCAAGTTCCTTGTGCATGGCCACCACATCGATCCCGACCCGCTTCGTCCAGTAATGCAGATCTGTCCATGCCAACTCACCTTCCACGGACCGGTACATCGCCATGAGCCGATCGCGGGCCTCCTCAAACGAGAGGGTGTGAAGCGTCGCGTATCGACGCGGTAGTTCCTCTTCGAAGAAGAAGTTGTCGAAATGGCGATCGAGCAACGTCCCGTCCATATCGAGCAGCACATCGTCAATGTGAGTCCAGTCGAGGACGTCTTGCGTGTTGGGGACCGAGTCGTGAGTCATAGCGGAAAGTATACCCGAAGGAGGCGGGTTGTCTTTGAGAAAAATCCTATGCTAGGGTCCGGCATCTGTTTTTTTGGATCCTGACGGCTTCTTATGTCCTTACACCCGGCACTCAGCACTGAATCCTCAGCCCCGCTTCCTCTCATCGCCATCATCGGCCGGCCGAATGTGGGAAAGTCGACGCTGTTCAACAAGATCTTGGGCGCAAAAATCGCCATCGTAGACGATGTCCCTGGCGTGACACGCGACCGCAACTATGCCGACGCCACGTACCGCAATCGGAAGTTTCGGCTGGTCGATACAGGGGGATTGGATCTCTCTGCGTCGAACAGCATGCTGAACCTGATCCGACGACAGTCGGAAATGGCTATTGCCGAGGCCGATATCCTCATCGTGCTGCTCGACGGTCGATCAGGGTTGACACCAGGGGATCATGAAGTCGTGCGGCTGCTCCGCGGAGTGACGAAGCCCCTTCTCTATGCGATCAACAAGATTGATACACCGAAATCCGACCCGTTGCTCGCCGACTTCTACCGATTGGGCACCGACCAGCTCTATCCCGTATCCGCCGAGCACGGCCTCGGTGTCGCTGAGCTTCTGGATGCGATCTATCCTTTGCTTCCACCGGCTGACGAATCCGCCGAACTGGAACAACTCCCCCGTGTAGCCGTTGTGGGGCGCCCGAACGTCGGCAAGTCGACCCTCGTGAATGCGCTGCTTGGAGAAGAGCGAGTCGTCGTCAGCGATGTTCCGGGAACCACGCGTGATCCGGTCGACTCACTGGTCACGCACCACGATCAACGCTACATTTTCACCGACACGGCGGGTATTCGACGGCGCGGCAAGGTCGATCGTGGAGTGGAAGGGTACAGCGTGCTGCGGTCGCTCCGCGCCATCGGTCGTTCCAACATTGCCGTCCTTCTCCTGGATGGGATGGAAGGAGTCACGGAACAAGACACCAAGATTGCCGGGGCCATTCTTAAGCAGGGGCGTGCCTGCATTCTTTTGATCAACAAGTGGGACTTACGAGCCGGAGATGCGAAGGCGAAGCAGGAATATGATCTCGAGCTTCGTCGCCGATTTCCCTTCCTAACCTGGGCTCCGATCCTGTATGGATCGGCCCTTAAACCGGAGTCCACCGTTCGTCGCCTCTTCCCTCTCCTCAAGGAAGTGCACACCATGTTTACCAAGCGCGTGTCCACCGGCGTGCTGAATACCTGGTTGCAGAAGATTCTTGTCACCCATCCGTTGCCGGCACGGAAACACAAACCCTCAGCCGTGACGAAATCGGCGTTTATCACGCAGGTGGCGACCAAACCACCGGTCTTTGCGTTGTTCGTCGGCCATCCGGAAGATCTCACACCCTCGTACCTGCGATACTTGGAGAATCAGTTGCGCGAGACGTACGAGTTTACCGGCACACCGCTTCGCCTCCTCGTTCGAAAAAAATAGGCGATCCTTTTTCCCCGTTCGGGGTGCAAAGCAAACTCGCTTTCGGGTTGACTCCGATAGGAGCCCATGTTATTCGCATAATTGATTGCCATGGCCACCGCTCAAGAGGAGCCGGCCATTCAGATCAACCAGGACAATTTGCGCCATCTCACAATCGAATACTTCGATGCCGATGACTCGATTCTTCCAGACCTCCCGAGCATTTCGTACCCTGTTCCTCATTGGAATTGTCAGCCTCGGTATGACCGGATTGTGCCTGGCGGAGGAAGAGGAGCGTCAGACTCCGTCCGATACGGTGCCTGCCGAGGACGAGGCGCCGGTTGAATCAGAGGAGTCGGGTCAGCCCGAGACCGCCGCAGAACCTCCGACCAGTAGCCCTGCTGCCGTCAGCGAGGTGAACCCGTCCATCACACTCAAAGGCCGGGTCTGGCGAGCCAAGCCGGGCATCGTCTTTCTAAGGACACCGATTGGGCTGCTTTCACTCAGTTCGAAGACCACCCTCAAAACCCTCCCAGCCTCGCAGGAAGTCTCCTTTTGGGTCCATGAAAACCACCTTGCGATCGATATCGTGAAGCGAACCGATGGGATGCTTGTCCACCGCTATCTTAGCGGACCGTTTAAACGAAGCGATGAGGATGAAAAGAGGTTGCTGTGGTGGACGCCTGAGGGCGAAAAGGCATTCCACATGGGCAGCCACGAGCGGGCGTTCACGACCCGAAAAGAAGGCGATCCCGTAACGGTTGAAGTTGATGAGACAAACACCGTCATCGGCGTCCATGACCTTCAATTCGACCTTCAGATTGGTCAGATCGGCGCAAGCGGATCCGGTGCACACGTGTTGCTGACCGGCACCGTCTCAAAACTGAAATCCAACTTCATTTTCTTCCGAACTCCCATCGGCATCATCAATGTCAACGCCAACATCGGCATCAAGAATCCCAAGGTCGGACAGACCATGACGCTGCATATGCATGATCATCACGTCGTTACGGACCTCTCCGCGCCCAGTGATCCTGCTCCGGTCCGTCGTTTTGTAACCGGTCCGTTGGAATTTGCCGCTCCAGACCGAACCAGCGTCAAACTCTGGACTCCGAGCGGAGAACAGACCTTCCCCACAGATCCAGGAAAGACCGCACTGGACGGGCTAAGGGAAGGGACCCCCATCACGGTGGAGCTCGACGCACACGGCAGCGTCGTAGAATTTCACCGACTGAAGTAGTTCTTCAGTTTCCCGTCTTCGTCTTGACTCTCTTTTCCATCCCCCCGTAGACTGTGCTGCTTATGGGCGCATCTTCCACCACTCGCCGTCCGCCGGCCTCATCCTCGCTTCCTTCCCGAAATGCAAAGACTTTTGATATTCTATACAGAGATCATGTAGACCTGATATATCGCTTCGCTCACCGATTGTGCGGCGAGCCGGAAGCCGCAAAGGATTTGGTGCAGGAGACGTTTTTAAATGCCTATCGAGGCTTCGACAGATTCCGTGGTGAGGCGCAGATTTCGACATGGTTGTATACCATCGCCTCACGGGCGTGCTTGCGCATGCGGCGAAAACGAAAAGGGGCCCCGGAACGGGAGCTGTCGCTCGAGGAATTCATCCCCACATCCGATGGTGAGTTTCGTCTGCAGATCCCGATCGATGGGTTCAGTCCCGAAGAAGCGCTCCAGAATAAGCAATTACGGCAGGCCCTTAATGCCGCGATCAGCCAGCTGCCGAAGAAGTACAAAATGGTCTTGGTGCTTCGTGATATGGAAGGGCTGAGCGCAAAAGAAGTAGGGACCATCATGGGCTTGCATGAACGCGCGGTCAAATCACGCCTGCACCGAGCGCGACTGTTTGTGCGCCGTCAACTCAGCGCGCGGGGTCTTGATGAGGCGTTCACTGACCATGAACACGACTGACATAGCTTGTGGAGGACACGCTCTCTATGACCAAGCGTAGGGCTTATGGTGAGCAACAACGTTCCTCAGCGACTCGACACCGGCACGATCACGGGAAAAGCCGATGCCTGAATATCCTTCGCAAGTTGTCCGCCTATATCGATGACGAACTTTCCGGGAGTATTTGCCGGGAAATTCGCCGGCACCTGGGGGCCTGTCCGAATTGTGAGACCTTTGTCGTGTCGTTGCGTCAGATCGTGTCGCTCTGTCGCCGGAGCCAGGCACCAACTTTATCAACGGCCGAACGGGCGTTCATGCGCCGAAAGATCCTTCAAACCGCCCAAACACGGTAACCTATAACACCTCATTTCTTTTTCGTCATGAATATGCGCACACTCTATGGAATTCTGATCCTCTCGGGACTGCTCACGGTTCTCGGTGCAACTGCGCCGGACCTTGCCGCTGCGGTATCCAATGCTCCTCCAAAGGCGAAGGAGAACAGGACCACCCACAAGGCCGCCATAGACACGGCCCTTCGTTATACCGAGGCCATCGCCAAAGGCGACAGGATCACGGCCGGACAACTGGACTTCGCGTGCCAGTATAAACTCGTGACGGTTCCGTCGGACGGCCCCAAGAATTCCCCTGTAGCCGATCCCTCGTACGACGGTTGCTGGCAGGCACTGACTGCCGGCCATGCACCGCTCTTGAAGCGGTCGGATGTTGGATTGAACGTCCTCTGGCCAAGCGCGGGCCCTCTGGCGTTTTATGGAGACGAGTTGCCCCGTACTCAAGCCTCTGCTTTTGTGATGGATGTTCTTGGGGTCTCGCCTCCCGGAACGGGTCTTCATCTCACCGTGACAAACAGCCGCTCGATCCCGAACGGATCCTTCCGACTGAAGCCGAATGGAAAAGTCATCAGTGTCCCGACCACTGTGGTTGATCTGACCGTCCACTATCACGACCCACTGGCATCGCCGGTTACGTACGGGCCGGGCATCGTCCACTGGACGAATACGATTAAACGGGAGCGACGCGCAGTGAAATCCATCACGACTCGATGGGTGGTCTTCACGGGACTCAGAAAACACGGTTTCCCGCAGGACACCGCGGTCTCCCATCTTCCCCTGGACTCCAGGCCCGAAGCGCCAGGCATGGTGGCCGAGAAGATCCCGTTCACGACCGAACTGAGCCGTCCCCTTCCCGAGTCCATTACCTGGTGGGGCCCCGACGATCAGCCTGGAACGCTGACGGCAGCGGTAGCTCGCGCGGCAACGTTTCCCGAATTGCGCGATCGAGTCGCCATGCTCAATCGCATCCTGATCATCGACCCGAATCAGATGGACGCCCTGATGGTCCTGACCAAAAATCTCTATGCCGTCTTGCTTCGCGAGGCCGCCAAGAATCACAAACTGATCGTCAAGGATCCGGCGCTCTCCCTGACCGTGGGCGAGTTTTATTGGAATATCTATGCGGCCGGCGGTCGCCTGGATCTCTCGAACGCGATGGAGATGGGTGGATTCTCGCAACCGACCCCGGCAGACTTCCTCTACCGTCTGTTGCCTGCGATGGAAACCCTCGCTCGAACCCATCCTGAACAGCTGGATAACCGCTTTCGGCTCGGCATGGCTTATCGGTGGAACAACGATCAAGGTCCGATGATCGACACGTTCGAGTCCTTGGTCAACGATATTCCGGCTGACCGCAAGACACCTAAGGCCGAGGCGCTTGTGCAGCTGGCTTGGTCGCGTATCAACAAAGTGGCGTGGAATCGGAACCTGCACGATCCCGACAGCCTGCGGGCGTACGAAGATGCGCGCGCGGCGTCGGCCATTGCCGAGCTGCCGATCGATAGGTTTCTCTCGGAATACACCATGGCCTACAGCATGATCTTCATGCCGGACTATGGCGACAAAGGACAAATGTTACGGCACCTGACCGAGGCCAAGCGTTGGTTTGACGAAATACCGGAGAAAGACGATGAGGTCTGGCGCTATTTTCTCCACAGCGAATTATTGAAGGCGGTGCTCGATGCAGATCCGATGTTTCGGCCCATCCTGGCGGCGGCAGAGAAACCCCAAGAGTGATCGCCTCTTTTGGTTCACTGTTGAGGAGCCGCACTATGGATACCGGTCATTGACCCACTTCCTACAACCCTGTCTGTGACCATGCCGTCGGCAAGGTTCTGACCGATCACGAAGACATAGACCAGCAGGAGGTCATACGTGATGGCAAGACACGGCTCCGTAATATCATTCATGCTTGACCCACTGCGCAACAAATTGCTGACCCTGAATGCGGGTCCTACACCTCCTTGCCCATCATCGTCCTCTGGGGATCAACCAATCAGGGAAGGCGGCAACGACGCCGCTCGATTGATGCAGCGAGTTCGCCAGATTGAGCGCGTCGAGACCAGGACTTGATTGTATAAGATAGTTGTTTGGTCCTGATTCCAGCTTGCGCAAGATCTGAAGCTTGCGGGCAGCAGCCCACTGTTGCACGGCAGACTCTGACCACTCTGGATTGAAATGGACAATGATGTTTCCAAGCGCGAGACGGACTGGCGCAGAACCAGAAGACGCATCGTGCATGATCTGGTAGTACTGCTGTGCCGAACCGCTCGACTGCGCCCGACTGATGACCTTCTCCATTTGGGTTTCCTGATTGAACGCCCACAACCGGATTCCGCGATACCGACTGGGCACTTGCCGCATATCGGGAAATGCGCTCTTGAGAACATCGTCACCCACTGAAGTCGGATTGATCTCCGCCACCAGAGTGGGATTCAGCCACACGCGATGTTCTTGCTGGTCGCCGTCATACCACACGTAAGACATAGTAAGGCGTTCAACATCTTTACCGACTGTTTCCTCACTGGCTCCTGCTGGATTGAGCGTTGCGCAACCCAGGAGGAGAAACACACTCATGAGTGCTTGGATAAATATGGTCATAAGCCCTCCCAGATGTTCAGTCTGTACTTCTTCTACCTTCCGTAGAACTTCAGTTTCCACGATTGAAACGTGCCCTCACTTATTGGATCCGTGTCCGAAACATGCAACGTCCAGGTCCCATCTGCCGATTCGCCGAGGTGCCGCACACTGCCAAAAACCCAATTGTTATACAACCCGCAACTGATGTGCCTATTGAAGTCGTCATCACAGACGTGTTGCGCTGCAAGCTGACTCTGTATACCGGTGTCTGCATGCGTGAGGGTGACGTTGAGGTCTCCGACATACTCGTGATCGGCCGTGAAGGTAATTTCGATAAACTCGATAGAGGAAATACCACTGCCGGACACACTGATCGTATCAGTAACTCCAGCCGGATCGTTGTCTAAGATAGGAAGGTCGAGGGTCCTCTCTTTAATAACAGGTGGTTTTTGCGGCCCAACGTTTATCCAAGTGGTCGCTCGTTGAACAGCCGCGTTAGCATCGACGCCGCCGAAGCCATACTTGTGATTATGATGATACTTGCCCCCAAGCAAATTCACCCCAATGTCACGCCAATCCGAATCTGTCGGATCATTCCTGCGTGCCGTCTCCGCCAAGATCATGCGCACATCTCGCCAACCCAGGTTGGGATTCGCTTGGAGAACCAGAGCCGTGACTCCGGCAGCCAATGGAGTGGCGGACGACGTGCCATCGAAGGTCAGGGTGTAGCTACGATCCACATAGTCAAAGTCAACCATACGATGATTGTAGCCTTGTTCTCCTGTGCGATCCGTTGTCGTAATAGCAGGAAGATCCACGCTTCTACCGGTGTTCAAGGGTGCGCAGACCCAGAGGTTGGCGCCTCTTTCAGAATAGGTGGCCTTTTTCCCCCTGGCATCAACCGCGCAGATCGCCATGACATGGCGATTGTTCGCCCACCCATCGGAGTTAGAATCATCTGAAGGCAGCGGTTTAGGATTTTCTCCATTCCCTGCAGCAAACAGATAGATCGTTCCTCGCCCCCCTCGCCCGATTGTGACACCGCGCTCAACAGCAGATTTCCACTCGGGCCCTGAATCGACAATAAATCCACCATCCCTATGCCCCCAACTATTCGTATTGATGTGAGCCAATTCCGCCTTATGGCTCATCGCGGTAGAGTCATGCGAATCCTGGGATCTAAAGTTTTCGGCAAGTAGATTGTACCCAACCAAGTTGGCACCTGGTGCTGCCCCACGCCCCCCGACGTTATTGGCGCTTGCGGCCGCCACCCCGGCCACAGCCGTACCATGGTTGTCATTCGGAGAGACAGGGCTGGGATCCTTGGGTCCTAAACTATTTGGCGTACATGCGGGCGCGACGCAACCATTGGTGACATGTAGAAAGTTATAGCCTTGCCCTGCGAGCACATTGGCAACGAGATCTTCGTGCCCCTGTTCGAGTCCGTCGTCCACTACATGGATGCGCACGCCTTGCCCAAGCAGTCCCCGATTCCATACAGACTCTACATTGACATCTTCTCCCGGTGTGCCGCGGCCTTGCCCCCCGGGGTTTTTTTGCCCCGTGTTTTTCAAGTGCCATTGATCGACGAAATAGGGATCGTTGATGATTGCCAGGTGGTCTCCTGGTGGTGTTGAGCTGGTCTGCGAAGGTGGGCTATCCCCTCCACCCCCACATCCGGGCAGACCCGTCCACATGAGCATCACGACGAGAAAAGATGCAAGACGTCGCATTCCTGAAACCATGTCGTACCTCCTCATAATGGGACCGCGTTCAAGTTAGCCCTTCGTGGCCCACGGGCCGCTGCCGTCACCGCCGCATCCTTGTGAAAGGCTAAGCGTAACGGCACAGAGTATCCCCACGAAACGAACCAGCAACTCCCGCCGAAAACCGAACACAGCTGTGAAATTGTTCATGACATCTCCATCTTTATCAGTGAGTAAATCACCTAGTTATAAAGACAGGCGTAGAATTACTATACATCTGAGCGCGCCGTCAACTCCTACGTACGTGCTCATACCCATGTGCGAGAACTCCTGAAGTCCGGGAAGTCTGGTCGCGCGCAGATTCATGCAATACGTGTCATGCAGTCGGCCGGAACCACGACGCGCATGGTGTGCGTCGGATGGCCACGGTGAGCCGCACGAACAGTCTCATCGGTCACCATCGTCACTCATCCTCAGCAACAACGATTCGGCACACCTGCATCGAACAACATAACGGCAGAGTAGTCGAATCCTAGGGTGCTGTGACCCGGGCTGGAACCTAAAATGTTCTAAAGGATTTACCTTTACTCAGGGAGATCAGCTGATAACAGCGGATACTTGGGAAAGAGGTGTTCAGGCAGTACTTCGTCTACACCCTCGACCCTTCGAAAAGCTGGTGAAGTATTCTCATTCTTATTGCTCACTGCCCCGCTCTTACGCAAGATCTCAACCACGTCCCGATGTCCGTGATCAGCCGCGAGAAGGAGCGCTGTTGTGCCATCCTTATCCGTCTGGTTCACCGCCGCGCCCTTCTCCAAGAGCACCAGAATCCCCCGCCTCAATTGATTACGAGGATCAGCAGGAAACTCCTCGCTGGTCCCTGCCAACACCAGCTCTCTATAGTGGACGACAAGTTCTTGCAGCGCCGCCACGCTGCGGTCGGCATCCTGTTCGACTCCCGCTTCTACTTTCTTCCTCACCAGAGCCTGTTCGAATTGCTTACGCGGCACACCCAGGGCCACACCAGCAAACATGGCCACGAATCGCCGGTAGGCTCGAACCCAAAGCGTTCATTCCTCGTTGTTGCAAACGTACGAGCAGAACGCTGCCTCGTATCGATAGCTGATACTGACTGCCAGGTTGAGTCCGAATTACTACACTTTCCTCTCCCTACATAGTCTTTTTGCCTCACTTCACGTATCGTACGTGACGATGTTCCGCTTGAAACAGCACGATCTTCGTTTTCCGCCGGTCCATCAGGCATCCCCCGAAGGCCTGCTGGCCGTGGGGGGTGATCTCCGCCCTGACCGGCTCCTCGAAGCGTACCGGCAAGGTATTTTCCCCTGGTACAACCAAGACGAACCGATTCTGTGGTGGTCGCCGGACCCCCGCGCCGTGTTATTCCCCACACATCTTCATGTCCCACGCAGTCTCAACCGAAACCTTCGTCGGAGCGTCTTTACGGTCACCCTCGATACCAGCTTTCGGAAGGTCATGGAACAGTGCGCGGGACCGCGGCCTCAATATCCTGGTGGAGGAACATGGATCACCAGTGACATGCTGGACGCCTACACACACCTGCACGAACTCGGCTTCGCTCATTCCGTTGAAACATGGCACGGTGAATGTTTGGTCGGCGGCCTCTACGGCGTGGCGCTCGGTGGCGCATTCTTTGCCGAGTCGATGTTTACCATCGTCGACGATGCGTCAAAGGTGGCGCTGGTCAGGCTCGTACAACAGCTCCGGGATTGGGATTTTCAGCTCATCGACTGCCAGCAATCTTCTGCTCATGTCATCCGGTTCGGCGCGGAAGAAATTCCACGGGCAGACTTCATCAACCATCTCGATCAGGCGCTCACGCTTCCCGATCGACGAGGGCGATGGCAGTTCGAAACGGTCTGAGTCATGGAAGTTGCCCCACCCAGGACACCGGCATGCCCGGGTGACGAACCGCATTTGACAGTCTTTTCTCCGGTCGCTTATGATTCGCTCCAGCCATCAGGAGGACGTGACATGAACTTTGCCATTACCCCCCAAGAATTGAAGGCCCGAATCGATAAGGGAGATACGCTGGTACTCTTGGACGTCCGAGAGCCTTGGGAGAATCAGCTCGCCAAGCTGGACAATTCCATCCTCATTCCACTCGGGACCTTGCCCAACTCAATGTCAAAATTGGACAGGAATGCCGAAATTATCGCGTACTGCCACCACGGGATGAGGAGCGGCGACGCGACAGGATTTCTTCTTCAGCAGGGATTTTCCAACGTCAAGAACTTGGTTGGCGGGATCGATGCCTGGTCTGTTCAAGTCGATGGGTCAGTTCCTCGATACTGATACAGCCGAATCCTGGCATAACTAAAGTCAGCGGCCGACACCCAACAGCCTCGTCACTCTACCGAGACATAGATGATGTGTGGCACAAGCGCCGCCTACTTTTTCCCCAGGAAGAATTCGACTGTCTGCTTGAGCCCGTCGGCGAGATCGACCTTGACATCCCAGCCCAATTCCTGCCTGATCTTGGAGGGATCGATCACGCTTCGAAGCTGCTCACCCGGCTTAGCAGGCCCATGCACTTCCTTGGCACTGGAACCGGTGAGGCCGGCCAGCATGCGGAACAACTCGTTTACGGATGTCTCAGTCCCTGTGCCGACGTTGTAGGTTCCCTGCGCATCCTGACCCATGGCTGCCAGGTTGGCCTCAGCAATATCATCGACGAACACGAAGTCTCGCGATTGGCGGCCATTTCCATTGATAATGGGTTGCTCATTGTTCAACATCTTCTGAATGAAGATGGCAACGACGCCGGCTTCTCCCTCGGGATCCTGCCGCGGTCCATACACATTGGCGTACCGTAAACTGACCACTGGAATGCCGCTTGTGCGTTGAAAGTAGGACAGATAATGCTCACCGCACAGTTTGCTGATCCCATAGGGTGACAGCGGGTTATTCACGTGGGACTCAGAGGCCGGAAATGTTTCCTGTTCACCGTAGATCGCACCGCCGGACGAGGAGAACACGACCTTTCGGCATCCGTACCGAACGGCTTGCTGCAACACATTCATGGTTCCCAGGACATTGACCTGCGCATCAAACACCGGATCGGCCACCGAGTTGCGCACACTGATCTGGGCGGCGAGATGCAGAACAATGTTGGGCCGTTCGTTGCGAAAGACCCGCTCAAGACGCCCGCTGGTAATGTCGGTCTTATACAGACTCGCCGCGCGGTTGACGTTCTTGCGTTTTCCGGTGGACAAATTGTCGACGATGACGACTTGATGTCCCTCTTCGACCAGTCGATCCACCACATGAGACCCGATAAACCCTGCGCCGCCCGTCACGAGTACTTTCATTGGCCCTCCTGATTGATCTGTCTCGGCAATTGCGACACACCTTACATACCATGAAACGGGGCGTTGTACTCAAAGATTGCTAATATTTCCTGGTTGCCCTTTTTCCCCTTGAGCGGAGACGCCATGGTCCCCAGGGGCCGTAATCCCATTTCCATCGCGAACCGTACGACTCTCTGGGCGGCCTCCGTTCGCTGGGTCTCATCGCGTACGACGCCGCCTCTACCCACCTGGCCCTTCCCCACTTCAAACTGCGGCTTGATCAAGGCGATGATTCTGGCTTGCGATCGCAGAAATTGAATGATGGGCGGAAGGACTTTCGTCAAAGAGATAAAAGAAACATCCACGACGACTAGGTCAACCGGTTCCGGTACGGCAGAGCGCGCGATATAGCGAATGTTGGTTCGCTCAATCAACACGACGCGCGGGTCTTGCCGAAGTCGCCAATCGAACTGACCATAGCCGACATCAACGGCATACACCCTTGCAGCGCCTTTCTGCAGCAAGCAGTCGGTGAACCCGCCGGTTGAGCATCCGACATCGAGACAGATCATGCCCTGAGGGACGATCGAATAGGAATCCAGCGCTGCCGTCAGTTTTTCACCGCCTCGGCTGACAAACGGCGTATTCTCTCCGGTAATCTCAATGGACGCATCGACAGGAATCATTCTGGAAGGCTTATCGACGATCACACCGTTGCTTTTGACTTTTCCGGCAAGAATGATGCGGGCTGCGGCATCCCGGCTCTGCACCAATCCCTGAGCCGCCAGCACATGGTCACAACGATCTTTCTCGAGTCGTGCTTTCGTACCCATCGAATTGAAAAGGGGAGCGAATGAGAACCAAACGGTGATCAGACGATCGACCGGTTATGAATCCTCTGCGGAACTTTGTAGGTCGATGTCATCGGACGTGAAGGCGCGCAACTGCTTCTTTCCATTCTTGTCCTGAACGAGTACCTCTACTTTCCGTTCGGCCTCTTCCAATACTTTCAGACAATTCTTGGACAGGCGGATGCCTTCCTCAAAAATCCTCAGCGATTCATCCAGCGGCAGATCTCCCTTCTCTAATTCACCCACGATGGCTTCCAGTCTGGCCATCGCTTGTTCAAATTTCACTCCAGCCACAATGTTCTCCTTTACGCAGCAACGAGGGTCATTATAACGAGGTCTTGGTTCGCTTTTAAACCGACGGGTCCGGCGTCACTTCCTCGACAGTACAGCGTAGCCGGCCCCTTGCCAAACGTGCCAGGATCTCTTCTCCAACAGAGACTTGCCGGGCATCCCGAATGACCCGGCGCCCCTGCACCGTCTCGAGGATCCCATAGCCTCGATCTAAGATGGCAAGCGGACTCGAACCGTTCAATCTGCCGAGATAGGCATGGGCCTGCTGCGCCCTCCATTTCAGGCCATGGCTCACCGCCCCCATCAACCGCGCTCGTAGTTGTGGAATGATCACCATATCCCGGTGCACTTGGATGGCAGGGCTCTTCGACATCAGCACTTGGGTCCATGCTTGCGCGCTCACCATCGCTTCCTTCAGCTGGGCGCGCACGGCTTCTCGCATGCCCGCCACCGCACCATCCACACGTTGGGCTTCCTTGAGAATTCTGAACCGGATATTCACCAGATGGGCGAGCAGAAGGTCAAGGCGCTGATTGTGTTCCAGGCACTGCGAGTTTATAGCCTGCCGACATTGGGTGGTGAGCCTGCTTAGGCAGGCTACGACCTCAGCTAACACGGGAGCAACCGTTTCAGCCGCAGCCGATGGCGTCGGCGCCCGTACGTCTGCCGCAAAATCTGCCAGCGTGACGTCCGTCTCGTGGCCAACCGCCGACACGATCGGAATCCGCGACGCGGCGATGGCTCGCACGACGACTTCTTCGTTGAAGCTCCACAGATCCTCCATCGAACCACCGCCTCGCCCCACAATCATCACGTCGATAAACCCCAGTTTGTTCAGCGCATGAATGGCTGAGGCGATTTGCTCAGCCGACCCGGCTCCCTGTACTTGCACAGGTGCGATGACGATTCTCAAGATGGGACACCGACGGTGCAACACAGTGATCAGGTCTCGAACCGCCGCTCCGGTCAAGGAGGTCACGATTCCGACCGTCCAAGGAAATACCGGTAATGCTCGTTTGCGCTTCCCATCAAAGAGCCCCTCCGCCTCGAGACGATGCTTCAGCTGCTCAAACGCCAACTGGAGCGCGCCACGCCCTTTGGGCTCAAGATGATCCAGAATGACCTGGTACTCACCACGCGGCTCATAGACAGAGAGCCGCCCCCGCACGACGACATGCAATCCATCCTCCAAATCGAACCGCAGACGAAGCGCGACCGAACGAAAGAGCACTGCTCGAACCTGACTCGATTGATCCTTCAGTGTACAGTACACATGCCCGGAGCCCGGCGCGCGAAGATTCGAGATTTCCCCTTCGAGCCACACCTCGGGAAAGTCAGCTTCGAGGGAAGCCCGAACCATGGCGTTCAGTTCCGAGACGGTGAGGACCTGCCTCGAGGAGACATCGGGAGATGAAAGAGATGAGCGAGAGTATGTGTTCGTGAGTCCTCTCCTTATGACACTCGCGAGGTACTCAATGATCACAGCTGAGGCACCGCAGACATGCAGGCCCCAGCCTATTTCAGCGTTCCAATCTAATCGATGAGGCGAATTCGTTCAAACGCGATCGCCTTGCCCAAGCGGGGATCGAGCTCGAGCAATACCGCGCAAAACACCGACGGTCCAGAGGCCACTTCAAAGCGTCTCGGCATGCCGGTTAAAAACTTATCGATCGCCAATTCTTTCTTGACTCCGATCACCGAATGGAGAGGCCCCGTCATTCCGATGTCCGTCATGTATGCGGTGCCCTTCGGAAGGATTTGCTCATCGGCCGTTTGCACGTGCGTATGCGTGCCGACGACCGCCGTGACCTCCCCGTCCAAAAAATGCCCCATGGCCATTTTTTCAGACGTGGCTTCCGCATGCATATCGACGATGATCGCCGATGTCTCTCGCTTCAACCGCGAGAGCTCGCGTTTCGCCACCTGAAATGGGCAATCGATCGTCGGCATGTAGACCCGGCCCATCAACTGCAGCACCGCCAGCCGCTCCCCACCGGCAGTTTCAATGACGACGTGACCGTTTCCCGGGACTCCTGCCGGATAGTTGGCGGGACGCAAGACGCGGGGTTCGCGAGAGAAGTAATCGACCGCTTCTTTCTTATCCCAGGCGTGGTTTCCGGTCGTGATGACCGAAATGCCCACTTCAAAGAGTTCCTCGGCCAGATCCGGCGTGATCCCGAAACCTCCCGCAACATTCTCACCGTTGGCGATAACCGCATCGATCTGGCGCTGCGCAATCAGGCGAGGCACCACCCGGGCGACAGACCGGCGGCCCGGCTCTCCCATAATGTCCCCGATACACAGAACCTTCATTTGGCGTATTCCACGTATCGGCTTTCTCGAATCACGGTGACTTTAATCTGCCCTGGATAGGTCAACTCCTGTTCGATCTTCTTCGCGAGTTCACGGGACAGTTGAAACGACTCGGCATCGGTGATGTCTTCCTGTCGTACGATCACGCGAATTTCGCGCCCGGCTTGGATCGCGTACGCTTTCTGCACTCCCTTGTGGCCGGTTGCCAGTGATTCCAGTTTTTCCAAACGCTTCACGTAGGATTCGAGGGCCTCCCGTCTGGCCCCGGGGCGAGCCGCCGACAAGGCCTCTGCAGCCGCCACGAGTACGCTTTCCGGACAGATCGGATCCACCTGCTCGTGATGTGCAGCGATCGCATTGACGATCTGGGGGGATTCTCCGTATTTCTTGGCGATCTCGGCCCCCAACATGGCATGCGGTCCCTCTTCTTCATGGCTGACCGCCTTGCCGATATCATGAAGCAAGGCCCCACGCCGAGCCAACCTGACATCGAGGCCCAACTCCGACGCCATGATCCCGCAAATGTAGGAGGCTTCGCGGGCATGATAGAGGTTATTCTGTCCGTAGCTCGTTCGATACTTCAGGCGCCCCAATACTTTGATCAACTCCGGATGAAAATCCGAGAGCCCCAGCTCAAAGATGATCTTCTCCGCCTCCTCGTACATGAGCTTGTCGATGTCGATCTTGACCTTTTCGACGATCTCCTCGATTCGCGTGGGATGGATACGCCCATCGTGCATCAGCCGTTCCAGCGACACTTTCGCAATCTCGCGCCGCAATGGATCAAACCCTGAAATAATCACCGCCTCAGGGGTTTCATCGATGATCAGATCAATGCCCGTCGCCGCCTCAAGCGCACGGATATTCCGCCCTTCCCGACCGATGATCCGACCTTTCATGGCATCATTCGGAATGGGAACCACCGAGATCGTGGACTCCGACACATAGTCGCGCACGACACGCTGAATCGACGTAGTAATGATTTCCCGGGCCTCCCGTTCGGAATTCTCACGGGCTTCTTCGATTGTTCGTTTTGCAATCCCGACGGCATCCAGCTTCGCCTGCGATTCCATCTCGACAATCAACTGTTTTTTAGCCTCCTCTGCCGTCATGCCGGCTACCCGTTCCAACGCATCGCGATGCTCGCGTTCAGCCTTGGCACAGGAAGACTCCTTGGCCACGAGCCCCTCTTCTCGTTTCGTAAAATCCGCCTCGCGCTTGCGCGAATCATTTTCGCGCTTTTCCAAGGCGGCGAGCTTTCTATCGAACCCTTCCTCTCGTTGAATGACACGTTTTTCCATCGCCGAGAGCTCACCAAGCTTTGCCTTCTGCTCTTGCTCGAATTCGGACTTCGCTTGAAACACGAGGTCCTTAGCCTCAAATTTGGCTTCCTTGAGCACAGTCTCCGCCTCTCGTTGCGCATTCTGCACAACCTGCTTGGCCAACTCTTCCGCCTCAGCTTGTTTGGCCCCTGTCATGCGGCGCCGCAGAAGCTCAAATATCCCTGCACCAATCAATGCGCCGATGATTCCTGAGAGTATGGCGTAAACGACAATTGAGGTTGAAATGGGAGTCACCCCCTTCTTAAAAGCGCCAGGCGAAATCTACTCAACCCGGCATGGCATACACGAACAGATCAAGGATAAGTGGGCACGAATCACAATGTGGGGTGAGGATGGAAGAGACTTAGGAGACTGCGAACCGTTGCGTCTGGAAACATAAGAGATTGTCAGGGCACGATGCCATACCCAACACGCTTCTCTGTCCACTCCTCCACGGCTGTCGGTTTTCATCTCTCAGTCGTTGAGGAGGGCCAGTTACTGAAACAGGCATGGACGGTAGGTACTCACTCCGCCCGGCTTGCAGCTGCCGGATATCCTTACTTTGGGCAATTGGTCGACGCGCAGCACATAGGAGCCCGTGACCAAACACCCCCACTACCATGAGCATCCACCGTACTAACTCTTCGTACCCCATGAGCAAAACGTTCTCTCTTATTCTCACTACGCTCGTTTCCTCTGATCAACGATTCTACGATATCATCCTTTTCCTACCCATCGACACATCCACCTATCTACACGATAACAAAGGGACTCTCGGAAAGCAAGGTGAATCACTATCGAAAGAGCGATGTCGGCATCTGCTCATCAATGGACTCCATCAACGTGACCATCCGTCGTTCGACATCGGCTTCCCCTTGCGTTCGTTTCTTCTCAGATTCAAAAAGCTGATGGGCAAGATTGATGGCTGTCAGCACCGCGAGTTTCGTTGGGGTCGTCGTTTTCATCCCTTCGGCCAAGTGTTTCATATGATCGTCGACAAAGTGGGCCAGCCGTCGGATATAGGCATCATCGCCATCACCCGTGATTGCGTACCGTTGACCATATATTTCGACATCAATGGTCTTAGTCAATGGCCACCTCCTTGGGCTCCTCGACACATTCAAGCAACTCGATCTCATTCATGACTTTTTCAATTCGCGCCTTGATATCGATCCGCTCTTTTTCCCATCGTTGATTCACATCATCTTGAGCGACCAACCGTTGACGAGCCGTCTTGACCTCATCTTCCAATAGCGCATTCTTTCGTTTGAGCTCTTGAACCAGCTTCACCAAGTCACGAATCCGAGTTTCCAGGGCATCAAGTCGATCCAACGACATTGCAACTCCTCTTTGTTTAGGCCCTATAAATTGTGGTGCACTATAAAAACTTCACAATATCTTGTCAAGAAATGGATCTTTGAATCCCAGCTAGACGCAGATACTCCTTATAGCTGCGGAGCACCCGTTTGACATACTGCCGGGTCTCTTGATACTGGATCAACTCAACAAACTCGTCCTCGCTCCGCCCACGAAAGGTGGCCGCCCAATTTCCCACGACGATCGGGCCAGCATTGTACGCAGCGATCGTTTGTACGACATTGCCGGAAAACTGCGTGAGCAGTTGCTCCACATACCGGACTCCGATCCGGATGTTGATCTCTTGATCGAATAGATCTTCTCTCGAGAGGCTCGGAAGGCGATGCTGTTGAGCCACCGCATTGGCGGTCGCTGGCATGACTTGCATCAATCCGATGGCGCCGACACGAGAAACGGCTCTCCAATCATACTGACTTTCCTCTCGAATGATCGCCGCAACAAGAAGCGGGTCAACCCCATTCGCTCCCAACATTTTGATTGTAGGGAGTAATCCGGTTGGATAGGCCGCACTCCAGAGACCGTCGGCAATCACTCCGCCGGTTCGCTCCAACTTCTCTCGGAACCGGGATCGTACCAGACGCAAGGCATGATGGTACGCGCCGACCTCGTTCAACATCATCGATAAGGCGGCCAATACCTCGGGATCGCGACTATACCGATCCGTCAACGCGGCGAGCTCTCGCGCGGCATCTTGATCGAGACCAAGTGTCCTGAGTTCGACCGCCCGCCGGTATGACGACTGTAGCTCGATTTGTGCCCGATTATTTGTCTGAGTATCTTGAACCAACGCCGAAGGTGCTTCTGATGCGGACTGGGCAGATGAGGCAGAGACGGGGGAGGGCTCCGGTTCCGTCCTACCGGCGGTCGACATGCCCGTTTGTTCACGCGCCAACTGGCAATAGTAGGTGAATGGAAACCGCTGACAAAGCTGCCCGAACACTTCCTTTGACTTCGCATCCTCGATACGGCCGTAGGACCGGGCGATCCAGTAAAGCGCCTGCGGCTCAAAGTCGCTGTCCTTCTGATCGACTATCTGCTGCCAGACAGGGATCGCATCACGATGGCGATCCGTTCGGTAGAGCACCCACCCTTCCCGCCATTGTGCTTCCGTCCGTTGCGACATCGGGTCTCCCGACTTGGCAACTTGTCGATACTTCGCAATCGCCTCATCGAACCGTGCTTGATCCTCCAGCCAGATCCCGGCAAATACGTTGATCTGCCCCTTCTGCTCCGGAGTCAGCGTCCGCTTTGAGAGCGTGCGGCAAAGATCCAACAGCTTGTCTCCCAATCCCAGCCGTAGATAGACCCTCCCCAACCATACAGTGGCTTCGTCAGCCCGAGGGCCTTGCTCCTCAGTCAGCGCATAAAACGTGTCGCGCGCCTGATCGTACAGCTTGAGCCGAACCTGGGCGATACCCAATTTGAGTTTGGCGTCCCAGCGATGCGGAGAGGAGGGCTCGCGCGCGATGAACTTTTTCAACTCATCGATTGCCTCCACGTGGAGCGACTGCGCTAAGAACGCCTGCGCCCGCGCATAATGCGTGTCGGGCGGAGCTGTCCAAGGCTCGCCCCCGATATTGGTCCCGAGTAGAGTTTCGGCTTCCTTGGCCTCCTTAGTCTGCGGGAACTTCACCCAGAGTTGCTTCAGCGTTTCCCGTCCCTCGGTCAGTTGATTTTCTCGAAGATAACAAGTGGCCAACCGTAACCACGCCTGAGCGATCTGTGGGTCCTTGTCGTTCCCGTTGACTGCTTTAACAAGCCAGGCCACGGCTGCAGAACAGTTAGAAGCTTGGTACCACGCTTCCCCGGCACGAAGCGCGACTTGGTTGAGCAGGTTGGAATCGGGAACCGCTTGCGGCACCCCTTCAAACATATCGGCCGCTTCCTTGGCATCGCCCGCGTGCAGCAAGGCCTCGCCGATCCAGAATCGAATGTAATCGTCGAGCACCGGAAAGTCCCGTTGGGCTGCCCGAAGGTAAGAGAGTGCGCTTGCGGGATTTCGTTCTATCAGAATGACACCGGACAGCAACCCGGCACGTTTAGCCCACTGCGAAGCAGGAAATCCCTCCATCACCTTTCGGAGACGTTCCAGTCTCAGCGCCACAACTTGATCTTTCGTCAGGCTATTACCCAGTCGTTCCTTCGGCCAGACCGCAGCCAGAAAACAGTCCTCTGCCGAGAGACAGGTATCGGTATTCGATTGTTCCGGTGTGGCGACCTGCGCCGTGTGCGCGTCGCGTGAGAACAAACCGCTGAGTGCAATCGCCAGCCCGGAAGCCAGCACCAGGCCGACGCCGACGATGGAATGAACCTTAGTATAGGTTCTCATGAAGACTCACCGACATTCACCCGCGTTCATTATATACAGGGCCGCCGGCAATGGAAGAAGTTTCGAGCCCAGTGATGCGTGAGGCCGTATGCGACTCAGCTCCCGCTATGGTAGGCTCCTGTCATCGAGGACGCTATACCCGACTTGACCATGACCCATTCGAATACATCGACAAATCTCTTGGGTTTCACCGAACTCCAGATGGAGAAATTTGTCTATGGGCAGCGCTGGCCGGCGTATCGTGCCAAACAAATCTTGCGCTGGCTGTATCAACGTCGGGTGCGGGTTATCACTGATATGACCGACCTTCCTATGCCCGATCGATTGATGTTGTCTCGCTCTGCCGCCATTGGTCGCTCAGCTCAAGTCGCAGTCCTGCAGTCCCAGGACGGAACGCGGAAATTACTGTTGACGCTCGACGATGGAATGACGATCGAAGCCGTCCTGATCCCGGATGAGGAACGGCTGACACTGTGCGTATCGACGCAGGTCGGCTGTATGTTGGATTGCGGTTTCTGTCTGACTGGAAGAATGGGGCTGAAGCGAAACCTCAAGCTTCACGAAATCATCGACCAAATCCTGAGCGCGCAAGATGTGCTGGGTTCCGATGAACACATCACGAATCTCGTCTTCATGGGAATGGGAGAACCTCTGGCCAATCTGGAAACGCTCAAGGCCGCAGTCACCGGTCTGACCAATAAACCGTGGGGCCTTGGATGGTCGCGCAGACGTATCACGGTTTCAACGGCGGGACTGGCGTCCCGCCTCACGGAGGTTGCGGCGCTCGGTGTGAATCTCGCCGTCTCGCTTAATGCCACGACTGAAGAACAGCGGCGAGAACTGATGCCTGCCGCGAGCGAGATCGCCTCGCTGAGGTCACTCTTGGCTGCGTGTCGTCGCTATCCGCTCGCTTCCCATCAGCGGCTGACGTTCGAGTATGTTCTTCTGGCAGGCGTAAATGATCACTCGGCTGATGCCCGCCGCCTGGTACAGTTGCTAAGATCCATACGGTGCAAGGTCAATCTGATCCCGTTCAATGAATTTCCAGGCAGTCGTTTTCATCGCCCATCAGAACAAGACATCCTTCGTTTTCAATCCGTCCTCCGCGAGGCCGGCCTCGATGCGTTCGTTCGTAAGAGCCGAGGACGTGACGTATTCGGCGCCTGCGGACAACTCGGAGATCTCTCCGGCAACCGAACCTCCTTACCTTGACACCCATTGAAACTCGTTGCTAGCATGGTTTTTTCGACAAACATCATGATCAGACAATCTTCCAAACGCTATTGGTTTACCCGTATTCTTGGGGCACTGCTCGTCTTTGGCCCGGCCTCCTTGTCGATGGGAGCTGAACCAAACGAATATCAGCTCTCAAACGGCATGAAAGTGCTGCTGATTGAGGTCCCCAAGGCTCCGGTGGCCACGGTGCAAGTGTGGTACAGGGTCGGCTCTCGTAATGAGGTCATGGGTCGGGCCGGACTCTCTCACATGCTCGAGCACATGATGTTCAAGGGCACGGCAAAGTATCCCAAAGGATCATTTTCCCGTATCGTCCGAAAAAACGGCGGGATCGACAACGCGTTTACCAGCCAAGACTTCACCGCCTACTTCGAGAATGTGGCGGCTGATCGTGTCGGGTTGGCCTTGGAACTGGAAGCCGATCGGATGCAGGGCCTCCTTCTCGACAACGGCGAATTCCAAACCGAGCGTGAAGTCGTCAAAGAAGAGCGCCGGCTCAGGTCCGAGGACGACCCTCAAGGCGCGCTGGTTGAAGCCCTGTTTGCCCAAGCCTTCCTCAGTCATCCGTATCATTGGCCTGTGATCGGCTGGTTCGCCGATCTCGACGCGATGTCTCTTGAAGACTTGCAGCGCCACTACGACACGTTTTACTCCCCCAACAACGCAACCCTGATCGTCGTGGGCGATATCAAGGCCGACGCCTTGCTTCCGACGATCAAGCATCTCTTTGAGCCGATCCCCAGAGGTCCCTCGCCCAAGCAAGCCCTGCCGCAGGAACCGGACCAACGAGGTGAGCGCCGTTTCATCCTCAAACGGGAAGCGCAGGTCCCGTTTGTCATGATGGGGTTTCGTGTGCCCAACTATTCGAGCGAGGACTCCTATGCCCTCGACATCCTCGAATCGATCCTTTCGCATGGAAAAAGCTCCCGTCTCTACCAGAGCTTGGTGTATGAGCAGAAAAACTCATTGGCGGTCGGGGCTGAATACAGCTTGCTGCAGACAGATCCAGGCCTGTTCTATTTCTACTCATTGGTGAACCCCGGCGCGAAGGTTGAGGCGGTCGAAGACGCCTTGCAGCGCGAGATCGTGCGGCTTCAGAATGAGCCGCCGTCTGATCTGGAGCTTCAGCGGGCCAAGAACCAGGTGGAAGCGTCGCGCGTTTTCGAGCAGGATTCGAATTTCCGCCATGCCATGTTGATGGGGCAAGCGGAGTCCGTCGGTGCCGGGTGGCGGCGGGTCGATCAATTCGTGGAGCGCATTCGCGCCGTGGGCGCAAAGGATATTCAGCGCGTCGCCAAGCAATACCTCACCCAGGACAATCGGACCGTCGGCATTCTCGTTCCCACGCCGTCCAAGCCCCCCGAATCAAATCCCACAGCGGTCAACGAAGGAAAGTCTTAGCCGACCATGGGTCACGAACCGAGAACCAACAAGCGCCACTCTCCCGATCCGCCATCTGTCCGAGAAAGCGCTGGAAGAGGTGCGTTGGGATGGGTCTTGTGTGCTGCGTTGTTGACCTGTGTCACGACGACAGGGCTTGCGGCGGACATTTCGCCGACGAGATTCGTCACCCCGAACGGGATGACTGTGTTGGTATTGGAACAGCATTTTCTCCCGATCGTTGAAATTCATGCCCTCATCAAGGCCGGCTCAGCGCAAGATCCACCGGACAAAGCAGGCGTGGCGAATTTAGTCGCCAGCCTCTTGGACGAAGGGACAGGAACGAGATCTTCTAAACAGCTGGCTGAGCAGATTGATTTTGTCGGCGGCTCGCTGGGAGCCCAAGCGGGCGAAGATTTCACGACGGCATCGGCACGCACCCTCAAAAAGGACATCGACCTCGGCTTCATCCTCCTTGCCGACATCCTTCAGCATCCGGCGTTTCCCAAGCAGGAATTTGAACGGGTTCGCTCGCAAATCCTTGGGGAAATTGTCAGCGACAATGACGATCCCGGACACGTCGCCATTAAGGCGTTCAATCAGTTGGTCTTCCAGAATCATCCCTATCGTTGGCCGGTGAACGGGACCGAGGAGACGCTGAACAAGATCACGTTAGCGGATGTCCAAAACTTTTACGCCAAAGAGTACCTCCCTAACCAAGTCATCCTCACGATCGTCGGTGACGTGACGGTTGAACAAGCGACCGCGCTCGTTCAGACGCATTTCGGATCCTGGAAGAAAGGTCCCGGGCCGACCAGGTCGGTCAGGAAACCGGCCGTCATTGACAAGAAGACCGTGCAGCTCATTGAGAAAGATCTAACACAATCCACGATTGTGCTGGGTCACCCCGGAATCAGCCGAACCAACCCGGACTTTTACGCCGTGACCGTTATGAATCATATCCTGGGTGCCGGTGGATTTTCCTCGCGTCTCATGGATTCCATTCGGGACAAGCAGGGACTTGCGTACGGCATTATGAGCCACTACGACGCCCGGGCGATGCCAGGCTCTTTCTGGATCAATCTTCAGACTCGAACCGAGACCACGAACCAGGCTATCAGCGGTGTCTTAGCTGAAATGAAGGCTATTCGGGAGGCCCCGGTCAGCGATCAGGAATTGGCTGAGGCCAAATCCTTCTTGATGGGCAGCTTCCCGTTGCGGCTGGATTCCACTGCCAAGTTGGCGCAGGTCTTGGCGCAAGTGGAGTTTTTTGGGCTGGGGTTCGACTATTTCAGTCAGTACACAAAGTGGATCGAACGGGTAACAAAGGAAGACGTACTGCGCGTGGCGAAACAGTACCTGGATCCTCAACACTACGCGCTTGTTGTCGTCGGCAACATCACGAAGGCGAAAGTCCGCCACTAGACGGCTGAAGGCTACTCCATGCAATCGGCTGTTCTCCAGCACAAACTTGATCGGCTCCGAACCCTCCTGACAGAGATGGGCTCGGTAGTGGTCGCGTATTCCGGTGGAATCGACAGCACCTTCGTCCTTAAGGTCGCTCACGAGCAACTCCGTGAGCAGGCGGTCGGTATCACGGCCGTCTCTCCGACGTTCCCGTCGATCGAATTGGAAACTGCCGAGCGGGTCGCCCAGGAAATCGGTGCACGTTATGAAACGGTCCAAACCGATCAACTGGCCATCGACGACTTCGTCAAGAATGACGCAAATCGGTGTTTTCACTGTAAGACTGATTTGTACCGGCTTCTCGGGAATCTGCGGGAATCCAAGGCGGCCGCGTATGTCGTGGACGGAACCAACCTTGATGATCTCGGTGACGACCGTCCCGGCATCAACGCCGCCCGGCAATGGGGAGTCCGCAGCCCGCTCGTCGAGGCTGAACTCTCGAAGCCCGACATCCGCATCCTGGCCAAAGAACTTGGGCTTTCAAATTGGGATAAACCGGCCGCAGCCTGTCTTTCGTCGAGAATCCCGCGAGGGATCGTGATCACCAGCGAACACTTGAGCCGAGTCGAAAGAGCCGAAGCCGTGCTCCAACACGAGGGATTCCGTCATTTTCGAGTCCGAAACCATGGTGACATAGCCAGGATTGAAGTAGCGAAGGACGAACTGCCGTGGTTCATGGAAGCAGCCCGATGCGCCAGAATCAGCGCGCAATTGAAGGAATTGGGGTTTAAATTCGTGACCGTCGATTTGGAAGGGTATCGGGCTGGTGGAGTCACTCTGAGCTGACTCCACCCTCAAGTTACAAGACGTTATCGCCCATAGGATTTGGAAAGAGCGTCAAGCGCTTCGTCTGCGAACTTTTTCTGATCGGCCTCAGTCAAGCTCCGCTGCACCACTTTCTCGGCTACCATCAATGCAAGCTCGGTCGTCTGGGTCCGAATGTCTTGAAGCGCCTTGCGCCGTTCCTGCTCGATCTCACGCGTGGCTTCCCCTTTGATTCGTTCCGCCTCTGCCGTTAACCGTTGCTCGTTTTCATCGAGAAGCCGTTGTGCTCGTTCCTTCGCGGTGGCAAGGATGGCTTCCGCCTCTTTCCCCGCTGCGCTGAGTTTGGCTTCATATTCCTTCAACCGGCGTTCGGCTTCTGTTCGATGAAGCTCGGCTTGATCCAAGCTGTCCTTGATTTTCTTTTCGCGCTCTTCAAGAACGCTCAGGATGCCCGGGAAGGCATACTTGTAGAGCACAAAAAACAAAATCGCGAACGACACGATTTCCCAGAAGATCAGGGAAGAGAAAAAATGCGATTCAAACTGAGGCATAATTTAACCTACGTGCTGTGTGCTGAGTCCTGAGCGCCGAGTGCTATTCAGCACCGGGCACTCACCGCTCGGCACTGTTATTTGCGGAAGCCCATGATGATGAAGGCAATGACCAAGCCGTACAAGGCAATGGCTTCCACCAACGCGAACCCGATCCACATATACTTCGTGACGCGAGCTTCGGCTTCGGGCTGACGGGCCACCACTTCGATCATCTTCCCGAAGATGTAGCCGATCCCCACACCGGCCCCGGCAAACCCTGCCGCCGCACATCCCATACCGATCAACCCTGCTGCTGCTGAATCCATTATGGCTTACTCCTCCCTTGTCTAAACGCGCACACGCTAATGCGCGTGCTCATCATGTCCGTGCAAATGAAATGCGTCCCCCAAGTAGACACAGGTCAATATCGTAAAAATATAGGCTTGAATGAACGCGATACCACATTCCAATACATAGATCGCCACCGTAAACGTAAAGGGCAACCACCCGATCAACAACCCGCCACCGATCGTCAGGCCGAACAGAACCGCAAGCATGACGTGGCCCGCCGTCATATTCGCAAAGAGCCGGACAGCCAGCGAAACAGGCCGTGCCAATTGACTGATTATTTCGATCGGGATCATCAAGGGCACCAGCCAGCCAGGTGTGCCTGGCGGAACAAGGATGCCGAGGAACTTCACTCCATGTAAATAAAATCCTATGGCCAAGCTGAGCCCGTAGACCACGCAGGAAAAGACAGCCGTCACGACAACCTGACTCGTGACCGTGTAACTGCCGGGGATCAACCCGATGAGATTACTGAAGAGAATAAACAGGAACAGAGTGGCGATGAGAGGGAAAAATCGCATTCCTTCTTTGCCCATCGTATCCAAAATCATGCTGCGAATGAAATCCGCCATCATTTCAGCCATGCTCTGCAACTTTCCGGGCACCAGCCTACGGGCTGATCCTGCCATCACCATCAACATCGCCGTCACCGCAACGACGATCCACATGAAGACGACGGCCTTATTGATGGAAATGTCCAATCCGGCTAGCGAAATCGGAATCCAGTTCTGAAGTTCGAATTGATGGAGCGGGCTTTCTTCCATGATACTCTTGTGTTTTCCTTATCGATCGGCGTTACGTCTTCCACCGTTGGGCCGACCGATACGCATTCCTCATTCCTGTCGCGAGGCCTAACACAAGACCTCCGATCATCCCCCAGGGGGTAGAATCAAAGAGGTATGTGTCGCAGACCCACCCCAGCGCACCCCCGACAATCAGCGCAGCGAGCAGATCTGTTGCGATCCGGACCGCTTGGCCGAGCCCCGCGTAAAGGGGATCTTGTGAAGGGGCCATCTAAGACCCATGGGAGGCGAGAGCACGTGAGCAGAACTCTGCCGTTGATGGGCGAGCAATTTAAGCAAAACTCCGTGAGGAATGTCAAGCCGTTAGAGCCCTATCCCACCAGAAATCTCTGCGGTATAGTGAGCTCGCATTCCTTACCTAAGGAAGTCATTGAACATGCGGCGGACCGCACCATCGTCGAGCTCATTTTTGCAAGGACCTCCTTCGCCTCTCATCGTGACGCGCTCTTGTCCCTCGGCTAGCTCCTTTGAGCTGTACGCCAAAACCGCCTCGACTCGTCACCCGTCATTTCTGTTTGAGAGTGGCAACGGTAGCGGGACTATGGGGCGATATTCCTACTTCGCCAGCGATCCTTATCTCAGGTTGTCCGGAACAGCTGAACAGTTCGTGGAACGCTCAACCCAGGGCCACATGAAAACGGGACTGGGCCCTTTTGAACGTTTGGCCCATCTGATGCAGAGCCAGCAGATTGTTCGTCCTTCCGAAGCTCCGCCGTTTTTCGGCGGAGCAGTCGGTTACTTGAGCTATGATCTTGCCCGCCAGTTCGAGAAGTTGCCCTCGTTGGCCTTCGATGGCCTTGCCTGTCCGGATCTGGAATTCGCATTTTTTGATCTAGTCGCAGCAGTGGACCATGAACTCGGCCATCTGATACTGATGTTCTGCCCGCCGCTGGAACGATTTTTGGGCGAACCTCGGGAAAAGCTTCTTCGTGAAGGGAAGGATCGACTCGCGGCTTTTGAAGCCCAGTTAACCGGACCCAACCGTGTCGAGGCGCATGATGGCAACCTCGGCAGCCTCACGTTCACACCTGAGCAGCATCAGTCGACTTATATGACAAGTGTCCGCCGCTGCCAGGAGTACATCGCAGCGGGGGACATGTACCAAGCCAACCTCTCACACCGTTTCACCGTGAGCTGTGAGGCGCTCTCTCAGGGAGCAATTCAAGCCGATTTGTCGGCCTATAGTCGCCTCCGGACGTTGAACCCTTCTCCTTTCTCAGGATTGCTCCGGTTCGATGCGGTTCGCCTCATCAGTTCATCACCAGAACGCCTCGTCCACCTCGACGGTCGTCAAGCCGACACCAGGCCGATCGCAGGCACCAGACCCCGTGGGAACAATGTGACCGACGACCACCGACTTGTTGACGAGCTGCGAGCCAATGAAAAGGAACGCGCGGAACATGTCATGCTGGTGGACCTTGAGCGAAATGACCTCGGCCGGGTCTGCCGGTTTGGAAGCGTCCACGTGGACGAACTGATGACCCTGGAACAGTATTCACATGTCAACCACCTGGTCTCACATGTAGGTGGAACGTTAAACGATCAAGCGACCGGGTTCGACCTACTGAGGGCCATGTTCCCGGGGGGAACGATTACCGGCGTACCCAAAATTCGCTGCATGGAGATCATCGAAGAATTGGAACCGGTTCGCCGCGGTCCATACACCGGATCGATGGGCTACCTCAGTTGGAGCGGTGACCTTGATTTCAATATTCTCATCCGGACGCTCGTCATGCAGCAGGGAAAAGGCTATCTGCAAGTGGGAGCGGGGATTGTGGCTGATTCCGACCCGGCCCATGAGTACGAGGAAACCATCCATAAGGCTCAGGCCTTTTTCAGCGCGTTTTCATGACCCGATGTGGATCTATTTGAATAACAAGTTTGTGAGAGACGAAGACGCCGTGATCTCCGTGTTCGACCATGGATTTCTTTATGGAGACGGGGTCTATGAGACGCTTCGCTCGTACGGCCCCCGCATCTTCATGCGAGATCAACATCTGTCACGGTTGTTCCGATCCGCTGAGGCAATCGGGTTGACGATCCCGATTCCCCTGAAGGAGTGGGCCGATATTCTGCATGAGGCGATGACACGCAACGACATCGGGACTGACCAGCGCGATGCCTATCTGAGGATCACAGTTTCGAGAGGAGCGGGAGACATTGGGTTAGACCCGTCGCTGTGCCCATCACCGACTGTTGTCGTGATGGCCAAGCCTCTTGTGCCTCCGGCGTCCCATCTCTATGGGGCGGGTGTCAACGTAATCATCGCTTCCACGAAGCGGAACCTGCCGAGTGCATTGTCGCCGCAGATCAAGGCCATCAATTTCTTAAATAATATCCTGGCAAAACGCGAGGCCATTGCCGTCGGCGCATTCGATAGTATCCTGCTTAATTGGGAGGAACATCTGACCGAGTGCACGATCAGCAATCTGTTCTTTGTGATGAACGGCATATTGCGAACACCCGCGTTGGAGTGCGGCCTGCTTGACGGCATCACCAGAGGGATCGTGATTCAGCTGGCCGGGGAACTCCAAATCCCCGTCCAAGAAGGACGTTATCCTGCCGATCAGTTACACCGGGCCGACGAGTGTTTTTTAACGAACACCAGCATGGAAATCATGCCAGTGACCCGGGTAGGTCACACACCGGTTGGAGGAGGAACACCGGGTCGGATGACCCGAAACCTCAGAGAGCAATTCATTGCCGCACGAGAGCGCTTTTTGGAACCAGCCGGCTCGACATGATTTTCTGATCCTCCTGTTTTTCCAGCATCTTCCAGATCCCCACAAAGGCATAAGAACTGCTTTTCCTTGACTGTCTGTTACAGGCTGCTATCGTTTGACGATGCCAATACTCAGACGCCAAACTGACCCAATCCACAGGTGGCCCCGCATGGCGGCCTCCAGCATTCTCTGCAGCGGCTTCCTCCTGATGATGGCGACCCCAAGTGTCCACTCTGAAATTTACCAATATATCGATGCCAAGGGGACCATATCTCTCACCAATGTTCCATCGGATGCTCGGTACCGCCGGGTCGACCTCCAACCGAATCGGTTGCACCCCATCATCTCAGAACAACAGTTGGAACCGATGATCAGCCGATTCTCACAGCAACATCAGCTGCACCCAGCCCTGATCCGTGCCGTCATCAAGGCCGAATCGGATTTTGATCCCCAGGCGGTATCCCGGGCAGGCGCCATCGGATTAATGCAATTGATGCCGCAGACTGCGCTGAGGTTGGATGTGCGGGACCTCTACGATCCGGAAGACAATATCGGTGGAGGAACCAAGTATTTGCGACAACTGCTTGATCGATTCCGCGGAAATCTCCCTCTAGCACTGGCCGCGTATAATGCGGGGGAACATGTGGTAGACCGTTACCGATCGCTTCCGCCGATCGACGAAACCCGTCAATATGTTCGTAAGGTCTTACGGTACTACCGAACCTTTCTTGCACGTGACCTTGCTTCAGCCGGACACGTTATCCCCTCTTCGGGCTACGCAGTGCCACTATCTGCCCCTGTTTCCTCGACTCCGCCCGCTCAGTAGCGCGTTCAGTCACACGCAATCGGCTATGCACCTTCCACCCCGGGCGTCGAGCTCCAGGAAAGTCGGAGCGATAATGCGCGCCGACACTGTTCTCTCTCCACAACGCTGCTTCCGCCACACAGTGCGCCACTTGCACCATGTTCTTGACCTCCAAGTCGGCCCTCGTCGCAAAGGTTCGGGACACCATGCGCTCCCATCGGGCAAGCTGAGCCGTGGCCCGAATCAACGACTCCCGAGAACGGACCAACCCCACCTGCCCCCACATCGTTCGGCGCAACGAACTTCGTACCTTTTCCGCGTCCTCCAATCGGTCGACGTGGCCGCGATTCAAGCGCTCGAGGTGAGCCGTCATATTCGGCATCGAACAGCGAGCCGCCCACGCGACAGCGGCAACACCGGCCCTCATCCCAAACACAAGCCCTTCCAATAAAGAATTGCTGGCCAGCCGGTTGGCGCCATGCACGCCACTGCATGCCACCTCGCCGGCTGCAAACAGTCCCGGCAGCGTCGTGGCCCCGTTGATGTCGGTCGCCACTCCTCCCATCATGTAATGGGCGCTTGGAGAAACCGGGATCCATTCTTCTGTGATATCGATATCATGGCGAAGACAGGTCGCATAGATCGTCGGGAAACGGCGTTTCACGAAATCTGCCCCCAGGTGAGTCACATCGAGGTAGACATGTCGCGCCCGCGTCGCCGCCATCTCCGCCCAAATGGCCCGCGCCACGATATCCCTCGGCGCCAAGACGCCGAGCGGATGATACCGTTGCATGAACATCTCTCCCTTATTATTGCGCAACTGGCCACCCTCTCCCCGCATGGCCTCAGACAACAAAAACGGCGGGCTCGACGGCAGATACAACGACGTTGGGTGAAACTGGACGAATTCCATATCCTGGAGTTCCGCTCCCGCACGAAATGCCATGGCCATCCCGTCGCCGGTCGCATTGGGCGGATTCGTGGTCCGAGCAAAAATCTGCCCGGCTCCACCGGTCGACAGGACGACCGCTTTTGCGGGAATCGTGAATTGCTGTCCTGAACTTTCATCGAGCACGACTGCTCCACAGCAACGGCCTTCCTCGACCACAAGATCGACGGTGAAGTGGTAATCCAATCGGACAATTCGCCTGTGTCTGGCAGCCTGCGCCATCAAGACACGGACCATCTCGTTTCCCGTCGCATCGCCTCGAGCCCGGAGGATTCGGCTGCGGCTGTGGGCCGCTTCTCGAGCAAAGGCAAATTTCCCTCCGGTCTTGTCGAACTTCGCTCCCCACCGGATAAGTTCTTGAATCCGATCCGGTCCTTCCTCGACCAGAACGCGCACCGCTTCACGACGGCACAACCCATGTCCTGCTTTCACCGTATCCGTCAAATGGATGGCAACATCGTCTTCTTCACTCAGCGCGACGGCAACCCCGCCCTGTGCAAAGATCGAATTGCTCTGTAGAGGATGGCCTTTGGTGAGCATGATTACCCGACCCACGCGGCAGAGCTCCAATGCGGCGCGGAGCCCGGCGACTCCACTGCCGATCACGAGAAAATCCGCTTCCTGGGCGTTCGGAGGCATCGTTATCGCGGAACGTTCTGCGGCGAGAGAGGCTCGGACGACAGCATCTGTTTCGTCTTCATCCCGAACGGTAGATCTCCCTCTACCCGGCGCAGAAGAATCGACTGTGTCCCGACCCACTGCAATCGCGCGTGGCCGCGCTGCCGCACACCGGTGTCGTTGGCATCTTTCATCCACGTCCCTTGCCAATGGACAAAGACGTCGATGTCGTCCTTTTCGATGACGACCCGTTCGATCATGAACTCAAGCGCAATGGAGTGAAACGCCTCGAAGTCCATCTCCGCCTGGCGTTGAAGGTCTTCCATCTGATCCGACGGCAACATCACGGCTTGAAAGCCAGGCCGATCTTTTCGTTGATAGGCGCTCCGCAGGGAGTCCACGGCCTGATCGATGCGAAGGAGCCGCTCGTGCTCTGCAGGGTACTGAATGGTTTTTGACGGGCATCCACCTACCGCCATCGCCAGCAGGATGAGCCACCCGAGCAACAAGGACGCCGATGAATGGGATCTCCAGGTACGCATGAAGGGCCAGTATACCATAGGGGCGAAACGCGCTGTGAGCTTGCATTTTGAGCGGAAAGCTTTTAGACTCGGCCACCCTAAGGAGACACACAGCATGTCCAGCGTGTTGAAAAAACGCCGAAAGAAGATGCGCAAGCATAAGTACAAAAAGCTGCGCCAACGTCAGAAATTTCTGCGCCGAAAAAGCTAAACTCAGCCTGCATGGCGGGAGGAAGGGACCGTGGCCGAGGGCAAGAAAGTCCGCATCCGCGTACGGACGGTCAATTGCACCTACATGGGAGACTTCTTGGTCCCTCCCATGCGGAATCGTGTCTCCGACGCGATCAACGAAGAAGCACGTCTCTTCATCAGCCTAACCGACGTCGTCATCAACGAGAAGGACCGGTCGGATTTCGTGGCGGTCAACAAGAACCTCATTGAGTCGATCGCGCAACTTTAGACCTTCCGTTTCACCTCCTGTCACTCCGATATCGTTCAACGTCGCCGTAGGCGAAAGTACGATTTCGTTGCGAATCATGCCTTCTGATCAGCGATGTTGATCTTCAAGCGATTTTTGCCTGTTGTTCGCCCCTACTTGCCGCGTCTGATCCTGGCAGGGCTGCTGGTGTCGGCGGTGGCACTCATCAATCTCTCCTTGGTTCGGCTTGCGGGCATTCTCTGGGATCTCATCACCGTTCAGCGAGACGCCGACAAGATGACGCAGTCGATCGGCCTTTTCCTGGGCTTGGTCCTTCTCCAGGGAATGTGCTCGATGGGCCATAGTTACCTGTCCGCATGGGTCTCGCAGCACGTCGTCGCCGATTTTCGCAAGCATCTGTTCAGCCACTTACAAACGCTGACCGTCAGCTTTTTTGCGCGGCGACGCACCGGAGAATTGCTCTCCCGATTGATGAACGACGTGACGGTCATTCAGTCCATCGTCACAGAAACCCCCATCGACGGCGTCAAACAACTCGTGACCTTCGTCGGCGGCATTACCTTCCTCCTCATGATGAATTGGCGTCTGTGCCTCTTGATCTTGATTCTCCTCCCCGCACTGGTTCTGGTCGCCAAGGTCTTCGGTCGCAAGCTGAAATCTCTTTCGACCTCGATTCAAGATCACACCGCCTCGGTCAGCACGCTGGTCGAAGAAGTGCTCTCCGGCATTCGCATCGTGAAATCGTTCGTCCAGACACAACGGGAAAAGACTCGCTTTGCCGAACAGGTTGATCAAACGCTTGGTCTCACACTCCGCCGAGCAGGTATCATGGCCGTTTTCATCCCGGTGATCAGCCTCCTGACATTCTCATCGGCGGCGGCGGTTCTGTGGTATGGGGGCCGACAGGTCATCGACGGCGTGGTCACTCCAGGCGATCTGTTCGCCTTCGTCCTATTCGCCGGTATCTTGATCGGTCCATTCAGTTCGGGCGCCCGCGTGTTTGCGCAGGTCAAAGAGGCTCAAGGAGCGATGCAACGGGTTTTTGAAATTTTGGATGCGCAGCCGGACATTTATGATCGACCAGACGCTCAACCACTCGTGACAGTCGCCGGCCATGTACGGGTGGAACGCGTCACATTCAGCTATGATCCTCGCCATCCCGTCTTGTCCGACCTCTCGTTTGAGGCTAAGTCCGGCGAACTCGTCGCCTTGGTAGGCCCGACCGGCGCGGGCAAGACCACCGTGATCAACCTACTCCATCGTTTCTACGATCCGGTGGAAGGTCGCATCACCATTGACAGCAGAGATCTGCGGGATGTGACCCTCGAGAGTTGGTACCGGCAGATCGCACTGGTCCCTCAGGAAACCATCCTCTTCGGTGGAACGATCCTCGACAACATTCGCTACGGCGATATGACGGCGAGCGACGCCACGGTCTGGGAAGCCAGCAAAGCCGCGCACGCGCATGATTTCATTACCGCCCTGCCCGATGGGTACCAAACCGTGGTGGGTGAAAAGGGGATCAACCTCTCAGGCGGCCAACGTCAACGAATCGCGATCGCGCGGGCCATCCTGAAAAATCCTCGCATTTTGTTACTGGACGAAGCCACTTCATCGCTCGATACGGAATCTGAGCGGTTGGTCCAAGAAGCACTCCAGCACCTTATGGAAGGGCGCACGACCTTCGTGGTCGCCCACAGACTGTCGACCATTCAGCGCGCCGACCGCATATTGGTGTTGGACAAGGGCAAACTGGTGGAGGAAGGGACCCATGCGCAACTGATGGCACGCAAGGGTTTATATCACTATCTCTACACCATCCGTTTGAATGAACCGAGTCCTTGAGGTAAGGTTCTGGACTTATTTCTGAGCCACACAGCTCTCGCAGCCATGCTGCCCACTCGGTCCCTCCCTAGCTCTTCGCTCGATGATGAGTCTTTGAGGACTGGTATGCTCGCGACTGCTTGTCATATGGGTCCTGCCGGCCTGAGGAATGAGGTGAACTCGACATCATGGAGCGGAGAGTTCCGGACAAACCCACATAGCTCCCGCTGTTCACAAAGAATTTACTCGACTACTCTTGAGTCATTGCCACCGAGGCGACTATCCTCAACCTAGGCAGCAAGATCACAGCTGGTTCGGCGGACGATCGGCAGGCTGGAACAGGCACATGGACCTCGCAGACTCCTCTCTCTATATCAATCGTGAATTGAGTTGGCTGCGTTTCAACGAACGGGTCTTAGAAGAAGCCCTGGACGCCCGGCATCCCCTTCTGGAGCGGGTAAAATTCCTCTCCATCTTCAGCCGCAATCTGGACGAGTTTTTCATGATCCGGATGTCCGGTCTCTATTGGCAATTGCACACCGGATCGGTCGACGCTCCGCCCGATGGACTGACACCGAAACAGCAACTTGAATCGGTCAAGCGGGAGCTGGATCTCTTGTTGACGAAACACCTGAATTGCTGGGAAGGGGATCTCTTGCCGAAACTTCGGGAGGCCGGAGTTCACCTTGTGAGTCATTCAGAACTTGCGGCGGATGCGACGAAGCGCCTTCGTGACTACTTTACAACCGCGGTCCTTCCCATTCTTACGCCTCTCGCCTTCGATGCTGCTCATCCGTTTCCCCATATCTCCAACCTCTCCATGAACCTTGCGATCGTCATCCGTCACACCGACGGTCAGGAACGGTTCGCACGGTTGAAAGTTCCCCCCCTGTTCCCGCGCTTACTCAACATCCCAGAGTTCTCGGCAGATGCCTGTCCTGAGCCGGCGCCCAGTGGGTTTGTGTGGATCGAGGATGTGATCGCCGCGAATTTGGATCTGTTGTTTCCCGGCTGCGCCGTGATCGCGGCCTATCCGTTCCGGGTTACACGCGACGCGGACCCCGACATCGAAGAGGATGAAGCCGCCGATCTGCTTGAGGCAATCCAAGAAAGTCTTCGCCAGCGGCATTTCGGAACGGCCGTCCGCCTAGAAGTCAGCGGAAAGATGCCGGACCGGATACGTGGGATGCTCGCGCACAATCTTGAACTGGCCTTGGATCAGATCCAGGCAGTTCCCGGTCCACTCGGCATGGCCGATTTGATCGAATTGACGCAACTCGACCGACCCGATCTGAAGGATCCTCCGGCAGCCCATAAGCCGACCCCAACCCTGACCAGGCCGGATATGTTCGCCTCGATTCGGGACCGGGACGTGCTGGTGTACCACCCGTACGACAGCTTCATGCCCATCGTTGAGTGGCTGCGCCTCGCGGCCACCGATCCGGATGTCGTGGCGATCAAGCAGACGCTGTACCGCGTGGGACGCCAGTCGCCGGTTGTAGAGGCCTTGATGCAAGCGCGCGAAAACGGCAAAGAAGTCACGGCTCTCGTCGAGCTGAAGGCGCGCTTCGACGAAGAACACAATATCCAGTGGGCTCAGGAAATGGAACGAGCCGGTGTTCACGTGGTCTATGGACTGGTCGGCTTCAAGACCCACGCAAAAATGTGTCTCATCATAAGACGCGAAGGAGACGGCCTCGCCCGTTACACCCACCTCAGCACTGGAAACTACAATCCCGCAACGGCTCGGGTCTATACCGACCTGGCGCTCTTGACCCGCAATCCGGCCATTACGTCGGATGTCGTCATGCTGTTCAATGCGCTGACCGGATACGCCGGCTCGATTCACTATCGCCGCCTGATGGTAGCGCCGGACGGAGTCAGAGAAGGGATCATCCAACGGATCGACCGCGTGTCGGCTCGGCACCATGACGGCAGCCAAGGTTACATCGCGCTCAAGCTGAACGCGCTGACCGATCCGGCCTGCATCCAGGCGCTGTATCGGGCCTCTCAGGCAGGAGTGCAGATCGACTTGCAGGTACGAGGAATATGCAGCCTTCGTCCGGGAGTCCCGGGTATCAGCGAGCGGATCGCGGTGACCTCGCTTGTCGGACGGTTTCTCGAGCACAGCCGCATCTTTTACTTCCGATCAGGCCATGAAGAGGAACTGTGGCTCGGCAGCGCCGACCTCATGCCTCGAAACCTCGACGGCAGAATTGAAGTGGTCTTTCCCGTGGAATCACCCGACCTCCGCCGGGCGATCCGCGACAACATTCTGCTTCCGCATCTACGAGACACGGTCCAGCTCCGCCGAATGACCCGGGACGGCACCTATGAGCGGGTGGCTCCGAGCCCCGGAGAACCCCCGTTCGATTCCCAACAGCGGATGCTCGAACAAGCAGGGAGCTGGATGCGGCCGTCATAGGATCAGTCCCATGTTGCAAGACCTGACCATCACGAAAGGGATCTGCTTCGCTCTCTTTGCCTACGACGTGGGGCACTCCATCGACTTGACTGATGCGGAGCGGCATATCATCGCCGGAGCCGAACGAGGGCGTCTTCGTCATAAGACCAGAGCCCCTCAGTACTTCGAGTATCGACCGGCTCCGCTACGGCTGGTTCAGGAAGGGAGTGTTTTCGACGTCAGTCAATATCAGGCCAGCCCGACGGTCGAGGTCATGGTGTACGACTTCGGAGCCGTCACCATTACCTATCGTTTTCCCCTTGAAGGACCGTTTGATCGGTTATTGGATCTGAGCGAGTCACTCTATGAGAACGACCGGTTGCTGACCGAATCACGCAGCCGCGTGGAACAATTGGTCCACGCGCTCGGTTCTGCAATCGAGCGGCCATCCATTGCAAAGGATGTGGAAGATTACATCATCTTTTTAATTGAATCCTCAGTGCCGGAGAAACCTCCGCTGTGGTCGAGTAACGAACCCGATTTGGCCCATCTCTTGCGCGCCGAACGGACCCCGTTTTCAGACCAGGAAGTGGCCGACGCCGTCTCTTGCCGGATCTCGTTCGGGCGAGAGGACGCCGCAATCATCGACTGGCACTCGGCAGTGTTGTTCGGCAAAGACATGGACGACGTGCGCGCCGTGCTGGAATTCGCCAACGTCGAATTGCTGGAGATGCGAATCCTCGACGAACAACTCGACCGGGCGCTCGACGAGGGCTACGAGGCCTTGTCTCGCAAGCCGCGTCTCCTGTCGCTGCCCGGCTCTCATGAAAAAGACACGATGCACATTGCGCAGCTGCAGGTTGATAACGCCCTGCTCTTCGAACGTGTCACCAACACCTTGAAGCTGTTGGGTGATCAGTACCTCGCGCGCGTGTATCGACTCGTTTCGCAGCGCTTTCACTTGGAAGCGTGGGACGCGAGTATCATGCGCAAACTGCAGACGCTGGAAAGCATCTACGGCAAGATGTCGGATCGAGCCGGCACCAGACGGATGGAGGTCCTTGAGTGGATCATCATCGTCTTGATCGCGCTCTCCATCGGTCTGTCGTTCGTTCCAATGAGTGGCGGGCGCTAAGCACTTAGCTGGAGTTTGTCCTCCGGCAACGAAGCGTACGACTGGTGGATAAATAACATGGGGAATCCATCTAATCCACTATGCTCGTAGCCGAACACTCATCCCGTCCGGTCCGCCTATCCTTAACAGTCTCTTTTGCCTTGACCTGGATCCTTTCTCAGGACGTCACGTGGGCGGACCTTCAGTCTGACGTCACCGTGTGGGTAGAGTCAGGCCAGGCCGTGGCGACCAGCCTCTTGAGTGGCCGGAGGGAGATACCTTTAGATGCGCAGGAGGTCGTGATCGGTTCGGACGCGAATGGGATCAATGGCATTGTGGTGACATCTCGCCGCCTCCTGGGGTTTTCAAGCCGTGCTCTGACCTGGAGCAAAAAAGACCTGGAGCTCAACGAAAAGGTCCTCGAGCGGAAGATCCTCCCGACCTTCAGCATCGTGAGAACGGATCGCCATGTGTATGGATTTCGCGGAGTCAACGGCCTATGGCTTGAAGAACCGTTGGCCATGCGTGAAAGGATTCGTCGCTTCCATAGCAACGACTATGGAGCCGTCTTCATCACCAATGAACGATTGGTGGGATTCACCCCATTGCTCGGTGGTTTTGCATCGAAACCATTGGACGTGCACGAACAAATCCTGGGAGTGGATAACGACCAAGGTCTTATCCTCGTTTCCACCACACGACGAACCCTGGTGCTCGGCAGCCGATTGAGTGGATGGGAGGAATTCGAATAACGAGGTTCGCCGTCCACCCCTCTACTCCCGGTTGACTTGAGCCGCCATCAGCGAAACTCCATCCCATTCTTCGCCCCTTCTGACGCACCACGCTCGTTCATCACCTGAAAACGCATTCCTAACTAAGACTTAACCGCGCTTCACACCGAATTAGCATAGCCTTAACCAGTCAGAAACAGTCTCCCGATAAGCTTGTCCCGTATTGAGCAGCAAAGATCGCACTCGACGACAGACTGGTGTGGAACCGTCAAGACGGGAAAGGAGGTGAAAGAGATGGGAACACTGATTATCGAAGCGTTGTTGCTGGGTGCCGTGTTGGGAGTCATGCATAAAGCGTTCTCTGCAGAGGGCGAATAAGTGAACTGCCCTATTGATTCCCAGTAGAAGGAGACTCAATCGTGAACGCGAAGTGGGCTGACGAGAGCCGGAACGGGGCGCGAGGATCCCATCGGCTCTCGTCCGAGAAAATATCGTCTTCATCAAGTCGGACAGAAAGGGGTTTCATCACGGCAACCCTCCGCGTTACGTCTTGACGATGCGACCTGGGAGACCCTCTCAGTTGCAATCTCGTAGCGCGCTCACCCCGCCACTCGGTTTTTCAGCCGACTTTTTCCGGCTCTATATACATCACTGCCTCATGACTGAATCCCCGAGACCGTGCGAACCGTCCTTTGTTGCTGCCTCCAAATTTTACCGCCGTGTAATGCCTGCCTAACGCATACGCAACAGGTCATTGGTAACCTGGAACCACTACTAAAATAACAAAGGAGGATCAGATGGTTACAGTCGGTAATTTGATGAGAAAAGAGCTGGTGACGGTCGAAACAGGCACGTCGGTCGTGGAAGCCGTAAAGGTGATGAAAGCTTGCAATGTCGAAAGCGTCTTGGTGGCCCGCCAAGCGCAGATCATCGGCATTGTGACGGAATCGGATGTCGTCAAGAAATTCGTCGGAGCCGAGAAGGCGGCGTACTTTGTGCCGGTGGAAGAGATCATGAGTAGTCCGGTTCCCGGCATTGAAGAGCGGCGACCGTTGACGGAAGCAGCCGACCTCATGGACAAGCATCGCACTCTCCATCTGGGAGTGACAAAAGGAGGAGCCCTTGTGGGCCTTGTATCCGTACGCGATTTTCTCCGACCTGTTTCGGTCGACGACTTCTAATCCCTTTCCGCTCCTTGAACCTTCTGCCTCCCCGCTGAGGCAGTTTCGGCCCTCCCTTCCACCTCGCCAGCCGCTCGGGCGACCTACCTTGGTCTTCGCTGAAGACCCACCGTGACTTGCATCTACCTCTCTCGAGCGTTCACACTTACACACACCCATCTGACACACAGGTTTTGCGATGACTCGATCGGACAAACGTTCGGCTTCTCAGCACCACTCTTCCTCTATCTCCTCACAGCCTGAGCGTGAGCTCAAGCTGGCGGTTGATCCAGACTTCCGCCTCCCTGGGCTTCCCGGCACTCTGCTCCCACGGCAGCAGCTGATCTCCACCTATTACGACACTGCCGCCTATGACTTGGCCCATGCGCAGATTACCCTTCGCTATCGAATCGAACGGGGCAAAAAGGCGTGGCAGCTTAAAGTACCGCTGGGCGACGATCGGCAGGAAGTGGAAACGGCCGGTGATCAACCCGAGCCCCCCGCCTCACTACGCCGCCTATTGATTCTCCATCTGGGTCATCGGAAGGTAACGCCGATGGTCACTCTGCGAGTCCGGCGAACCGGCTTCCTGGTACGTCATGGCCAAATTCCGGTCGCCGAGATCGCTCTCGACACGGTGTCGGTCGTGAAGAACGGCTGTACTATTCAGCGTTTTCGCGAGCTCGAAATCGAACAGCGACAGGGCGATGAAGCCTCGCTTCATTCCCTCGAACAGCGGATGCGCGAAGCCGGTGCTTCCGATCACGACGGACGACCTAAATTCTTTCGAGCCCTCTCGCTTCCGGCTCCCACCCTTCCGAAACCGCCCGAGGCGGAGGCGCCGGTGGTGGAACACCTGAAGTGGGCGCTCGCTCAGCATGTCCAGTGGCTCATCGCTCATGATCCCGGGACGAGGCTCGGAACCGAGAACGAAAGTCTGCATCAGATGCGTGTGGCGACCAGACGCCTGCGCGCGGTGCTCCGTACGGCTCGACCGATCCTGCTTCCGGCATGGGGCACATCACTGCAACAGGAGCTCGATTGGCTCAGCGGTCTGCTGGGGCCGGCCCGGGATCTCGATGTACAGATCTCGTATTTTACAGATGAATCCGCCGGATTCGAGGCGCGGGATCGCAAGCTCTTGGCGCAATTCACCTCTCATCTTCGGACTCAACGAGACGCCGTTCAGCAGATGATCCTCAGCGAGCTCACAAGCGCCCGATATTTCGAACTCATCCGTCGGCTTCAACAAGCTGCGCAGGATCCTTCGGTGGTGGAGTCTCCCCTGACTGTCCAGCAGCTCGCCAAGCGGGCATTCAAGAAACTGCGCAAGGCGATCAGCCGGCTCCGTCATTCTCCGTCGGATGCCGCACTCCACAACATCCGCATCAAGACCAAACGCGCACGCTATGCATCAGAACTCGCTCGCAGCTCGGTGGGCAAACCCGCAACCCGTTTTATCAAGTCCGCTCGGGCGGTCCAAGATCTGTTGGGTACGCACCAGGACGCGATTCAGGCGGAAGCTCACATCCGACAGTTTCTCAAGTACTCGACCAGCGTCCGCGCCGGATTCGTTGCAGGACGCATGGTCGAACGTCAGCGGCACCGCCGCCAAAACGTTCGCACGGACATGAAACCACTCTTCAGGACGTTGTTGAAACGGGGGAAGAAGGCTTGGCTCTGAATAGGTGAGGATGCTCTCATCGTAGCAACGCGGCCCTCTACTGCCGTGCTCACAGTGTGCCTGCCATTGCTGCTTTCGAAATCGGACTGATACTAGCCAGATCTTATTTATTCTGTGCCTCGGCAACGATTCCTAGAACGGTAATACTTTTTTCACGTCCTGTTGAAGCCTGACCAGGTCATATTTTAACAGTACATTCACTCTCAGACCGTCTCCCGACACATCGTTCTTGTCGACACGTTGTCCCCAGATGACTCCTCCTCCGAGTGTTACTCCTTCGGCAGGGCTATACATGAGGTTGCAATCGAGATACTGGGATCGCTTGTAGGTATCGGCCGGCGAGTTCTCGGTTGTATTAATTTGAAGGAACCCATAAGTCACTGTGGAGCGCCATTTGTCATTCCAGAAATGCTGGATCGCTGCATAGCCGCCGTACGCCGGTTGTGCTCTGATAGTTCCTGATGAATCATACCCTGCATCGAGATTGAGATTTTTTGGATCGTTGAAGTAACGGGAGATCCCTTCACCATAAGACGGCTTGAAATACGAGATTGTCTCGCCCCCATAGTCTCAGCAATCCCGATACCATCACCCCATATCCTAACACATGGTCTGATTGTCCCGAATTCACGACTCCCCCGACCGAACGAAAGAGTCCTGCCGTATTGAAGTGGTAGTCGTCGGTTTCATACCGATACCGAACGACAAAATCCGGCATAGGGCTCGTCGAAAACACCGGCTGAGCAGTTACAGGGTTGATCGCAGGAATTCCGGAAGAAGGCTGTTCGGCCGCAACTGAAACGGTATGTCTTTTGGCTAAAAGATGCGTATATCTCACTTGAGGATTTAATTGGAAAATCCAGGAGTTCGGCCCGTTGAAGTCTGCGGTTTCAGGGATGACATCCGAGTCGTGGAAGGTCGACCATGATTGGCCCACCAAGAGATTCTTCAACTGTCCATAGAAGTGGCGGAGCCGAAAGTTGGTACTGTTGCCTGCGCCGACAAAGTCAATTTCGATATAGGTGCGTAAGACATCCCACCTCGTATCTGTCCTTGATTCCAGGGAAAGACGAGAGGCTCTGGCTGTCATATTGTAATTGGAGGTGTCGAGATTCGGGGTCGGAATCGATTCAGGCCTGAACTGATTTACATTGCCCAGTTGGCTACGATCATAAATCGCATCAGTCCTGATGTAGCCGCCGATCCGCATCATGGTGTGAGAACCAGGAAAGCGAAAGAATCCGCGAAGGGCCGGGTCAAAGGGAGCATTGTCCGGTCGAGCGTCCGCGTAAGCATCTTCGGTCATTAGCCCTCGTTCCCGATCGATGGCCGGAACTTCCGCATCGGTCCCCGATGAGAGCGGCTCAAGAGACTCTGATTCCTTTTTCTTGAGTTCATCGACAGATTGCTCCAGTTGTTTTACCTTGGCCTTCAACTCCTCTATTTCAGATTGTTGAGAAGGACCTTGAACCGAGTTGACAGAACTCTGCCCCCATACTGAAGTCACGGCGCAGACCGCGGTCATGATGACAATGACTGCCTGCGCAAGAACGTGCTTCCCCATGGATATCACGACTGTGATATCCATGGCGCTACCTCGCCTTCCATGGCCCATTGAGACTTCTTCTACCAATCCAGAGGTGAGTCGATCGTTTCATGGCGGATATACATGAGAGCCGAGAAAATCTCTCTCACTAGCTCAGGATTGGGTCCACCGAGGGGGATAATGAGTGGGAATAATAAGGAGGCTACTTCACTTTGGACAGCTCCGCAGGAATCCTGATCTCTTTCCCATCTTGGAGATTGACCACGAAGACCGACGTTTCGTTGGGGTCGAACTGCTCATACGCGAAGAGCGCCGTGAACCGGGACCGAAAGGCCGGACCGTTGCCTTCGTTCTTGCGCCCGCGTTCTGCCTTGCCAACGTCCACGGGCTTGATCCGCTTCGAACCCTGGTGCAACTCGATCAACGCCCCTTCGGAAAAATACTCGTCATCGCCACACAACTGCACTTCCATCTCCATGTTGGGCATGTCCATCACTTTATTGATGAACTCTTCCGGCATGCGTACTTCGGTTTTTCGTTTTTTCGATTCTGCGGCTTCTTGACGACCGAAGGCTTCCAATCTATACCGCTTCGTACGAAGCACGGCGCTCGCTCCACACGGATCTTTCTCCGGATCGGCGCCGACCCGAGTGGCCACGGACGCTTGCTGAAGGACTTTCTTCACGTCCTCGGGCGAATTGGCTTTTTCCATCGGAAGTCGACCGGTTTCGAGCGCTTTGTGGGCCTCTTCTGAGGACAGAGTGACATCGATCGCCCACAACGATCCATTCCCTACTGCCAAGACTCCGATCAGCCCGAAAACCGGCACGAGGGTCATATGTTTGCGAAGAGCCATGCCTTCCCTTTGTTGTTCAGACGCGACGGCGTACCGATGCGCGTGGCAAGAGATGAATGGCGGGCATTGTAGGGGAACGGCCCCCCCCTTTGCAATTATCCGACGAACCGGCTCCAGTTCGCATACGGCTTACGTTCATACAGAACCTCGACACGCACAGGAACAGGAAAGCCGATCGACTGAAGAAGCCGGGTGACGAGTTTCAAGGGCAAGCCTACCACCGTCGTATAATCGCCCTCGACCCGCTCCACGAGGTCCACGCCGAGTCCTTGAATCGCATAGGCTCCCGCTTTGCCCAACGATTCCTCCGTTGCGAGATATCGTTCATAAACATACTCGACGTCCGCTTTCATTTCCACTGTCGCCGTAGCGACATCCATCAATTCGATGCCTCGCTCACAGTGGCATACCGCGACGGCCGTATGAACCCGATGTGAACGGCCGGCCAGACGTCCAAGCATGGCACGTGCATCCTGAAGATCGACGGGTTTCCCCAAGAGTTCCCCATCGAGATCGATCACGGTATCACCGCCGAGCACAAGAACTTGTGGCTGCCCACGAGCCACGGATCGTGCTTTTTCAAGCGCGAAATGTCTGACCTGTTGAATGGGAGACCACCCGGCAATGGGTCGCTCGTGGAAGCTCGACGGGCAGACCTCAAAGGAAAGACCCAACAATGCGAGGAGTTCTTGACGGCGCGGGGAATTCGATGCCAGGACTAGCTGCATCGTGACGCTGGAAGACTCAACTCATCGAGAGATTCAGCTTGCGGGGCTTCGATTCCAACCTGTGCCCGGTCCTGAAAGTCCACGAGAACCTCGTCCAATTCTTCGACGGAAGACACCCGCACCATTCGTGCGCGAAGGGCGGCCGCATACGCAAAGCCTTTGCAATACCAGCCCAAATGCTTGCGCATACGATAGAATTGTTGTCGGCCATAGAGCGCTTGGAACTGATGGGCATGATCCACCAGGATGGCGAAACGTTCGTCCTGCGAGACCGCCGGCCCGAGCTCTGAAGCACCTGGGGCACCGTTCGATTCACGAATCCGCTGCCTGACCTGTTCTTTGGAGCGAAAGAACCATGGCGCGCCCAGCACGGCGCGCCCAACCAGCACTCCATCAACACCTGTCTCGCGGACCCGTGACACCGCGTCTTCGGGGCTTTGGACATCGCCGTTCCCTAACAGCAACGTTCCGGTTGCTTTCGCCAAGGCGGCTGCCCGTGCAATGGCCGACCAGTCCGCTGCCCCTCGGTACATCTGTGTGAGGGTCCGTCCGTGAAGCGAGATCACCACCGGCTGTTCCATCAAGAGCTGTTCGAGCCACGTTTCGACCGTGACTGAATCGTACCCAAGCCTGGTCTTGACGGAAAGCGGCAGTCGCCGTCGTTGGATCGATGCTCCACTGTTGCGTTGTCGATTCAGACGTTCAAACGCGTCGACGCGGGCCGACTTGAAACCTGCTTGTTCGAGCGTTTGTCCACGTGCCCAGTCGTCGATGCCATGTTTGGCCGCCTGAATGATGGCGCGAGCCAGTTCGGGGGTGCGGATGAGCCCCGCGCCTGAACCGGAAGATGCCACACTTTTCGAGGGACATCCCATGTTGATATCCAGCCCGTCGAAGCCCAATTCACACACCGCGTGTGCCGCCCTATAAAAGAGGTCCGGATCCTTGCCATAGAGCTGCGCGATGATCGGTCGCTCAATCTCGCTATACAGCAGCGTCTCCAGATGGATCTCCGGCCCGCGGCAGACGTCCTGCACGTGTGTGAATTCGGTAAAGATGACATCCGGCCTGCTCTGACGCGCGACCACGGAACGGAAGCAGGCATCGGTCACTCCATCCATCGGCGACAGTCCGATGATCGGACGTGGGAGATTCAGCCAAAAGCTCATGTCAGCTCGTGTGCACTGAAAGTTCAGGATCGTTGGCAAACCGGTAGGCTCGCCGAAGCTCCTCGGCTTCTTCTTCGACAATGCTCAGCACCTCAGGCGCCATCTCATGAACAAACTCCACAAACCGCTCAACTTTCAACAGGAAAAAATCATAGGTCTCGCAGAGCGGCCGTGGCTCGCGGAACCAGAATGCCACAAATCCGTCGAATGACACCCCTCGTTCTCTGAGCCGACGACAGGACTCCACGAACATGTCTTCCAGATCACCTCCCCAATGGAGGATCTCATGGGGAAGATACGCGGACCGATAGAGATCCAAATCTTGGAGGCGGATTAAGTCTTGGCCCCACTCCGCTCCGGACGGCTCAATCTTCCTTGCCAGCACATTCGCGTAATGATCGTAGGCTTCATCGAGAGCCTGGGTGACAGTCGCCGTCCTTGCATGGCTCTCAACTGGGAATCCGCCGAGCTCAAGCGCGCCCTCTTCGACCGTGCTCATCCGTTCGAAGAAATACGCATAGCGTCGGGAGAATTCGGCAAATTCATCGACGATCAATTCTTCCGGTTTCGTGTCCACCTCCAAGGCAAGCCCCTTCAGACTGGTGAGCTGCGGATGTGCCAGAACTTGATCGAGCATCTCGAACAAGACAGATGGAATGGGCGCCGCATGCGCATCGATCCATGCAGGCAGGGTCCCCTCGCTTGCCAACCCTGACGGTCGTGAGGCGAGAGCTCCGCTTGATTCGTGAACGGCCAACCCCGCGACGTGAATCTCCACAACACGGTGCAAAGGGAACTCGCTGAGAAAGGTGTCGACAAATGCTGTGAGCGACATAGCTCGATACGCTCCAGAATAGCGAAACACCGTCCAGAGATGGCCGACATCCAATACCAGGCCGCAGGGTGATTGCTCGGTGATGACCCGAAAAAAAGTTGGGATGGATAGGGTCCCGGCGACAAAGTATGTAAGCGGCGGCATTTCCAGCAACATCAACGGCGTGCCGCCATTCGGCAGACGGCATTGCTGATCGAGAAGACTTTGTGTCAGTCGTGTATTATCAGCCACCACTTCCGCACTTGTTTGAGTATAGAGGGGAGGAACATAGGTGCCGTAGTAATAGCCGGCGAGGAATTTGGTCGCACATTCGTGATTGAGCCACGCACTCTGCAATACTTGAAGGTGGTCAACCGCTTCGCTGACGGCTTGTCTAAAGGCCTGAGACTCCGTCACCCCAGGCTGGGTGACCCACAACCCTTCGCCATGGTAGGCCAGCAAGCCGTTGCCAATCTCCTTCTTGGCAGAGACCAAGGCCTTCGTGGTGGTGCGGAATACTTCAAGATAAACAGGTGACACTTGACGTTCTTGCAGTCTTCGCCGCAAGCTAGTGAGGTCGGGGGAATGGATATCAACGGAAAGCCCTAGCCCATGCACCGGAATTGCCACGAGCCGACGAAGGAATTCTCTATGGCAGAACTCTGTGAGAGCCATGTTTTCTCTTTCGGCTGCAGCCAAAATCTGCACCTAGTGTATGCCGTAAAACCATTGAATGACAAGGCTTTCAACCTATCACGGGGCCGAAAAACCTTCTGCTATACTTGGCATACGTTGCAGCCGCCAGGAGGGCAGATTCGTGAGAAAAAAGGGCTTGGCTGAGACATGGCGGACAAAGACGATCAACAGCCCAAGGCGTCGCATCACGAGGTTACTCTGGTTTCACATATGATGACACCTGGCGTGGTTCAGATTCCAGGGGACGTATCCGTCACTGAAGCGGCATCGTTGCTGGAACGTGAACGGATGCCCTGTCTCCTCGTCAAGGATACGGAGTCTCGTTTCGGACTCATGACGCCGACCGATATCGTGAAGAAAGTCGTTGCGCAGGGTCTTGAACCTGATGACATTGAAGTACGGACGATCATGACACGCCCAGTTCAATTTATCGAATACGATCGGGCGATGGAGGAAGCATCGACGCTCATGATGTCGACAGGGACACCGATCCTCATCGTCACCAAACAGGATCAGCCGGTCGGCGTCCTCACTGCGCGTGACCTTGTGCTTTTACCGAAACGATGCGTGACAAACATTTCGGCGACGATCAGCATCATGGATGGAGAACACGTGGGAGCTGAGCATCAAGTCGCCATCACACAGCTCAGTCATGCCGGGGCTTCGGTGGAGTCTCCCGCATTACTGCTGCCTGGCACCAAAGTCATCTTGAGCTTTTGCCTCTCTGAGACGATGAGTCCGCTGACAATCCGAGGGACTGTGCTGAATAACACAACCCTGGAGCACCCGGCCAGCACAACCCGTTCCATCCCGGACGCACGTCCGGGTGTAGAAGTCCAATTTATTGATCTCTCGCCCGCCGATCAGTCCAGGATCAAAGCCTGGGTGCTGACGAACCTGCCTCAATCGTCCAGCCTGTCCTAACGGCTCAATATCTCATCAATCTTTGACCAACGCCTGATCCATTGGTAGAATTTTCCATGTCACTCACAATAAAGGATGGCTATGAATACAACCGGTAAGCCTTCGCAGGTTCGATCTCGTCCCGTGTTATCGCGAGAAGAGATCCTTCATCAAATCAGCGCCCTTCTGGAACGTCCGGATGACGATTTGCATGCTGCCCTTATGAGAGAGCTCTTGACCGGACTGTTGAAACTCCATGATGCACACCTAGACCTTCTGGACGTGAAAATCGTGAACCGTGCGGTCAAGGAATTGCGTCATGCATTTGGCGTCTTCCACAACTATCGGAATCGGCAGAAAGTCAGCATTTTCGGCTCGGCACGGACCCACGCCGACGATCCCAATTACCGACTCGCTCACCAGTTTGCCCAGGCCATTGTACGAGAGGGCTTCATGGTCATCACGGGAGGGGCAGATGGGATCATGCGCGCCGCTCAGGAAGGTGCCGGGCGTGAAAACAGCTTTGGCGTCAACATCATGTTGCCGTTTGAGCAGGGTCCCAATTCCACCATCGCCGATGATCCGAAGTTGATCACGTTCAAATACTTTTTTACCCGCAAGTTGATGTTTCAGAAGGAAGCAAACGCCATCGCGCTTTTCCCTGGAGGATTCGGCACGCATGATGAAGGCTTTGAAATCCTCACGCTGGCCCAAACCGGCAAGAGCGATCCTCAGCCGATCGTCTGTCTTCAGGCTCCCGGCTGCGATTACTGGGATGATTGGGCGGCATTTGTGACGAAGCAATTGCTGAAGCGGAACCTGATCAATGAAGAGGACATGAGTCTTTTTACAATCGTGACCTCAGCGGAAGCGGCTGTCCGTCAAATTCTCCGGTTCTATCGGCGCTACCATTCTTTACGCTTTGTGGGGCGACAGCTTGTGATGCGACTGAGGCAAACCATCTCTCTTGAGCAACTCGAACAGGTCCGGAGCCAATTCACCGATCTCCTATCCGACGGCACATTTGAACTGCGAGGCTCTCTTGAGGAAGAGCTCGATGAACCAGCCCTACGCGACTTTCAACGACTCGTGTTCAATTTTAACCGACGTAGCGCCGGCCGACTTCGGCAGCTGATCAATCATCTGAACGAGCTGTGATCCTGTCTGTTCCTGGAGTCGGACCTGAAACACGCCTTTTAGTCGTGGCCTGGGCATGCTATTCTCTCCCATCTCTATGGGTAATGTATCTTCTGCCCTTCCATTCCATGACTCTCCGGACATTGTTCTGTATCATGCCGATTGCTCGGACGGTTTCGGTGCGGCTTGGGCTCTCTGGAAAAAATTTCCAAGTGCCAGCTTTTTGCCCGTAAAACACGGCCACCCTCCCCCACCCGATCTGAAAGATCGCCGGGTCGTGATTGTTGACTTCAGCTATGCTCGATCGATTCTCGAGGCCATGGCCTCCGAAACGAAAGAACTGTTGATTCTAGACCACCATATCACCGCGGAGAGGATCTTGGACGGCTTTCCGCATGCGTATTTCGATCAAACGAAGTCCGGTGCCGTCCTGAGTTGGGAATGGGCTCATGGCACGACCGCTCCATGGCTGCTTCAGTATATTCAAGACAAAGATCTATGGACGTGGGCCTTGCCGGGGAGTCGCGAAATCAACGCGGCGTTGGCTTCCTATCCGTTCGACTTCACCGTATGGGACCGCTTTTCTCAGTCGACGCTCGAGCAGGAAGGTCGAGCCATCTTGCGCTATGAATATGAGCTGGTCGGCAAACTTGCCGCACAGGCGGCTATGGTGGAATTCCAAGGTGTCGTCGTTCCCTCTGTGCAAAGCGCGATCCTGACGAGCCAGATCGGCGAACGGCTCTCACCACACCATCCCTTTTGCTTGATCTGGCATGATCGCGACGGTCGTCGCTATTTCAGCATGCGTTCCAGGGCCGAAGGCACAGATGTCGGTACCATCGCTGCATCATTCGGAGGCGGCGGTCATACCCATGCAGCCGGATTCTCCGTTCCATTACAAAGCGACGGAAGGCCTCCGATCGATCTCGAATTGCCTCGTCTCATCACTGATCACCGCCGAACTCCATAACCACGGACCACCGTGATTCCACTTCACGACGATAATCCGACCCAAATTACTCCCATTGTCACGATGACTTTCATCGGTATCTGTGTTGCCGTGTTTCTCTACCAAGTGAATCTTCCCCAAGAACCGGCCGAGCTGTTCGCATTTCAATACGGCGCCATCCCTTCCGTCATCTTCGGCCACGCCTCACTCCCGGAGGAAGCCAGAGTCGGTTTTCCGGCAACCCTAACCCTGGTGACCAGCATGTTTCTTCACGGAGGCTGGATGCATTTGTTGGGAAACATGCTTTACCTTTGGATTTTCGGCAATAACATCGAAGACGTGATGGGCCACGCGAAATTTGTTGTCTTTTACATCCTATCCGGAATCCTTGCCGCTCTGAGCCATGCGCTCACCGATCCTTCCTCCCAAATTCCGATGGTCGGAGCCAGTGGAGCCATCTCTGCGGTGCTCGGCGCTTATGTCTTGTTATTTCCACGCGCTCACGTGCTGGTCTTGTTGCCGGGAATTGGGATGACCCGCGTGGCGGCTGGCATCGTCCTCGGTATGTGGTTCCTCACACAACTCATCAGTGGAGGAATGAGTGTCGGCGCCAGTGGAGGTGGAGTCGCGTTCTTTGCCCACATCGGCGGATTCATCGCAGGCATGGCCCTCATCGGCCTTTTCAAGCGGAGAGACGTGCGATTTTTCTCACCGGGTCGATCAATGTGGCGCGGATAGCGAGAGCTTCAGCAGCGGCGAACACATTCAAGCTGCGTCCAACACGTCCCTGACCTTTTCCACGAGCCCTGACTGGCGATAGGGATGCTGCAGGACAAACCGCTGGTTGATGCGGTGATGCAGAATCGTTTCATCATCGTAGCTGGAGACAAACAACGCCTTCATCGTCGGATGCTGGTTCAAGAGGCGGCGAGCCAATTCACGCCCGCCGATTTCCCGCATCACTAATGGGCTCACCGTGAGATGAACGATCCCTTTGTACCGTTGCGTGATCATCAGCGCCTCGACCGACGAGGCCGCTTCCAAGACGCAGTAGCCATGCCGTTGTAAGACCGACCGCGCCAGCTTACGTTCAATTTCAGCCTCCTCGACGAACAGGACCGTTTCATTTCCTTTGGCTAACATGGTTTTCGGAATCAGTTCCTCATGCGTCGCAGGCGGCGCGGCGGCGGGGAGGAAGACCCGGACGACCGTCCCTTGTCCTGGTCGACTTTCCACCTCCAGCGTACCTCCGTTCTTTTTGACAATCCCGAAGACTGCGGTGAGGCCGAGACCGATGTTGTTTTCTTTCGTTGAGAAAAACGGTTCGAACATGTGAGCCTGAGTGTCCAGATTCATTCCGGTTCCAGTATCGCTGATCTGAATCAGCACCTGCGGATACACGACGCCGGTCGGTAACGGTCGTCTCGATGTAGAGACCTTCTCGATCGCCTTCACCTCGATCGAGAGACGGCCTCCCTGCGGCATTGCATCCCGCGCATTCACAATCAACTGAAACAGTACGGTTTCTAATCCTTCACGATCCACCTCGGCATAGGCCACCCGCTTGTCCGATTCGACGGTCAATTTAATATGATCAGGTAACAGACTCGTGATCATACTATGCATATCCGCCAGCACGGCATGGGCGGACACTGTCTTTCGAACGTGCCGGCTATCCAGATTCAGGGCAATCAGCTGTGCCGTCAGCGTGGCAGCCTTTTCCCCGACCTTAAACACCTCATCGGCTGAAGACCTGAGAGGATCGCTCGGCTGCAGACGCGACAACATGACACCGGTCTGTTTCCCAATGACTGAAAACAACGCCCCAAATTCACCCGCAATTCTCGCGGCGACTCGTCCGACCGCTTCCATTTTCTGTGCTTCATGAAGTTGTCGCTCGAGTCCTTGCCGAACCACTTGCCCATCGCGGAGGTCGGCATTCGCCGTTGCGAGGTCTTCTTTTAAGACCTTTAGCCGTTCCTCCAATTTCGATTTTTCCGCCTCCAGCTCACCTTCCGTCTTCTTCAAGGCCTCAACGTCTTTTCGAAGCGAGGCCTTCTCCTCTTGCGCCACGGCCGTGCTTTCCAGTGCAATTCCGTAGAACACCGCCATCACAAGAAGAACCGGGATCCCCAGCAACTGTCCAGTGGCCATGACACCTGTTTGCAGCATCCCTTCATATAGTACCACTCCATATCCGACACTCAGGAGTAGGGAAAGACCGAGCACATGGCTCAGCCGCCTGACTGATGCCGCAACCAGCATGACAACAAAATAAGCAATGTAAAGGTCGGATCGGGCATTTCCAGAAAGGTAGATGACGGCGGTCACGAGGACTGTATCGATTGCTACAAGTCCGGCGCTGAACCAGGTCGCTCCCAACACTCCTTGGGGCAATATCGCCATCGCGGCCATTCCCAGCCATAACCCCGTCACCAGACCGTTGCTCATGACCCGACTGATGACGGAGTCGGCACCAAAGAGCAACTCATACGACAAGATGATGCTGACGAGACCTTGGAGAACGAGGGAGCGGGAGCTGGGTTTCGTGAGTGCCCGACAGAGCCTTTCAGACGATTCGCCGCTGCCAGTCGGGGTCAAATTTTTAACCATATATCTCCTTCCCCATTTAGAACAACACGCGAAGGTGAGCAAATGTCATACCTCAAGCATCCCTAACTAACCATTACGTTTGTAAGGTTCTCTGTCAACCATCCCGATCTCTTGCGAACTAAGGGGTGACAAATTCGAACGGCGGCAAACTCAGGCTGGAACGGAAGCTGGGCGGTATAAAGGAATCAAAGCTAAGCGGGCTTTCGGACGCGTGTGATAAACCGTTGAGCCAGTGCTACTGCGTCCTCACTCTGGGGAGCAGTAAAGGTCACATGGCCCATTTTTCTACCAGGACGAACCATCCCTTTGCCGTAGAGATGAAGCACGGCTCCCGCGATCGAATGAAGGGCAGAGCAACCTTCGCCAGACATCACAGATGTCACTTCCTCACCGATGAGATTCACCATGACCGCTGGGCTCAAGAGTCTTGTTTCTCCCAACGGCAGACCACAGGTCACTCGTACTTGCTGCTCGAATTGGGATACTGTGCAAACATCCAATGTATAGTGACCTGAGTTGTGCGGGCGCGGAGCGATCTCATTAATAAGCAGGTTGCCCTCTTGGGTGTGAAAGAGTTCTACACAGAACACTCCCACACCCTGTAACGCAGTTACGGCCTGGGTTGAGAGCTGCCTCGCTTTTTCAGCTATATCAGGAGAAATAGGTGCGGGCACGATGGTGTCACGCAAGATACCCTTCTCATGCCGATTCTCGACGACCGGATAAACCTGACACTCGCCAGTACCGCTTCGTACGACCAGAACTGAGAGCTCGCTTACAAACTGAATGTACTGTTCAAGAATCCATCGATGGCCGGACTCGGCCGTTGTCAAGACTTGCTCAGCCTGTGCCACATCAGAAGCCTCTCCGAGTAGCCACTGACCTTTTCCATCATAGCCGCTCCGTGCTGTTTTGCAGACGGCGGGCAGGCCAAGACGCCCAACTGCTTGAGTCAGCTGGCCGGGCGATTCGACGACGGCGTATGAGGGAACGGAGAGGTGTCGAGATGACAAGAACTGCTTCTGTTCAATCCGATCTTGAAGGGTCCGTAGGACAACGCTGGACGGTCGCATTGGACGGCATACTTCCAGCCACTCGCACAGCTCGGCCGGCACATTTTCCCATTCCAGAGTAATGGCTTGGGCAATGCTTGCGAATTGTTCGCGGACCGCAACATCCGAGAAGGATGCTGTAAATGAGTGGGCAGCTAACCGATGTGCAGGAGCGTCTGGGTCTGGATCCCAGACGGCGACGCGGTAGCCCATGCGGCGGGCAGCTCCAGCGAACATCGCGCCCAATTGTCCGCCACCTAGCACACCGAGAACGGACCCGGGCTCCAGGATTTGTTCGGTCACGGCCGCCGACTTGCCTCATCGGTTCCAGGATTGCCAAGAATCTTGCCCTTGGCCTCAGGGGAATTGAGCACGCTCTCCGTTTGAACCGTCCGATAGTCTTTGATCCGTTCAGCAATTTCTGGATAACTACCGGCAAGAATTTGTGCCGCTAGGATCCCGGCATTCTCGGCACCACCGATTGCGACAGTGGCGACGGGAATCCCCTTCGGCATCTGGACAATCGACAGCAAGGAATCGAGACCACGAAGATTTTCGGTGGGGATGGGTACGCCAATTACCGGGAGATGAGTTTTCGCCGCCAACATACCAGGAAGGTGAGCCGCTCCCCCGGCGCCTGCGATGATGACCTTGACTCCCCGACCAGAAGCTGTTGTGGCATACTCAAATAGTCGGTCCGGCGTTCGATGAGCAGAGACGACTAAGAGTTCATACGGAATACCAAACTGTGCCAAGATCGCTCCCGCCTTTTCTAAAACAGGGAAATCCGATTTACTCCCTCCCAGCACCCCGACAACCGGCTTACCGTTCTGAAACGGTTGGCTAGCCTTGTGCCGAAAGCGGCCCAGTAGGCGTCCCGTCTTGGTCATAAGGTACTTCTCCTTCAATCCGTATCAACTCAGGAGTGACTGAGTAACGGCACATTAGCGAGTCTTCGTGGTGTGGTCAAGGAGGTACACCGAACGGGAATGAAGATCCGTGTCACTAGTCTCGTTCTTGGCTGTTCGTCAATCACCGAGCACTGGCTTGCGCCAAGGCAAAATTGAAAAATGGGAAGTTTATGGGATAGTGATCGCAGGACCTAGCACTATGGATAGACCTTACTGGAGGAAATGAAGTTGGAGCGGAAGCGAGAGATGCAAAAAATTACCAGATCCCAAAATGCGAAGATGGCTCAGGTTCTACCCTGAGCCATCTTCTTGAGAGAGACTTCTGCGCCGCACAAGGTGTGCGGCGCATTCCAATTACTTGACGCCCTGCCCAGCCGCCCTGGGAGCGAACATTTCAAACACACTGGGCGACCGTTCAATATAGTCCGGTGGGAAGAAGTTGAACCGCCGCCACAGCTCGTACCAGAGTGGCACACGATTCATGATCACCCAACCCAGGACTCTCGTCCCCTGGCGTACCTTAGCCTGTTCCGGCCATGGCTGAGGATCATCCGGATCGGGAACCACCCAGAATCGATAGTTTCCCTTTCCATCGTCGATTTGATCGACCACTTTGATGACGCCGCCTCGGGTGCCTGCCATCAATGAAGGCCAAGCTGGTAATGGAATGGCCGGCACGCCGAAGAATAGGATCCTTACCTTTCGGCCTGGGGTCAAGAGCGGAGCATCCAACCCTTCAGCTGTCATTTCGATGGCCGGATCGGAAGCGAGTGGAGAAATGGTGACCAGATTCTCTCCCTGCTTGACCGTTTCATTGATTCCAACCTTAGCCATCTTGACAACCGTCCCATCCATTGGCGCGATGAGTTTCGCGGCCTCGATACGTTGCTGGACGCCCTGTTGCCGGTAAGAAATGTCTGCCAAATTCTCTGTCGCCTTGGCAGCTTCAGCCACCGCAGCATCGCGAGACGCTATGGCATCCATAAGCTTCTGTTGCACGTCTGCCGTGATCTGATCACGACCGAAGCTTAGAGCGGACCGAGCTTGTTCGGCAGCCAAGAGGCTGGCCTGCGCCGCCTGGAGGCCGGCCTTGGTCCCGATTTCCGTTTGAATCGTCAACTCAAGTTCACGTTGAGAGACCAATCCATCCCTGACAAGTTGTCTGTGCCGATCGACATTGAGTTGTGCCGTATGCACATCGATTTTAAGTTGCTCGACCTTCTGTTGAGCCTCACGAACTTTGTTATCAGCCTCCACCACTCGGGCTTCTGCCGAGGGGACGGCGGCTTGGACCAACTTCTTCATCTCTCCAATTCTCTTAGTGAGCTGATCCGCCCGGGCTAGTGCCGCTTGGCGTGTTTGCTCCAGAGCCACCCTCCGTTGTTCGAACAGTGGAAGGATCTCAGGCGCCATGAAGGTTGGATCGTAGTCCTCCAACTCGCCGACGAGTTCACCCTTTTTCACCTTGACGCCTTCATAAATATGCCAGGCCTTGACACGGCCGGTGATTCTAGACTCGAGCTGTTGAGGACGATCGTAAGGAGTATAAGCAGAAACCTTCCCGGACGCCTGGATAGTCTGCGTCCAGGGTACGAACTCAAGGATAATCAGAAACACCAGAAGAATCGTTAGAATTGCGCGTGAGGCCGTGAACATGCCCCGTGGAATTTGTACAGCTTCCCAACATGGCAACTTGGCCAATGCAGGTCCCTGTTCAATAGTGATCGCCTCTAACCCGACCCCTCGCTTAACCAGCGCACGTCCCCCACTATTTTCGAGACCACCACTTAGGCTAGCCATGGAGCCTCCATTAATTTACCGGCGTTGATTGGCCATTCTAAACGCTTATGCATTGGCATGATGCAGCATAATACGACGATCAGCATGATCCGTCAGGTTTGGATCCGTTGATACAAAGATAACCGACCATGCTTCATCCTTGGAGCACAACCGGCGTAGCACCCTTTCGCGTAATGATGGTTCGAGTGAGTGAATCAAGCCATCGAATATGAGAACTTGGGGACGTCCGAGGATAGCGCGGGCTAAGAGGATTTGCACGATGTGAGTCGGCGAAAGGGACTCCCCTAGCGCCGAGATATCTGATTTAGCCGCGCGTGGCAGAGTTTCAACATCTTCCTCAAGCTCCGTGAAGCGGAGGGCCCAGTTGAGATCATCATAGGTGACATACGAGCGACCCATGACTATATTTTCTTCGATCGTTCCCTCGATCAAAGACAACTGTGAATCGATCATGACGCTACGGCATTGATTGATCGCATTAGGCTCGATGTACCGGAGATCGACTCCATTGTACTGGACAACACCCGTGGTCGGCGTTTCGAGACCACCCAATACCCTGGCCAAAGCCGTTTTTGCCGCTGTTGTCCGAGCATAGATCCCAAGTTTTTCCCCAGGTGCCACATCTAGGTTGAAACCGTCAAACACAGATGCTCCACCGTGGGTGAGACTGACGCCTTTGCAGGTAACACGAACTCCTTGATTCAAATGCTTCGGGAGTGCCACAGCCGATTCGGTCGAAACGAAATCTTGCTCCTGCGTAAAGACTTCATCAAGGTGGGTGAGAGAGGCGAAGAAATAGTACACATGGCCCATGTTCTTGATCAGGGAGTCAAAATTGATCACTAGTGCGCTAACGACCGCTTGGACGGCTACCAATTGTCCAAGTGTCAACTGCCCCTGAGACATAAGATAGCCCGCGATACCAAGCGCACCCGCATGCGCTATAGCTTGTCCCCCCACCGAACCGATGTATTGACGCACGAGGACGGCAAACCGTGCCTTCCGAGCTTCAACATACCGGTTGACCAGGTCATTCGTCCGTTGCATGACAAACGGGCGGCTATCCGTGGCCTTCAACTGCAACGCATTGTGTGAAATCTCTTGAATCCAATTGAATACGTCGTACTTGGCGTGAGACATATCGAGAGTCGCCCTCAGTGCACCGCGGGAGAGCACGAAAAATGTGACCAGGAATCCGGCCATGAGCACCAGGTTGTACGTGAGAAAATAGGGATGGTAGACCATCAACAAGATCATACCGACCGTCCCACCCACTACGACATTTACCAGATCGATGAGCAAGGTGGACAAGGCCCGCTGCATAAAGACCGTTTCAATAAAGAAGTTTGAAAGGTCTCCTCGGGACCCTCTGAATCGGTTCCGAGGGATCTGTTCAACCATCGCCACCGAGACCCTCGCGAAGAGACGGCGCTGCACAACGTCCACGGCATAAAAGTGGAACGTCTTGAACAAGCCGACAAATAACAGCACCAGCAGCATGATACCGGTCAACGTCCAAATCATGACCGGCTGAATCGCATATGAAAACGTGCTGACCAACTCCTGCACGGTCAACGGAATGATGAGAGAAAAGAACGCGACGGCCAGAGCATAAGAAAGAATCAAATGCATGATCCTTTTCTCAGCCCGCATGGCCACGGAGAGCTGTTTCATCAGCGCGTCGAACAGGCCCGGATAACTACTTTTGCCCTGAGGTTCTTTCATGAGCACCCCCAGTAATAAGTCAGAATGTGATTGATCGGCACCTTGCTGAACTTAATGACGGCTGAACTTAATCACGTTTGGGAACCTACTTCCAAGCCCATCGAATGAACTATACGTCAGTACCAAACCTCCTCCTGAACATTTAGTCACGTCCAGGTAGTTTACGACCGGACGAGCCTGCGGCATTTAATGGATCGCCGTATTTGGCAAGCACACTTTCAGCCAGTGGTTTCGACAGTGCCCCCCTTGCCCACAGCATCCCTCCTCGGGACACCACATAGTCGGCTTGGGCACGGTAGAGTTCGTAAGCTAATTCGACCACCGCACGCTCTCGTAGGTTGACGAACAGCACACTTGTCGCGCCCATATTAAACCGAACCCGTTCGCCCTCCTCCAACGTCTTGGCCAATCGCAGAGCTTCTGTTGAGGCTTTCACTCGGTCTCGAGCCCGCACAATCGCTGAGAGCCAGTTATCAACGTCGATCTGAACTTGTCGCTCCGCGTATGCTTGTTTCCAGGCCAATCGCTCCTGCTCCGCTTCGGCGTGAACGACTTTCCCTCGGGCAGCCCGATTGAACAACGGCATACTGAAGAACGTGGCCATTCGATAGCCGATGCCTCCGACCCAATAGATAGAGCCGATCGCAGGCCCTCCCTCAACCGTGAGCTTTGGAAGCAGATTATTCTTCGCCAGTTTCAGTTCGATATTGTTCAATTTGGCTTCAATGTAGAGATCGCGTACTTCCGGACGGTCCTCCGTGGCTGCCACCTTGAAGGCCGCTATCTCCTCCTCAGTCGGCACCGGCGTTTCCCCTTGAAACTCCGGTGCCCATTCAGGGCGAGGTGTCACAGGTTGGCCGTTTTCCCAGAGAAAGAGCGCCAGCTTATATTGCTCATACTCGACCTTCCGTTGCGCGGCAATGGCAGCCTCTCGACGCCGCTGAACTTCTTCTCGGGCTTCGACCACGTCGATCGGAGCGACCGCACCGGCTTTGGACCGACCCTCAACCATGCGATAGCGCTCGTCTGCGACGTCCAGCGCACGCTTCACCACATCGGCTTGTTTGACGGCGACCTGCCAATCCCAGTATTGAATGGCTCCGGCGAGATAGAGGTCTTGCCGTTTCTGGGCTACCTTCACCTCGGCTTGCGGCCCGGCGATTTCCGCCTGTTGAAATTGGGCAAACTCGTCGTTGACCATGAATCCCCGCAAGAGATTCAACTTTCCGCCGACGAGGCCCATTTGCTGCGGATAGAACAGTTGAAAGTCTTGAGGGACCGCTATCGAGGGAGTCACGACGTTACGGTCACCATTACCAAGCTGCCCACTGAGCGTCGCATGATCCCCAAAGACATTACGGATACCGCCGAAGATCTCCCACCCCCAAGGGTGCCCGATCTTGAGAAAGGTATCAACATAGCCAGAACTTAAGTGATTCGGCGCGCCACTGGCGTTCGTCAGATTGTACGTTTGATACCGGTCAAACTCGAGCTCGTTCCGAACCTTCGGCTCCCACACACCCAATGCTTTGAAGACCTTCGCCCGGGCCTGCGCCCGCTCCAGTCCGGTTGCCTGGAGCAGCGGATGGGTCAACTCAATCCTAGCCAGCACCTCTTCAATGGTCAGGGGAGCGGTACGGGCTGACTGTGCCCGCACAACGCTCGAGTCGAGCACCGGTTCTGCTAGTGCGGTCGCCGGCACCATCATCAACGAGAACAGCAAAAGAAGGATCAAGGAAGGATGCTCCTTATGTTGCTGAATTAGTCGCGTCCCGGTCGTTTGAAGCCGTTCCTACCCGCCGCCGTCAGCGGGTTCCCGTACTTGGCTAACTCGCTTTCAGGCCACGGCTTCGCCAACGCACCCCTCGCCCACAACATGCCTCCACGCGACACGGCGTAATCGGCTTGCGCCCGATACAGCTGGTACGCCTGTTCCACCACGTTGCGCTCACGGAGGTTCACAAAGAGGACGGTGGTCGCACCCAAGTTGAACCGGGTCCGTTCGCCCTCCTCCAGCGTCTTAGCCAACCGCAGCGCTTCCGTGGCCGCCTTCACCCGGTCTCTGGCCCGCACTTGGGCCGAGAGCCAGTTGTCCACGTCGATGCTGACTTGTTGCTCTGTGTACAGCTGTTTGAAGGCCAATTGTTGCTGGTCCGCTTCCGCGTACAGGACCTTCCCCCGCCCTTCCCGCTGGAACAGCGGCATCGCAAACCACGATTCCATCCGATACCCGACACCCACATTCCAGTCCGAGCCGGCGTCCATTTGTCCACCCTTAAAATCCAACTTTGGGAGCAGATAGTTTTTTGCGAGCTTGATGTCGATATTGTTGATCTTGGCGTCGATGTAAAGCTCCCGCACTTCCGGCCGGTCCTCTTTAGCCTCCACTTTATAGGCCGCGATCTCCTCCTTGGTCGGGAGTGGCGTTTCTCCTTGGAATTCAGGTGCCCATTCCGGTCGCGGCGACACCGGCTCGCCGTTCTCCCAGAGATAGAGGGACAGTTTGTACTGCTCATATTCCACTTTCCGTTGGGCGGCGATGGCGGCCTCTCGCCGTCGCTGGACTTCTTGAGTGGCTTCGATCACATCGAGCGGCGAGGACAGTCCTCTCTTCGCCTGTCCCTCGATCTGTGTGAACCGCTCTTCGGCCACGGCCAGAGTTCGCTGCTGGACTTCGTTCTGCTTCACCGCCACTTGCCAATCCCAGTACTGCACGGCGCCGGCGAGATAGAGGTCTTGCCGTTTCTGCGCGACGTGGATCTCCGCCTGCGGTCCTGCAAGTTCAGCCTTCTGGAAGTCGGCATACTCCTCATTCATCATGAAGCCGCGCAGCAGGTGGGCCGACCCACTTATGATCATTTGCTGGTTATGCCAGAACAACAGGCCATCATTCGCGAGGAGAGCATGGGCGCCTTGGTTCGTGCGATCCCCAAACCCGTTGCGGATCCCGCCTTCGATCGTGAAGCCCCAGGGATGCCCCATCGCGATCGTGGAATCGTTATATCCCCCCGTCGTCTCATTCACGAAGGCCAGGAAATTCCAAGACTGATATCGATCGGCCTCGGTCCGGTTGTTGAACTTCGGTTCCCAGGCCCCGAGCGCCTTCAGGATCTTCGCTCGGGCATCCATCCGTTCCACCCCTGTCGCCCGCAGCAACGGATGCGTCAACTCAATGCGGGCGAGCACTTCGCTGATGGTCAGAGGCTCGGTGCGGGAGGACTGCGCCTTCAACGCGCTGGAATCGTGCACCGGTTCGGCCAGCGTCACCACAGGAAACAAGATCAAAATCACGAGTAATAGCGCGGCCATCGACGGATGCTCCTTGTGCCGGATTAATCGCGGCCCGGTCGTTTGAAGCCGTTCATGCCCGCCGCCGTCAGCGGGTTTCCGTACTTGCTCAACTCGCTTTCGGCCCACGGCTTCGACAATGCTCCCCTGGCCCACAGCATGCCTCCACGCGACACGGCGTAGTCGGCCTGCGCCCGATACAGCTGGTACGCCTGTTCCACCACGTGGCGTTCACGGAGGTTCACGAATAAGACGGTGGTAGACCCCAAGTTAAACCTCGTGCGCTCGCCTTCCTCCAGCGTCTTGGCCAGCCGTAGGGCCTCCGTCGCCGCCGTCACCCGGTCTCTGGCCCGCACTTGGGCAGAGAGCCAGTTATCCACGTCGAAGCTGACTTGTTGCTCGGTGTATAGCTGTTTCAACGCCAATTGTTGCTGGCTCACCTCCGCTGCCATGATCTTCCCACGCGCTTCCCGCTGGAACACCGGCATCTCACTATGCAGACCGACCCGATACCCGAGTCCCACGACCCAGTCCGCAACGCCCTTGGTCGGCCCCCCTTCAAGATCCAACGTCGGGAGCAGTTTGTTCTTGGCGAGCTTAATGTCGATATTGTTTATCTTGGCCTCGATGTAGAGGTCCCGCACTTCAGGCCGTGTTTCCTTCGCCTCTACTTTATAGGCGGCAACCTCCTCGTTGGTCGGGAGCGGCGTTTCCCCCTGGAATTCCGGGGCCCATTCCGCTCGCGGCGTCACCGGCTCGCCGTTCTCCCAGAGAAACAGGGACAATTTATACTGTTCATACTCCACCTTTCGTTGCGCGGCGATCGCAGCCTGTTGCCGTTTCTGAACCTCTTGGTTCGCCTCGACGACATCGAGCGGCGCGACCTTCCCGCCCTTGGCCAACCCTTCGACCTGAACCAAGCGCTCTTCGGCAACGCCCAAGGCACGCTTCACCACCTCCGCTTGTTTGACGGCGACCTGCCAATCCCAATACTGCACCGCTCCGGCCAGGTAGAGATCTTGTCGCTTCTGCGCCACTTTAATCTCCGCTTGCGGCCCCGCGAGTTCCGCCTGTTGAAACTGGGCGTTCTCCTCGTTGACCATGAAGCCTCGGAGCAGATGGACCGTCCCGCCGTAGTAGAAATGCTGATAATGATAGGTGGCCAGTAGGTCAGGGGGAAACGCAATGCGACTGTTGGGGTGATCGCCGAAGCCGCTGCGGAGCCCGCCTTCGACCGTGAAGCCCCAGGGATGCCCGACCTGGACCGTGCTGTCGGCATATCCACCCGTTTGTTGACTCGGAATGTTGAACGCCGTCGTGAGATTCCACGTGTTATAACGTTCGGTCTGTGTGTAGTTCTTGACCATCGGTTCCCAAGCTCCGAGCGCCTTCAGGATCTTCGCTCGGGCCTTCGATCGCTCGGCTCCCATCCCCTGAAGCAGTGGATGCGTCAACTCGATCCGAGCCAGCACTTCGCTGATGGTCAGTGGTGCGGTGCGAGTCGTCTGCGCCTGCACGGCACTCGAGTCGATTACCGGTTCCGCCAGTGCGGTCATTGGCAGAAGAGTCACAATGGCCAACACCAGAGCGATCATGAGGGATGCTCCTTTCACATCAGGTGGCGGACGGCGCCCACAGTAGCAATCTCCCGCTTATTTTTCAAAATAGATAAAACGGATTGGAGTTATCGGCTAATCCGATGTATAGTAACTTCCCTAATTCGAGACCTAGGGCCACATGGATTGGCTGAACTATCACCACCTGCTGTATTTCTGGTCCGTCGCTAAGCACGGGACTGTGACCAAAGCCTGCGAGGAACTCCGTCTGGCGCAGCCCACGATCAGCGGACAGATCCATCTCTTGGAAAATACGTTGGGAGAGAAGTTATTCATCCGGTCCGGCCGCCAGCTGGCGCTGACGGAGATGGGCCAGCTCGTGTTCAAGTACGCGGAGGACATCTTCGCGACCGGTCAAGAGCTGATGAACACGGTGAAGGGGCAGGGCAATGGACATCCGACGCGGCTGGTCGTCGGCATTGCGGACGCGGTGCCGAAACCGTTGGCGACTCAGCTCCTCAAATCGGCTCTGAAGCTGTATCGGCCGACGCGGTTGATCTGCAACGAAGACAAATTGCGCCAACTCCTGACCGATCTGGCCGCCCATCGTTCGGATCTGGTGATCGCCGACACACCGGCCCCTCCGGGCATCAAGGAGCACACGTATAACCACCCCTTGGGCGAATCGGGAGTTACGCTGTTTGCCACGGCGAAGCTGGCCTCGCAGTATCGCCGTGGGTTTCCCCAATCGCTTCGCGACGCGCCATTACTCCTTCCTACCTCCAACGCCATGCTTCGGCGGCTGTTGGATCAATGGCTGGTCAACTACGGAATGCAACCCAACATTGTGGGGGAGTTCGACGACAGCGCGACATTGAAAGCGTTCGGACAGGACGGGCATGGCATCTTCCCCGGCGCATCGGTGATCGAGAAGGAAATCTGTCGCCAATATCGAGTGCAGGTGGTCGGCCAAGCGGAAGGGCTCAAGCAGCACTTCTACGCCATCACCGTGGAGCGGCGGCTGAAGCACCCGATCGTTCTCGCCCTCGTTCGAACCGCCCGTCGCGAGTTGCTCAGTTAGCCGTCAATTGGGCTTCGACTAGACAAGACGCGTCAGATCTGGGGCCGCCCCACCGCTCTCAGGAGTGCCTCCCGCTCCGGACTCGTGAGTTCTTTCCAACTCCCGGCGCTCAGTCCGTTGACAGTAATGTGCATGATCCTCGTTCGGTGCAACGTCATCACTCGATAACCCAGCGCCCGGCACATGCGCCTGATCTGCCGATTGCGTCCCTCCGTCAGAATGATGCGAAACTGATCACGCCCCACGCGCATCGTCCGGCAGGGCTTCGTCCTGCTTCCAAGAATGACCACGCCCCGCGACAGATGATCCAGGAATGATTGGTCGAACGGACGATCGACCTGCACGAGGTACTCTCGTTCGTGTCCGAATTCGGCGCGAAGAATCTCATTCACGATGTCGCCGTCGTTCGTCAGCAAGATGAGACCGGATGAATCCTTGTCCAACCGTCCGATCGGAAAAATCCGCTCTGGATGTCCGATTTCAGCAATGATGTTCCGTGGAATGTGCGACTCGCTCGTTGTCGTGACGCCGACCGGCTTATGGTACTTAATGTAAAGGCTTGCTTTGCCCCAGAGAATCACCCTGCCTTCACGGGCAATGATGTCGCCAGGCTCTACCTTGTCGCCGAGTTTGGCGACCCTGCCGTTAATCGTGATGGCGCCTGACTCGATCAAACGGTCAGCTTCGCGCCGGGAACAGATCCCGTGCTCGGTAAAGAACTTATTGATGCGGATGGTGTGATCCACGAGACGACAGGATGAGTGACGAGTGATCGGATCGTTAGTGCACGCGATGGCCGGCCTTCACTCGACCCAGGATGCGATAGATCAGACGCGCGATGGAAAATTGTGGTGCCACAAACCCTTCGATGGGAGCGATCTCGCTGACATCCATCCCCACGATGCCCGGCCCGTCGGCAAGCGCCGTGACGAGATTGAGGGTATCGTACCATCCGAGGCCGCCTGGTTCCGGAGTTCCAAGCGCAGGAACGATCGACGCATCCAATCCGTCGCAGTCGAACGTCAAATAGACCGGCGTTCGACAGGCGGCGACCACGTCAGGAATCCACTTTCCCGCCTTACCATCATATGGACCAGAAGGGTCAAGGATCGTTGCAGCAAAAAATGTCTTGATCCGGTCCGTTGCGTCAATACAAGCAATCTCTTCCTGACTGATCGATCGGATTCCCACCTGCACTAATGCTAAGCCATCCTCTACGACGCGCGCCATGACACTGGCGTGGCTGAACGGGTTGCCCTGATAGGCGTTCCGCAGATCGCCGTGCGCATCGATCTGGACGACCGTCATGTCAGGGTATCGTTTCGCGTGGGCTCGAATGGCTCCCAGCGCACCAGTGTGTTCACCCGTCAGCGTAACTAAAAATCGCCCTACTCCAACGTGCGGTAAGACAAACGCTTCAATGGCATCGACGGCGGCACGATCGACCTTGCCCTTGAGATCCAAGGGCGAGGCCGTCGCGATCCCGCCCCATTCTTGATAGGGCTCAAACCGCAGCTGTTCGTCATAGAATTCAACCTGGCTCGAGGCTTCCAGGATGGCGGATGGGCCGCGGTCTGATCCCTGGATGTAACTGGAGGTGTGTTCGTAGGGAGCCGGCAGCACGTAGACACCCGCTTGGTCCGGATGACACCAGGGTTCGTCGATCCCCAGGAAATTGTGCTCCGGCCCCTCCCAACCCGAGGGAAGCGTCATGCGTTCTTTTCTTCCCTTACCCGACGACTAAGGCTGACCAATGCAGCCAAGAACGACAGGTCGTTACTTACGAGAGCGGTTGGGCACATTCTCAGCCGGAATGAAGACCGCCAGCGCGATGACTGTTGTCCACTTCCCCTTCTTGCCGACAGCCGACTGGGTGATATTCAGTGTTCGCACGATTTTTCCGCCCATCTTAAAAACCTGTTCGCGCTCTTTCCAGGCGACATTCGGATCGAATTCAACTCCTAACGTCGTCGCCAGCATTTGCGCGGCGAGATCTTCCGTATACTCCCCGGTTTCCTCATCCGTCTCACCATGGGCATGATGCTCTGAGAGATACCCATAGGTACCTCGATCAGTGGGCTTGGCGAGGCCGACCGAAGCCGAAACCAGTTGGTTTCGTTCGTTGGTCTCGGAACGAGCCATGACACAAAACGTAATCTCTCCGGGTTTCAACAGTTTTTCACCGCGCTTTCGGGGGATGATCTTACAATTCGGTGGAAGGATGGAAGAGACGCTGACGAGGTTGCAATAGGCCACACCGGCGCTGCGCAACGCTTCTTCGAAGGAGGCCAATTTTTCTTTGTGGACCCCCACCCCTCTCGTTAAAAACATATGCGTAGGTACCATCATCTCCCCTTTCGTCTGGTAAGCGAGCGTTCTGGTTGTTCGGAGGTTGTTTGGTGACGTGTTGCAAAGCGGCCAGCCAGACAAACAAACCGGACCAGATCATCACAGTATCGGGCGCCTGTTGTAGCAAGATTGGACTGGCTTCGCAATATCTTCTAGACACTTTTTTCGGGTTGGCCTGACGGCTCCTTGAGGTTCATGATTAACAACCGCGGCTCCGTCATATCTTCAATCGCCGCGCGAACACCCTCTCGCCCTAATCCGGAATCTTTCACCCCTCCATAGGGCATATGATCCGCTCGAAACGTGGGGATTTCATTCGCCAAGACGGCGCCGACTTCCACATGACGGAAGGCGAAAAAGATCTTGTTGATGTCCTGCGTGAAAATGCCGGCCTGCAATCCGAAGTCGGATTGATTAAGCAGTGCCACGGCCTCGCTCAATTGACGATACGGAGTGACGGTGACGACCGGTCCAAACACCTCGTTGCACGAGACCTTCATGTCAAGCTTCACATTCGACAGTACCGTCGCCTCCACCAAGGAACCCATCCGCTTGCCTCCCAACAGGACGCGCGCTCCTTCTGCCACGGCTTCGCCGATCCAACTTTCCACCCGTTGGGCGGCAGCGTGGTCGATAAGAGGGCCGATGCTCGTCGTCTCGTCGTTCGGATCTCCGGTCTTTAACCGGGCGACATGCATGAGGAGCTTGGTCGTAAACAAATCGGCGATCGAATGGTGAACGAAGATTCGTTGCACCGAAATGCACGTCTGGCCGGCGTACCCAAATCCTCCGGCGGCGCAACGCTGGGCCGCAAGTTCAATATCGGCATCCGGCTCGATCACGACGCCGGCGTTGCCGCCGAGCTCCAGTGTTATTTTTTTCTTCCCGCACTTCGCCTTCAACATCCATCCGACCGAGGCGCTTCCCGTGAAACTGAGCAACTTGAACCGCGGATCGACGACCATCCGCTCGGCAAGAACGTTGTCGCACGGCACCACATTGAGCCCGCCCGCAGGAAGTCCCGCCTCCATCGCAACCTCACCAAGGAGGAGGGCGGTTAAAGGAGTTTGCGGAGCCGGTTTGATCAGAATGGAATTGCCGGAAGCCAGCGCCGGCGCCACTTTGTGCGCCACAAGATTCAGCGGAAAGTTGAAGGGAGTAATGCCGAGAACGGGACCAATCGGAAATCGTCGCAGCACACCTAGATGCGTATCGGAGCCGGGCGTCCAATCCAGCGGCACAACCTCACCGGCGATGCGCCTCGCTTCTTCGGCTGCGACGGTAAAGGTCTGCACCGCTCGGCTGACTTCACGCTTGGCATCGGAGATCGGCTTGCCCGCTTCCATGGTGATCGTTCGGGCAAACTCGTCTCGACGTCGATAAATCAGTGCGGCGATCTGTTGGAGAATGTTGTATCGGGCATGCGACGGGAGTTGCCCCATGATCGCAGCCGCACTGTAGGTGGATGCAATGGCCTGATCGACATCGGACTCCGTCGCCTGAGCGACCTCGGCAAGGAGCTGCCCTGTGAACGGATCAACGACAGGGGCCGTGACCTCGCCTTGCTTCCATTGACCGTGAACCAGAAACGGACGTGATTCCTGCACTGGAAGACTCGCTGGAGTCCGTGACGATGTTAGTATTAATCCGTCGCTTCGACCGGAGCAGCGGATTGAACGGTAGGCTGGGAAGAGGCGCCCGCCTCTTGCGCGGTCACGGCCTTCGCAATCAGCTCCTCTGTGCCCCAATCACGAATGGCTTCCAAGGTAAACCCTTCGTAGGTTGACACGCCGTGACAGGACGGACAATCCGGCATCGGAACCTTTCTATAGAAGACTTCCGTCAGGCACGACATACACACCCAGAAGTCATCGTCGCGATGGGAGACGGGCCAGAACGATTGCGTCGACGTCATAAGCCACCTTACCTTTGATTACGAACAGGACTCAGGACCGAGGGACTTCTACCTACCTTATCATTAATACCCACCCGTTTACCCGTCGCCGGTGCCATCTTGCTACTGTTGAACACTTGCCAGAAGCCGGTCAATTTCTTCCGCGAACATCTCGAATGGAAACGCTCCGGGAATCGCGACGGCCGGCTCTTTGTCCGTCGGCTCACTGGCCGTTTTCATGAGAACGAAGCCCGGAGTACCATGAAACCCCCATCGATTGGCTTCCTGCCGATCTTCAAAGATCGATTTGCTGTATCGCCCGTCCTTCACGCACCGTTCAAACGCGGACTGATCAAGACCGAGTGCCGCTGTATGCCGGAGATAGACGTCCTTGTCGAGTCGGCCTCTTTCGGCAAACAAGCGGTCGTGCATCGCCCAGTATTTTCCCTGCGCGCCGGCACAGCGCGCCGCCGTGGCGGCGTCAACACCCGGGCCCTGATCCGCACGAGGAAAATCTCGGTAGACGAATCGCACTTTCCCGGTATCCACATAGCGGGCCTGGATGCGCGGCCACGTATCCTTGAAAAATTTCAAGCAATATCCGCATGTGAAGTCCGAGTATTCGATCAACGTCACGGGCGCATTCGCTTGTCCCCTCATCCGAACATCGGCCTCAAGCGAATCTCCGGCAAAGACAACGGAGGACCACAAGAGGCCACCGCAAATGACAGACTGAATGAATCGTCGCCCCATCATCGATCCCCCACCCGATCCACAGCGCCGGCTTTCTTTCTCTCCAAAATTCCCATCAGCAACAGGGGCCATACCACCGTCGCATCACTCAACACTTCGGCGAATCGCCCCCCGTCCTGCGGCGTCACAAATTTCCCCCAGGAAAGCCCTTCTTGATACGTGCAGCCGCTGAGTCCACCCCAGTAGTCCGGCTCTGGGCAAATTCTCACCCCGTAATGGAATCGTGGTGGCTTCACGGTCAGCCCCAAGCGAAGATTGCCGATTTCGATATACGGACCGACCTGTTGGGCCCAGTTCCGTGGGACGCCTCCTCCGATTGTAAAAATCCCGAGTCGTTTAGCCGAAAGAATGTGGTCCGCATAGCTATTGAGATCCAGATAGGGATTGAACGACGGGCAAGATTGGTGAATGGCTCGCAAGACGGCCAAGTCACCTCCTTGTCCTGCACGGGACCGTGCCCGATCGACTTCCCGAGCCATCGCCCATGTTCCCACATCGAGTCCTACCTCTGAATCGGTGAACGCAGGAATAAACACAGGCACCTTTTTCAGGTAGGCGCTTTTCAGTATTCCGTCGCCGCCGAATTTCTCCGCCAAGGTCTTGCCGAGTTCCCTTGTAAGGGCTTCTGATGAAAGCGGCCGATCATGATCGAGACGTTTCAACGTTTGGGTCACAACGTGCTCGACATAATTCAGGTTCGCTTCCATTTCCAGCGTATCGTAGACGCGATTGTACCCTTTCCTAAAGAGCTCTTCGTCGCTCATCGACGGGTCATGCCGGTAATGCGTCTTGCCGACCGATTCACTGAGGCCATGAGCCATCAGTGCCCCGGTCGAGATGATGCATTGCACCATTCCTTCATCGATCATCTTCGTGATGATCTTCCCCATCTTGGCGATCGTCATCGCACCGGACAACGTCATGACGACGTGGCACTCAGGGTCCTGGATCATCGCCCAGAGCACGTCGAACGCTTTACCGAGATGCCGTCCCCCGAAGGCGGTCTTGCTCATGGCTTCGAGCAAATCGGTGAACGAGGTGATCTTGTCGGGATCAAGCGGTTCAAGCGCTTCCAACCCGTCTCTGGCACCATCATGGAACTCGCGCGTTGCCATACATCTGCCCTCGTTAAGGAAACCTTTACCAAACGCTTTTGTTTATACACAACCGTGAATAGAGGCGTCAATGAAAGGTTCGCTCGTCCGGCAGCTTGCATACGCGCACAGGAGTTGAACGCGCAGTCTCTTCAGGATTGAAACTTAGTTGTCGTCATGTAGTAGCAAGCAATGGCTCGACGGTCGGTATGAAGTGTGCGGCTTAGAATTTTTACCCTGGCCTTTCCCTAGCCTTTCCGATGGGCGAGACCTATAATCCAGTCTCCCCTCAGTAGAGGCAGGCCTGACAAGGCCGCGAGCGTTCGCATCGTCCTGCGTGCAATGGAGCCATTGGGCAGCACCGATGCACCACGACCACCGACCCCCGATTCTTTCTGATCTCCAACATCGACGGATTCCGAACCGGCGATCGTCAGGACGCTTGTTGCCGGGTCGACACCAAGCGCATGCCGCACAATCACGCGCACGCCACACGTGCAGCGCATCGTGAAAAGGAGGGCGACTATGACCGCGAGCAAACCTGCCATCTGGGTACCTGGAGATTGGAACGCCTTGTTCGGATTCGGGACCAACATCTTGCTCAACCTCCTGGTCCTCACCGGCCTGCTGCGATTCGTGCTGAAGATGCCGGACAGCCTCGTCTTCGGCCGCATTCTTCCGGCCTGCGGCTTAATGCTGTTCATGAGTACCATGTACTACGCATGGCTCGCGTACCAATTGGCCAAAACAACCGGACGCAACGATGTCACCGCGCTCCCATCGGGCACCAGTGTGCCACATATGTTCGTGGTGGTGTTCGTGATCATGCTGCCGATTACGCTGCAAACCGGCGATCCGATCAAGGGCTGGGAAGCAGGCCTGACTTGGGTGTTCGTTCAGAGCTTCGTGCTCATGATCGGCGGCTTCATTGCACCATGGATCCGCAAAGTCACACCCCGCGCAGCACTGCTCGGTACACTGGCCGGTGTTTCGATTGCGTTCATTTCCATGCGCCCGGCCCTGGAAATGTTCATGACGCCGCTGATCGGGCTTATCTGCTTCGCGATCATCTTAGTCAGCTGGCTGGGCGGAGTACGTTACTTCAAGGGCATCCCCGCGGGACTGGTGGCGATTGCTTTCGGCACGCTGATCGCTTGGGGCTCCACTGCGTTGGGTCTGAACTATGGCGGGATGACCCTAGACAGGTTGGTCGGCTCCTTCTCGAATTTTGGTTTCTCGGTTCCAATACCTTCACTCGTCACGTGTTTGCCGGTTTTGAATATCTGGGCATCATCTTAGTCACCGCCATCCCGTTCGGAATCTACGATCTGGTGGAAGCCGTCGACAATGTCGAAAGTGCTGCCGCCGCCGGCGACAGTTTTCCGACCACACGCGTGCTCACCGCCGACGGCATCATCAGCCTGATCGGCTGCCTGATGGGCAATCCTTTCATTCTCGCCGTCTATATCGGCCAGCCGGGCTGGAAAGCGATCGGCGGTCGCATCGGCTATTCCGCCGCAACCGGCATGCTGGTGATCCTGCTGGCCTGGTTCGGCATCATTTCGGTCATGATGGCACTAATCCCGGTCGTGGCCATCGCCCCGATCCTGCTCTACATCGGTATGCTGATCGGCTCGCAAGCGTTCCTGGAAACGCCGCGCACCCACGCTCCGGCCATTATCCTCGGGCTGGTCCCGCATGTCGCGGCGTGGGGGAAGCTGCAGATCGAAGGCGCGCTGGGCGCCGCCGGTACCAATGTTGCCGCTGTCGGACTCGACAAACTCGGTCAGGTCGGCGTCCTTTACCACGGGCTACAGGTCATCGGCGGTGGCGCGATTCTCGGCGGACTGGTGCTGACATCGATTGCCGTGTTCGTGATCGACCGATCATTTTCCAAGGCAGGCGTGTTTGCTCTTGTCGGTGCCGTGTTCACGTTCTTCGGATTCATGCACGGTGAGGCGATCGGCATCGCTCAATCACCGGTCGTCGCCCTTGCCTATTTGGGTGTTGCCGGCGTCATGTTCGGCTGCGCACGATACGCGACCACGGCACCATCGGCCGTCGAAGCCCATCCGCACAGCGCCGTTGTTCATGCTGGTTGAGAAGATTACATCAAGAGGTGCACGGCACGAGCAAGCTTGGTGTGGAGGAGAAAGCCCGTGGGTTGAAGACTTTATCCGGCGCCGTCAATTACGATAAGCCTCAAAAAAGAGGGGCCGGCCCACACGAGGTGCTGTATCGAAGGAAGAAACACTGGAGGATTTTATCCAAGCCAAAAACGGAGGGGGTTAAGACATGCCTGATCATCATCCCCTGCCCGTATTAATCTCGTAATGTGCCAGGTGTTGCAAATGGAACTAATAAGACCGGACAGTGATGTATTACAAGAGCTACTTGTTCTAGAATTATTGCGCTTAAGATTAAGAGGGTATGGTGACAATTCCGTTGATCCGCTTTCTGCTTGCCTCTATCCTCGGATCCACTTTCTTAGTTGCATGCGCCGACCCTGAAATTCTTCGGCGGAAAGCTTCAGAAGAAATTATGGCAAGCTGTGAAAATCGTGGCTGCATGGAGCCACTGTTGCTCGAAGTAATCGTGAACGGAAATCTCAGGCAGTATAAGGAATTTCATGGCATTCCTGCCGACCCAGAACCATGGGAGTACATATTTCCTACGGGACGTCACGCAAGAGCCTTGGAGGAATTTTCTCGGCTAAAGCTGACTGCAATCAGCACCATTCTAGGTGTGAAAATTCCGCATTCCGCTCCTGATTCACGAGAAGAAGCCGAGTTGCTAACTGCTGATCCAGGCTATGACAGGGCTGGTCTTCTTGGAACAGGATTTCTTGGCCCTTATACTCCAAACGCATATGCGCCGGGTATGAACATGGATGCAACAGGTAGGCCTTTCATTTGGCGACCTGATTTCGGTGGCCCTGCGCTTGGCCCGGTTACACCTAATGCCTATGGGCCAGGAGTCGGAATGGATAGTACAGGCCGTCCAGTGAGGCCAGCTTGTCCACCTGGTTGGGCGGGACCTTGCTAGAACCTGGAGGTGTTTACCACTTAGCAATTGCAGATGCGCTGTCTAAAAAAGGAGGCAAAGAGGTGACGCCTATAAAATGCCCCAACTGCGCAGATGGTGTCATGAAACTACCTGTTGCGACAATGCGACTTACTCTGGACTATGCTCAGGAAGGAGGGGCAAAACTAGTATGCGACAAGTGTGGCTATCGAGCTACTCCCCAGCAGGTTCGTCAGGCGAGGGATCGAAATTGACCTGTTGCTCTTGGGTTGGAATGAGGGAAGAAAATAGCCTACTTTTCTTCTCGCTGCATAGATTGAAGCTGGTCTACTAGCCTAAGCGGTTGACTGTCCAGGTGGCCCACACGTCCCCATCAAACAGTGTTCGAAACAGTCATGAGAGCAATAATTGCAACCGGTGAGCCCATCTCTGGAGACCAGCGGAAACTTGCCTGGTTTGCTTGCAACAACCGCGGCCTGTACTTCGAGATAAGAGGCACCTTTTTCTCCGGCCATACCTCATATCATGTAGATGGCAACGTGTTCCGCACCAGCCCCGCGACCCATCAGCACGCTAAATTTCAGCGTCGGTATGTGCCGCTTGACAATTTCCGCGGATGGACCCAGCTTGGCATCGCAATGATGTGTAAGGATCAACTGACAAGGAATGCGCCAGTAAAGCCAAAGGACCGAAAGGCTAGAAATGTTCTAGCTACGGTCCCTATTACTCAGTTACCCAGTGAAACAATAAACCTGGTTGTGGAACTTCTCCATCGCGATCGGCTTCACTGGTTGGAAACGCCGAGTGTGCAACCGCCTCAATACGCGATCTTGAGGTGGCTAGACCTCGATGACCTGCGCGTCGTCATTTCAGTGCTCGGACATGAAAGCAACTTACTTAATCCTACCAACCGAAGAGGGTTTTCAAGTGCGCCGCTACAACGACCGCTATTCCGCGAACAAGCCAGGCGTGACCTACACCTTTGAGGCTTATCGCTGATTGCAGCGTTTATCGTCCGTGAATGGAAGGCCACTGAAAGAGGCTTAAGTCAACATGGTAAACATGATTCCGTGAAGCTGAAGCGCATAGCTTTCGACACAAATACGGTCAACCGCATTGCCGACGTTCCAGGCCTCATTGGTAAAATTCTCGATGCTGCGGCTCGGACCCCTTTCATAATCATTGAGAACCCCATGGTGAGATTTGAGATCGATCAGACCGGAGATTCTGCCCGTCGCGAGGAGCTCTTAAGGGTCTGGAATGGATTGCCCAAAGAGAAGGTACTAACGCATGGTGGTTACTATGGGGTCGGTCTTAAGTGGGGTGGATCTCTGTACGGAGATGGCAGCGACACCGGTCTCTCTTTAGACCAGGCTCGAACTAGAGGCCGCGGAGGTGCACGGGATGCAATCATAGCCACGACCGCCGCAGGTGAGGCTGATGTGCTTGTGACCGATGATAACCAACTTGCCCTCCGTGTTAGATCGAGTTCGGCCCCATGCGAGGTGTGGACATTCGAGCAATTCGTCAGTTTCCTCCGAGAGCCACAGACCAGAGAAGGAAGCACCAGTATCTAAAATCATCCGGCAAGTTAAAAGGGCTCACCAAGTCCTCACCTGGACAGCAGTGTGAACCATGTTTGCCAGGTCAACACGCCCAGCCCCATCATGACCTGAGCCGGAACCACGACGCTACAGTTCGAGCGCAAAGCGACGGGTGCCTTTGACCTTGGCCAGCGTGGGAGCGGAAGCTAGCCCAGAATGGTAGCAAGAGCCTGCCTGAGGGCAATCTGATCGGTCGTTGTAAGTCGTCCAAGCTTTTTGAGCACGAACGCGGGATCGATGGTGGGGATGACCGGTTTGAGAACGGATGGTTTGAACAATCCGGCATCCTACCAGTCCTGGACCTGCACTTCTTCCACAGAGAAGATCGAGGGTTGTTGACTCGTGACGGCCATGATGAGTAGATCAGGGCGTGCCTGATGGTAGGCAGAACTGCTCACAATGATAGCGGGGCGGGGTTATCCCAGGCTTGAGAGAAGGCAACTACGGCAGGCCCTTGAGCCAAAGATCAATTGTTTCCGGACAGTGAGTATGGGCCTCACCCCGACCTTCATCATCGATCATTCTTCTCCCGCACGTGCGACGCAGACATTCCTTTCAGCGCTCCCTTGATCTCGGTATCAGGCACTTCCTGAACCAACAGAATGATCCCGTTTTTTTCGATGACCTGTACCCGTTGCCGAGGCTTCAGGCGCAGCTTTTCTCGCACCTGCTTGGGAAGCACAATCTGAAACTTTGACGAAATGGTAGCCGTGGCCATATCGGGGCACTCCTACTTATCAGTGAACAGTCGCGGTCAGGACAACCCTTGCTTTCCGTTACTCAGCATAACTGACTTGTACAACACGCTGCCATCTGGAACTGAGAGAACGTGCATCGCAATTTTCGGAAACACTGAAGATCTTATCCGTGCGCCGCAATACCGAGGCACACGGCACGATCGGGCTTGGTGTGCAATAGGAAGTGGGTGCGTTGAAGACTCTATCCGGCGCCGTCAACTACGATACGTCGCGAATTAGGCGCCGGTTCAACCGAAGTGCTGTATGGAAGGAGAAAACACTAGATGCGTTTATCCGCAGCCAAGTTCGATAAAGCGATAAAAAGGCCGCGGCACGAGCAAGCTTGGTTTGGTCCACAACAGGACTCGAGCCTGTGGTTGAATTCGACGACGACTTCGCTATTTATTAGCGCTGGTTTCGCCAATTTTCCCCAAGTCGGGACCTGTCCTTCATTTTTTAGTCTGCAACTCCACGTTGACGAGTTTTATTTCTGAGAGATCCGCGAGCCGCGGACACCAACGTGTGCCGGCACGCCACAAGGCTGAGTCCAGTTGGTCGTAGATCGTCCCTGGGTGCTCATAGTGAATACCATAGGCGTGTGTGGCCGCCTTACGACACGGAAACACGAACGACTTGTCCGCGTCGTTCAGGTCGACCTCGAACCGGGTCACCATCAGATCAAATGTGAGCTTAATCTTGAACCAACAATGAGCATGATGGTCGTCGACCTGCATCGACTGCTGATAGCACTGCAACACATCACGGACGGTCGCCATGGTCAACGACGCGTTTCCCGAGAAGACCTCGGCTCGCTTGTCGAGCACCAAGGCCTTGGCTAGGGACAAGGCATGTCCTACTTGAATCGGGTTTAGGAGGTCGAAAACCGACTCATAAATGATGATATTGGGATGTACCTTGAATTCGCGTAAGGTTCCCCGCTTGGCTAACTCGAGGTTCCAATAAAAGTCCACGGCCTGGGACTGGCGGAAGCGAAAGGTCACGAGGTTCATCATTCAACCCCCGTCACCACGGTTAGGTGGATCTGGAACCTTCAGGAAGCTACTCGGTCACGGTTAATCTACGCCAACCTCTGCAACATCTTCAACTCCCTCTTTGACGGAAGCTTGAACTTCGCCCGGCCTCCCCGGAAAGGGTGGTGGTCCCAACGGGATTCGAACCCGTGTTTAAGCCTTGAGAGGGCTGGCCACTTGAAGAGCTGAACCAACTCACAAGCAAGCAATAACAGGGTGGTCTTCCCAAATATATTAAAGAATCACTTGGTTACAGTCTCAGAAATCAACATATCCTGTTTCTAATAGTTCTATGCTCTTCATAAAATTCTTTTACTTCTGTCACGCTGGCGTCACGCTCAGGCGACAAATCCTTGACACGAGTCGGATCGCAGTCTGGCCGCAAAAATGACCTGCCCCCTTAAAAGCAGGCCAACAGTGGAGTTAGGCTCGCTGGCCGGCCAGGAGGGCCTGAAGGTTCCGCAGAAGCAGCCCAAACGCGCTCGACGGTGGTTGGCAGAGGGCTCGTGTCTGCGGCGGCGCCCGCTCTATCCGAATCATGTGTGTTACGAGGACAACCGGCAACGACTGGCAAAGAACACTACGCAGTAGGGAAGCATGAGAATGACTCTGCTTATGGCCGGCTGTGTGGTCATGCTCAGTGGAAGCGACCTCACTCCATGCCCAGGCTCCCTGCATACCCAGCTCCTCACAGAAACTCCCGAACGGCGCGGCTGCTGTTCTCATCATGGTGGGGTCTGTGGATGTGAGAAAGGGCGAGCGTTGTGCTGTGACGGCCGGCTAAGTCCTTCGTGTGGCTGCGACTGATGAGGCCGCGATGGTCCATCCTTCTGTTGATCGCACTTCTCATACCGTTACCGGTTGGCGCTACCACGGAGTTCCACGGCAAAGTGATTGCTATCATCGACGGCGACACAATCGAGGTCCTGCATAACAAGACAACGGAACGTATCCGCCTCAATGGCATCGACTGTCCTGAGAAACGGCAAGCGTTTGGCACGCGAGCAAAGCAGGCCACTTCTAGTCTAGGCTTTGGCCAGATGGTTACCGTTCACAGGACGGGCAAGGATCGGTTTGGACGGACTCTTGCGACGATCATCCTGTCTGACGGCAGAAACCTCAACCATGAACTGGTGAAGGAAGGCTGGTGCTGGTGGTATCGAAAGTACGCGCCTGACTATGCAACCCTGCAGGCCCTAGAAGCCGAGGCGCGTCAGGCCAAGAAGGGGCTGTGGGTTGACGACAATCCAGTTCCGCCATGGGCATGGCGGAAGCAAGGCAAACGATCCCGCTGATTCGTGCAGAAGGAATGTAAGGAGTCGGACTCTTTCGTGCGATCTGGCCGACTCCTTCATTGGACCCAATGAACGCACCTACTTGCCGCTGCCTCCAACGGCTCCGCCAGGTGACCCCATGCTGCCAGAACCAGAGCCCATGCCGGACGTGCTGCCCTCCGTAGATCGTTTGCTCGCATTGTTCGTACTCGAATCGGGGATTCGGCCCGATCCGCCCAGGGTCGCTTCGTCGCCTGTTTTGGGCGCGTCGGGCACTCTCTGACTGTGCCTCCCCCCCTTTCGACGTACCTCGTTCGCATCTGGCTCGAATCGCCATCCCTGGTACGGTTAACTCAAGGACGATGCGATCACCAAAAGGAGGACGATGATGAGCTGTACACGTTGTCAGGGCTTGATGCTGGAAGAGCACATGATCGATATGGAAGGCGGGTATGGCGAGATGTGGAGCCGCAGCTGGCGCTGTTTTAACTGCGGACATCGGCATGATGCCGTCATCCAGCAGCACCGCCAGACACATGCAAGACCGGTAAGTGTACGCCACGAGGCCGTGACGGTTCACGAGACCGTCGAGGTACCGTGGGAACCTGAACCCCTTGCCGCTTAAGGAGATCGGCTGCCCTGAGAGGGGGCATTGGGAAAGGGACAAGCTCATGAGACCGGCGAACATCCTCATCATTGAGGACCAAAATTCCGTGCGTATGCTGTTGGCACGGGTGCTTGAAGACGCTGGATATCAGGTCTATGAGGCTGCCAATGGCCGGCTGGGACTTGAATGGTTTCGGGCACAGCCCGTGGATCTCGTCATCACGGATCTGGAGATGCCGGAAATGAACGGTCTTGAGGTGATTTTGGAATTGACCCGCGCATTCTTGGACGTGAAAGTCATTGCCATGAGCGGCCACTCTGCAATCGAACTCTCAAGAGCCAAGCTCTTCGGGGCTCGGCAGACCTTTTCGAAGCCCCTGGATCTCGACGCATTGCTGCACGCGGTACAGTATGAGCTGCAGCACTAGCCACGAAGCGGCCCCCGTATGCCTGGGGATCTGACTAGGCGCGTACCAATCACTCCTTGTCTAGAATCCCGTCAACTTTCCTCACCAGAAGGGGGTTGTGATGGCTAGGGCCCATGATCGTGTCCGTGCACATACGGCTCCGGACGTGAATCGACGGATAGACCAGGAGACCCAACGACGAGTTGAGAAGTATGCCCACCGCAGTGCGAGGGAGTTGACACGCCGAATCGAACAGCTCGACCGGGAATGGGATATTGAACGCATCCTGGAACTGAACGCATCGGTCCTCGCCTTTTCCGGCCTCTGCTTAGGCGTCACCCAGAATAGGAAGTGGCTTCTCCTGCCCGGCCTGGTGCTACCCTTTCTCTTTCAGCATGCAATGCAGGGCGGGTGCCCGCCGTTGCCCATTTTACGTCGTCTGGACGTGCGCAGCCGAAAGGAAATTGATCGCGAAAAGTATGCCTTGAAGGCCCTCCGTGGGGATTTTGCCGAACATGAAGTCTAGCCACGTCAACCCGCTGATGGCGGACATCCCATCCATGATGCGTGGTTTCTTAGAAGAAAGGACAGGCCGTCGCACGTCCCCGGATCTTAACTTGTGATCTTGCCCCTGCTGCTGATTCAACAGTGGGGGTGCAGATTCTCCTGAATAACCAACAGTGAACCTTCTACTTATTTCAGAAGTATCGGTTTTGAAGTCCTTCCGAATTTAACTTCAAGATTGGCAACTGGCATACTCTCTGCACTTCCTCGGTCTCAGTGACTGGAGGAACGCCACATGTCGGATTATACGAAGCGCTGGATTGAGTTGAGACGCCGAGAGCAGCACGCGGATGGCACCTGGGATTGTCACTATGTCATTTTCGAGTTTGGAAGCAGAGCATGGAGATGCAAGAAAGGGTGTTCTGACGGAATTTTTAAAACCCCTGACGAGGCAGAAGTCGCTGCACTCACACAGGCGAAACAGATCGTTGATTCCCTCCAGGCTTCGGCCCTTTAAAGATTAGGAACGCGATGCCTGAGGAACTGCTTTCAAAGGTGACCGCACTGCCTGATCGTCTCTGCACCTGGTGCAAAGTGCCCAGGAGAAAACGCCTGGTCGGCGGCGAGCAGTTCGTTCACTACACGTGTCCCAAATGCATTTTTCAACACACGAGCCGACAGCCTGTGAGCTAGGCTCATTCATGGGCATCGTTTCTCCAAAGCAAAGAGATGTCCCGTCAGGATGGCGGTGAAGTCTCCATTGCCCCGGCATTCGCGGGAGGATAACCATGGCACATCTACGGTTCCATATTCGGTATCCCGAAGGCAACATCAGAGAGCCGATCCTCTATCAGGTCGGGCACGAATATAACGTGGTGACTGATATCAGACGAGCCGATGTGCGCGACACCATAGGTGGGCGGATGTGGAGTTGTCCGGTGACACCGTGGAGATTGAACGGGCCATTGCCGGGGTGCGAGCCAAAGGTTGTGTCGTTGATCCGATCGAGCTGAACGTCGTGGAATGACAGGAGCGTCAACCGATCTTGGTGAAGCGTCACCGGAATCGAAATAGGGAACTCACCGAGCACGATGTCTAGCGTGACAGCCAACACACATTATCCTAGAACAGATCGGAGGAAAAGAGCCGTTAACGCTGAATAAGGTAAAGCGCTTCTAATTGGCCCAGGGGGACTCGCTCATTCCTGAAACGAACTGCTTGAGCGGACACGCTTCGGTCCGGCCATCATAATTCATCCACACTCGTGGGTAAGTCGCTTGTTTGTGGACGATATGAGCCACTACGTCTACTTGCGCCATGCAGCTACCATTATGTACGTCAGTCCCACAATAGAGCTCACGAGGACCGCTTCGATGATCCATGACATGGTTAGTCGCTCCTTCCCGGTTATGACTGCTACGGAATGCTACGCTGTCAGTAATACCGCAGTTTCTATGCCCAGTGGTACGCTTAGGCATCTCGGTATGATCATGAAGAGTTGCTTTTCGGTGAAGCGTTCATAGGAAGGTTTTCATCTCAATCGTAGGTCGCAGAAAGGATCGATGCTGGGGAGTCCACTTGGCCCGCTGATTAAGAGACCATTAATGGCCATTTTTACAAGGGTTTGATCGGTCAACGGTTTCCCCGTTCTTATATGAAATCGGGCGATTGCGAGTCCTCGATATATTCTACAGAGTCCATAGATTCTGTGTTTCGCATACTCGGTACACCATCTGAGGTGGGCGTAGAACGATTGCGGCGAGGGGAAGTCGTTTCGCCTACAAAACTTGCGATGCAGGGTGCCGTGGCGGTGGCCGTCGCCATAACAGTGAAAACCTGTTGGACCATTGCGCATCCGCATTACAAACCGGGAGCACGCGTGCGAGTGATCCTCATCGCAGGCACCGCGTTTGTGCTGCATGTCGGTCTTGGCGTGTCAGCCATTCATGTGCTGTTGGGCGCTGCGGTCATCGGATTACTGTTGCCAGAGGTGCCTGCATGAATCTTGTCCTGCTCTATCTCCTCTTGTTGAAAAGCACCGCAACGACCTTTGCCGGTTTGACGGCATTGCCCGTCCTCCAGGATTCCCTTGTCGAGCGCATCACGTGTTGACCAATGACCAACTCAATGACGCTGTGGTCATCACGAGAAGTACGCCTGGTCCAGTCGGCCTGTTACGAAACTCGATACCTTATGGCTGATATTGGGAGCATCGGTGATTACGCTGTCGGCATCCGCCTTGGGACTATTTCACCAGCTTTGACACTCAGGTACCCTGTAGAGGCTGGGCAGCTTTTAAGCCATAAGTCATAGATTGGGTGATTTCTGGATGGTGTTTTGAGAGGATAAGTAAACACCTTCATATCTCTGATATAATGTACGTATTATATCTTCACAACAGTCCCCCCAGCCCAGTTCGATTGTTAAGAGCAGGCTTGCTCTTGGTCAGTGCATCGGTGCCGGGACTCATCCCGTCGGCATCAATCCCTATTCCGTGAACACCATGGGCGAGGCTGGCGTGGATATTTCCAACTATGAGTCCGAGCGGGTTGATTCCTATTTGAAACAACCTTTTCATTATGTGATTACAGTGTGTGACCGTGCACAGCAAACCTGTCCACTTTTTCCCGCCGCCGCCACAATGCTGCATTGGAACTTTGACGACCCGGCGAAATCGACGGAAACCTACGAACAGCGATTAATCGTCTTTCGTAAGAGCCGCGATGAGATTGCCGATAGGATTCGCCGCTTTCTTGCCGATGGTTCCTAGCTATCTGTTCACACAACCTCAACCGCCACATCTTCGACCGATGCCGGGAGAACACGCGTAGTCAGATTTAATCTTGAAAAATAGCTTTTTTCATTCCGAACCACTAATGCCATTTCCGAGCATTTCCAGTATTATTTGATGCGATGGATGGCGAAATGTCAAAACATCCTTCACCACAGCGAATCATAGAGGCCGAACAATTTGGGGATGCGCTTAACCGCCTCGTCAGTGGGACTAAACTAGCGACCACTGACAGGAACAGGACTAGAGCTGCCGCAGCCCTTTTCGGAATCGCACAAGATCACCATCACGCCATAGTGTTCTTACTCAAACACACATTTGATTCTTCAAGTTTCGCCTTGCTCCGGTCTGTATTTGAGGCTTATTTACGGGGATTATGGATCAAGCGTTGTGCGACTGCTGCCCAAGTTCAATCCTTCATAGATGGAAATGACCCTCCGAAAAACCACATTTTGCGGTCTCATCATTCTCGGTGGACCGGCAGACATGCCCGATATTAAAACGGGCACCATGAAGCTCAAGAAGCCCACGGACACCACGCCTACAGTGAAGATGGGAGACACCACGTTTAGCTCTGGATCGGGTTCGAACAGCACAGGGTCATCGAATAAGACCCCGGAAGCTGGCAACAAGTAAGCATGTCGTTCTTGAGAAGTTAGCAGTGGCCGTCAGATACCGGAGTGAGACCTGGTCACACACCTGGACTCTTGTCCGCCACGTCGCGTTGAGTTAACCTTCTTGCTTTGAGAGCTACGCGGGAAGAGGCCTTTGGTGCCACTTCTCAATGCGGCTATCGACCCTTCTTGTAGACGAAGATAGCCGCACCCACTAACCCCAGAATCACCGCACCGAATATCAGCCAGTTTGCATCCACCATGTCTCCTTCCATTTTTCTTTTATACTCTTAAACTCCTTACATAGGGGACCGAGCCGAGCATGACTCACGGACTGAGCGTCGCAACGATCGATTTCTCATGAGGTTTGAGTGCTGCGCGTCGAGGAAGGGATGGAGAGCTATTTAGAATCGATGAGCTGTTGCGCCGCTTTCAGAGCTTCCGCCTCCGCGTCTGCGTAAGAATAATTCCCCCCGGCCACAAACCCCTTTGAAGACGCTGCCTGTGTATTCCCGAGTTCAATCACTAAAAAATGGCACCCCCAGTGTCCATCCTGTTGACGGAGGGTCAATCTGATCGAGCGTCCCTTATAGTCATGCCTCGACGTAGGAACTACCTTCACATAGACAAGAGGGACATCTTTCGCCCCGCATTCCGCACACCGAGCGATGAAGGTCGGCACTGGAGGAGCCGCGTAGCCCGGCTTCCTCTTCCAGCACTCTCTACAGATCCAGATCACATCTGGGGGTGTTTTTGCGGTGCCCATAGTATTCAATCCTTCTGGGATGGGCGTTTAGTGTGATACCTATTGTTACTCAGACTCTTTGTTATCAGTGTATCGAACCTCGGTCTGCCGCTTGAGTGAGAGTCCTCCCTTCTGTCCCAGCATGCTCCTCTTATATAAAGCGATGGTCCTCGGGCGAGACTAAAACCACTCTCGTGTCACGAAATAACTGTAGATGAGGACGCCAATGATTCCCGTAATGTACAAGACGGCCCTCGTAGCAAGGGAATTGTGAACGAGCCACTGAACGGAGGTCTGAAAAAGATGGTATGACACTGCCATACGGCACCACCTTTCTCACAAAGAGTCGGCGGTGGGCCATCCATGACCCGACGGCAGGTTGTGTACTAGAGGATAGGAATGTGAGGCTACGCCCTCTTGCCGAGGGTGTCAACAGCGAGTGTGCCCACCACCATCACAGCGAAACCGGCGTGGCTACTTTCCCAGAGTGTTATGTTTGTCATCGAGCAGAACGGAAAGCCCTTCAATCTTCTTCCGCAAGGCTTGTGCTTCACTATCGGTGAGGTCCCCCTTTTCCAGATGCTTCTTGCTGGCGGCGAGATGCTCCCGAACACTTTGACGATAATCAGCCACAATCTGAACTCCTACCAGATTGATAACGGATCTTTACTAACTATGCTGAGAGACGCAGGTAGTCAAGAGCGCAATTTGCGCGCCATGATCATAATAAAACGACGTCACTTTCAATAGCAGACGAGTCAGGGCAGTTTGTCCGTAATGGCGATTTCACCATCTGCACCTATCTGAAGTCACTTTGCTGGATTGGCCAACACCTGGGGGATAACCGTGGTTTCCATATAGAGCTGAAGTCCTTTCATCGTGCCAAGATCGTCCAAGAA
>Ga0187893_10000406_pt1 | contig 112696 bp, 80 predicted proteins | sample MA1701074metaG_FD_139574 | JGI IMG/M metagenome (GOLD analysis project Ga0187893, IMG submission 139574) | White microbial mat communities from a basaltic lava cave in the Kipuka Kanohina Cave System on the Island of Hawaii, USA - MA170107-4 metaG ...
CAGCGGTTCTACGCGATCAGCGTCGAGAGGAAGCTCAAGCATCCAGCCGTGGTGGCGATCGCCGAGGCCGCCAGCCGCAACGTCTTCGAGTGAGAGGGGCAGGGCGAAACGCGGCCCTCGCCGCGAGAGCCCCCTAGTCCCCGCCGATCGCCGCCGCCAGCGCCAACGCCCCCAGCACGCCCGACCGGCCGCCCAGCCCTGGGGCCACGATGTAGCCGTCGATGCGATCGATGATCTCCGGGGCCCGGACATACCCGTTGAGGAGGGCCCGCACCTGGTTTCGGATGAGGGGGAAAAGCTGGGGCTGACGCATCACGCCGCCTCCCACCACGAGACGCTGCGGGGAAACGGTGCAGACGAGGTTCACCAGGGCGAGGGCGAGGTAACGGGCCTCGAGTGGCCAGGCGGGATGATCCGCGGGCAAGCTCTCGGGGGGCCGGCCCCAGCGCGCACGAAGCGCGGGCCCGCTCGCCAGACCCTCCAGGCAGTCGCCGTGGAAGGGGCAGGCTCCCGCGAACGGGTCCGCCTCACGGTCGTGAGGCACGCGCAGGTGACCGATCTCCGGGTGGACGAGGCCGTGCAGCAACTGGCCGCCCACAACCCCGCCGCCCCCGATCCCGGTGCCGACCGTCAGGTAGAGGAAGCTGTCGAGGCCGCGGGCCGCGCCCCAGCGCCATTCGCCCAGGGCGGCGGCGTTGACGTCGGTATCGAAGGCCACCGGCACGCCGAGGGTTCGATGCAGGTAGCCGGCGACGTCCACGTTGGTCCAGCCCGGCTTGGGCGTGGTCGTGATGTAGCCCCAGGTGGGGGAGCCGCGCTGGAGGTCCACCGGCCCGAAGGTGCCGACGCCGATCGCGGCTAGAGTCCGTCCCCCGGCCTGCTCGGTGCGGAAAAACTGGGCGGCCTGGCCGAGTGTGGCTTCGGGGGTTGTGGTGGAAAAGCTCGTGTCCGCCACCACGGCATCGGGTGCACGGCCCACCAGGCACACGAACTTCGTGCCTCCACCCTCGACCGCGCCGTAAAGTTGGCCCGCGTCCCCGGTCATCGCCACACCGATCGCAGCTCGTGGACGTGGACCGGGCTCGGGACCGCCTTCCCCGCCGCCACGACCTCCAGACGGTCCAGCGGCCGCGTGGGGTAGATCCGCTCGGAGATCACGGTCTCGCCGTCGTTGGCGAAGACCTCGAGGGTCGTACGGTCGAAGAGCAGGCGCAACGTGATCCGCCCGTCCCTCCAGCGCACGGGCCCGGCGTGACGTTCCGGGTAGGCCTCGTGGAAGGGCGCGAGCCGGGAGCGGCGGCGGTCCACGAACACCTCGAGGGGATCCGGGCGCACGCCGACCACGACTTCCTCGCCCGCAACGTTGGAGAAACGCACGCCGCCCTCCCCGGCCCCACGCACGACCTCGAAAGTGATGTCGGCGGAGCCCGGAAGTGGCCCGCCGCGCACCACGGATCGGGGCTGCGGGCTCACGCGCAGCGAAGAGAGCTCCGCGATCGGTGTCTGGACGAGGCGCAGCCCCTCGGGCAGGCGCCGCAACGAGAGCGAGCGCGGCACCGACTGCACGCCTCGCCAGGGCGTGGTGGGCTCCTGGTTCGCGTACAGCCAGTTGCTCATCCATCCCATCCAGACGCGCCGGCCGTCCGAGTCGGGAATGTCGGAGAAGGAGAGGCTGGCGTAGAAGTCCTTGCCGTAATCGGCCCAGAGCGTGGTCGTGGGCGGGTCGTCGCTGGTGAAACGCGTGCCGTCGAAGGTCCCCACGAAATACTGGCCGGCCGATCCTCCCACGCGCCCGCCCGGGTTGATGTCCACGTCGAGCACGTGGCGGGTCACGCCCGGCTCTCCCTCCACCGGGAGGAGAAACAGGTCGGGACACTCCCAGACCCCACCGGTCGCCCCCGCCGGCCCGAAGTCGCTCAGGGCCTCCCAGCGCCGTAGGTCCGGCGAGGCGAAGAAACGTACCTTGTGCTCGTCGGGCAGGACCGCGGCCATGATCCAGCGTCGTGTGCCGTCGTGCCAGAAGACCTTGGGATCGCGGAAGTCGCGTCGACCGAGGTCCAGCACGGGGTTGCCCGGGTACTTCACGAAGGTGCGCCCACGGTCGCGGCTCACCGCCAGGTTCTGGGTCTGCCGTTCGGACGTGTGCCCGGTGTAGATGGCGACGAGGCACGGGCCCCCGCCACACAGGCCGCTGTTATCGTGCCGGTCCACGACCACGCTGCCCGAGAAGATCATGATCCCGTCCTCCTCCCGCAGGGCCACGGGCAGGTGCCGCCAGCGGAGCAGGTCGGGGCTCACGGCGTGGCCCCAGCTCATGTGGCCCCACACCTCACCCTCGGGATTGTGCTGGTAGAACAGGTGGTACTCCCCGTCGAAGAAGACCAGCCCGTTGGGATCGTTCATGAAGTTTCGCGCGGGCGTGAAGTGGAACTGCGGCCGAAGCGGCTCGTCGCCGCTGGTGGCCACCACCACAGCCGCGAGCCCTGGCGGTCCGAGGGCTCCGACCATGAAAGAGAGCAGGGCTCGGCAGCTCATCACTCGATCCCCAGGGTCTTCTGGATCCGCTCGAGGGAGACGCCCTTGGTCTCGGGCAGGTACAGGAGCACCAGCACGAACTGCAGCAGCATCATGCCGGCGAAGAACCCGAACGCCAGCGCCCCCGACACCCCGGCGATCATCGGGAAACTCCAGCTCACGGCTGCCGCCCAGAACCAGTGGGTGAAGCTGCCAAGGGCCTGGCCGCGGGCCCGCACCCGGTTCGGGAAGATCTCGGAGAGATAGACCCAGATCACCGAGCCCTGTGAGAAGGCGAAAAACGCGATGTAGCCGATCAGACCGCCCAACACCAGCCCGCCTCCGAGGCCCTGGGAGAATGCGAAGGCCACCAGCCCCAGGCACACCGCAAGCCCCACGGCGCCCACCAGGAGCAGGCGCTTGCGACCGAAGCGGTCGATGACGGACATCGCCACCAGCGTGAAGACGAGGTTCGTGAATCCGACGATCACCGACTGCGCCAGGGCCCCGGTGCGGCCGGCCCCCGCCATCTCGAAGATGTCCGCCGTGTAGTAGATGAGGGCGTTGATGCCCGAGAGCTGGTTGAAGCTGGCGACCATCAGGGCGAGCAGGATGGGCCGGCGGTACTTGGCCTGGAACAGCGGCTCGTCCGCCGCCACCGTCTCCTCGTGGAGGGACTCCGCGATCTCCCTCACCAGTGGATCGGGGTCGTCGTTGCCGAGACGGCGCAGGACCTCGCGGGCCTCGTCGTGCCGGTGGCGCTTCACCAGCCAGCGCGGGCTCTCGGGGATCGCAAAAAGCAGCGCAAAGAACAACGCGGCCGGAAAGGCTTCGATCCCCAACATCACCCGCCAGGCCTGCGACTCCGGGCCGCCGACCAGCGACGCGACGAAGTAGTTGGAGAGGTACGCGGCGAGGATGCCGGTCACCACGTTGAACTGGCTCACGGCCACGAGCCTCCCCCTCGACGCGGCGGGTGAGATCTCCGCGATGAAGAGCGGGGCCACCACGGAGGACGCGCCGATGGCCAGGCCGCCCACCAGGCGGAAGAAGAGGAGCGACGACCAGTCCCAGGCCAGCGCGCAGCCCAGGGCCGAGACGAAGTAGAGCACCGCCAGCCAGCGCAGGACGGGTCGCCGGCCGAGCCTCTCGGTGGGGCTCCCGGCCCCGATCGACCCTAGAACGGTCCCGATCAGCGCGCTCGCCACCGTGAACCCGAGTTGGGCGTTCGTGAGCGAGAAACGCAGGCGCAGGGCGTCGGTGGTGCCCGAGATCACGGCGGTGTCGAAGCCGAACAGGAAGCTGCCGAGGGCGGCAACCGCGACGCTGCGCAGGAGTTGGGGATTGAATCGCGTCATGCCGGACTCGCTCCTTACAGATGACGTGCCCTGCTGCAACCGAAACCGAGAACGCGCCGCGATTGTATCCGCATGCACGGCCAGCCGGAGCCTCACAACTCTTGCGCGTAGTGCTCCAGTGCGACGCGCACGAGTTGGCCTCGGGTGCGGACGCCGGTCTTGCGGAAGAGCTGCTGGAGCAGGGCCTTGACGGCGCTCTCCGAGGCCCGGAGCCGCGCCGCGATCTCCTTGTTTGCGAGGCCGTCGAAGACCCCCCGCAAGACGTCGCGCTCGCGATCCGTGAGAGCCTTGGGTCCCGCTGCGCCGGGCGTGGGCCGGGGATTCACGAGGGCCGCGAGCTGGCGCTGGTCGATCCAGGCGCGTCCCTCCGACACGGTTCGAATGCCCTGCGCCAGGAGCTGTGCCGAGTCCTGCTTCAGGAAGACACCTGCGGCTCCTTGCTCGATGAGCCGCCTCGCCTCGTTCTCCCCAACCCCCGCAGTGACCACGAGCAGCGGCCCCTGGTAGCCCCCGCGACGGGCCCGGAGCAGGAAATCCAGACCACGCTCGTCGCCCAGGTCCACGTCGAGCAACACGAGGTCGACGGGTGCCGACGCGAGCGCCGCCAGACCCTCCGCAACCGACGAGCAGTGCGCCGCCACCTCGAAATCGGGCTCCGAGCCGAGCAGGCGTGCGAGCCCCTCGCGGAACAAGGCGTGGTCGTCCACGATCAGGATGCGGATCCGGGAGTCGGACCCAGGGGTCATTGGGAAGGGCCCGGGCCGACGGTCGTTGCCAGCCGTACCGCGAAGCAACTGCCCCGGCGGCGAGGCTCGTACTGCAGGTCGCCGGCGAAGGAGCGGGCGATGGTCCGCGACACGAGCAGCCCCAAGCCCTCGGTTCCGTCCCCTCGGAAAGGCCGAAACAGCTTGTCGGGCTCGCGCACACCCGGGCCATCGTCCTCGAACCGAACCACGAGGTCCTCGCCATCGCGCGAGGCCGTCACTTCGAGGCGCCCGCCATCGCACTCCGACAACGCGCGCAGGCTGTTTTGGCCCAGGTTCAGGAAGATCTGCAGCAAGCCCTGACGCTCGGCCATCACGCGCGGGAGCTGATCCGGAATCCGCCACTGCAGCTCCAGCCCCTCATCCCGGAACGTGGGCTCCAGCACGATGCGCAGCTCATCGAGGATGCCTTGGACATCGATGCTCCCCAAAGCCGGGCTCGACCCCAGCCTCAGATCCGACGACGCAATGCGCTCCAGCCCCTCGACGAGGCCGCCCAGGGCCCGAAAATCGTCGTTGCCCGCCAAGTCGGTGGTGCGGGCGAGGTTCGCGTGGGCCACCGCTGCCGCCGCGGCGAGGTTCCGCACCTCGTGGGACACGGCTCCGAACAGGACACGCGAGGCGGCGGCCAACGAGCCCAGGCCCAGGGTTTCACGGTCTCGAAGCTGCTCGGAAGCGTCCAGGGCGATGGCAGCGAGCCGCGTTCCCGCCAGGGTGTGGTACGTCGAGAACCAGACGTGCGCGAGGAACACCTCGCCGTTGGGGCGCCTGCCGACGCACTCCATGTTGGTCCGCAGCAGCGCCCGCGGGGCCTCGACGGCAGAGGCCAGGGCGCCGAGCAGGGGTTTGATCGGCTCGCCCCTCAGGACTTGGCCCTCGAAGCCGAGCAGTCGGTGCGCCGCCTCGTTGGCGAGCAGGACTCGAGCCTCCGCATCGAGGGTGAATATCGCCGCCGGAGAGCTCTCAACGAGCACCCTGAGCTCCTCCTGCACCTCCTCCCGAAGACTGATCTCGCTTCCGAGCCGGGCCGCATGCTCCACGGCCAGCCGCCGGTTCCGGTCCTGCTCGCTGACGAAGAGGCCGGCGCCGAGAAAGGCCACCAAGCCCATGAGGATCCGGGCCGCGGCGTCGCCGTCCCAAGGCAGGGGACTCAAGACCTCGCGCAAGACCGCGCAGGTCACCGCGACCAGGACCAGTTGCCAGCGCCGCGCCAGCAGCGCGATCACGAGGATCGGGAAGACGTAGAGGAAGCCGAGGGAGACGTGGGGCTCCACCTTCCAATCCAGGACCGCGATCAGCGCGATGGCGATCACCGCGGCAGCAAGGGTCTTCCGCCTCACAGACGCGGATTCGAGAATCGGGATCTCCAGCATAGGCTCGATGACGGGCAAGGGCACCGGGTGGACCTGGTCGCTGGCCGCGTCGTCGCTCGCTTTCATTATAGGAAGTCGTGGTCTCGTGCGAGGTCGACCTCGAGACCCGGTCTGGACGAGACACCGGCCGTCGCGTGCGTGCGGTAGAAGGAGTTCGGGGCCAAACGGTGACCCGACCCGTCGCCCGAAAGATCGGTCGCCGTGCCCGAAAGATGGCCCGACTCGGCTCCGGGGGCTCAGGCGCACGCCTTCCGGCACGGGCGCCAGCACGTTTTTCAGCCACGTGCCGCCGGACCGCCGACCGAGGAAGGCCGGCGACACGGAGCTTCACCACTGTGGGTTGGCAGCGATCAGCCGCTCGAACTCCTCCGCCGCCAGCGGCTTCGCGAACAGATAACCCTGGCCGAAGCCACAAGAGACTTCCCGCAAGCCCTGCAGCTGCTCCTCGGTCTCCACCCCCTCGGCGACCACGTCCATGCCCAGGTTGTGGGCGAGCTCGACGATGCTGCGGACGATCTCGGCGTCCTTGTCACGCAGCTTTCTGCCGCGCACGAAGGACTGGTCGATCTTGACGGTGTGGAACGGGAAGCGGTCCAGATATCCGAGTGACGAGTACCCGGTCCCGAAGTCGTCGATCGAGAGCCGCACCCCCATCTGCCGCAGCCGGCCCAGGACCTCGCGGGCCATGTCGGCGTTCTCCATCACGGCGCTCTCCGTGATCTCGAGCTTCAGGCTGGAGAAGTCCAGCTCCGTCTCGCGGAGCGTGCTGGCCACGAAATCCACCAGGCGCGGCTGGGCCAGCTGCTTGCCCGAAAGGTTCACGCTCACGAAAAGCGGCGCCCCCCGGCTCAGGCGCTGCTGCCAGGTTCGGAGCAGCCGGGAGGCCTCCCCCAGGACCCAACGGTCGATCCAGATCACGAGGCCGGTCTCCTCGGCCAGGGGCATGAACTCCATGGGGTACACGAGCCCCCGCGCCGGGTGCTGCCAGCGGACCAGGGCCTCGCATCCGCTGACCGTGCCCTTCCCCAGGGACACGATGGGCTGATAGTGGACCCGGAACTCCTCGCGCTCGATCGCCCGGCGCAGGTCCGTCTCCAGCTGCAGCAGGGTCACCACCCGGGTGCGCATCCCCTCGTCGAAGGAGACGTACCGGGCGCGGCCCTCGAGTTTGCCCCGGTGCATCGCCGTGTCCGCGTCGCGCAGCAGCTCCTCCGCCTTCGAGTACCCCGGCGCGCTGAGGACGATGCCGATGCTCACGGTCGAGAACACGTCCTGCGGCTCGAGGGAGAAGGGCAGCTGCATCTCCCGCAACAGCCGGTCGGCGACGCGAGTCACCGCCTGTGGGCTGTCCACGTCGCAGAGCAGCACCGCGAACTCGTCCCCGCCCACGCGTGCGATGGCGTCGCCCGGCCTCAAGCATTTCTGGATGCGTGCCGCGACCTCCAGCAGCAGCCGATCCCCGACCGAGTGGCCCAGGCTGTCGTTGACGTACTTGAAGCGGTCCATGTCCGCCAGCAACACGGCGATCTTCAGCTCCGGCCGGTCCCGGGTGAAGTCCAGCGCGGCCTGGACCTGTCCCAGGAAGGAGGCGCGGTTCGGCAGCGAGGTGAGGCTGTCGTGGGCCGCGTCGTGGCGCAGCCGCTCCTCCGCCTCCAGCCGCTGGGCGACCTCGACGTGCAGCTGGCGGTTTGCCTCCGAGAGGCGGCGCCGGCGCACCTCCACCTCTTGGAGCAGGGTCTCGGGCTCGCGAGCCAGCCGGTGCGCGGAGAGGGCCGCGATCAGGGCGGCGACCAGCACCAGCACGATCTCCGCCGCGACCACGGGCGCGGAGCGCCAGCCGGAGCGGGGCGCCACCCTCACCGTCCACGGGGACGCCGCCGCCTGGACCTGAGCGGTCACCGGCTCCGCCAACCCCCTTTCGGTGGTGCGAGCCAACACTCGGCGCCGCTGGCCCGAAGCAGCGCTGGCCTCCAGCTCGTAATCGTAGCCCTGGGCCACCACGGCATCGGCGGAAGCTGCCTGCAGCAGTGGCCGGAGTCCGATGGCGACTGCCACGAAACCCCACAGCCGCTCGTCCCCGCTTTCCGACGGCAGGAACACCGGCCACAGGCCCAGCAGCACGGGTCCCCGGTCCGCTCGCGGCAGGGGGCCCGTCAGGACGGCTCGTTTCGCGCCTGCCGCCTCCCTCGCGAAAGACTGGACTTCCGGGTCGCGGAGCAGGTCACGACCCAGCGCAGCGCCGGCAGCCTCGCTCGGCACCACCTCGGTCACGACGCCGTCCGGCGCGAGCTGCAGGCTCTCGATCGACGGCCGGGCCCGGATCAGGTCCTGGGCGAGGGCTCCAAGCCGGTCGATCCGGCCCGCCTGCCTGAGGACGCTGGCCAGCACCTCGGCCACGGAGAGTGGCGCGTCGAGCTCCTGCTCCAGGCGTCGAGCCAGCGCCGACGCGGCGTCGCGCGCGGCCCGGCGTTTCGTGTCCTCGCGTCGCTGCTCCACGAGGCGGATGAAGGCGGCGCCGAGTGCGAGCGTGACGAGGGCCACGATCCAGGCAAGTCGGCGGGCCTTGCGGGTCGTCTGGGCCACCTGCCCGGCCTCAGAGGCGGAGCTTGAGGACGACGGCCAGGCCGGTTCGCCTCACGCCCCCGCTGTCCACGGAGTCGACGTACGCCGTGATCTCGTGGCGCCGGGCCGGAACCCGAGCCCCGCCGTAGAGCTGAGTCGAGTTCACGGTCGTCGAGGATGAGAAGAAGTTGAACAACTCCGGCCGTGAGCGCCCCAGGCTCAGTCCCGCGAACAGGCCGAGCCTCCGGTGTTGGAGGTCGGCCCGGGTCGCCAGGTAGCGGGCGCCGAGGTTGCCGCCGGTCGAAACGTAATACGCGGCGCGCAGGCTCAGGCTCGGTCGCGGCGCGACGATGCCGCCCAGCTTCAGGATGTTGCCATTCGACTCGGCGAAGCGGATGTACTGGCTGTCCAGGTCGGCCCACAGGCGCCGCGGGGCGAGCTCCAACGTCAGGCCGCCACGGAAGGTCCGGTAGGGAATCCCGGAGCCGGTCCGCGTGCCGCCTCCCAGGTTCGCCTCGAGGTGGACGATGGCCGCATCGGAGGCGGCCATCGTCCCACCAAGCCGCGCGTAGGCCCAGCGGGTGCCGTCGAGGGAATGGGCGAAGCCGCCGGCCTCCGCGGTGAAACGTCGGCTGAGGCCGCGGGTCCAGAGGACCCCACCGGAACCGCCTCCCCCGCCGGGGGACAGATCGTCCAGCTCGCCGCTCAGGTAGAGGAAGCTGGGCGGGCCTTCGCCGCGGGCCGGGCCATCATCGGAGCCAGCGGCCGCGGCGGCGCCGGATGGGCAAAGCGCCGCGACAGCCGCGGCGAGCATCCATGCGGCCGTCACGTTGCTGACTCCGCGGGGGCCTCCCGGCGCAACGTGACCAGGTGGACTCGCTCCCCGGTCGGCCCCACGGCGAAGACTCGCGCCGTGTACCGCGCCCCTTCGATCTCCAGCATCCGCTCGGGCGTCGGTAGGGACTCGCTCCACCAGCCTTCGGGAGCGCCCGCGCGTGTCAGTCCCACGGAGGCCTCGAGCCCGAGGTACAACTCACCGAACAACCTCTCCGCGGCGTGGTTGCCGTACTGCAGGCGCCCGTCCGGCCCAATCACGAGGACGGGGTCGGGCAGCTCACGAACCGCGACGCCGAGGTACGACAACTCGCTCAGGTCCTCCACCCGAACGCAGGCGTAACGCCATCCCTGGTGCGCGACGGGATAGGCCTCGACGCGGGCGACGCGGGTCTCCGCGCCGATGGCATAGGAGCACAGCGGCAACATTCCGCCAGGGGCGCGCAGCAGCTCCCGTAAACGTCCGGGCTCCGCAAAACGCATCAGCTCGAAGATCGAGCGGCCCTGCAGGGCCTCGCCATGGAGCAGCATCTGCTTGCTGAACGAGTCGCTCGCGAGCAGGACGCGGCCGTCGTCCTCCTCCACCAGCGCGGTGGGAGTCGCCGCCGCCCGCAGCGCCGTCGCCAGGAGGTCGCCGGGCACGGCGTCGGGCCGGGCCCGAAGCTGCAGGCGGCGGCTCGACCTGGCGAGCCACACGCACAGCCCCGCGCACGCAAGCTGCAGCACCGCGAACGCCTCCACCAGCACGAAGACGAAGGCGGGCTGCGCTCCAACGCCCGGGAAGGGCTGGGGTCTTGACGCCATCCAGCTGCCCCCGGCCATCGCCCAGCCGGGAAGCCCGAGTCGGGACAGGTACCAGCGCAACTCGGGGGATTCGACCAGCGCGACCTGGCTCACGGCGAGCACCGAAAACACCGCGAGCGCCACGGCCTGCCACGGCACGAGCAGAAAGCCCGCGGCCGCCACGGGAACACAGGACGCGAGGAGGAAAATCGGGCTCTGCAGGCCCCCGAGCTGGCGCCACAAGACGGCCTGGAAGATCAAGGCCGAGGCTTGCAGGCAGAAAGCCGCCGCCAGCAGGCCGCGCCGGTGCACGATGCGGTCGGTGAGGGCGGCGGCGGCCCAGTAGAGAAGCGTGAAGGTGAGGGCGGTGCGGGCCGCCGGGGCCAGCGGCAAGGCCAGAGCGCGCAGGAACCAGGGCAGCGCCGCGGCCAGGAACAGGACGATCAGGGTCGCCATGCTGAGCAGGTCCAGGATGCGCTTGCGCTCCCGCAACGTGCCTAGATCCTCGACGGCGAGCGGCCGCGCCGGGCCCCGCGTCACGGCCCTTGCGACGCGGGTGGGGGCTCACGATACTCCCCGCGCACCTGGGCGTCGGACCCGTTGTTCTCCATCACGTTGTCGTCCCGGACCAGGGGCCGGCCGGCCAGCCGCGGCCCGCGGATCGGGACGTAGTCCAGGACCCGCAGCCCCGCCAGGCGATTTCCCAGGATCCGGTTGGCTTGCAGCACCGGAGCGGCGGCGACCACGAAGATGCCGTCGGCGCTCTGGTTGGCCACGAGGTTCTCGCCCACGAGGTTGGGTGCCCCGCCGGCGTCGAACAACACGGCGATCCCGTAGGCGTTGCCGAAGAGTCGGTTGCGCCGCAGCTGGCTGTTGCGCGAATCGCGCAGCAGGATGCCGGCCACCTGGCTGTGGCTCACCTCGTTGTCTTCGAGCACCGCGCCGTCGACGGCGTCGCCGTAGAGGCCCATCGAGGCCCCTCCCTCCACACGGTTGCGGCGCACCACGGCGGCGCCCGTGAGGTAGGCGGCCGCCTCCAGCGGGCGCAGGAACTGATTGTCCTCGACGAGCGCCGGAACGTCGATCAGCACCAGGGACATGCGGTCGCCCTCGAAGCGGCTCTGGCGGACACTCACCACCGGCACCGTGGACTGTGACGGTGGCGAGGGAGACACAGCCCAGACACCCGCCTTGTCGTGGTTCCGGAAGCGGCTCTCGTAGATCTCGACCGCCCGGGCGCCGGGTTCCACGTGGACACCGGTGCCGTTGCCGTCGAAACTCGAGGCCTCCAGCAACAGGTCGCCGGCCCCCTCCAGGACGTGAACGCCCTCGCCGCAGTCCGCGACGGTGAGCCCCCGCAGGCGCACACCCTGCGAGCGCACGAGAACACCCTGCTCGGCCGCGCCGCGGATCGTCAGGCCTGCCACCACGCTCCGCGGGGAGGCCAGGTCGAGCAGGGCCCCGGCGGCCAGGCCGCTGCCGTCGATTTCGGCGCCGGCGTTCGGCGCCTCGAGGATCACGCCCTTGGGATTCACCAGCGGCGGCAGCGGCGTCTCCAGGACGATCCGGCCGGTGCGGATCTCGATCAGTGCGCGGTCCGGAGCCCGGTCCGCGGCGATGATGGCCTCCCGCAGGCTCCCGGGCCCCGAGTCGCGCGGGCTCGTGACCAGCAACTGCAGCCCCGCCCGCATCTCGGGCGGTCGCGGGCGCCGCTCCGCCATCGGCCTCTCGAAGAAGCCGATCAGCGCGAAGCCGAGGGCCGCCGCGGGGAACACGGGGTGCGGCTCGACACGGATCCTCACGCGGCTGCCTCCAGCACGAAGACCTTGTGCCAGGAGCTCGAGGCCCACGCCCGGCCGGCCAGCAATTCCACCGGCAGGCAGAGCCCCGTGAGCGTGGCCAGCCACGCGAGGGCCAGGGGCTGCGGCAGGCGCTCGCGGTGCCGAAGGAACAGGATCTTGAACGGCAGCGGGTCCACTCCGGTGACCGCTTCGCAACGCAGCCCGGCGCGGGCGAACGCTGCGAGGTACTCGTGGGCGCGGCGCGCCCGGAAGACGGCGTTGTCCCGTCCCGCTCCGCCCCGGGTGGGCGCCGCCTCGAGCAGGACCAAACGCCCGCCGGGCTCGAGGTGCCGAGCCAGCCGCCCCACGGCGCGTTCGAAAGATCCGGGATCCACGACGTGTTGCAGCACGGTCACGCCCAGGATGAATGGGAAGGCCTGCTCCAGCTCCAGCGTGGCGAGATCCGCCTCCAGGAACCGGCATCGCGTCGCGACGCCGTCGAGTTGCGCTCGCCGGCCCGCCTCGCGCAGCATCGTCGGTGAGACGTCGATGCCCGTGACCTGGGCGCCACGCCGCGCCAGCAGCCGGCTCCACCTGCCCACGCCGCAGCCCACGTCGAGGACCCGGGTGCCGGGCTCCAGCCTCAACCAGCCCGCGAGGGCCAGCCGCTGTGACAGGTCGATGGCGCGGTTGTAGAAGCCGGGCATGCCGTAGGAGCAGACGGCCTTGAGCCCTGCCCCCTGCCCCGAGAAGCGGCGGGCGCGCTCCTCCCAGTAGGCTGCGGTCGCGGTCACGCCCGTTGCCTCCACAGGGACTCCTCGTCCGCGTAGTGGTCGCGATAGACGCGGGAGCCCCACAACCTCAAGGAGAACCAGTTCGAGTAGCCGACGCTGGCGGGGAGGATCTGGGCCAGGGCGTAGAAGAAGTAGATCGGCACCGCGGGCAGGTGCCTCCACCACTCGGCGAGGGTGGGGCTGAGGGCCGCCGAGGCCAGCAGCGCGAAGGCCGTGTACTTGGCGTAGGCGAGCACGAAGTAGGCCGGATCGGTGGCGGGTCCATCGCCGATCCAGTTGAGGCCGAGCAGTTGGTCGAGCCCGTTGCCGGTGGAGAGCAGCAGCAGAAGCAGGCTCAGGATCCGGAAGGGATGCAGGATCAGCGCGAAGAGACCCATGTAGACCAGGTACTGGTACTGGAACAGCAGTCCGCCGCGGGCTCCCCGCAGCACGTCCCCGAAGTTCTCGAGATACACGCGCAGCAGGCCGTAGGACCAGCCGACCCGCTGCGAGAACCAGCTGCTCCAGGTGCGCTTGCCCTCGGTCTGCACCACGAGCCGGTCGTCGTAATACACGCGCTCTCCACGGCCCAGGAGCAGCAACGCGTTGCGCAGGTCCTCGGCGTACACGGACAAGGGGTGCCGCTCCAGCAATGCCTGCAGCGCGTCGCGCCGGTACAGGGCCACGCCCGACGTGACGCCGTGGTCGGCGAGGCTCATCCGGCCGATCCGGCACGCCAGGCCGTACTCGAAGTCCTGGAGCCGCGCGATCCAGCCGTCGGGACGCACGACCACCCGCGGCGACGCCGCCGCCTTGCCGCTGCGCTGGAACTGGAACACGACCCGCTCCAGCTCGGGGATCCCGCTGCCGCCGGGGCCGAGGAAACGCACGTCGGGATCCAACACGATCACGCTGACGATCTCCTCGGGCAGACGCGCCAGCAGCTCCTTGATCGCCCCCGGCTTCTTCCGGTTGCTGGGTGCGCGGAAGCAGCGCACACCGGAGCGCTGCAGGCGGAACCAGGTTCCGTCGCTGGACGCGTCGTCGATGACCCAGAGGCGCTCCCGCAGCGGGGCCATGGCCTCCAGGAAATCGTCGATCTCGTCCTCCGCGTTGTGCACCGACACCAGCAGCGCGTAGGGTCTGATGTGGAGGGCCATCTGGTAGGGGTTGAACTCGCCGACGTCCAGGGGCAGCGAGGTCGAGGGCCGCGTCGGGGGCCATGCGGCATGGCGGCGGCGCATGACCAGCCGCAGCCCCAGGTCGAGCAGGTCCACGAACACGATCAGACTCGCCAGCAGCCATGCCAGCAGGTTCAGCGCCAGCCACCAGGGCGCCAAGAGGCCCGCAGCCAGGGCCAAGAACGCCAGGCCGATGGCCAGCAGCTGCGCGGGCGATCGCTGAGCCCCTTCAGACGATGCGTGCGGCAGCGAAGCCCCCGAACTCGCGACGCACCGAATCCCTGTCTCGCCGGCCGAGGCTGGGCAGGCGCGCGAACAGCTCCTCTTCGACCTGGCCGGCGTCGGGCATCGGGCAGCCCAGGCGCGTCAGCACGGGGACCGCGCAGCGGGTCCAGAGCAGCGAACGGACCCTGGAGGGGAGGTGCGCCACACGCTCCTCGAGGAATGCGAGCCGTTCCTCGAAGTCCACCTCGATGGCGAGGATGGTCTCGCGCACGGCGGCATCCATGGGCAGGATCTTGTCCGCCTGCCCCCAGCTGACGGCGGTGCCGGCGACGCGGCGCCGCGTGTAGGTCGTGAACGGGCGCAGCTCCGGATCCCGCGCCATCGCGGCGCCGGAGAAGGGGATCACGTAGGGGTACATGCCGGCCTCGCAGCCCGCCACGGTCCAGCGATAACCCTGCCGGATCGTCTCCGCGAGATCCTCGAGGCTGCAGCGCGGCGAGGTCAGGATCATGTCCAGGAACGGAGTGATCCCGAGGCGCAGGGCCTCGCCCAGCACCGGCTCGATGTACGGATGGATGTGGGCCTTGTTGAACTCCGCCAGCACGCGCGGAGAGAAACTCTCCACGCCGAAGCCCAGCACCCGGAATCCCGCGCGGCGCATGGCGGAGAGCCGCTCCGGCGTCATGGCGTCGATGCGGTTGGTGCTGATGAACTGCAGCTCGCGGGGCAGCTCCCCCTTCCGCTTCGCGTCCAGGATGCCCTGGCACAGGGGCAAAACACGGGCATCGGCAGTGAAGACGAAGATGTCGTCCTGGAAGATCACCGTGCGCACGTCTGGGAAGATCCCCACCACGCGCTTCAGCATCGCCAGGCATTCCTCGGCGTCCAGGCGGGCGATCCGCGCGGTCGAGCCCTGCGCGTCGTTCAGAAAGTTCGTGGACGAGCAGAAGCTGCACCCCATGGGGCAGTAGTTCAGCGTGATCAGCCGCACCGACCGGATCTCGGCCAGCCGCGCCTCCCGTTGCGCCTTGACCGGCAGCTCTCCGATCCGGTAGGCGCTCTCCAGCTTGCGCCAGTAGCTGCGGTAGGGCATGCGTTCGTAGGGGGTCCGGAAGATGGCGTCCCTCAGCTCCGTCCGGCTCAGCGCCGACTGCGGCAGGCGTTCGATCGACCCGTCGGTCCTTCGCAGGGCCGTCCCCGGGATGCCCTGGAGGGCTGAACCGGCCCGAAGCCGTGCGGCGACCTGCACAAGCGGGCGTTCTCCTTCCCCCAGCACCACCAGGTCGAAGGGGCCCAGGTGGAACAACGTCTCGGGATCGAAGGTGGCCTCCATGCCTCCGGCGATCAGCAGCGCCTGCGGCTGGAGCCGGCGGGCCAGGTGCGCGAGGGAGAGATCGAAGCGCAGCGTCATGCCCGTTGTGGAGAAGCCGATCACGTCCCACGCACCCTCGCCGATCAACCTCGTTAGCGCGGCCTCCGGAGGGCCGTCGCAGCAGTTCGGGTCGAGGACACGGGCCTCCAGACCCTCGGCGGCCAGCACGCCGGCCAGGCGCCAGACCCCCAGGGGAGGAGAGAGAAACGTGAACTCACCGCCCGCGGGGTCGCACGGGCCCACAAGGAGGATACGGCCCTGGAAGGTCACGGCCGCAACCGGTGGCACCCAACTCGTGAGTCGATCACGGGTTCCTTCGGCAGGGGATGCGCAAGCCGCAAGATTGGCGTGATCCTAGCACGCACGCGACGCGTGGCCGTCGGCGCGGTTTAAGCGTCCCAACTCTCGAAAAACCGGCGCATCAGCGCGTCCCGGCGCGGCGCATCGATGACGCCGTGCAGCACGGCTGCGGGGGGCAGCGTCAGGCCGGGCGCGACCACGCAGCCGGGACACAGGGTCGTCGAGGCACCGAACCGCACGCCGTCTCCCACCAACGCTCCCAGGTGGCTGCGCCCCGAGTCGATCCTGCGTCCGCCGTGCTTCAGGCTCACCGTGTGTCCCTGCGCCAGCATGGAGCTGGCGAAGACGACGTTCCCGGCGACACTCACCTGGCTGCCGACCACGCTGTCGGCGAGCAAGACGAAGTGACCCAGCAATGTGCCGGGCCCGAGCAGGACGCTGCGGAAGACCTCGCAATGGACGCCCACCAGGCAGTCGGCTCCGACCACCACCTCGTCACGGAGCACTGCTCCGCTCCGAATGCGGCTGCGGGGACCGAGCACCAGGCGGCAGGTCTCGTGGATCACCGCTCCGGCCTCGATCACGCTCCCGTCACCCATGGAGACGATGTCGCCCCGGACGATCGCGGCCGGATCCACGGAGCCTGCCCGCACTCGCGGGCTGTCGGCCACCAGCCGCTGCAGCCGCGGATAGAAGCCGGCCAGGCTCTCTGCATCCCGCGGCAGGATCTCCGCCATGGGACTGCCGGGCGCCACTGTCCAGAGGCGGCGCATCAGCTCGAAGACGTCCCCCGGAGCGCTCACGGCTCGTCGCTGGCGTTCCGCCGCTGCAGCCAGGCCTCGTGTTCGAGCACGCCGGAGTGCCGGGAGATCTTGTCCGCAAGATCGTGCTGGGCGCGGTCCAGGCCGGCCTTGAGCTGATCGTGGACTGCGGCGAATATCCCGGCGCGCTGGCGGTCCTGGGGCCCCCAGTTGACGGGGTGCAGCACCAGCTGCAGCCGCTCAGGCGGCTGTGTCGACAGCATGCGCCAGGCCGCGTCGCGCCAGGCTCGGCACGAATCCGAGACGTAGGCCATCTCTCGGAAGAAGCGGTCCGCGTACGCGTCGAGGAAACGCGTGCGCCCGCGCAGCGGGTCCTCTCCCGCCAGGGCAGGCTGGTGCAGAGCGATGGACTCCACGGGCATTCCGCTGAGCCCTCCCAACAGGCGAGCCTGCTCCTCGAGCAGCCCTTCCCAACGCTCCCGAGGGAAGGCCTGGAAGAAGCCCAGGTCATAGTGCAGCCCCACCTCGTGGCCCAGCTCGGCCAGGCAGCGCGCCACGGACGCGTGTTCGGGGCTCAGCAGGTTGTAGTAGAAGGTGTTGAGGAGGAGGAAGTACGTGGCCCGCACGCCCCGCGCCGCCTCCTGTTCGGCCAGCTCCACGGCCGCGGCCGGAGAGTAGTCCACGTCGTGGCGCAGGATGAAGAAGGGGCCGTCAGGCAGGCCGTGCTTCAGGTCCATGAAGCGGACCGGGCGATGCGTGGCGAGGAGCCGATCCACGATCCACCAGTAGGTTTCGTGATCGAATCGGTCGCGCATCGATGCCGCCACGGCCCTCTAGGTGGCGCCGGCAAGGGGTCGCGCGCCACCCAGGTCGAGCACCACGCCGTGCACCGTAGCACGGTCCGTGGAGATCGCGGCTAGAAACGCGCGCTCAAGCCGGCCTGGGCCACCCGGGGCATGCCCGGCAGGATGCCACGCGTGCGGTCGACGATGTACAACTCGTCGAACAGGTTCTTGACGCTCGCGAAGGCCACCAGGTGGCGCCCCACGGGCACGTTGAGCGAGGCGTTCCAGATCGTGTGGGCGGGGATCCGCCCGCGTTGGCCGTCGGCGGAAGGCGCGACGGTGTTGAGGTCGTCCGCAAATTGCCTGCTCACGTGGATGAGCTCGACCTGGGCGTTCAGGCTGGAGGGATGGGCGTACCCGACGGCGACACTGAGGTTCCGCTCCGGCGCGTAGGGCAGGCGGTTTCCGCTCACGCTCAGGTCGGTGAGGCCAGGGATGCCGCTGAAGCGCGCGCCCTCGAAGCGGGCCGTGGGCAGTGCGGTGAACGCCCCGCGCACGAACAGGTTGTGGCGCGAGCCCGTCCAGGTCCCGGAATCCACCCTTGCGGAGAGCTCGAAGCCCTGATGGAGCGTCTCGCCTCCGTTCGTGAGGGTGGCTCCTGCGCCGCCCGCGACGCTGGCCGGGACGACCTGGTTCTCATAGTTGGTGCGGAAGAAGGTCGCCGCAAGGCTGGCCCCTGCGTGGGGCTGCGCTCTCACGCCGAGCTCGAAGTTCCAGCTGCGCTCGGCCTGCAGCTCCACGACGCCGCCCGTGGCGTTGCTGATGACGTCCTCGGTGCGTGGCGGGGCGAAGCCGCGGTGGATCCCCGTGAACAGGGAGACCTGCCGGCCGATGTCGAAGGCCGCACCCACGCCCGGGATCCACTGCCCGACCCGGGTCCGCCCCGTGACGCCCTGGCCGCCGCCGGCCAGGCGGTTCGTCCGTTCGTAGCGCACGTGCTCGAAGCGCGCGCCGGGGGTGAGGGTGAGGGGCCCGAGCAGCAGGCGGTTCTGGACGAAGCCGGAGAAGGCCTGGTTCTCTCGGCGGTTGTTCTCCGTCAGGCGACCGCTGCGCGCCGTGGGCGTGTCGCCGTTCTCCTGGCGGCGCTCCTGAGTCTCGAAGTGGGCGCGCAGGCCGACCTCGGCCTCGCTGCGCGCTCCGAACAGGCGATGGCCGAAACGCAGCCGCGGCTCGACGCCGAGCTGGTCGTAGTCGCGCAGGCGTCCCTCGTTGCCGCAGGTCGTGAGCAGGTTCGCCATGCCGCCGCACGACGGATCGGCGGCGTCGTTCGGCCGCTGGCTCGAGTTGCTCGACTGCCGCCACCAGTCGCGGCCGAAGCGCGCGGCGTAGACCTGGGTCGCGAGCAGCGCCTCGTGGCCGAGCACGGCTGAATGGCGAACAGAAGCGCCGAAGCGGCGGCCTGCGAAGGCGTCGTTGACGAAGGCGTTGCCCCGGGGATTGGCCGCGTACTCCGACTCCCGGAGGCCGGAATAGGTGAGGGCGGAGTCCTCTGCGTAGGCCGTGGCCTTCAGGGTCAGGCTCTGCCGCGCACCCAGGGCAAACACCGTCTTGAGCGTGGCGTCGTTGAGCCGCGAGTGGGTGTTGTCGCGTGCCCCGTCCCCCTGCTTGTACGCGTAGTCCAGCAGCAGGCCGGTCGTACCCCAGGTGCCGCCGGCCTGGGCTTGAGCGCTCGCGTAATCCCGGCCGCCAGCCGCGGCCCGGAGCAGCAGGCTCGGCTCCAGGGGCGGACCGGGGGTGATGTAGTTGATGACGCCGGCGATCGTCACGGGTCCGTAGCCGATCTGGGCCGAGCCCTTCAGCACCTCGACGCCCTCGAAGCGCTCGATCGGAGGATGGTAGTAGCTCGCGTTGTCCCCGTAGGGAGCGAAGGAGACCGGCACGCCGTCCTCCAGCAGCAGCACCTTGGCCGAGCGCGTCGGGTTCGTGCCCCGGATGCCGATGTTGGGTCGCAGGCTCAAGCCCTCCTCGTCGCGCACGTTGACCCCTGAGGCCTTCCGGAGCGCCTCGGACACGTTGAGCACCCGCGAGGCCGCGAGATCTTCGGGCAGGATCAGGTCCACGGAGCCGGGGATCCGGCGCAGCGTCTCGTGGGATGCCGCGAGGCGCGTCCCGACAACCGTCACCTCCTCCGAGAACACGCCCGGCCGCAAGGTGAGGCGCACTTCCGTCCGCCTGCCGGAGACCAACTCGACCCGGACCTGGGCCACCGAGAAGCCCTCCGCGGCGGCGCCCAGGTCGTAGACGCCGGCCGGGGCGTCGAAGTGGAACCTGCCGACGGCGTCGGCCGGAACGCTGAGCTCGAACCCCACCGCGGGGCGTCGCAGCGTCGCCACGGCTCGCGGCAACGCGGCGCCCGACTCGTCGAGGACGAGTCCATCCAGGGCCGCCTTTTCCTCGGCGCCGGCGGGACCTGTCGAGAGGAGGGCGGCGACCAGAAGCAGGGAGCGCATGCAGGACACCTTTGTTCTGAAAGTGAAATTCACTTTCATTATCGTGATGAATCTACGCCTTCACCGGGGTGGCTGTCAACGAGTTTCGTGACACCGGGCCGGCAAGGGGACGCGAGAGCCGGGCGGGAACGGCCCTAAACTCGCGGGGTGGGCGAAGGGCGCGTGACCCCGGTCGCGGCAGCGCTGGCGCTGCTGCTCGTGCTCGTCAGCGTTTTGGTCGTCGGCCTCGGCCTCGGCCCGCCTCCGCATCGCCCGCGCCAGGTGAAGGAACTCGATCACCATCGCTACATCGCCATGGCCAAGGCGCCGCCGTTGCCGACCGCCGACCCCCTCGCTCGCGAGAGGCCCTTTGCCTACCGCATCCTCGTGCCGGCGCTCGTCCGGGGCCTCTGCGCCGTCAGTGGGGCCAGCGTTCACCTGGCCTTTTGGCTGACGACCGTGTTGTTCCTGTGGGGTTGGCTCTTCCTGCTTTTCCTCTGGTTGCGCCTGGCCGGCTTCGACACCCCCACTGCGCTGCTGGGAATGTCGCTGGCCGGCTTCACGCCCGGGGCGGTGCGCTGGTACGCGTACCAGTACTGGATGAGCGACCCACTCAGCCTGCTCCTCGTCGCCCTCGGCCTGCTCCTGGCCCGAGGGCGACGGCGGCCGGCATTAGCCGGCGTCAGCGTGGCCGGACTGCTGGCGCGAGAGACCTATCTGCTCGTGCCCGTCTGGGCGACGTTGCGCTGGATCCGCGAAGAGGGCGCGAGTCGGGCTCTGGCCGCGCGGCTGCTGGCCAGTTTTGGCGCCGCGGTCCTGATCTGGTTCGCCGTCCGGTTGGCGGTCCCCGTGGAAGGGGGGCCCGGCCTGGTCGAAGCCGCTGGCGAGAACCTGGCGTTCCGGGCTCGTCACCTGATCGACAACCAGTGGTACTTCGCGAGTCTCGGTAGCTTCGGGGTGCTGCTGCCGCTGCTGTTGCTGCGATGGCGTCACGCGGGGGCCGCCCTGCGTGGGCGGCCCGAGGATGCGGCGCTGCTGCTTCTCGTGTACGGGTCCCTCGCCTTCGCCAACAACACCGATCGCCTGCTCGCCTATGCGCTTCCGGTCGTCTTGCCGCCGGCGCTGCGGGCGGTCCAGGATCTTCAAGCACGCTGGGGCCGCAGCCTCGCCGCCGCCGCGGCGCTCCTGGGACAGGTTTTTTTCTACGCGGTCACACCCGCCTGGGGGGAGCCCGGCCTCAGCCTCTACCAGCCCGTGCGCTGGAGCGTAGTGGTCCTGTGTGGGCTGCTGTTGGCGGCGGGCGCCGCGACTCTCGGCCGGCGCTCCTACTCGTCGAAGTAATCGTCCCAGTCGTCCCAGTTGCCGCTTTTCGGCCGCTTCTTCGATGGCGCCTTGGGCTTGGGCGCGCCGCGCCCCTCGCCGGCCTTCTCCTTGAAGTTTTTCGGGGCGCCCCGGCCCCGCCCGCGGCGATCCTGCTGCTCAGGAGGCGGGAACGCCACCTCGTCGCCACGCACGAAGGGCCGGCCGCGGACGGGACGCTCGCCCCCAAACCCAGGCCGTCCCCCCCCGGGCCGCGGTCCTTCCGAGCGGAAGGGCGGTCGGAAGCCGGGGCGCTCGCCGCCGCCGCCCGGTCCCCCGGGCCGGGGCGGGCGATTGTCGGCTTCGTTGACTCGCAGCGGGCGGCCTCTCAGGTCCTTGCCGTTCAGGAGCTCGATCGAACGCGCGGCCGCCTCGTCGCTGTCGAACTCGACGAAGGCAAACCCGCGGGGCCGCCCGGTATCCCGGTCGGCGGGAACCTTCGCGTCCACGACCTTACCCGCCGCGCCGAACAGCTCGAGAAGCTCCTCCCGGGTCACGTCGTAGCTGAGGTTCCCGACGAACACCTTGTTCGAAATAGCCCTGCTGCTCCTGAAGAAAACTATGAGGACGCGAGGACTGTAGCAGAAACCGGACCTGTTTCAAGTTCCCGCGGGTCGGACAGGCAATCGGGGCGCGGGTGGCTTGTGTACCATGTCGCGAAGCGATGCCGCTGCTCCCGCCCGCCGTCTTCGACGCCGTGGCCCGGCGCTTTCATTCCCCGGAGCTGCAGCGCGAGATGCGGCAGCTCCTGGCACCCGCCCCGGGAGAGTCGGTCCTGGACGCCGCGTCGGGCACGAGCCAGCTTTTTCACCTCGTCACACCCGCGGAGTACTACGGCATCGACCTGGACGCGGATCGGGTGCGCCTCGCCGCACGACGGCACCCGCTGGCGCGGGTTGCGGCCAGCGACGCGTCGCGCCTCGCGTTGCGCGACGGCCGCTTCGACGCCGTCTTGGCCTCGGGGCTCTTCCATCACGTGGACGACGCCACCGCGGGACGGATCCTCGAGGAGTTCGCACGGGTGCTGAAGCCGGGGGGGCGGCTGGTTGTGCTCGACGCCATCTGGCCGACGCGCTGGTACAACGCCGTGGGCTTCGTCGGGCGACTGGCGGACGATGGGCGACATGTCCGCTGGAGCGAAGAGTACCTGCGCTTGTTCTCGCGGAGGTTTCGCGTCGCGACGCTGCGTTTCCTGAACCGCTGGGGTCTGGAAGCGATCCTGGTCGCCCTCGCGCGCCTCGAGGACGCTGGCGCCGACGCCGGCCACTCTGATACCCCCTGAGGGGGGGCGCCTCAATGGACGTCCCGCGTGCCTCGGCGAGGACACCAATGCCAACCGCGAGCCGCTGGATGACGTCGAAGATGGGACACGAGGAGAGGCCAGGAGATGCCCGCCGCCCCATTCATTCCATTGATTCTCGGGCTGCTGGCTCAGGGCCCTCCGGCCGAAGCCGAGGCGGGCCGCTCGCTCCTCGCGGTCCGCCTCGCCGAGCCGGTCTCCGTCGATGGCGCGCTCGACGAGGCGGTCTGGCGCACCGCGCCGCCCGCCGACCGCTTCCTTCAGCGCGACCCGCAGGAGGGGTCCCCCGGCAGCGAGGCGACGGAGGTGCGCTTCGCTTACGACGACGCGGCCCTCTACGTGGCGGCCCGGCTGCGCGACACGAACCCGCGGGCCATCGTCCGCCGTCTCGGCCGCCGCGATGCCTGGCTCGACGCGGACGTGTTCGTCGTGTACATCGACGGCTACCGTGACGGCCGCTCCGGCAACTACTTCTCGGTCAACGCGGGCGGGACGCTCGGCGACGGCACCCTGTTCAACGACGACTGGGACGACGACACCTGGGACGGCGTTTGGGACGGCCGCAGCCGGGTGGACGCGGAGGGCTGGACGGTCGAGATCCGCATCCCGTACTCGGAGCTGCGCTTCTCGGACAAGCCGGAGCAGGTGTGGGGCGTCAACTGCCGACGGCTGGTCGGGCGCAGCAAGGAGGACCTCTACCTCGTGCCGCGGCCAAAAAAGGCCAGCGGCTTCGTCTCGCGTTTCCTCGAGCTGCGGGGGATCCAGGGGATCCGGCCGCCAGCGCGCATCGCGTTGACGCCTTACCTGACGGGTCGCGCCGGGTTCTCGGGCCAGCAGGCGGGGGATCCGTTCGACGACGGGTCGTCCACGGGGACGGGAGCGGGCGCCGACGCCAAGCTGGGGCTGGGCAACAACCTGACCCTCGACCTCAGCCTCAACCCCGACTTCGGCCAGGTCGAGGTGGACCCCGCCGTCGTGAACCTGTCCGACGTGGAGACGTTTTTCCCTGAGAAGCGGCCGTTTTTCATCGAGGGAGGCAACCTGTTCGACAGCTTCGGCTTCAGCGGGGCCAGCAACGTCATCTCCTTCAACTTCGGCGTCCCGGCCTTCTTCTACAGCCGGCGCGTCGGACGGGCGCCGCAGGGGGAGCTTCCCGAGGCCGACTTCTCCCGGGCGCCCGCGGGCACGACGATCCTGGGCGCCGCCAAGCTGACCGGCAAGGCCTTCGGGGCATGGAGCCTCAACACGTTGCACGCGGCCACCCAAGCCGAGTCTGCGGACCTCGCGATCGGCGGCACGCGTCGACGCGCCGAGATCGAGCCGGCGGCCTACTCTGGCGCGCTGCGCGCCCAGCGTTCCTACGCCGACAACCGTTTCGGCCTCGGCTTCATCTCCACGCTGACCCGGCGCTTCTTCGACACTCCGAGCCTGGCATTGCAACTCAACAGCTCCGCATTCAGCCTCGGCGCCGACGGCTGGGCGTTCCTCGACTCGGACAAGGCCTGGGTGTTGACCGGGTGGGCCGGCGTCTCCGACGTGCGGGGCCGGCCCGAGCGGATCGCGGACCTGCAGCGCTCACCACTCCACTACTTCCAGCGACCCGACGCCGACCGGGTGCGCCTGGATCCATCGGCCCGCGCGCTGCGAGGCTGGTCAGGCCGCCTGGCCCTCAACAAGGAACGGGGCAGCGTCCTCGTCAACGCGGCCCTCGGCGCGATCAGCCCGGGCTTCGACGTCAACGACCTCGGCTTCCAGTGGCGTTCCGACGTCGTCAATGCCCACCTCTGGGCCAGCTACCGCTGGACGAAACCCAGCCGCATCGCGAACCAGGCCAACCTCGACCTGGCGCTGTTCCGCAGTTACGACTTCGACGGCAACAAGACCTGGGAGGGGGTGTTCGGCTACGGCCGCATCCGTTTCCTCAATTACTCCCAGCTTCAAGCTTTCCTCGCCTGGAATCCCGAGACCGTGAACACACGCCTGACCCGTGGCGGCCCGCGGGCCCTGAACCCGCCTGGCGCCGAGTGGGAGCTGTACGGGATCAGCGACGAGCGCAAGCCGCTGCTGCTGCGACTGGGCTGGAACGGCCGGGCCTACGCCCAGGAGTCGGAGCGTTACCGCAGCGTGTTCGGCGCCCTCGTCTGGCGTCCCGGGTCCAGCCTGTCCGTCAGCGTGGAGCCGCGCTACGAACAGGGCGACACCGCCGCCCAGTACGTCGACACCGTGGACCACGCCCTGGCGCCGCGTTACGGCCAGCGTTACGTGTTCGCGCGCCTGACCCAGCGCACCTTCTCGGCAGGTGTCCGCCTCAACTGGACCTTCACGCCGCGGCTCAGCCTGCAGCTCTACGCGCAGCCCCTGGTGGCGTCGGGGAGTTATGCCGACTTCGGCGAGCTGGCCCGGCCCCTGAGCTTCGATTTCCGACGTTACAGCGCCGTGCGCGTGGAGGACGGCGGCTACCGCGTGGACCCCGACGCGGACGGGCCTGCCCTCGACTTCGCCCTCGACGACCCGAACTTCAACCTCCGCTCGCTCCGAGGAAACGCGGTGCTGCGCTGGGAGCTGCGGCCCGGCTCGACCGCTTACTTCGTCTGGACCCAGACCCGGAGCGAGGAGGATACGAGCGGGCGCTTCCAGTTCGGCCGGTCGCTCCAGGGCCTGTGGGCTGCCCCCGCCCACAACATCCTCCTGGTCAAGCTCGCCTGGCGCTTCAGCCGCCAATAGAATCCGCCAGGTGGGGCGGGTGGCCGAGTTCGCTCTGAGCCAGATCGAGGCCCTCGAGCACGTGCCGGGGGCGCCGATGCCGCGCTCGGCCCAGTGCCAGATCGTGACCCGGATCGCGGGCCATGGCGTGGCGGCCCAGGCCGGCGTCGCTCGTCGGGACCTGATGGCCGCCGTCGACGGCCAGCCCGCCTCGCGTGTCGGCTCGCGCCTCTACCGGACGCAGGCGTCAAGGCGCAGCTACAGCTTCTACTCGCGCCCGCGCCACGAGCGCATCGAGCTGGTGACCACGGGCATCGAGATCGGCGTGTTGCTCGAGCCCACCACGCCCGCGGTTCGTGCCGGTTACGAGCCCGGCGACCCGGACCCGAGCGCCCTCGAGATCCTGTGGGCGAGGCGCGACCTCGAAGCCCTGGAGCGGTTGACCGCGAAGACCCTGGCGTCGGGCAGGCACCGGGATTCGCCCGCGCTCCTGTTCCACGGCGCGGCGCTCTACGAGACGGGTCGCCGCGATCACGGCTTGGCGGAAATCCGCGAGTACCTCACCGAACACGCGCCGAAGTGGACCCTGAACTTCACCGGCATCGCGGGCTACTACACGGCCCTCGAGGCCCTGCGCGTTGGCAGGGAGCACGAGGGCCTGGCGCTGCTGAAAACCGCCTGGGGGTACAACTCCTCCGACCGCATGGCCGAGCTGATCGAGAAGCAGACGGGTGCGCGCCCTGCGAAGCCCGCCTGCCAGTGGCTCCAGAGGCGTTTCCCGGATTACGCCTACCCCGGCCTCGACGGTGCCGGGCCGCGCGTGGTGACCCTGGCGGGCGCCCTCGAGTCGATGAGCAACGACCAGCTGCTGGCTGTCTGCCTCTTGGCCAACGACCGGAGCAACGGCCCGTACGCCGATTTCCTGTTGCGCTGGCGGAACTACGCGACACACCTGCGCGAGTTCTTCTCCGGCCTGCACGTGCTCACCTGCCGCAAGGAGCGCCACCCGGATCGCGAGCAGCATGGCCAGCGCGAGGCCGAGGTGCGGGCGCTGGGGCATCCCTTCGAGCTGCTCCACGAGGCGGACGAGGCCGTGGTGAACACGATCCTGCCCTCGGGCAGCCCGGTGATCTTCCTGCTCGACCGCACCGGGACCGTGGTGTACGAGGGCGGGCTCGACCCGGTGGACGTCTGGGACGCACTGGCCAGCGTGTCGGCCTGAGAGGCAACGCCGCCGTGAAGCGGCGCGTGGAGAGGAGGGACGATGACGGGGTTCACCCTGGCGCTGCTGGCGGCCGCGGCCGCTGCGGAGCCGGTCTACGACCTGGTGTTGGCCGGCGGCCGGGTGCTGGACGGAACGGGAGCGCCGTGGTTCCGCGCCGACGTGGGAGTCGTCGCCGAGCGTGTCGTCGCCGTGGGCGACCTGGCGGCGGCGCGGGCCCGGCGCCGCATCGACGCCGCCGGCCTGTACGTCGCTCCCGGCTTCATCGACATGCTGGGTCAGTCCGAGTACAACGTGCTCGTCGATCCGCGCGCGGCGAGCAAGATCATGCAGGGGATCACCACCGAGATCACCGGCGAGGGCACCGCGATCGCGCCGCTCTCGCCCGCAATGATCGAAGACGCCCGGGCGGTCTACAGGCACTACGGCGTCACCCCCGACTGGACGACACTGGCCGGCTACTGGAAGGCCTTCGAGCGCGCCCGACCGGCGATCAACCTGGGCAGCTTCGTGGGCGCGGGTGGCGTGCGCGAGCACGTGCTCGGCAACGAGAACCGCCCGGCGACGCCCGCCGAGCTCGAGAGGATGAAGCAGCTGGTGGCCCAGGCCATGGAGCAAGGTGCGCTCGGGCTTTCGACGTCGTTGATCTACGTGCCCGGCCGTTTCGCCTCCAGCGAGGAGATCGTGGCCCTGGCCAGGGTGGCGCGCCGCTACGGCGGCACCTACATCACCCACCAGAGAGACGAAGGCGACGGCATCGACCAGAGCCTCGACGAGGTGTTTCGCATCGCCCGCGAAGCCGACATCCCCGCCGAGATCTATCATCTCAAGACCGCGGGCCGCGCCAACTGGGGGCGCATGCCGTCCGTGCTGAAGCGGATCGAAGCCGCCCGCGCCCAGGGCCTGGACGTCAGCGCCGACCAGTACCCGTGGACGGCCAGCGCCAACGCCCTCGACGCCGCCCTGCCGGCCTGGGTGCGCGAGGGAGGGCGCGCGAAGCTCGTCGAGCGGCTCAAGGACCCGCAGCTGCGTGAGCGCGTGAAGGCCGAGCTGCTCCGGGAGAACCCGAACTGGGACGAGAGCAGCGCCGGGGCGATCCTGATCACCTCGGTCCTCGACCCGGCGCTGAAGGGCCATGAGGGCAGGACCCTGGTGGAGATCGGCCGCGCCGAGGGCAAGAGCCCGCGCGACGCGATGCTCGATCTCCTGATCGCCGACGGCGCCAACGTGGGCCGGATCACCTTCACCATGAGCGAGGAGGACGTGCGGGCGGCCCTGGTGCATCCCCTGGTCTCGATGTGCACGGACTCGCCGGCCTCGGCGGAGGACGGCATCTTCTCCAAGGAACGATCACACCCCCGCGGCTGGGCGTCGACGGCCCGCATCCTGGGGCGCTACGTGCGCGACGAGAAACGGCTGCCCCTCGAGGAGGCGGTGCGGAAGATGACCTCGCTGCCGGCCTCGCGGCTGCGGATGTGGGATCGTGGCGTGCTGCGACCCGGCGCCTTCGCCGACATCGTGGCCTTCGACCTGGCGCGGGTCAAGGACGTGTCGACCTACGCCGATCCCAACCGCTACAGCGAGGGGTTCGGCTACGTTGTGGTTGGCGGCCGACTGGTGGTGGATGCGGGGAAGCTGACGGGGGAGCGGCCCGGAAGACCGGTCTACGGACCGGGCTGGCGCCCCTGACGGAGGCGTCTAGCGCCGCCGTCGAACGACTGGGGCTCCGGCCAGCAGCAGCGCGTTCGCAACCTTGTCTCGGCAATCCAGGGCCGCGCCGTCCGGGTCCTCACGGTGGCGGCCGGTGGGGTGTGCCCAGGCGCTGTCGATGCGCCAATGGGAGCCTTCGTGGGTCAACTCCACGGCGACCTCGCCCCAGCCGGTCTCGAAGTAGCTATTGAGCGCGTCCTGGATCTGCTCGCGAGAGCTCTCGTTCCCGCCCCGAAGCGTGAGCGCCACGTACGCCAAACACCCTCCCCGCGGGCCGGTGGAACGCAGGAGCCCACAATGTGGAGGGATGCGGAAGCATACCAGCAGGAAGGACCGCGTGCAACGCGCGCTGGCCGAAGCGTCGCCGCCTACGGCGACGACAACGCCCTCACCAGGCGGTACAGGAACTCCCGGCCCTCGTCGAAGGACGTCACCAGGAGACGTTCATCCTTCCCGTGGGCTCGAACGTCGTCGACGTCCCCGAACATCCCCGAAACCCCGTACATCGGCGTGCCCGCGGCCCGCAGGTACAGGCTGTCCGTGGCGCCGGTCGAGAGCACCGGCAGCACCGGCACGCCGGGCCACATCTCGGAGGTGATCCGCTCGATCGCCCCCAACACCTCGGCGTCGAGGGGAGAGGCCGGGCTCGGCTTCGCCGGAGCCATCGGCGTCACCAGGATCATCGGATCGGCGATCGTGTCCAGCAGTGTCTTGTGGACCCACTCCGCGGGGTCGTCGGGGTGCATGCGGCAGTTGACGACCGCCTGAGCGTTCTGCGGCAGCGCGTTGTCCGCGTGGCCGGCCTCCAGCCGCGTGGCGACGCAGGTGGTGCGCAAGGTCGAATTGTAGAGCGGGACCTCGGACAAGCGGGCCGCCCCCGCCGGGTCGGGGGGCGTCGCCGCCACCGCGTGCATCGCGGAGGCCAGCGGCTCGGGCTGCGACGCAGCCAGCCGGCTGAAATACAGCCGCGTAGTCTCGGTGAGGCGCAGGGGGAAGGAGAACGCCGCCAGACGGCCCAGGCCAGCGGCCAGTCGATAGATCGGGTTCTCCGGGCGGGGCACGGAGCTGTGGCCCCCGGGGTCCGTCACCTGGAGGCGGAAGCTCAGGTACACCTTCTCGCTGGTCTGGATCACGTTGGCCAGGCGCCGGCCGTCCTTCACCTGTCCGCGGCCGCCTTCGTTCAGGCCATAGGCGGCGTCGATCAGGTTCCGGTGCTCTCGGAGCAGGAACTCCACCCCGTTCCAGTCGCCGCCCTCTTCGTCGGCGGTGAGGGCGAGGATCAGGTCACGATCGGGCCGGTAGCCTTCCTGGCGCAGCCGGATAAAGTTGGCGACCAGGATCGCCGCCCGCCCCTTGTCGTCGGAGCTGCCGCGACCGTAGAAGTAACCGTCCTGCTCAACGAGGAGGAACGGGTCGAGCGACCAGTCCTCGCGCCGCGCCTCGACCACGTCCAGGTGGGCGAGCAACAGCAGCGGGCGGCGTGCCCCGGTTCCGTGCAGCCGCGCCACCAGGTTGCCCTTGCGCGGGTGGGGCTCGACGACGTGTACGTCCGGTTCGGGGAAACCGGCGTCGAGCAGGCGGCGGGCCATGGCCCGGGCGGCCTTCGTGTTGTCGCCGTGGGCGTCGGTGGTGTCGATCTCGATCAGCTCGCGGAGGACGTCGCGGGCGAGCTCCGCGTGGGGATCGGTGGCGAGCAGGGGTAGAGCGGCGAGCAGCGGCACGGCGCAGTGCATGGCGGCGGATTATAGGCGGCGTCTCGGGCCTGCTAAGATCGTCGCTTCATGATCGTCCGGACGTTCCCCGTCGGGCTGCTGCAGTGCAACTGCAGCGTGATCGGCGACCCCGGCACCAAGGACGCCATCGTCGTTGACCCCGGGGACGACGTCGACACGGTGCTCGCGGCCCTGCGCGAGGAGGGTCTCCGCTGCCGCGTCATCCTCAACACCCACACCCACCTCGATCACGTGGGCGCCAACCAGCAGCTGAAGGAGGCCAGCGGCGCGACGTTGATGCTCCACGAAGCCGACCTGCCCCTCTACGACCGCCTCGACGTCCAGGCGGCGTGGATGGGGGGGGTGCTGCCCCCGCCGGTTCGCGCCGTGGTGGACGCGCACATCCATCAGGGCGACCGGGTCAGGGCTGGAGGTCTCGTGGCCGAGGTGCTCCACACGCCCGGCCACACGCCGGGCAGCGTGTGTTTTCACGTGGACGGCGCGGCGCCGGTCCTGTTCTCGGGCGACACCTTGTTCGCCGGCAGCATCGGGCGCACCGACCTCTGGGGCGGCGACTTCGACCAGGAGCTGGAATCGATCCGGCGCCGCCTGTTCGCCCTCGACGACAGGACCCGAGTGATCCCCGGCCACGGACCGGAGACCACCATCGGCCGCGAGCGCCACAGCAACCCGTTCCTCAGCGGGTGAGCATCGGCCCATGACCTGGCGTCGCACCCCGCTCGCCCTGCTCTTCAGCCTGCCCGTCCTTGCCGCGGATCTCGACATGATCACGCGCATCCGGGCCGAGGGTTTCCACCACTCGCAGGTGATGGACACCGCATGGTATCTGACCGACGTTCTTGGACCGCGCCTGACGAACTCGCCCCAACTCGCCAAGGCCAACGATTGGACGCGGGACCGCTTCGCGCAGTACGGCCTGGAGAACGCGCGCCTCGAGTCCTGGGGACCCTTTGGCGTGGGCTGGAGCCTGGAGCGCGTCTCGGTCCACATGACGGCGCCGGTGGTCCAGGCCCTGCACGCGTTGCCCCGGGCCTGGTCGCCCGGCACCGACGGTCTGCTGCGGGGCAAGGCGGCCTACGTGAAGCTCGAACGCGAGGCGGACCTCGAGACCGCGAAGGGCAAACTCAAGGACCGCATCGCGTTGATCAGCGCGCCGCCCGAGATCAAGGACGAGGATACGGCGCCCCACGACCGCTACGACGAGAAGGAGCTCCAGAAGCTGGGCGAGTACGAGATCCGCGGGCCCGACGGCGAGCCTGGGGAGTGGCGGCGCCTGGCCGGGTTGCGCGAGCGGCTGCGGACGCTCCTGAAGCAGGAGGGCGCGCTGGCGGCCCTCGAGGCCGGACGCGGCGCCGGGGTGCTGCGGGTGGGCGGCACCGGCGGCTGGAAGCAGGACGCCGAACGCGGAGTACCCTGGCTGACGCTGATGCCCGAGCAGTACAACCGACTGGTGCGTCTCGTGGAACGGGGCATGGACGTGGAGCTGGAGATCGACCTGCGAGTGAGGTTCCACGAGGACGAGCTGATGGGCCACAACACCCTGGCCGAGATTCCCGGCTCCGACAAGAAGGAGGAGCTGGTCATGGCCGGGGCGCACCTCGACTCGTGGCACCCGGCCACCGGGGCGACCGACAACGCCGCCGGCTGCGCGGTGATGCTGGAGGCGGCGCGCATCCTGAAGACGGTCGGGGCGCGGCCGCGCCGCACGATCCGCTTCGTGTTGTGGACGGGCGAGGAGCAGTACCTGGGGGGCTCGAAGGCCTACGTGGCGCGACACTTCGCCAGGCGCGCCGACGCCGAGGACCCTGCTCAGGACGGGCCGCCGGTCGAGCAGCCGAAAAAACCGGGTGCGCTCCAGCTGCTGCCCGATCACCGCAAGTTGTCCGCCTACTTCAACGTGGACAGCGGCACCGGGCGCATCCGGGGCGTGTACGCCCTGGAGAACGCGGGCGCGGCGGCCCTCTTGCGCGACTGGCTCGAGCCCCTGCGCGATCTGGGCGCGAGCCTGGTCACCATGAACCCCGACGACGGCACCGATACCGAACCCTTCGACGAGGCCGGGCTGCCCGCATTCCCGTTCGCCCAGGACCGCATCGCGTACCGCAGCCGCACCTGGCACACCACCCTCGACGTGTACGATCGCCTGAAACGCGAGGACCTGATGCAGGCCGCGGTGGTGGTGGCCACCGTGCTGCACGAGGCGGCGATGAGCGACCAGCCCATGCCGCGCAAGCCGCAGCCGAAGTGAGATGAGCGAGCCTGTCCCCGCCATCAAGCTGTTGTTGTTGCCGAAGGACACGAATGCCTACGGCACCATCTTCGGGGGCGTGATCCTCTCCCACATCGATCTGGCCTCGGCCGTCGAGGCCCGCAAGGCGGGCAACCACCGCTACGTCACCAAGGCCATGCGCGCGGTGGAGTTCCACCAGCCGGTGTACCTGGGCGACATCGTGAGCTTCTACACCGGGACCCTGCGCATCGGCCGCAGCTCGATCACGGTCAAGGTCCTGGTGGAGGCCGAGCGCTGGAGCACGACGGGGCAGGGCGAGCGGGTGAAGGTGACCGAGGCGGAGGTGGTGCTGGTGGCGGTAGACGAGAGGGGCGCCCCGAAACCGATACGGGGGGAGTGATGGGCCGCGTGCTGAAGGTGGTGTGTCCCCATGACTGCCCCGACACCTGCGTCATGACCGTGACCGTCGCCGGCGACCGCGCGGTGGCCATCGGCGGCGACCCGGAGCATCCCTTCACCCAGGGCTTCCTGTGCGCGAAGGTCAACCAGTATCTGGACCGGGTCTACAGCCCCGAGCGTCTGCTCCGCCCGCTGCGCCGGGTGGGCCGCAAGGGCGAGGGCCGCTTTGAGCCCGTCTCCTGGGACGAGGCCCTCGACACGATCGCCACACGCCTCAGGGACGTGGTGCAGCGCCACGGGTCGCAGTCCGTCCTCCCTTATTCGTACGCCGGCAACATGGGCCTGCTCTCGTACGGCAGCATGGACCGGCGCTTCTTCCAGGCGCTGGGCGCGAGCCAGCTCGACCGGACCATCTGCTCCACGGCCGGAGCGGCCGGCTACCGGGCCACGCTGGGCAAGTCGATCGGATTCGATCCCGAGGCGATCGTGGAGGCGCGGTTCATCGTGGCTTGGGGCGCCAACATCGTCAGCTCCAACGTCCATCTGTGGCCGTTCATCGAAGAGGCGCGCCGGCGGGGCGCCAAACTGGTGACGATCGACCCGTTCCGCTCGCGGACCGCCGAGAAGTCCGACCAGCACCTGGCGATCCGGCCCGGGACCGACGCTGCCCTGGCCCTGGCGATGCTGCACGTGATCATGCGCGACGGTCTGGAGGACCGCGACTACCTCGATCGCTACACCCTGGGGGCCGAGCAGTTGCGCGAGCGCGTCCGCGAGTGGTCGCCCGAGCGCAGCGCCGCGCTCACGGGGCTGGCCGCGGGCGAGATCGAGTCTTTCGCCCGTGAGTACGCGACCAGGCAGCCCGCGGCGCTGCGCATCAACTACGGCCTGAACCGCCACGCGGGAGCGGGAATGGCGGTCCGCACGATCTCCTGCCTGCCCGCGGTCGTGGGGGCCTGGCGTCACGCCGGCGGCGGGATCCTGCTCTCGACCTCGGGCACGTTCCCGGTCCGAACCTCCGTTCTCGAGGGCCACGAGCTGATCCGGCCGGGCACGCGGACCGTGAACATGAGCGAGATCGGGCGGGTCCTCAACGACACGACCCTGGATCCCCCGGTGAAGGCCATCTTCGTTTACAACTCGAACCCGGTGGCGGTGGCCCCCGAGTCCGAGGGCGTGCGGCGCGGCTTCGCCCGCGAGGACCTGTTCGTGGTGGTCCACGAGCTCTTCCAGACCGATACCGTGGACTACGCGGACGTGGTGTTGCCCGCGACCACGATGCTCGAGCACTACGACCTGCACAAGGCCTACGGCCACCTGTACCTGAGCTTGAGCCGGCCCGCGATCGCACCCTTGGGCGAAGCGAAGTCCAATACCGAGGTGTTCCGGCTGCTGGCGCGGCGTCTGGGCCTCGACCACCCGTTGCTGCGCGAGAGCGACGAGCAGCTGGCCCGGAGCGCACTCGACTGGTCGAGCCCGATGCTGCGTGGCCGCAGCTTCGAGGACCTGGAACGTGAAGGATCCTTGAGGCTGGAGGTGCCGAAGCACTGGGCGCCCTTCGCCCAGGGCGGGTTCCCCACGCCCTCGGGCAAATGCGAGCTGTTCTCGGAGGCGCTCCAGGCCCAGGGTCACGACCCGCTCCCGACCTTCGTCTCCCCGCGCGAGACGCAGGAGTCCGCCCCCGCCCTGGCGCGGCGTTACCCCCTGGCCTTCATCTCGCCCCCGGCCCACCACTTCCTCAACTCCACCTTCTCCGCGCAGCCGGTGTTCGTGCGGCGCGAGAGCGCGCCGGCCCTCTACATCCACCCGACCGACGCGGCCGCCCGCGGCATCCGAGACGGCCAGCAGGTGCGCACTTTCAACGACCGCGGCTCGTTCCTCTCCAGCGCCCGCGTGTCCGACGCGGCTCGCCCGGGCGTGGTGGTGGGGCTGTCGATCTGGTGGCCGAAGATGTGCCCCGGCGGCCGCAACGCCAACGCCGTGACGGGGCAGGGCCTGACCGACATGGGCGGTGGCGCCACCTTCTACGACGTGCTGGTGGACGTGCAGCCGGCGTGATCAGCCTGGAGGCCTTCTACGTGGCGGCGACGCTGGCCGCCCTGCTCCAGTTCCTGCGCCTGCGCGAGAAGGGCCTGCTGCCCCTCGTCTCGGGCCTGGCCCTGCTGGCGATGGCTCATCACCAGGGCGAATGGTTCGCGGCGCGGCCCTGGCATCTCGCGGCCGGCGTTGCGCTGCTTGTCGCCGTGGCCATGCTCTCGCCGCGGAGCCCGTCGCGTTGAGGTTCAACATCCTGATGTACGCGGTGTCCGAGGCCGACGCCGATCTCCTGTACCCCACGCGTTTTTTCGCCCCCGACCCCTTCCTGTTCGTCCAGAAGGGGCGCCGGCGGATCCTGGTCCTGAACGACCTGGAGATCGACCGTGGACGGCGCCAGGCCTCGGTGGACCGCGTTCTCTCCTGGTCCACCCTCGCGAAGCGCGTCGAGAAAAGCGGGGGCCACGCGACCGTGGCCGCTGTGGCCGCCGTGGTGCTGCGAGATCTCGGCCTGCGCCGGGTCAGCGTGCCGCGGCGGTTTCCGGTGGGCCTGGCCCAGGAGCTGCGCGCTCTAGGCCTGCGCCTGGAGGTGGCGTCGGACCCGCTGTGGCCCGGGCGCGCGCTGAAAAGCGCCGGCGAGGTGCGGGCGATCGAGGAGGCCCTGCGCGCCGCCGAGGCTGGGCTGGAGGCCGGCATCGCCGCGCTCAAAGCCTGCAGCATCGGACGCGACGGCTTCCTGAGGCGGGACCGGCGGCGCTTCACGGCCGAGGACCTGCGCGCCGCGGTCAACACACGGATCATGGCCATGGGCTGCGTGCCCTCCCACACCATCTGTGCCCCGGGTGACCAGGCGGTGGATCCCCACGAGGCCGGCCACGGCCCGATCCGCGCCCGGGAGCCGATCGTGATGGACATCTTTCCGCGCTCGGAGCGGACCGGATATTTCGGGGACCTCACGCGCACGGTCGTCCGGGGTCGCGCCAGCTACCGGCTCCACGAGGCCTACGCGCTCGTCCACGAGGGCGTCCGCCTCGGACATCTGCGCCTGCGCGACGGCGCCTCTGGCCAGGAGATCCACCGCGAGATCCAGTCGTTGTTCGAGCGCCAGGGGTACAAGACCGGCGTCAAGAATGGCCGCATGCAGGGCTTCTTCCACGGAACCGGCCACGGTCTGGGCCTCGAGATCCACGAGGCGCCCTCGATCTCCAGCCGGCCCTGCACGCTGCGCGCGGGCCACGTGGTGACGGTCGAGCCTGGCCTGTATTACCTGGGCCTCGGCGGCGTCCGCATCGAGGACGTCGCGCTGGTCGGCCGCCGCGGCTCGCGCAACCTGACCCGCGTGCCGAAGCTGCTCGAGATCTGAGGCGACCCGAGCTGGGGGATGCCGGGCGCTTGACGGGTTGTGTGCCGGTGCTATACACCGTATCTCTTTAGAGCGGAGGAAAAACTCGATGCGGCGTCATTGCCTGGTGTTGGCGTTGACCGCGAGCGCGGGGCTGCCCGCCCTCGCCGCCGACCCCCGTGAGGTCCGCGTACGAGCCTTGAGCGCCGCCGACGTCGGAGTGGCGCAGGGCCCGATCGACACCCTGGTGCAGAGCGGCGAGCTGCGTGTGCGGATGGTGCAGGAGGACACGTTGCTGCCGGGGCGTCGGCACCAGCGCCTGGCCCAGAACTACAGGGGCATTCCGGTGTGGGGCGCGGAGCTGACGCGGCAGCTCGACGGGCAGGGCCGGGTGGTCTCGATCTTCGGAACCTACCACCACCCCGACATCGCGCTCGACACCACGCCGACCCAGACCGGGGACCAGGCGCGGGCCGCGCTCCGGGCCGCCGGCGCGCGTCCGGTCTCCTCGCTGGAGCCCAGCCTCGCGATCCTGCCCCGTGGCGGCGAGTACCGGCTGACATGGACCTTGGTGGGCGCCCTGCCCGGTGACGTCCGGCAGTATTTCGTGGACGCCCACAGCGGCGCGGTCTTGCGCGACTCGAGCGTGCTGCACAAACAGTCGTCGAGCGTGGGCCGCGGCCGTGGCGTGTTGAACAACGACCAGAAGCTGAGCGTGGCGGGAACCGGCAGCGATTTCATGGCCCAGGACCTGCTGCGCCCCGCCCGGCTCAGCACCTTCGACATGAGGGGCGACCCGGACCGCACCTTCGGCGTGGTGCTCGGCGAGGCCTCCCTCCTCCCATCCGATTTCGCACGCGATGCAGACAACAACTGGACCGATGGCATCGTGGTGGACGCCCACGCCTATACGGGCATCACCTACGACTACTTCTTCAAGCGCCATGGACGGCGCTCCTGGAACGACGCCAACACGCCGATCCGCGCCCTGGTGCATCCGGTGCGCCTCGAGGACTTCGACGGTTACGTCGCCTCCGGCGAGATCTTCGGCGACCTGCAACTGCTGTACCTGAACGCGTTCTTCTGCTGCAGCGGGAGCCTGCTGCCCCTGGGCGGCTTCATGGTCTACGGGGAAGGCATACCCGAGGGCAACCGCTTCGGCCTCGAGTTCCGGGCCTTCGCCGCCTCCTTCGACGTCGTGGCCCACGAGGTGACCCATGGCATGACCGCCTTCACTTCCAGCCTGACGGGGAGCCTCGACGCCCTGGCCCTGAACGAGTCCTTCTCCGACATCATGGCCGTGGGAGCGGATTTCTACCTGCGGGGGTCCGCCGCGAACTACCTGATCGGTGAGGACATCACCCCGGGCGGCTTCCGCAGCATGTCGAACCCCGCGGCGTTCGGAGACGCCGACAACGTCTCGGCGCTGCGCGACGAGAACTTCGAGGAGCATTCCCTGGCCAGCCTCTCCAACCACGCCTTCTACCTCGCGGTCGAAGGCGGCACCAACCGCACCTCGGGCATCGTGGTCCAGGGGGTGGGCGGCGCCAACCGCGACCAGATCGAGCGTGCCTTCTACCGTGCCTACCAGTTCATGTTGAACACCAACTCCGGTTACTGCGACGCCGTGGCGGCCTCGCTGCTGGCGGCCCGGGAGCTACACGGTGCCGGCAGCCGGCCCGAGCAGGCGCTCAGCCAGGCCTGGACCGCGGTCGGCCTCACGGGCTTCTGCTTCTAGGGGGCGAGATGAAAGGCTTGGCGCTGGGCAGCATCCTGGCCGTGTGCACGTGGCTCGCCGGGCCGGCCTCCGCTCAGGAGCGCCCGAGGTTCAAGCTGCTCCTGGACGGGGTCTACGCCTTCAAGATCGACTACAGCGAGAGCCGCAGCTTCGAGGAGTTCCTGGAATCGGGCCGGCTCGACGTGGCCTACGCGAACGATGCCGGCCCCGGCTTCGGCGCCGCGCTCCAGTACGACCTGGCCTCCGGCGTGGGGATCCGCGCCGCCTTCAGCCACGTGAAGCGCGACGGCCGTGCGCGGTTCGAGGGCAACTTCCCTCACCCGCTCTACTTCAACCGGCCGCGCAGCGTGGGCGGCGAGTTGGCCGGACTCTCCTACAAGGAGACCTCGGGCCACCTGGACCTGGTGTACACGGCCCGCGCCGGCCGCCTCGACTTCAGCCTGTTCGCCGGCGGCTCGATCATCAAGACCGAGGCCGACCTGGCGGGCAACGTCGCGAAGAACGAGGTGTTCCCCTTCGACGAGCTGAGCGTGTCGCTGCCCACCCTCGCGGTCAGCGACTCACCGATCGGCTGGAACGGAGGCGCCGGCCTGGACCTGCGCCTCACCGACCACGTCGCCTTCGGAGCGCAGTTTTTCTACAGCCGGGCGACCGCGAAGCTCGAGAGCGCGGGCGGCCCGACGATTCAGGTGGACGCGGGCGGCCCCCACGTCACGGCGGGTCTACGTTTCCTCTTCTAGTCTCCGTTCGATTCGACTGCGCAGAGGGATGAACAGCCTGGGTCGGAACGTGCACATGTCGGATCAGACCACACTCGGCGAGCGGGTCGTGATCGGCCACAACGTGACGTTCCGCGGCGCGGTCGAGGTCGGGGACGACACGACGATTCTCGACGGAGCGGTGCTGGGCCGTCCGCCCCTGACCACCGGGAACACCACGCGGGAGCTCGCGGCCGCCTTGCCCGCGTTGAGGATCGGGCCAAGCTGCATCATCGGGGCGAACGCCGTGTTGTACACGGGCACGACGCTCGGCGCGTCGGTGATGATCGGGGATCTCGCCTCCCTCCGCGAAGGCTGCCGCCTGGCCGACCAGGTGGTGATCGGGCGCGGGGTGCTGGTGATGTACCAGGCCGTGGTGGGGGCCCGGAGCCGGATCATCGACGGGGCGATCGTGACGGGTCACATGACCATCGAGGAGGACGTGTTCATCGGGCCCGGCGCGAACAGCATCAACGACAACGAGATCTACCTCAAGCGCTTCGGCCTGGTGGCGCCGGCCTGGCACGGTCCGGTCGTACGCCGCTTCGCGGTGGTGGGTGCCTCCGCCACCCTGGCCGCCGCCGTGGTGGTGGGAGAAGGCGCACTGGTTGCGCCCGGGGCGATGGTGGTCCGGGACGTGCCGGCGTGGACCCTGGTGGCCGGGGTGCCCGCCACGGAGCGTCGGCCCGTGCCCGAGCAGGAGCGCAGGAGCATCCTCGAGCGCTTCGGGATCCAGGGCCCGTGAGCGCCGTCTCGATCGCGGTCCCGGTCTACCACAACGCAGCCAGCCTGCCGGACCTGCTCGGCGAGCTGCGCGCCCTCGCGGATCGCCACGCCGAACACGAGTTCGAGTTCGTCTTCGTGGACGACGGCTCGCAGGACGGCTCCTTCGACGTGTTGCGATCGCTGGCGGCCGCGGATCCCCGGGTGCGCGCGGTACGGCTCTCGCGCAACTTCGGTTCGAACGCCGCGATCCTGGCCGGGCTCTCCTGCGCGCGCGGGGATCTGGTGGGCGTGATCGCCGCGGATCTGCAGGACCCGCCGGAAGTGTTCGACGAGATGCTGAGGCTGGCGCGCTCGGGGCACAAGGTGGTGATCGCCGCTCGGCGACGGCGCGAGGATCCCTTTCCGGCCCGCCTGCTCGCCGACGCCTTCTACCGGTTGTTCCGCTGGCTGGCGATTCCCAGCATGCCGCACAGGGGTTTCGACTTCTTCCTGATCGACCGCCAGGTGGTGGACTTGATCAACGGGATCCAGGAGAACAACGCCTACCTGATGGGCTTGATCCTGTGGCTCGGGTTCCAGCCCGCGCTGGTCGAGTACGATCGGCGCCGGCGCGAGGAGCGCTACGGCCGGTCCATGTGGACGTTGCCCCGGAAGCTGAAGTACTTCGCCGACGCCTTCGTGGCCTTTTCGAACGTGCCCGTCCGCGCCGCGTCGCTGCTCGGCCTGTTGTTGAGCGCCGCCGGCTTGTGTTACGGGGTCGTGATCGTCTTCCTGCGCCTGGTGCACGGCTTTCCGGTCACGGGCTGGACGTCGCTCATGGTGGCCGTGGTCGTGATGGGCGGCATCCAGATGATGATCCTCGGCGTCCTGGGCGAGTACCTGTGGCGGACCCTCGACGAGACACGCCGGCGTCCACGTTTCATCATCGATGACGTCGGCTGGCGGCCCGCCAAGGCGGCCGACGCTCCGCCGGAAGCCAGGTAGGGCACTCTCGCCCGCGGCGCGGGCTGTTGTTAGCATTGGTCATGCGCCAGACCCCCCTGATTGCCTGCCTGATCTCCGCCGTCTGCGCCGGGGCCGAGACGCCGGATCTCGGCCAGCTGGAGAGGATGGCCGCACGTTTCGCCCCGGTGGACGTGCGTGTGGACCTGTCCAAGCTGCCCACGAGTGAACGCGAGGCCCTCACGAAGCTGGTCGAGGCCGCGAAGCTCATGGACGCGTTGTTCCTGCGCCAGGTCTCGGCACAAAACGAGAGCTGGCTTCTGGACCTGGTCCGCGATCGCTCGCCGCTGGGCGAAGCGCGGCTGCGTTACTTCCTCATCAACAAGGGTCCCTGGTCGCGCCTCGACCACGAGCCGTTCCTGGCGGGCGTCGGCGCCAAGCCGCCCCAGGCGAACTTCTACCCGGCCGGCGCCACGCGCGAGCAGGTCGAGGCGTGGATGAACGGACTCCCGGGCGCCGAGCAGGAGGCGGCGAAGGGTTTCTTCACGACGATCCGGCGCGACCCCGACGGCACCTGGCGCGCCGTGCCCTACAGCCTCGAGTACCAGGGCGAGCTGCAGCGGGCCTCGGAGCTGCTCTCCGAGGCCGCCGCCCTCACCCACCAGCCGACCCTGCGGCGTTTCCTCGAGAGCCGCGCTGGGGCCTTTCTCAGCAACGACTACTTCGAAAGCGACGTGGCCTGGATGGAGCTGGATGCGTCCATCGAGCCCACCATCGGGCCCTACGAGGTTTACGAGGACGAGTGGTTCAACTTCAAGGCGGCCTTCGAAGCGTTCATCGCCGTGCGCGACGAGGAGTTCTCGTCGCGCCTGGCCAAGTTCGGCGCGGAGCTGCAGTATCTCGAGGACCGGCTGCCGATCGAGGCGCGGTGGCGCAATCCCAGGCTGGGAGCGTTGGCCCCGATCCGGGTGGTCGACGTGGTGATCGCCACGGGCGACGGCAGCCGCGGCGTCCAGACCGCCGCCTACAACCTGCCCAACGACGAACGGGTCGTGGCCCAGAAAGGCAGCAAACGCGTGATGCTCAAGAACCACCAGGAGGCGAAGTTCGAGAGGGCGCTCGTGCCGATCTCGAAGGTCGCGCTGCCGGCGGCCGACCAGCCCCTGGTCGGCTTCGACGCTTTCTTCACCCACATCCTGATGCACGAGTTGATGCACGGCCTCGGCCCGCAGGCGATCAGCGTCGACGGGAAGCAGACCACGGTCCGACAGATGCTCAAGGAGACGAACGGTCCGCTGGAAGAGGCCAAGGCCGACATCTCGGGGCTCTGGGCGCTGCAGCAACTCATGGACAAGGGGATCCTGGACCGCCGCCAGGAGAAGGCCATGTACGTCACCTTCCTGGCGTCAGCATTCCGCTCGCTGCGTTTCGGCCTGAACGAGGCCCACGGCAAGGGGATGGCGCTGCAAATGAACTACCTGCTCGACCAGGGGGGCTTTCGCGCCAGCCCCGACGGAAGTTTCGTCGTGGACTGGGCGAAGATCAGGCAAGCTGTCCAGGACCTGACTCGCGACATCATGACCATCCAGGCCACCGGCGACTACGCGAAGGCCAAGGAGACCCTGGACACAATGGCGACGATCCGGCCCGAGGTGCAGCGGGTGATCGACCGGCTGGCGGACGTCCCCGTGGACATCGCGCCCCGGTACGTCACGGCACAGGAGCTGGCGCCGCGTTAGACGCGATCCCGCCCTCGGCGAGGAAGCTCTCGACCGTGGGCCAGTAGCTTGGGTTCCAGCTCGCGCCGGCGTGGGGCTCGCCCGCTGCGACCCAGAGCCGCTTCGGTCCTGGATGCGCGTCCAGGATCCGCCGCACCACCGGCTCGGGCATACGCGGGTCGGCGCCGTCCACGATCAGCAACAACGGCGCGTGTATGCGTCGCACCGCCGCCACGCTGTCGATCGCCTCGGCGTCGAATCCGGCCCGCCACTCGGCGAAGGCGACGCTGATCGAGACGAGGGGCAACCAGCGGGGCAGGCCGTAGAGCAGCTTGGCGTGGTGGAGCATGGTTTCGCGGTAGTTGTCGTAGGGCGCCTCGGCGATCACCGCGCGCACGTCGTCGCGACCGGCCGCGGCGTGTAACGCCGCCACGGCACCCATCGAGACTCCCGAGAGCACGACGCCCCGCGCGAGCAGCCCGCGCGCGCCCAGGGCCAGGATCCCGGCCTCGACGTCGTGGCGCTCCAGGCCGCCAAGGGTGGTGTGGCGGCCTTGGCTACGACCGTGGCCCCGCAACTCGACGAGCAGCGCAGGATGGCCGCGGCGGGCCCAGCGCCGCGCGACGTCGGCGTAACTCTCGATCGAGTCGCCCAGGCCGTGGAGCAGGACCACGGCGGGCCCGTCGCCGGCCGAGGGCAGGAACCACGAGCGCAGGCGCAGGCCCTCCGAGTGGAGCCAGGCCTCCTCGAAATCCGGCTCGGGCCCGCGGGTGGGCTGGCGGTGGGGCGAGAGCATCAGCGACGAGAAGACCCAGGGCAACACGCCGAGCACCACGGCCGCGTAGAAGACGACGCGCAGAAGGATGCGACCACGCCGTGTCGTCGGCCCCCTCCACATTCCGCGATGCTGCCATAATTCGGCCCCATGGACATCGTTTTGAACCGGCGCGGCGGGGTCTCCGTGCGCGACCAGATCAAAACGCAGATCGAGCTCAAGATCCTGGGCGGCGACTTCAAGTCGGGGCAGCGCTTGCCCAGCGTCCGCGCCCTGGCGCGCCGCCTGAAGGTGCACGCCAACACCGTGTCCGCGGCCTACCGCCTGCTCGAGGACGCAGGCCACCTGGAGCTGCGCGCGGGGTCCGGCGTGTTCGTGCGCAGCGCCGGGCCCAAGGCTCCCCAGGAGGCGCGGGACCTCGACGAGATGATCCGGCTCTCTCTGCACCTGGCCCTGGAGCGTTACTCGGGGGTCGAGGTGCGGGCCGGCGTCATGCGCTGGCTCAACGGAGCGCCTCCCGACCGGTTGCTCGCCATCGACGCCTCGCGGGAGATGGGCGAGTTGATGGCCCGCGAGCTCGAGGACGCGCTGGGCCTGCCCGCCAGCGCCTGCAGCGTGGCCGAGCTGGAAGCGAGCCCGGAGCGTCTGTCGGGTGCCCTTGGCGTGACGTTGCCCTACCACGTGCAACGGGTGCGCGCCGCGGCTCCCGGCGCCGCCGTCGAGGGCGTGAACCTCGAGGTCTCGCCGGGGGACCGGCAGGCCATCCTGGGTCTCGCCCCTGGCGCGATCGTGCTGGTCGTCTCCCATGCTCCGACGGTGCTGCCCTTCGCCACGGTGCTGGTGCGAAGCCTGCGCGGCGACGAGGTGCTCGTGGAGGCGCGCCTGCTGCAGGCGGACAACGAGTGGCGGCGGCTGTCGCGCGCAGCCGACCTAGTATTCGCCGACGCCCTGGCCTGCCCGGTGATCCGCCGGTCGCGTCCTCGGCGGCTGCGGGAAGTGCGTTTCCTGCCGCCCACGGTCCTCGCCCGCCTGCGTGCGGTGCTCACCGTGGTCGTGCCGCGGGTCGAAGGCGCCCGACAGGCCCGACCCGCGGAGTAGCTCTCCTCAAGGTCTCTCCCGCCGCTCCCCGAGGCGCCGCTGGGTTCAGCGCTCGGGGTTCCGCTCCCAGGAGCCGTATACCGGGTTCGGCAGCAGGAAAAAGCGCTCGCCGAAGTCGGCCAGGGACGTCTCCGGGGCGTCGCGCAGGGCCTGACTCCCACCCGGGAAGTCGAGGATGTTGTCACCGACGAAGGCGATGACCTCCAGCGGGCCGGCCCCCGGCGTGGCCTCGCCCGACGCGACCCGGCCAAAACGTGGCCCCTTCTCGCTCGGCCCGTTCTGGGGCCGGCACAACACGACGTCGAAGGGCAACCCCTCCGCCCGCAGGTTCTCGCGGGTGTCGTGACACAGGTGCTCGTCGCGGTTGGTGACCACGGCGATCACACCGCCGTGGGCGCGCACGGCCTCGAGGAAGGGCCTGGCGCCGGGGACGGCGGTGGAGACGCGGCGCTTCACGAACCTGGCCCAGGTCGACGGCTCGAAGCGCCGGCCTTCCGCCGCGCGCTCCTTCGCCTCCAGGGAGTTGTCGAGCAACGTCTCGTCGGCATCCAGGATCACGGCCCAGGTCCGCGGCGCGCGGGCGAGCGCGCGTCGGGCGACGACCACCGCGGCCTCGCGATAGATCTGTGTGGCCAAGGCCCGGTACTCGGCCGAGGTCCGCACCCACTTGATGGCGAGCGCCGCCGGGGACGCCGGGGCCGACGCCGTGACCCGATGCGTGGCGCAGCCGGCCACCAGCAGCGGCGAGAGCAGCAGCGCCGCGCCCCTCACTGCACGTAGCCCAGGGCCCGCAGCTCCTCCTCGGTTTCGCGGCTGGGCGGGCGCGCCTGGGCCCGCGTGCCCTCCCGCGAGGCCTGGGCGAACGTGTCCCTGGCGCGCGACTCCAGGCTGCGCGCCAGCGCCGTCGGTTGGCCCGCCAGGTTTCTCTCCTCGAGGGGATCCCTGCGCAGGTCGTACATCTCGTCGTGGCCTCCCGTGCGCACGATGTACTTCAAGTCGAGATCGCGCAGGGCGAACACCTCCCCCTTCTCGTAGTGGCGGAGCTTGGGGCCCGCGGGCCGGCGCTGGGCGAAAGCGAGGGCGGGTGTCTGGGGCGCCCCGGGGTCGCGCAGGGCCGGCAGCAGCGAGCGTCCCTGGAGCGTGAAGGACCCCATCTGCAGCCGCGCTCCCGTCCATTCCGCCAGCGTGGGCAGCAGGTCCACATGACGCCACAACGAATCCAGGCGCAGGCCGGCGTAACGTCCGCCCCGCCATAATACAAGGGGCACGTGCAGGACCTCGTCGTACAGCAACGGGCCGTGGCCGTCGTAGCCGTGGTCGCCGAGACCCTCGCCATGGTCGGCCGTCACGATGAACAGCGTGTCGTCGAGAAGCCCCGCCCGCCGCAGCGCCTCGAACAGCCGCTCGATCTCGCGGTCGGCGAAGCGCACCTCGGCGTCGTAGTTGCCGTGACGTGTAGCGAGCGCCGCGGACGAGGGGTAGACGCCCTGCACGCCCGGCCGCTTCGCGAGCACCCCTTGCGCCCAGTCCTCGACCGCCTGCGGCGTCGCGAACGCGAACTCCCGCGTCAGATCCTCGGGCGCCCGGTGGGGCAGGTGTGGATCGTACAGGTGCAGCCACAGGAAAAAGCGCTCCCGGGGCCGGCTCTCCGCCAGGTAGGCGACCGCGCGATCGACAGTGCCCTCGGCCGTGCGGTAACCTCGCGCCGAGCCGCCGAAGTCCTGGACGCGGAAGCCGCGCGTGATGGGACGCAGGAAGTTCACCGCCGACACCGCAGCGGTGTCGTAGCCGGCGCCCGCCAGGGTCTCGGCGAGCGTCGGGTAGCCGCCCTCGGCCCGGTCGGGGAAACCCTGGCCGTTGGAGCGGACGCCGTGTTGCGATGGGTGCAGCCCGGTAAACAGGGACGCGTGGGCGGGCGAGGTGTGGGCCGCCGAGGCGAAGGCCTGCTCGAACACCGCGCCCTCGCGCGCCAGGCGGTCGAGGAAAGGCGAGGTCGGGCGCGTGTAGCCGTAGGCGCCCAGGCGATCGGCGCGCAGCGTGTCGATCGTCACCAGCACGATCGCGCGGGGCGGGGCCTCCGGCGCGGCGGCCAGCAGCAGGCCCAACAGGACGTGCGTCATGACCTGCATCTTACGACGCCAGTCCTGTTATCCTTCGCCGCCATGAACCGAGGTTTTGCCGCTGCCATCGCCGCCTGCCTGGTTGTCGCGTTCCCGGGGCCCGGCAGCTCCGGGGCCGAGGACCCGCTGCTCGCCAGGGCGCGGGGGATCCTGAAGCGTGTCCCTCTCATCGACGGGCACAACGACTACCCCTGGGAGGCACGCGAGAAGGCGGGCGGGGACATCTTCAAGCTCGACCTGACGTTGCCGCAGCCCAAACTCGACACGGACTTCGCGCGCCTGCGCGCCGGCGGCGTGGGCGGCCAGTTCTGGTCGCTTTACGTTCCCTCCAGCCTGGACGGGCCACAAGCGACGCGCGCCACGCTGGATCAGGTGGACCTCGTCTACCGGATGGTCGAGCGCTGGCCCGACACCCTGCAACTCGCTACCAGCGCAGGGCAGGTCGAGGACGCCTTCGCCCGCGGCCGCATTGCCTCACTGCTCGGCATCGAGGGGGGCCACGCCATCGACTCGTCCCTGGGCACGCTGCGGGCGTTTGCGGCCCTGGGCGTGCGCTACATGACCTTGACCCACAGCGACAGCGTGCCCTGGGCCGACACCGCCACGGACACGGCGCGTGGCGGCCTGACGCGCTTCGGCGAGGAGGTGGTGCGCGAGATGAACCGCGCCGGAATCCTGGTGGACCTCTCCCACGTCTCCGCCGACACCATGAGCGACGCGTTGCGGGTGTCCGAGGCACCGGTCATCTTCTCGCACTCCAACACCCGCGCCCTCTGCGACCATCCCCGCAACGCGCCTGACGACGCGCTCCGCGGGCTGAAGCAGAACCGGGGCGTGATCATGGTGACCTTCGTCCCGAGCTTCACGGCCCCCGAGGGAGCGCTGCAGGCGAAGCGCTTCCAGGAGGAGAACGCGCGGCTCAAGGCGCTGTTCCCGAACGACCCGAAACAGGTCGCTGCGGGCATGCGCGAGTGGTTCCGCGCGAACCCCGGACCGAAGGCCACCCTGGCACAAGTGGCCGACCACGTCGATCACGTCCGTCGCGTGGCGGGCATCGACCAGATCGGCATCGGCAGCGACTTCGACGGAGTGCCGACCTTGCCCGAGGGCCTGGAGGACGTCTCCACCTACCCGGCGCTGCTGGCGGAGCTCTTGCGGCGCGGCTATTCCGATGCGGACGTCGAGAAGATCGCGGGCCGCAACATCCTCAGGGTGCTGGCCGAGTCCGAGAAGGTCGCCGTGCGGCTGCGACAGCAGCGCCCGCCCAGCATCGCGACCATCGAGGAGCTCGACGCCAAACCCGGTGCGGACTGACCCGGCCCCCACGCCGGCTCGATGCCCTCGCAGAGCAGGTCGGAGGCTTAACCCGCGACGTGGAGCCCACGAGGCCAGCCTGATGGCCCTTCACGGGCCCTAGGATGTCCTATCCGGTGTTGACACCTCGCGGGGTCTGGCGGGAACAGACGAAACGAGGGTCACGGACCTATGCCGAGAGCTTGTTCCTCGGCAAGCAACCCGCGGAAGAAGGCGATGACCCTCGCAGACAGCATACAGGGCCTTCGGTTGCGCGTGCTCGAGCTGGCGCAGCAGCTGGGCGGTGTGAGACCGAGGCCTGCCAGCAGCTGGGAATCTCGCGCAGCCTGTTCCTTCGGTGGCGGAAGCGTTTGAGAACTACGGAGCCGACAGTCTGCATCCCCAGAGAACCGCAGCCCGTCCGCCGGCCGTCGACTGTGATTTCTGAGCATGAGCGGGCGGTCATCGCCCGTCTGGCAAGCATCCGCTTGGCTCCCAGCACATTCATCGGCTGCTGCGACGGGTAGGGCTGGGTACGCGCCGGCAGCGCTTGGGTGTCGTCGAACATCACAGCGCGCGGAGCACCGGCCTGCTTACCGAACGCCCGCGAGAAGCTGCTGCGTGCTCGTTTCGGCCGCACCCAGCATGTCCAGGCTGAGATCCCAGGTGAGCTGGTCCGCTTCGATTCCTTTTACGTCGGCCGGCTCAAGGGTGTCGGCGCCGTGTAGCAGCGACCGCCTGCGATGCCGCCGACTTCGATCGAGCCTGTGCACTCAGCATTCGCCACACCCGCGCCAGGCCACGTCACTGCTGTACCAACGGCTTCGTGGAGCGCGTGCAGAGTACCAGCCTGCACGCGCAACTGGCGCGTCGCATTTCGGCGTCGGTACTTCACATCGAGACGCCAGCTCCAAAGATCCCTCGATGCCTTCCTCAGCTTCTGTAACCATCGCAGGCCACATCGCGGATACCGAAACAAGAGTGCCGTCCCGCTCACTTCTTCTTCCGAGCAACACAGATGGCCGTATCTCGGAGCAGATCGTGTCAGCACCTTTTCGCGATTGAACCGACTAGACACCAACAACGTGACCTCATTCGCTGGCTGACCGACGCCCTCGCTGCTACCCGCCGGTTCGGGGAGCGTGGAATTCAGGGAGATCACATCAATGCGCTCGGCAACGCTCACAGCGAGCTCGGTGAGTTGCGAACCTCTGTCGAGTGACCTGCCTCCCGGATACTGGTACAGCTTGAAAGGGGGTCGCCCGGGCGTTGGGCAATGCTTTCAACAATCTGGGTCTGGCCTAAGCAAATTCGGGGAGCCGGATCGGGCACTCGGTTTCTATGACCGGCGGCCTGCTCATGAGGGTTGACTTTGGTGGTCAGCAAGCAAGAGCGGAGAGTTTGAACAACTTGGGGGCCGCATACTGCGTGATTAGCAACTACAGCCCTGGCGTGAAGTACTATGAGGAAACCGTTAAGTGTCCCATCAACCCGCCCGTCGGCGAAGCGAAAAACGAAGCGCTACTCAACGCGAGCGTGACACTCCACCGGCTTCGGGAGGCGTGCTGACGCTCTCGCCCACGCTGAGGTTGCCCCTCAGCATCGCGTCCGCGATCGAGAGTTCCGCTGATGAGACGATTCGGTCGCAGATCAGGCTCTGGCGCACTGCTGACGGGTCACCGGCCGCACCAGGGGGCCTCCGAAGGCGCGAGTCCCACAGGCGCGAGACCTCTTACTTCCGTGGTTTGGGCAACCTCGTCCGAGACAACTGGCTCGGCTTCAATGCGGATGAAGGTTAGAGATGCCACCTCCCCGCTACATTGCCGGATGCGGCACGGCGGCAGGTGGCTAGTCGATGAGCCGAAGCTGTCAATCACCACCTTAGTCGACCGTCGCTCGAAGCCGTACCACCTGCACGCGCTGCAAATGGAGCACCCGCGCTGGCTCCTCAACGCACGGTGACCGTCGCGGGCAGGGCGGCAGACGCCTGGCAGCGATACGCTTCTCACTACCTGGCGATCCTCCAACGCACAGAGATTGACTACCGCCAGGGAGGCGGCAGCGTCTGGGACGCCCTTACGGTCCTGGATCTAGAGTGGCCGAACATCGAACGCGCACAACACTGGGCGGCGCGGGAAGCGAGGCAGGACAAGTCAGTGGCACTGCTTTGTAGCGAGTTCGGAGTTGTCGGATCACGCCTCGTCTACCTTCGCGCGGACCCGCTAAAGCGTACCGCCTGGAGCCGTGCGGCTCGCCGAGCAGCTCGTAGGATAGGGAACTCCCGCGTGGAGGGACAGCACTTAGGGAATCTGGCGATCGCACTGATCGAGCTGGGTCGTCCGCGTCACGCCGTGCTCTTACTTGAGCGTCGCATAGCGATGGCGAAGGGCGTCGGCGACCAAGAGGGAGAAGCTCACGCGCTCGGCAACCTCGCCATCGCCTATCGTAGGCTCGGCGACCTAGAGAGTGCCGCCATGTTCTGTCAGCATCAAGCTTGCCTCAGCCGCAGGAACGGTGATGAGCTGGGCGTTGCGCGAGCCCTCCACAGCCTCGGTACTGTTCGGCAGGCCGGGGGCCAGCTCGATCAGGCAGCAGTGCTCTATGAGCATGCAGAGCACATCTTCCGGAGCAAACTGGATGTCATCAGCGCTGCCAAGGTAATTGGCAATCTTGGAGCGGTCTGGCTTGATGCCAACCGGTTTGACGACGCGCTGCGGCTGTTCGGCGACCGACTTAGGATAGCCCGATCAGGAGCAATACCGGACCTTCGCGGAGAGGCGACAGCCCTGCTTGGGATCGCTCGCGTCTACGCGAAGACGGGCATGGGCGCAGAGGCCCTTCTCACGGCAGAGCGAGCGCTCATCCTTTTCGGAGAGCTTCGTGATGAGGCGATGCGCTTAGAGGTGGCCACCGCCATGGAGGAATGGCGATTGGGCACCACAACCTAGACTTGAACCACTTGCACGCTCGTCACAGCGAACTATCCTCCCGGGCACCCAAGGGTCAGGTTGGTCTCGTCAGAGCGCGAGGGCACAAGGTGCTGGTGCGGCACGCAGGGAGTTAACGAAATCTCGAGTTGGGAAGGCACGACCCCTGCACAATCAAGCAGGTTCGACAGCGATGCTTGCGGCTTCTGGAAGCCCGCAGGGGCGTGAGTGGCGTCATCACTTGTTTGGAGTGCTGTCAGGCGATCGAGTCCGCGTTCGCACCGCCACGTCACTGACGGCCTCGATACGCTCACCGATGGCCCCCTTGCCTGTAGCATCCTCGATGGTAACGCGTCCGCCAGACCGGATGTCGCGAGCCACGGAACCAGGGCTGTGCGCCTGGGATACCGCTTCATTATTCAGCTGCCCGTTGACCGCAGAGGCATTCCGCCGCGACAAGTGGAGAACGACTGCGACGAGGATGACGAGGGGAATTGCGATGGCGAGTGCTAGAGACAGCTGCCAGAATCCAAGGGCAGCCGTGATGGCGCCTAATACGGCAGTCGTCGGTTCATAGGCCTTGTTGTTCGGGTTCAGCCTCCAGAGAACTGTAAAGATTAAGGTGCCCAAGAGCAAGCAACCGATGATGGTTTCCCGGAGCTCTTCGGAGGTCAGTTGAATCACCAAGAGGCACTCGCGACTCCGAATCTACCATAGGTCGTGAATCTTCCCGCGGCTCCTTCGCGGTGCACATGGAGCTCAATGTGGCCACATGCTCTTTTCGGCGCGGAGACAAGGGACTGCCCGGCCCGACCGCAGGATCATCGCATTATTGGTCCCGAGAGCGCCCCAAATAGGGCACGCTCGTGCATTCAAGCCCCTATGTGTTCCTCACGGCGGAGCGTATAGGCGTTTCTTTCCGGGGCCGGCGGTGCGAGGCGGGCTTGTGGGGGCGATCACGGCGTGAGCGCGTAGACGCGGCAAGCCCTGGGACCCTGGCAACCGGCATCGAGTGAGGGTCTCTCGCACGGCGCGTATCTGCTATCCACTCCGGGAGTCAACTTCGGGGCAAGCGACTCTCTGGCCTGGGGGCCGGTCGAACCGTGGCGAGCGCGGCGGTCAGTTCCATTGTACGGGCACGCCCCAGCGGCGGCCGCGAACCAACGGGAATGACCGCTCTCGCCGCCCGAGACCAGGAATGCCACCGGAGAGCACACTAAGGGTGGCGTTCTGGAGCCTCCTGCATCGCCTCCTGGTCGGGACCTTTTGCGAGGATTTCTACCCACTCACCGCGGGTGACGCGTTCGTAGTCCTTCCACGGCCATGCCGGCTCGAACGGTGCCGCCAATTCATAAGAGTAGCCACCGGCACGCCGGGTCCGGACCAGGCGGCGTATCGCCCCGCATTCCTTCTCCGCGACCGCGGACACGATAGCACCAGTCTGGCCGGACATTCTGATTGCACGATGTAAGCTGTCGTGGCAGCGGAGGAACGGCGTCGGCAGCCGGGCCTCGAGTTCCCGGAGCCGGCGCGTGGAGCGGTACAAAGGTCGCCGCCCCCGTCCGGACCCGCGTATCGTGTGCCGCGGCCTTGACGTAGAACACCTGGCCGGGTTCAGGAACAGTGTGAATGAGTCGTCGAGCTCCACGGCAGGGCGTTGCCAAGTGTCGCCGAGGGTCATGGGGTGTCCCAGGATTAGCGCCTGCCTGTCCTGCTTGGTCACCCTGTGCCGACCCGGCCACTGAACCGAACCGCGTAGGCAAGGAGGTCCGGTTGCGTCAGGGCTTGCGGCCGTCCGGAGGCTGCTTCCAGGGCGCGGCGGCCCCGCGGCCAAACCCGAGACGGCTACGCGATGGAGGCTGGGGTGCGCCGCGGCGGGACGATCACGGAAGGCGGTCGGGCAGTGATGACCCCACCGTGAGGCTACACGTCCGCTACTTGAGCAGCTCCTGTCGTTCAGCCACTTCGAGCACGCAGGGCAGCCGCATGCGCAATCTCGGCAGCGTGCGCAAGCGTCGACACGACCTGAGGCCTCGCCCTGCGGCGACCTGAGGCTGGTGCCGACCCGGCGTGTGTCGTCCCAGGCCCGCCGTCCTGTCTGGTGAACGGCGGGCAATCCTTCGCCGAGCCGCGCCAGCGCAAGTACAATCGGCTGCTCCGCACGCATTACGCACTCCGCTGCCTGAGAACCTGCTCCACCGAACTCCAGCAGCACGGGCTTGCGATCGAGTTCCCACGGCCAGCGGGAGCTGGGTCACCGCGTTCAGCTGCCGCGGCCGGCTCTATGGTCGCTTTACATCACGCCCTTGCTATGGCCTGATACGGATTGATACGGATTAGGCGAGAGGAATGAGACGTTCCTACCGGCTTCAGGAGGCTGCACGACTAATCGGCGTTGCGCCGATAACGCTGAAGCGATGGCTGTTGGCTGGCAAGGTGACCGAGGTGGCACGCGACCGGAACGGCTGGCGAGTATTCAAGGCCGCCGATGTTGAACGGATTAAGCGGTACGCGCAGCGGCTCGTACCGGCCCCAAGGTCATGATCTCAGCACAGCAGCTTCCAGAACTGCAGGCCTTCCGGCGAGTAGAGCGAGTGTTGCCGCTTACTCACGAGCCCAGGTACGCGACTCTGGTTGTCGGCAGCTCGAATGAAGACTACCCGGTACATCGGTGGTTTCGGTTCAAGGAAGCGTTTTCAGCCGATCTGCTAAGCACCGTTCTGAAGCTCGTGGGCAACGGGCGCCGCAGTCTCAAGCTGCTTGATCCGTTCTGCGGCGTGGGTACCTCATTGGTCGCTGCGCAAGAGCTTGCCAGCCAGGGGTTCGACATTGATGCCACCGGGATTGAGCGCAATCCGTTCATAGCGTTTTGCGCGAAGGCGAAGATTGAATGGCCACAGATTGCCACAACCGAACTTGAGACCCTGGGCGAGCAGGTGCTCGAGACAACCGGAAGGCGAGAGGGGGATCTCCCGCCACTGAGCAGCCTTGCCGGAAGGTGCATCGGTGCCTCGACCGCAAGGCGCGTGGTTGCCCTCCGCGACGTGATATGTGCATCGGAGCCGGCTGCTACGCGCGATGCACTCTTGTTGGGGCTTGCTGCGGCCATTGAGCCAGCGAGTCGCGTGCGCAAGGACGGGCGGATGCTTCGAATCGTCACGCGAAAGCCAGCGCCGTTGCGGGCTACCGTTAGGGGCCGATGGCGCGTGATCGCAAAGGACGCCGCCTTCATGCAGCGGCTGCTCGGGCCTGTCCGCGTCCCAAGGGTAATTCTCGGCGACGGACGCCGGCCGCTGTCCTATGGGATCGAGCCCGGCTCGATCGACCTAGTTCTTACGTCTCCGCCGTATCCAAACGCTATCGACTATACCGAGGTGTACAAGTTGGAGCTATGGCTCCTGGGCTTCGTTCGGGATCTGCATGCATTCCGCCGCCTGCGTTACTCGACTGTTCGCAGCCACTCGACCATCAAGGAGGCAGAGATCTCATCCACTCTGGAGCACACGCTGAAGCACGGTGCGCTAGCCAGCCTGCTGCAACCGCTGCTCACGAAGACAGGTCGATCAACTAAGAAATGGCGACGCCGCATGCTCTTGGGCTACGTCTCGGACCTCTGGGATGCGTTCGGCGAGTATTACAAGTGCCTCCGCCGGGGCGGGCACTGCGTCTTCGTTGTGGGGAACTCGCTGCACGGGGGCCCGGCGCTGCCCTACTTGATCCCGACCGACCTGCTCGTCCTGGAGTTGGCACGGAGCTGCGGCTTCGAGATCCGACGAGCCACCATCGCACGATCGCTGCCGCGACGGCTGGCGGGCAATCACTTCCTTCGAGAGTCCATGCTGGTATTGAGGAAGCCGTGACGGACCGAAAGAGCCCCGGCACTCGTGATGTGCCGTTTGAAGCGTCGGCATATCTTCAAACGCTCATCGGTCGCGAGCTCTTCCGGAGCCAGGACTTTGCCCTCGTCGAGCTCGTCAAGAACGCGTACGACGCTAGGGCCAAGCGTGTGGTCATCGACATCCGCCCTCCGGGCAATCGGGAGCCCGGGGAGATTACCGTTAGTGACGACGGCGTTGGGATGAGCGAGGACGACTTCGGGCGGCAATTCATGTTCGCCGGGTACAGCGAGCGTCCCGAACAGGTCAGTCGTGCCAAGCGAGTGCCAACGGGTGAGAAGGGAATAGGCCGCTTTGCGACCGACCGGCTCGGTAATCGACTGGAAATCGCGACGAAGATCAAAAATGGCACCCTGGCTCTGACAACCGTCGTTGACTGGACGGAGTTTCGGGACCGGAGGAAGCGATTTAGCGACGTCAAGCTAAGGCTTCGGCGGCAGGAAGTGGCTGCGTTGCCCACGGGACGAAGCGGCACGATTCTGAGGATCACAGGCCTGAGGGAACCGTGGACTCGACCGCAGATTGCGTCGCTTCGGGCGGAACTGTCGAAGCTGCTGAACCCGCTGAGGCCGCCAGTCGAATTCGTGATCGAGCTGCGGGCGCCGGGGATCGAGAACTCCACTTCGGTTACGGCTCGCAGTCCCATGGAACCTGACGTGAAGCTGATGTTCAGGGTTCGCGACGACGGCAAGGTGGAACGGACCCTACGAGGACGAGAGGCCCCTAAGGCGAAGGGGGCGACAGCTGTTGTCCCTACAGTGGCAGAGGACGCCCACCGCTTGGCTGGACTTGAGGGCACCTTCTTCTACTACCTGAAGCGCCCCACCAAGACCCGTGCGGGTGATCTAGCGCCTGGCGTGCGCCTGTACCGAGATGGCTTCCGCGTCGAACCTTTTGGCAGTGAAGCCGCGGACTGGCTAGGGGTTGCGGAGAAGCGGGCAAAGAGGGCCGGCCACGCACACGTTGTGCCATCAAGGCTTTTCGGGTTCGTCGGCATAAGCCGCAAGGAACACACGAGCCTTCAGGAGACGACGGGTCGCGAGGCGCTCCTAGACAATGAAGCAGCGCGGGCGCTCGTCACCATCCTGCGCGAACAGATTGGGTTCCTGGACGATAACATCCGAACCAGCGTCGCGGAACCTCGATGGAAGCGGGCACGAGCAGAGAAGGCAACACAGTTAGAACGGGAGCGTTTGCATTCGCTGAGCATCGTTGCTGATGGCTTGGCGCACGAGCTGAGGCAACCGCTTCAAGCTATCCGAACGGAGGCGGACAACATCCGAGAGCGGCTCGGGCAGCTTGGAGTCGTCGACAGTGACGTCTCTGCCGCACAAGCCAGCATCGACGTCAGCATAGATAGGATCGATCGTAATATCCGGTCGATCTCAAAGCTGTCCAGTGGCGACTTAGAGGAGATCCAGGAGATCGATCTTGCTGAGGCAGTCCGCAGTGAATGTGCAATCCTGGAGACTCGATGCAGGGTACTTGGAATCGCACTCGTTGTCAGCGCGCCAGCCAAGCAGTCAGCGCGGCTGAATGCTCCGACCGTTGCGATGATCTTGATGAACTTAATAAGCAATTCGATGGACGCCCTCTCGGAGCTGAAGGCGCGTGACGGCCGCCGAATCGAGGTTCACCTCAGCCATTCGAAGTCGCGCCATGTGCTTGAAGTATCTGACAACGGGCCAGGTATTCCGTCGGACATCCAGCCAAGGATCTTCAAGCGGTTCGCCAGCAAGAAGACCGGAGGGTCGGGTGTCGGCTTGTACAACCGCCGGGTGTTTGCACGCGCGCAGAACGGGGACCTTACGTTTCAGTCAAGACAGGGTGTCGGAACCACGTTCACCCTCGAACTGCCCGATCAGAGGATCTGATGGCGAACGAGACCATTCTTGTGGTTGACGACGAGGAGACAGAGCGCGAAGGCTGGAAGCGAGCGCTCCGGCTTGCGGGATACCACGTGCATGCCGCCTCCAACGCCGGGGATGCGCTAACCCTGTGCGATGAACAGGCTTTCGATGTCGTTATCCTCGACTTCCTGATGCCACAGATGGATGGTGTGGAACTGTTGAGGCGGATCAGGCAGAAGCAACCGGTAGTGCGGTCCGTGCTGGTGTCCGGGAAGATTCAGCCGTCCGTCGACGAGAAGGAGATTACACAACAGGCGCGAGAAGCCGTCGAGGCTGATGCGTACCTGCACAAGCCCGTTTCCAACGACAGGCTTAAGGAGACGATTCACTCGCTGATGGCAGCCGGAACGCCTCAGACGTGGAAGGAGGTAGCGGACGTCGTGACGCGTGAGAAGGGGAGGGGACCGAGGAAGGGCCGTGATCTGGCTCGCGCGTTGAGAAAGCTGACGAAGCGTGGGAAGAGACACAGATAGGGCCTAGGTGGAGTGCCCATGGGCATCTACTTCTTGGACACTTGCGCACTGAAACACCGCTACGTGGCCATCGATCCGGCCGTAGCGAGACGAGTGCGGTGGATGGTCTCTGAGGGCAGATACGAGCACTTCATCGCGGACGTGACGGTGGTAGAGATCGCTGGGGCACTGGCAAGCTCTTGCCGAGCTGCGGGGCTTGGCGTGGCTGAATTCGATTCGATGGATCGCGCCTTCTTTCGTGACGTGTCGGTGGGGCGGCTGCAGATCAGAGCAACGGGACAGCGTGAGGCGCTTCGGGCTCGAACACTCTTGCGCTTTGCCGGGGTCAAGCAAGGGCGGAACCTCGGCTCTTCAGATGCCGTGATTGCGTCGGCATGTCTGATACTGGCTCAAGAACGTCAAACAAAGGTGATCTTTTACACGGCCGACTGGGCACTCTACAGCGTCCTTCACGACATCGACGCGTTTCGTGCGGCCATGTGCCTTCGCTACCTGGGTGCGCCGAAGGGTGGGATGCGGGGCAGCACGTGCTAGGAGGCTCGGTGAACTGCGAGTCACGGACCCTCCCGTAGTGCGGCGGTCCCCGCGTGTACGTTTCTCTGTCTGGCCACCGCACCGCTAGTCCGTGGTTCGACTTCGCAGCATTTGATCAACGTACATCCCCTGCGAACATGACCAGCCTGAGCAAGCCGCGACAGAAGTGGTATGTGAACGCGTCCGGCGAAGACTCGTGTCGAGCTGCAAGTACCGAGGGTCCGAGGAATCGTAGGCCGACACGACACCACTCCGTGGGGGAGGGCAAGACTCGCTCACGCTGCAAGTCGGAGCCATCGACCTGGGAGTCGTGATACCTTGAGCCTAGCCGCAACACGGCCCTGCCCCAACCGCCGGTTATGCCCACGCTTAGGAGTGGGAATGACTCGATGTCGCGCGCCTCGATTGCGCCATGGGCACCACTATAAGGAAGTCCTAAGTAGGGCAGACCGCCTTTACCGAGCTGGCGGCGAGACTCTGGACGCGGGACTGTACCTGTTTGACGTAGACGCGATCAACATTCGCCAGGCTCTCGATTGGTGCGCGGACAACTTCAGGCTTGATCCGGACGTCGCACGCCTCTGCTGCGCTTATGCCCGAGCGGCTCCTCATTTGTTGCCGCTGCGCTGCGACCTTCGCGCGTGTCTCAGGTGGGCGAAGAGTGCCCGCGCAGCCAGCTCACAGCTCGGCGATCGCGAGGCCGAGGCTGGTGCTCTTTGGCAAATGGGTGTGGCATTCGCGATGATGGGTAACCACAAACAGGCGATAGAGTGCCACACTGAGCAGTTGGCGATTGCAACTGAGCTGCGCGACGAAGCGAGTCAGAGCGCGGCCTTAGGCAATCTTGGCCTGCAGTACAGGCACCACGGCGACCTTCAACGCGCGATAGAGTGCCATGAGAAGGCGCTCGACCTATGTCCAGATGCCGATCTCTCCGGACAGGCCGCGGCGCTGGGCGGCCTTGCCGCCGCCCACCTGACGGCAAAGAACCGGCGTGCGGCGATCCAGCTGCTTGAGCAGCAAATCGCTGTCGCACGTGAAGCCAACGAGCCGCGCAGTGAAGAAGCAGCCCTGGGAAACCTGGGCATCGTTCACGCCATGCTCGGTAACTCTGACCGTGCCCGGTCTTTGTACGATGAAGCGCTGTCAATTGCGCGGAGCATCGGCGACAGGCCCGGCGAGGGCAAAGCGCTCGCCGCTATTGCAGGTCTCTACCTAGCGACAGGACGATCGCGGGAGGCCTTGGGCCTTTACGACGCGGCCATCTCCATTGCCAGGGACACCGGCCACTGCGCGACAGAGGCGCTGCAGCTCTACAACAAGAGCACGGCACTTGCCAGGATCGGCTTGCTGCCCGCCGCCATCGACGCAGCAGTCGAGGCCCTTCGTATCCGAGAGGATCTCGGGTTGCCCGATGCGGATGCCACTCGGCAGGCCATTGAGGTATACCGGTCATGGCCTCGTAAGCGACGCTGGCGCTTCTGGCGGCGAACGCTGTGACGCTTTGAGGTGAACAGATGGCGGTCAAGTCACAGATCGCGTGAGTGGAGATGATGAGGGCGAAGATAAAGGCTCCCAATGGTGCCGTTAGGGCGGCCAGACTTAGTGCTAGGACTCTTCAGTAGCCACATGTCGAGGTGGCCACGGTGACCCGAAACTAGAGCGGTCTCAATGGAGATCGCAGTGATCACGACTCAGGACGCTGTCCGGGTCGCGGAAGCGTCCCAGGCTACAGGCTAGAGGAACGCTCATGACTGGCCGTGAGCTGGCCGTGCTTATCGTCGCCGTCCTTGTCCTTGTGCTCATCGCGGCGATACTGCGCCTCCGAAGACGATCGGCCATGGAGATTAACGGGCCCTTGCGTTCCGACCGCGGCACCCACGTGTTAGACACGTTGCCGACGGGACCGGGAGTCCGCGTGGAGGACTCGGAGAGTCGGCGCGGTGGGCTTGCGGCGCATGACGATACCGGCCGCGGCGTCGAAGTACGACGGGTTTCTGTGGCAAAGGACATTCAGGTCCGCAGTTCGTCACCTGAGCGGACTGACTCCGCAAGAAGGAGGGCCGGCGGCGCGGCTGGCCACGCAAGGGCTCTAGTCAAGGACGTGACGGCCGCAGGCAACGTAACATCCGTCGCTGCCCAGTCTGTCGACGTTGTCGCCGGGAACAAGATCGTTCACGTTCACGTCCATGGCATGTATGCCGGCGCCGCGCCACCCGCCCCAGCACTGTGCGTAGGCCGCGTCCGTGAGTTGCAGGCTCTTCGCGAACGGCTGTTGGATATGGGAACCGGCGATCAGGCTGCCGCTAACGTCACGACCCTGCATGGCTTGCCAGGAGTCGGCAAGACGACGCTCACATGCGTTGTGGCCAACGATGAGGTTGTTATAGATGCATTTCAGGACGGTGTCCTTTGGGCCTCGCTGGGGCCGACGCCGAACCTCCTCTCAGTCCTTACGCTCTGGGGTCGGTCGGTCGGCCTAGGGGGTCTGTTGAAGGCGACAACTGTGCGCGAAGCGACGACGCTCTTGGCTGGTTGGCTGCGTAGGAGACGTGTCCTTCTAATCGTGGACGACGTGTGGGATGTCGCCCACGGTGCCGTGTTTCAGCAAACACGAGGAGCAAGGTGTGCTTTGCTCTTCACCTCCCGATTGAGCAGCGTGGCCGAGGCGCTCGCGCCCGCCTCAGGGGCGGTAATCACGGTGCCGGTCCTAACGGAAGCCGATGCACTGGAATTGCTCGGCCTCCTCGCACCGGCCGTAGTCCGCGAGCATCCGCTCGAGGCGCAGGCGCTAGTGCGAGACCTGGAATTCCTTCCACTCGGCCTGCAGGTTGCGGGGCGTTTGCTGCATACCGAAGCTGTGCAAGGTTGGGGCGTGAAGGAACTCTTGAACGAGCTGCGCGACGCCGCGCGCTTGCTCTCCGAGGATGCGCCGCCAGATCGCATCGATAGTGACTCCTGCGGGATCCCCACAGTCCAGGCGTTGCTGCACAAGAGCACGGACCGACTCGCCCCAGAAATGCGTGAGCACTTTGCCTACCTCGGCGTCTTTGCGCCCAAGCCGGCAACCTTCGATCTCGAAGCATTGAGGAGCGTCTGGGAGCTGGCTGATCCGAAGCCCGTAACGCAGGAACTAGTGGGGCGCGGTCTTCTGGAGCCCTTAGGCTCTGGCAGGTTCCAGATGCACACGCTCCTCGTGGCGCACGCCCGGAGCCTCTTGCGACCGGGGCGAGCTTGAGCGTCGGAGGGATTGGCCTTGTCCTATCTCGAGGGCACTCGACTTGCCTCAGGGGCAGGCTTGGTCCCTCGGGCTGCCGCTCAGACTCTGTTCGCCTAGGTACACAGGCTTGGTTTTTCGGGACGCCATGGTTGCGGCGAAGCATATGCCGAGTGCCGTCATGATTCCTTGAGGTCCTCCGGGAAGCCACTCGTCAGTATCTCCAGGGCGGAGAGAGCCTGCGCTCGCAGTCTGCTGGTCCTCGACAGTGAGTGGGCCAATATAGCGAAAGGGCAGCGGTGGGCTGCCTTGCATGGAGCGGAAGACGATACCGCAGGGAGCCAACCAGCGAGTATCCGTGAGCTTGCAAGGACTGTCATGGGACTAGACTAGGACGGCTCCGTCAGGCCCTCGGGGCCGAGGTGGACGCGGTCCTCGACCTCGGCGAAGCGCTCGGCGGCCTCGCGCTCCGGGAACAACAGCGAGACTCCGGCACCGACCAGGAACGCGAGCGGGATCGTCACCAGGCCCGGGTTCCGCCAGGGGAAAGGCGCCGAGGGGTGGCCGAGGATGCCGACCTGGATCGTGGGCGACAGGTAGATCAGCAGCAGGGCCGACGTGGTGCCGACCAGCATGCTGGCCTGGGCTCCGGCGGTGGTGAAACGCCGCCAGAACACCGACATCACCAGTGCGGGGAAGTTGGCGCTGGCGGCGATCGCGAAGGCGAGGCCGACCATGTAGGCGACGTTCTGGCCCTTGAAGGCGATGCCCAGCCCGATCGAGAGCAGGCCCAGCACGACCGTGGCCACGCGCGCGACGCGGAGCTGCTCCTGCTCCGAGGCGTGGGCTCCGCGCACCACGTTGACCCACAGGTCATGGGAGAGCGCGGCGGCGCCGGAGAGGGTGAGGCCGGCCACCACCGCGAGGATCGTCGCGAAGGCCACGGCCGCGATGAAGCCGAGGAAGCCGGTTCCGCCCACGGTCTGCGCCAGCAGCGGCGCCGCCATGTTGCCGCCCGCGTCCTCGGCGCTGATGGCGTCCCGGCCCACCAGCACCATGGCGCCGAAGCCGAGCACGAAGGTCAGCAGGTAGAAGACGCCGATGAAGGCCGTGGCCCAGCTCACCGAGGTGCGCGCCGTGCGCGCGTCGGGCACGGTATAGAAGCGCATCAGGATGTGGGGCAGGCCGGCGGTGCCCAACATCAGGGCGAGGCCGAGGGAGACGGCGTCCCAGGGATTCGAGACCAGTTGGCCGGGGGCCAGGACGGCGTCGCCGTAACGCTGCGCCGCCGCCGCGAACAACACCAGGGGGCTCCAGCCGAAGCGTTGCAGCACGAGCAGCGCCAGCAGGAACGCGCCGGTCATGAGCAACACGGCCTTCACGATCTGGACCCAGGTGGTCGCCAGCATCCCGCCGAACAACACGTAGGCCAGCATCACCAGGCCCACGATCGCCACCGCCGATTCGTAGCTCATCCCGAACAGCAGCCGGATCAGGTTGCCGGCGCCGACCATCTGGGCGATCAGGTAGAAGCAGACGACCGCCAGCGTCCCGAAGGCGGCGGCGATGCGCACCGGCCTCTGGCGCAGCCGGAACGCCACCACGTCCGCGAAGGTGTAACGGCCGAGGTTGCGCAGGGGCTCCGCGATCAGGAACATCACGATCGGCCAGCCGACCAGGAAACCGATCGAGTAGATCAGGCCGTCGAAGCCCGACAAGGCGACCAGTCCGGCGATGCCCAGGAAGCTGGCCGCGCTCATGTAGTCGCCGGCCAGCGCCAACCCGTTCTGCAGGCCCGTCACGCTGCGCCCGGCCGCGTAGAAGTGCTCCGTGCTCCGGGTGCGCCGCGCCGCCCAGTACGTGATCCCCAGCGTGACCGCCACGAAGGCGAAGAAGCAGGCGATCGCGACGGGGTTGGGTTGGCCCAATCCGCTCACCGGGAGCCCCGGGAGCCGTCCTTGAGCGAGCGCACGGTGTCGTCGTAGTGGCTGTTGGCCCAGCGCACGTAGATCCAGATCAGGGCCCAGGCCGTCAGGATCACGAGCGCGCCCAGCAGCGTCCCGAGGCTCAGGCCCGGAACCAGCAGCGTGCCCAGGAGCGGCTTGGCAAAGGCGACGAGCAGGATGAAGCCGAAGTAGACGAACATCATCGCCGCGCTGAGGGTGAGGGCGAGGCGCCATTGCGCCCGGGCCAGGGCCTCGAGCGCCCGCCGACTCTCGGTCATGTTGCCTCCGGTCCGCGCAGGCTAACGTCGGCGGGTCGGCGGGTCAAACGGTAGACTTGCGGGAGCAGGAGGAGCCTTCGATGTCCGTCTCATACGTTGGGGATCGTCCGGCGCGCGTCGCCGGGGCGTTCACGTTGCCCGCGCGTTACTACACCGATCCGGCCCTGTTCGAGCGCGAGATGCAGCAGGTCTACTATCGGAGCTGGCTGTTCGGCGGCCGAGCTGACGAGCTGGCCGCCCCGGGCGACTTCGTGCGCCGCCGGTTCGGGCGCGCGGATCTGCTCTTGGTGCGGGGCGAGGACGGGAGGGTCCGTGCCTTCCACAACACCTGCCGCCACCGTGGCACCCTGTTGTGTGCGGAAGCCCAGGGACGTTTCCAGGGCAGCATCCAGTGCCGCTACCACGCCTGGACCTACGGCCTCGACGGCGCGCTCCGGGCAGCGCCCCACATGGACCAGGTCACCGACTTCCGCCAGCAGGATTACCCGCTGGTCGGCCTCCACGTCGCCGAATGGGACGCCAACCTGTTCGTGAACCTGTCGGAGCAGCCGTCGCCCTTCAGCGAGCACCTGGCCGGGCTGGATCAACGCTTCCGGGCGTACCGCATGGGCGAGCTGCGCCGCGGCGCGCGCCGCGTCTACTACCTGGACGCCAACTGGAAGCTGGTGATCCAGAACTACTCCGAGTGCCTGCACTGCCCGGTCGCGCATCCGCAGCTCGGCCCGTTGTCCCACTATCTGAGCGGCGACAACGAAGCGCCCCAACCGTCCTACCTCGGCGGACGCATGGACCTCAAGGACGGCATCACTTCGATGACGATGGACGGGAGCAGCAACCGCGCCTGCTTCCCCGATCTCACCGAGAGCGACCGCCGCAGCGTCCACTACTACGCGCTGCTGCCGAACCTGCTGCTCAACCTGCACCCCGACTACGTGATGACCTACGCGCTCTGGCCGCTGGCGGCGGACAAGACCGAGATCGTCTGCGACTGGCACTTCCACCCCGACGAGATGGCGAAGGCCAGCTTCGACCCGTCGGGCGCGGTTGAGTTCTGGGACCTGACGAATCGCCAGGACTGGCAGCTCTCGGACCTCGCCCAGCAGGGGATCGGCTCCCTCGGTTACCGGCAGGGCCCGTTCTCGTACCGCGAGGACCTGCTGCCGGGTCTCGACCGCTGGCTGCTCGAAAGGCTGGGCGAGGCGCGCTGAGAATCCGAGCCGGCGCCGGCCTGCTCACGACTTATCATCTCGGCCTGTGACGACCGATCCTGTCGTCGCCAAGCAGCGGGTGCGGGCCTTCTGGGAGGCGACGCCCTGCGGAACACGCGGCTTCGAGCAGCCGGAGGCCAGCCCCGAGTTTTTTGCCCGGCTCGAGCGGGAACGCGACGCGCGAGAGCCGTTCATCTCCCGCTTCGCCCGTTTCGGGGAATGGCGCGGCCGGTGGGTCCTCGAGGTCGGGGTGGGTGCGGCCACGGACTTCGTGCGTTTCGCCCGGGCGGGCGCCGTCCTGACGGGGGTGGACCTGACCCAACACGCCGTCGACCTCGCGAGGCGCAGGCTCGTCCTCGAAGGGTTCGCGGCGGAGGTCCACAGAGCCGACGCCGAGCAACTGCCCTTCGCCGACGGGAGCTTCGACTTCGTGTACTCCTGGGGCGTCATCCATCACACCGCGGACCCCGGTTTGGCCGCTCGCGAGATCGTGCGCGTCCTGAAGCCCGGGGGCGAGGCCTGCGTCATGGTGTACCACCTTCACTCCCTGGTGGCGCTCCAGTGCTGGGTGTGGAACGGGCTGCTCGCCGCGCGGCCATGGCGCTCGCTGCGTGAGGTCGTGGCCGCCCACATCGAGAGCGCCGGGACGCGGGCCTATACGACGGCGGAAGCGGGCGCGCTCTTCGACGGGCTCGACGACGTGGGCGTGACACCGGTGGTCACGCCCTATGATGTCCGCCTGACGCGAAGCCTGTACCTGCCGCCCTGGATCCGTCGCTGGGTGCCGCGCCGTTTCGGCTGGTTTCTGGTGGTGACCGGCCGCAGGCCACACGCCACACGCCGGTGAGGCTCACCAGGGCGATGCGGCTCATCCGCAAGCGGCCCGACTTCCTTGCGCGACGCGTGATCCAGGAGCTGCAGGCCAGCACGGAGCTGTTCCGGGCGCCTCGGCGCTCGCGGGCCTTCGGAACGGCCGCCCTGCTCCGGGCCACCGATGCGCCGGACCTGGAGTCGTTATGGCAGCGCCTGGCCGGTCGGTCCCTGCTCGGTACGGGACGGCGGATGGACCCGGCACTGTGCGCGTCGCTTTGCCCCGGCGAACCGGCGCGCGTGCGCTCCGCGGCCGCTCTGGCGCTCGCGCGGCAGGTGCAGCTCCTCGGGTCGGCGCCCACCACCCTCGGAACGCCGATCAACTGGCACCAGGACTTCAAGAGCGGCTTCAGCTGGCCGCCCGGGTTCTTCCGCCGTCTGTCCCTCGCCCGCCGCGACGACGCCAGCGACGTCAAGGTCCCCTGGGAGTTGTCCCGGCTGCAGTGGTTGATTCCCGCCGGCCAGGCTTACCTCCTCGACGCCGACGAGGCCCACGCCCGGGCCGCTCGCTCGGTCCTGACGGAGTGGATCGAGTCCAACCCGTATGCGATGAGCGTGAACTGGGGCTGCGCCATGGAGGCGGCCTTGCGGCTGTTGAGCTGGATCTGGCTGTTCCGCGCCTTCCATGCCAGCGAGGCCTGGAGCGACGCGGCCTTCCGGTCCCGCTTCCTGCGTGGGCTGTACCTTCACGCCGACTTCACCGAGCGCTTCATCGAGCTCTCCGACGTCAACGGCAACCACTACACGGCGGACGCCGCCGGGCTCGTCTGTGCCGGTCTCTTTTTCGGGACCGGGGCGGACCCCCGTCGCTGGCAACACCTCGGCTGGGAGATCCTGACGACGGAGCTTCCGCGACAGGTGTTCGAGGACGGCGTGGATTTCGAGGCCTCCTGCGCCTACCACCGGCTCGTGCTCGAGTTGTTCCTGATCCCCGCCCTGTGCCGGCGCAACCTCGGCCTGCCGGTTCCCGCGTCCTATCGCGAGGGTCTGCTGTCGATGGCGCGATTCGTGGCGGCGTACACGCGCCCCGACGGCAGCGCGCCCCTGTGGGGTGATGCCGACGATTCGCGCGCCCTGCCCCTGGGCGGGCAGGACGTCAACGACCATCGCTACCTGCTGGGGCTGGTGGGAGCGGCCTTCGACGCTCCCGACCTGGTCGCCGCCTTCTCCGGGCCTCGTGCGGAGGTCCTCTGGCTGCTCGGCCCAGAGGCGGCCGCGAGACTTCCGGACCGGGCTTCGCCCCCGCCCCGCCCCTCGACAGCCTTCCCCACGGGAGGTGTCTACGTCATGCGCAACGCGACCGACCACGTGTTCGTGGATTGCGGCCCGGTGGGCCTGGCCGGCCGGGGCGGGCACGGCCACAACGACTGCCTGGCCTTCGAAGCCTACCTGGCGGACCGCTGGCTGGTGGCCGACTGTGGCACCTTCACCTATACCGCCGACTTCGCAGCCAGGAACCGGTTCCGCGCCACGCGTGCTCACAACACGCCTCAGTTGAACGGCGCCGAGATCAACCGCCTGCTCGATCCCGACCAGCTGTGGGAGCTGCGCGACGACGCGCGGCCGCTCGTGCGCCGCTTCGAGGCGGGAGCCGAGCGTGACGTGTTCGTGGGCGCGCACTCCGGCTACCGCCGGGCCGACCCAGCGCTGACCCCGGTGCGCACGCTGATCCTGCATCATGCTCGACATGCGCTCGTCATCCACGATGCCGTGGAGGGCCACGGCGCGCATCGAGTCGAGATCCCGATCCACCTGGCGCCCGGCGTCTCGGCCGCGGTCGTCGCCACGGGTCGCCTGCGCCTGATGGCGGCAGGAGTGGAGTTCGTGCTCGCCTGGGAGAGCTCGGGCGTCTGGAAGCTGGAGCTCGGCCTCGCCCAGGTCTCGCCCAGCTACGGCGTCGCTCGCGACGTCCAGCGCCTGGCCTGGCACGCGGAGGCTGCTTTCGGCACGCCCCTGGTCGTGTGCCTGATACCGGCGGTCGCTGGTCCACCGGAGCCACTCGAGTGGGCGCGGGAGCAACTCGAGGCTGCGACGCCGGCTCCGGGACATTCGGCGTGAGGGTAGCGCTCACGGGCGCAACGGGTTTCACGGGCCGGCGCGTGGCCGCCGAGCTGGTCCGGCGTGGACATGACGTCCAGGCGCTCGTCCGGCCACCCCTCACGCGGGCCAGCGTCCTCCCCTCCCCCGTGCGCCTGGTTCAAGGCGACCTGGGAGAGCGGCGCGCTCTCGACGAGCTCCTCGAGGGCGCCCAAAGTTTCGTCCACGTCGCCTCGCTCGGGTTCGGCCATGCCGACGGCGTGGTCCGAGCGGTGGACGCGCACGGCGTGCCTCGCAGCGTGTTTTTCTCGTCGACAGCGCTTTTCACACGGCTGGCGACCCGTTCCGCTGCCGAGCGCTTGCGGGCGGAGGCGTGCGTGCGGGCCTCGGCGGGCGCGTGGACGCTGCTGCGTCCCACGATGATCTACGGGGACGCCGGGGACCGGAACCTCTCGCGGCTGATCCGCTTCCTGGACCGCGCCCCCCTGGTCCCGCTGCCCGGAGGGGGGCGGGCGCTCACGCAGCCCGTCCACGTCGACGACCTGGGGCCCGCCGCGGTGGACGCCCTCACCTGCCCGCGCGCGCACCGGCGCGAGTACAACCTGCCCGGAGCGGAGGCGAGCCCGCTGCGCGAGCTGGTCGAGCACCTGCTGCGTCTCCTGGGCCGTCGGGTCCCAGTGGTCTCGCTCCCGATCGTGCCCGCGGCCCTCGCCGCGCGTCTCTGGTACGCGCTCGGGCTGCCGCCGCGCGTCAGCGAGGAACAGGTCCGCCGCCTCGCCGAGGACAAGGCCTTCTCCTGCGAGGAGGCCCGGCGTGACTGGGGATACGCGCCGCGCGGCTGGCGGGAGGGCCTCGCGGCGGAGGTCGACACGCTGCGTCGCGAAGGATGGATCCGGTGAGCCCGTTCCCCTGGATGCCCGCCCTGGTGGCGTTCGCGATCGGTGTGGCCGCGACGCCGCTGGCACGCCGCGCGGCGCTGCGCTTCGGCCTTCTCGATCGACCCAACCTGCGCTCGTCCCACACCCGGGTCACGCCTCGCGGCGGCGGCCTCGCCATCGCGCTGGCCCTGGCCGCGGCGCTGACCGTGGCGGGCACGGGGGGCGCTCGCGGAGCGGTTTTCCTGGCGGGGGCGCTCGCCATGGCGCTGCTGGGCCTGTGCGACGACCGCTTCGACCTTCCCGTCCTGCCTCGCCTGGTGGCACAGGCCGTCGTCGCCGCCGGCGTGGTGTGGGGCCTGGGCGGCCTCGTGACGTTGCCGCTCCCGCCGCCCCTGGACCTCAGCCTCGGGCCGCTGGGTGCGCCGCTCGCCACGTTGTGGATCCTGGTGGTGGTCAATTTCTACAACTTCCTCGACGGCATCGATGGGCTGGCGGGCCTGCAGGGCGTCGTGACCGGCGTCGGGGTCGCCCTGGCGGCCTGGGATCCCTTCGCCTCCAGCTTCGGGGCCGCGACTGCGGGAGCATGCCTGGCCTTCCTCCTCTTCAACTGGTCCCCCGCGCGCCTGTTCCTGGGCGACGCGGGCAGCCTGCTCCTGGGTTACACTTTTGCCGCCCTGTCCCTCTTGGCTCCTCCTCGGGCACGCGGCAGCTCGGTTTTCCTGATGGCCCTCAGCCTCTGGCTTTTCCTCGCGGACGCGACCTGGACGCGCCTCCACCTGATGGCCCGGGAGCGGCGCTGGTACGCGCCGCACCGGCAACACGTGTACCAGCGGCTGGTGGCCTCCGGCTGGAGTCACGCCCGCACCTCCTTGCTCGTCGGCGCCGGCTCGGCGCTGCTCACGGGGGCGGCGCTTCTGGCGTGGCGGCGTTTCGATGCGGGGGCGGCCTGGGCCGTGCTGGCCCTGGCCGCGATCCTGTTCCTGGCGGAGCTCTTCGCGGCGCGCTGGCGCGAGGCGCGCTCATGACGCGCTCCGCCCAGGCTGGCCTCGGCAGGGCCATCGTCGCCGCGCTCAGCGGCCTCGCGGAGGCGATGCGCTGGTTCTCGGGCTGGCGCCGCTACGTCCTGATCTACGGGCTCGACGCGGTCGCCATCGGGCTCTCCTTCCATCTGGGTTTCCTGGTCCGCTTCGAGGGCCGGGTGCCGGGGGAGTACCAGGTGGTCTTCTGGACCTTCCTGCCCCTGCTCCTGCTCGTGCGTTTGACGCTCCAGACCGCGCTCGGCATCCACCGCTGGTCGTTTCGCCTGTCGGGCCTGCACGAGGGGGTGCGGGTGGTGGCCGCCTGCGCCACGGGCTCCGCGGCCTTCATCAGCGTCGTCTACTTCCTGCAGCGCGTCGGCCCGCCGCGTTCGGTGCTGGTTATCGAGTGGTTGCTGACCACGGCCCTGCTGGGCGCGCTGCGTTTCTCGCCCCGCTACGCTCACGAGTGGCTCGTCACTCAGGCCCGCAGCCAGAGCCCCGCCCGCGTGCGCGCGCTGATCGTCGGCGCCGGCAGCGCCGGCGAGCTGCTGATGCGGGAGCTGCAGCGCTCCAACGAGCATCCCTACGAGGTGCTCGGCTTCGTCGATGACAACCCCGGGAAATGGCGGACCACTATCGGGGGGCGGCCGGTCTTGGGCCCGCTCAAGGAGCTCCCCGAGATCGTGGACCGGCGCCAGGTCCAGGAGCTGCTGTTCGCGATCCCGAACCTGCCGGCCGGGCGCGTGCGCGAGGTGCTGGCCTCCTGCGCCGGCTTCAAGCTCCGGTATCGCAGCCTGCCGGTGGCGTTCTCGTCGCTTCGAGACCGCGGGCCGCTGGCGATGCTGCAGCAGCTCACCCCGGAGGACCTGCTGCACCGGCCCAGCGTCTCCTTCGACCCGGTGGAGATGCGGGCCCTGGTCCAGGGCCGGCGGATCCTGGTGACCGGCGCCGGCGGCTCCATCGGCAGCGAGATCGCGCGTCAGCTCGCGGCGCTGGGTCCGGCGCGCCTGGTGCTGGCCGACATCAACGAGAACGAGCTGTACCTGCTGTATCGCCAGCTCCAGCAGGATCACCCCGGCGTCGCGACCCGCGCGGAGGTCGTGGACATCCGCGACCGCGAGCGCATCATGCGTCTGGGCGCCGAACAACGTCCCCAGGACGTGTTCCATGCCGCGGCGCACAAACACGTGCCCTTGATGGAGCACGCGCCCGAAGAGGCGATCAAGAACAACGTCACCGGCTGCCGGATCGTGGCCGAGATGGCCGATGCCAGCGGGGCCGAACGCTTCGTGCTGATCTCGACCGACAAGGCCGTGAGCCCGACCAGCGTGATGGGGGCGAGCAAGCGGATCGCGGAGCTCGTGGTGCGCGACCTCGCGCGGCGCTCGGCCACACGTTTCACCGCGGTGCGCTTCGGCAACGTGCTGGGGAGCGCCGGCAGCGTGGTGCCGCTGTTCAAGGCCCAGATCGCCCGCGGCGGCCCCGTGACCGTGACCCACCGCGAGGTGCGCCGCTACATCATGACCACCCGCGAGGCGGTGGGGCTGGTGATCCTGGCCGGCCTCACCGGCTTCGGCGACCTGTGCGTCCTGGAGATGGGCGAGCCGATCGTGATCCTGGACCTGGCCCGGCTCATGATCAGCCTGTCGGGCCTGGTGCCCGAGCGGGACGTGCCCATCACCTTCATGGGTTTGCGGCCGGGGGAGAAGCTGCAGGAGGCGCTGCTGAGCGAAGAGGAAGGGCGCAACAGCCGCAACCTGCGCCATATGATCCGCGTGGTGGAGACCGCGCCGCCGAGCGAAGCCACGCTGGCCACGATCGCCGCTCTCGAGGCCATCGCCAGCGCGGGCGACCGGCCGCGGGTCGTGTCCGGGATCCGGTCCGTCCTGACCGACTACACGCCTTCCAGGGTCTGGCAACCGGCGTCGGCCGAGGCCGCGTCCCCGGCCGGAAGGCGATGAGCGGGACCGCAGCCGGGTCCTGAGGAGGCCGTCGCTGCCCGGTCGTTCCCCGAGTTCGGAGACACCGGCCGGGTCTACGCTCGTGCTCTCGGCGAGTTCCCTCGACGCGGAGTCCAGGGAGGCGCTACGACTGAGCTACGGCTCGGACCTGAGCTTCGCCGACCTCGCCTCGCTGCGCCGCCAGAGCCTGCGAACGGTCGTCGCGGGGATGCGTGAAACGGCGGCTTCGACCGTCGTGCTCGCGGGCTCGGCTGGCGAGTTGCGCCTCTTCGGAGACTACCTCGTCGCACTGGCTTTCCTGCGGCCGCGAGCGCGTCGGGAGCTTCAGGCTCACGGTTTACCGCCGCGGCGCCTGGGTCTGGCCAGGCTCGCGTGGTCCCTCGGCCGGATCGCGGCTGGGCTGGCGTGCGGTCTCGCCACTCTGGTCGTTGCCTGGCTGCGCGTCGCCGCGCTGGGTCGCGCCAGGGTACGTCCACGGTCCGCCGTGCGGACCGAACGGTGCCTGTACCTCAAGCCGGCTCCGTTTTTCGGCGTGAGCGTCGGCGGCTCGGTGGGACACGTGGCGGGTGTGGCCAACGCCCTGGCTGGATCCGGCGCGACGGTTCGACTGTTGAGCCCGCGCCGGCAGGCGCTGGTGGAGCCCCTGGTGGAGCAGGTCGTGGTGGAGCCGGACTTCCTGGTCTCACCGTCCTACGAACTCAACCAGCAGCGGTATCAGGCCCAGTTCGTGAAGGCCGCGCGGGCCAGCGCTCGGGAGTTCGGGCCGGACTTCGTGTACCAGCGTTACGGGCTCAACGACCTCTCGGGTGTGCTGCTGCGCCGTCTCCATCCGTGTCCCCTAGTCCTCGAGTTCAACGGGTCGGAGGTTTGGGCACAACGGCATTGGGGTATCCAACTCGGGTTCGAGGGGCTTGCGGGAGCGATCGAGAGGGTCAACCTGGCGTGTGCCGATCTGGTGGTGGTGGTGTCGGCCGCCCTCGTGGACCAGGCCGTCGCGCTTGGAGCGGACCCCCAGCGCGTGTTCTTCTATCCCAACTGCGTCGATCCCCTCGTCTTCGATCCGGCGCGTTTCGGGGCCGAGGAGCGGTCGCGCACCCGCCAGGCCCTCGGTGTCCCTCAGCTGGCGCAGCTCTTCACCTTCGTCGGCACCTTCGGTCACTGGCACGGCACCGACGTGCTGGCGGCGGCGATCCGGCGGTTGATCGACACCGATCGTGGCTGGCTCACGGAACGCCGTGCGCATTTCTTGTTCGTCGGAGATGGGCCCCTGAGCCCCAAGGTACGAGGCATCCTGGGTGGTCAACTCGGTGCGCCCTTCGTGACGCTGGCCGGCATGCTGCCGCAACACATGACCCCGGGCATCCTGGGCGCCTCCGACGTCCTGTTGTCGCCCCACGTGCCCAACCCGGACGGAACGCCCTTCTTCGGGAGCCCCACCAAGCTCTTCGAGTACATGGCCATGGCGAAGCCGATCATCGCTTCGGACCTAGATCAGATCGGCTGGGTGCTGCGCGGCTGGCGGCCCGGCACGGCCCCGCCCGCGCCGGGGGCGCGGCCACACCTGCGCTCGGCGCTCCTGGTCGAGCCTGGGAGTGTCGACTCCCTGGTGTCGGCGTTGCGCGAGGTCCTGGAGCTGACCGAGCCAGAGCGCGCTGCGCTCGGCGCGCAGGCCCGGGGCCTCGTCCTGGCGGCCTTCACCTGGGACAAAAACGTGCGGGCCGTGCTGGCCAGGCTACGGGAGCTTGCGGCGCCGCGCGAAGGCTGAGCCCCCTGGCTCGGTGGGGACCGTCGTCGGCTCGCTGCCGATCCTGAGGCGCAGCCGCAGGCCCCTGAGAGCGCATTCTATAATCGCCGGCGCAGGTGCTGCCGGAATGGCGATCCACGGAGAGGCGAGCTGAGCGAACACGCTGCCACCGACGAACCGCTGGAGCAGCGGCTCAGCCGGATCGTTCCCGAGAACGTCTACGGTTCCCAGAAACGCCTGCGCTGGATTGCCTCCCATCTGCGGCCTCAGGACCTGGTCGTGGAGTTCGGCTGCGGCTCCGGCGCGATGATCACGATACCCCTGGCGCGCCTCGGCTGGCGGATGATCGGCCTGGACAGCGACGAGGGCAGCGTGGGTTATGGTCGCCGGCTGCTCGCCACGCACGGGCTCGACCCTGAGATCATTCGCCGCGCTCTCCTCGTCGATCTCGAGATACAGCCGGACGTGATCATCGCCTCGGAGGTCCTGGAGCATCTCCCCGAGGCCGTCTTGAGCGACACCCTCGAGCAGATGCGGCGCACGCTCAAGCCGTCTGGCACCCTGCTGGTGACGGTCCCCAACGGCTATGGCTGGTTCGAGCTGGAGAGTTTCCTCTGGCGCCGCACGGGTGTGGGGGCGCTGCTCGAGTGGATGCGGGGCAGTCGCGGGATCGTGGCACTCAAGAGGCGTCTCTTCGGGGCCGACCCGGGGCCCCATCCATCGACCCTTGCGCACTCACCTCACGTGCAGCGCTTCACGCTCCGCAGCATCTGTTCCCGGCTCGAGGCCCATGGTTTCGCCATCCGAGAGACACGGGGTTCCGTGCTCGCCTGCGGTCCCTTCTCGAACCTGGTGCTGACCCGGCCCGGAGGCCTGATGCGGCTGAACGCGACGGCGGGCACGCGTTTCCCCAGGGTGGCCGCGGGGTTCTTCGTGTGCGCCACCTCGGGGCGCGATCAGCCCGGACGCTCCGCTTGAAGGGCACGTTGCTGTCTGCCAGGCCCGTCCTGACCACGGTGGGCACGCGGGTGCTGCTGATCACGCTCTCGCTCGTGACCGGGGTGCTGACGGCGCGGCTGTTGGGCCCCGAAGGCCGCGGCCAGTATTTCCTCGGCGCGACCCTGATGACGTTGTCCGCGCAGTTCGCGACGCTGGGGCTGCATTCGAGCAACACCTTCCTGTTGTGCCGACGGCCCGAGGCCCTGCCCCAGCTCCTCGCCAACAGCCTGTGGTTCTCCCTGCTGGCGGGCGCGGTCTCCGCGCTCTGTTTTGGGCTGCTGGTCGCCGGGGGGCTCGTGCCAGTGATCGACGGCCGTCTGGCCACCGTTGCGTTGGTTGGTGTGGTCCCGTCCCTCTTCACGCTCCTCGGCTCGGGCCTGCTCGCCGGCCTGCGACGGTTTTCGGCCCTCAACCGCTGCGAGCTGCTCTCGCGTAGCCTGCCGCTCGTGTTCGTGCTCGCCCTCGCTGCCTGGCCCAGCCCCATGGTATTCCTGGGCGCGGTGGTGGCGGGATCGCTCATCGGCGGCCTGTCTCAGATACGCGTTCTGCTGAGGTTAGGAGGTCTTGGTGGCGTCGATCGGGGCCTGTTCTCGGACGCCTTTCGTTACGGCCTTCGCCTCTACATCGCGTCCGCCCTCGCCTACTTCGTCGCGCGCGCCAGCGTCTTCGTGCTCGGCTACCAGGGTGGTGCCGCCGAGGTCGGCTTGTTGTCCATAGCGACCCAGCTGGCGGACGTGATGACGGTCGTGCCGGCTTCGCTGGCCATGGTGCTGTTCCCGGAGCTGGTCGGCAGCCAGCGCCGCTGGGAGACCACCCAGCGCGCGCTCCGAGGCACTGCCGCATTCATGCTCGCGCTCTGCGTGGCGGCCGCGGTGCTCGCGCCAGCCCTCGTGCCCGCCGTGTTCGGCCGGGCCTTCGAGGGCTCGGCAGGCGTGTTCCTCTGGTTCCTCCCGGGCGTGTTTTTTCTGGGGCTGATCTCGATCCTGTCGCAATACGTCGCGGCGGTGGGTTATCCCTGGTCGATGGTCGGCGCCTGGGCGGCGGCCGCGGCGCTGGTGGTGATCACGAGCGTCGTGCTGATCCCGCGCCAGGGCGCTGCGGGGGCGGGGGCCGCCCTCTCCGCGACTTACGCCTGTCTCTTCGCAGTCATCGTGGCCCTGGCCCTTCGGGAGCGCCGGGCGGAAAGGCTGGCTCCGGGCGCCGCGGTTTCGCCTTCCGTTGTTTGACCGTCGGCGAAGCAGCGGCGTAGCCTAGCTGCTCTACATGGAAGTCCACCCCGGCTCGTGGCTCGGGATCGCCGCAGGCCATCCTCACCCGAGCGACGTTGTTGCTCTGCGCTGGGGCCTGCTCGTCATCAGCTGGATCTGGGCCGCGCTGAGTTTGCGCGGCCGGCCGCTCGCCTCGTTCCTGGCTGCCCTGGCGTTTGGGACCGCAGCCGTTGGTTTCTGGGTCCTGGCGCTGGGCCGGCCGTACGGGCTGCTGATCGATCCCGATGCCACGCGGCGGGCGGCCGAAGCCGCGGTGGTGGCCGAGACCCGAGACGCCAGCCTGGACTTCATCGTTGCAGGAGTCCCCCCAACCGGCTTGCACGTGCGGCTCGCGCTGCTGGGGCTCGATCCGGTCCTGCTGCTCCTGTTGCCAACCCTGAGTCCACTCCTGGCCTTCCTCGCCGTGGCGATTTTGGTCGGGCTGCTGGCGCCGCGAGGACGGTCGCACCTGGCAGCTTCACTCTGGCTCGCGTTTCCATCGAGCGCGATCGAGCTGGTCTGGGGCCACGGCTTCCTGAGCGCTCCCTGGCGGCGCCCAGAGGGGTTCCTGAGCGTGGCTCCGATCGTCGCCGTGTTGCTGCTGCTGGGCCGCGTGAGACGCAACGTCTGGCTGGCCGTCTCGGCGGGCGTGGTTGTGGCCGGCTGCTGGGCGATCCTGGTGCCGTCCGCGGGGGCCGCAGGACAGGGCGTGTTCGCCGCGCTGCTCCCTCTGACTCTCGGCCAGGGCCCCTTCTTCTTTCTCGGTGCCTGGGGGCTGTGGCGTCATTGGGACTCCACGGCCGGGATGCTGATGGTGGCGGGATCCCTCGTGGTGGTGGCGGCGTCGACGCTCCCGCTTGCGCTCGATCCGTGGTGCGGCCAGACGCTGTATCGCCTGGGTCTGCTCGTGGCGGCATGCGGACCGATCCAGGCGCTGGAGCGGGGCCTGGGCACGCGTCTGCAGGGCTTCGCGCCGCTGGCCCGCGTCGGCGCTTCTCGGCTGGGCCGGGCTCTGCTGTTGGCGCTGGCGGTCCCCGCCTCGGCCCTCGCCTGGTGGAACCCGATCCAGCTCGACGGGCGTGTTGCCGAACGCAGCGTGGAGCCGCTGCCAGGCACGTTGCTCCAGGCCATGGACTGGATCCGCCGCAACACCGACCGGCACAAGACCTTCGTGGCGAGCCCCGAGTACGCTCCCGCGGTGGCGGCGTTGGCAGGGCGCCAGGTGCTCCGCGCACCCAGCCTGGCCCAGCCGCCGGACAACGTCAGGCGTCGGGCCCAGAAGGCGGCCCTGGAGGGCCGCTTCGACCCCGCGTTGTCGCGATTCGGAGTCGGCTACCTCCTGATCGGTCCCGGCGATGCGGAGAAATGGGGCCTGGCCGAACCGGAACAGCGTCGAGGGCTGCGTGTGTTGTTCCGCGGGCAGGGAGGGCACTTCGCGGTGTACGCGCTGGGCGCCCGGTAGGCCCGTGTTATCTTGACTTTTCCTCCGATGCAGCCCGCCGACGACAAGCAAGAGACGCAGAAGCAGTGGAACACGGATCCCTGCGGCGCGGTCAGCGCCGCAGGCCTCGAACCGGGCAGCCCGGAGTTCTACGCGCGGGTCGAGACCGAGCGTTACGACGTCTATGCGCCGTGGATGCGGGACACGCTCGGGTTCGGCGATCACGCCGGCCAGCGTGTCCTCGAGATCGGCCCCGGCCTCGGCACGGACCACGCGCAGTTTGCCCGCGCCGGAGGCCGGATGTTCGCCCTCGACCTCACGGCCGCGCACCTGGAGCACACCCGGCGCCGCTTCGCGATCGAGAGGCTCTCGACTCGCCTCACCCGCGGCGACGCCGAGTCGCTGCCCTTCCGGGACGGGAGCTTCGACCTGGTCTATTCCTTCGGCGTGATCCACCACACGCCGCGCATGCAGCCCGCGATCGACGAGGTGCATCGCGTCTTGCGGCCGGGTGGTCACGCCGTGGTCGGCCTCTACCACAAACACTCGGCTTTCTACTGGATCCACACCATTCTGCTGCGCGGGCTCCTGCTGGGTGGCCTGCTGCGAAAGGGCTACCGTCGGCTGCTCTCCGAGATCGAGTACCGGTCACCGGGCTCCGACGCCGTGCCCCTGGTGCAGGTCCTGACCCGCAGCCGATGCCGGGAGCTGTTCGCGGGCTTCGCCGAGCTTCGCATCGACACCCGCCACATCGACCTCGGCCATGCGTTTCCCCTGCTGCCGACATCTTCGAAGCGGGTTCGACGGACCCTCGAGGGAATCGCGGGCCGCTTCGGGTGGTACCTGATCGTGTTCGCGCGGAAATGAGGCCGACGCTTCAGTTGGACCCGACACGGCGAGCCTGTAGACCCTGATGAAGCCGTAGTCGGGGCCCTCGCACGCGAAGACCCGCGTGAGCTCCGGGTGGCTCTCCAAGCTGTCCGGCTCGAGGTCCGGAAGCTCCAGGACGGAGAGCAGCTTGGGCGTGACGACGAGATGGGAGACGCCGTACCGCGAGGCCGCGAGTCGCAAAGCCGCGGGATCCGCCCCGGACACGAGCGCCCGCAACAGCTCCTCCCGCAGTTCCAGGTCCAGCGGGGGCGGCGCCCCCATGCTGACGAGCGAGCGCCGGCCGGCCAGAGCCGCGGCCCAGCGTGCCAGCCACGGATCGCCCGCCAGGACGGCGCTGGTTGGCGTCTCCCGGAGCAGGAACGTCCCGAAACGCCGCAGCTCCTCGGGCAGGGGCGCGCGGGACTGCTCGAAGTAACGATCCGTGTCGGGCGGATGCCACCAGAAGGGCAAGGCCGAGGGGAGGCACACGAGAGCGACCAGTGACGCTCGAGCCGCGGGAACGAGGTCGTGGAACAGGACTCCCTGCAGACGGCCGGCCAGGTCCCAGGCCCCGATCCCGGCGCAGGCGGCCGTGAGGAAGCGGAGCCAGAAGAAGATCTCGTCGGGCTGCTCGAAGATCTGGCGCCAGGGGCCGCCGGGCGTCAGCCCGAGGGTCGCGACGCCGGCATAACCCACCCAGATCAAGAGCGCAGCCGAAAGCTGGGCGGCCAGCAGGCGTCCGAGACGGCCCCCGTGTCGCCAGGCCAGCCATGCCCCCCACAGACCTGCGGGGAAGACGAGGCCGTTGCGCAACGTCGCCTCGAGCAGCATCGGTGTCGCCGCGCCGACCGCCGTGATCTCTGCGGGCGCCGAGGCCGCCACGATCGGGCGCGGCGCCCGGGCGAGCCAGAGCACGTAGGGGGCCGCGACGACCGCGCTGAGTCCGACGACCACCACTGTGTCGACGAGAGCGCGGCGGAACTCGTGGCGGCGAAACAACCACGAGAGCGCCACGAAGACGAGAAGCCCCACGGACATGTAGACGAAGTGCAGGGCGAAGGCCCAGGCCAGCAGATGCAGCAGCAGACCCGCCCCGAAACGGGCCCTCCAGCCGTCGATGTTCGCGAGCGCCCTGAGCACCAGGGGGAACAACACGAGCCCGAGCGCGTGGTTCGGCTTCAGCAGGAAGGTCAGGGCCCACGGCACTTCGTACGGTCCCTGGAAGTCCGTGGGCGCCGAAGCCAGGAGCGTGGCGAAGCCGGCGATCAGGGCACGCTGCCACGGCGACCAGAAGTTGCCCCGGGCCGGGCCCAGGCCGAAGTACAGGGTCAGCGCGAAGCCGCACGACATCACCAGGGGCAGGAGGCCGTAGAGCCACAACACACGCTCGGGATCGAAGCCCGAGAGCGTCGCGACGAGCAGCGTCCAGAGCATCACATAGGGCCGCAGGTAGGGCCCGAAGTGGGTCTGCCCGACCAGCCACGTCTCCAGGGGCGAGTTGCCGCTGGCCACGACCTGGCACATCGCCAGGTTGTTCAGGCGATCCGCGGAGGTCCCGAGCGCGTAGGGCCGGGCCAGCGGGTAGGTGGTCAAGAGCCAGGCGAAGGCGTTGGCAGCGACGACGCCGAGAAGCAGGAACCCCGGGCGCCGGACCAGCAGCAGGAGCAGGAGCCAGAGCGACGCGACCAGGAGAAAGGCGAGGTGCGCGTGCCGAAGGAACCTCTCGACGTCGAGCCCGCTCACGTCGAAGCCCAGGAGGTTGGGCGACACGCGCCAAACATACCATTCACGCGACGGCGGGAACCGACGCGCTTTGCTTGACACGCGCGCCGGCGAATCCCAAGATGGCTGTTTTGCGAGGCGCCTGAGCGCGGCATGTGCGGAATCGTCGGCTGGCTGGCCACCGAACCTTCGCGTCCCGTGGAGCCGGCGCTCCTCACGCGCATGCGGGACGCGATCGCACACCGGGGGCCGGACGGCGAGGGCCTGTGGTTGTCTGCGGGGCGCCGCGCCGGGCTCGGCTTCCGCCGCCTCGCCATCATCGACCTGTCGCCGGCCGCCAACCAGCCGATGCCGAACGAGGACGGCAGCGTGCAGGTGGTCTTCAACGGCGAGATCTACAATCACCGCCCCCTGCGCGCCGAGCTCGAACAGCGTGGCCACCGGTTCCGGACCGACCACTCGGACACCGAGGTGATCGTCCACGGGTACGAAGAGTGGGGCGAGCGCGTCGTGGAGCGGCTGGACGGCAAGTTCGCGATCGGCATCTGGGACGAGCCGCGTCGGCGTCTGTTCCTCGCCCGCGACCGGGTTGGAGTGAAGCCGCTCTACATCGCCTGGGTGCCCGGGGCTTTCCTGTTCGCCTCGGAGATCAAGGCGCTCGCGCAACATCCGGGGCTGAGCCGGGACCTGGAGCCGCTGGCCGTCTACCACTACCTCTCGTTCCTGACGACGCCGGCGCCCCTCACGATGTTTCGCGGCGTCTACAAGCTGCCGGCGGGATGGCGTGGCTTCGTGGGGCTGGACGGACGCCTCGCGGCCGAGCGCTACTGGGACGCCCTGCCCGGGCGTGGTGAGGACGCCGCGGAGATCGCCCGGCTCTCGGGGGCCGCGCTCCGGGACTTCGCCGCACGCCGCAGCCGCGAGCTGCTGGAACGGGCGGTCGTCAAGCGGCTGATGTCCGACGTTCCGTTCGGAGTGTTTCTCTCGGGAGGGATCGACTCCTCGGCCAACGTCGCGCTGATGAGCCGGCACATGGCGCAGCCGGTGCGCACGTTCACCGTCGGCTTCGCCGACCACACCCACCTCAACGAGCTGGACTGGGCGCGGCGCGTGGCCCGTCAGTTCAAGACGGACCACCACGAGGTGGTGGTCGACGCGAGGGCCATGCAGGATTACCTGCCGGCTCTGGTGCACTCCCAGGACGAGCCGATCGCCGACTGGGTCTGCATCCCGCTGTATTTCGTCTCGAAGCTGGCGCGCGACAGCGGCACCGTGGTCGTGCAGGTCGGCGAAGGCAGCGACGAGCAGTTTTGCGGCTACGCCTCTTACATGGCCTACCTCGAGGCCTACCGGCGCTACTGGAGGCCTTTCGCGCGGCTGCCCGCGGCCGCCCGGGCAGCCTGTGCCGCTCTCGCCGACGGCGCCCTGGGCCTGACCGAGCGTTACGACCGCCACCTCGACCTGGTCTCCCGCGCCGGACGCGGCCGCGAGCTGTTCTGGAGCGGCGCCCACGTGTTCTCGGAGGCGCGCAAGTCGCGTCTGGTGCAGGCGGAGAGGCTCGAACCCCTGGCGGCTGCGCCCGGCCTCGAGGCTTCGGGCCTGCTGCCGGCGGGCTTTGCGCGCCGGGACAGCTTCGAGGTCGTGCGCTCCTTCTATGCCGCCCTGGACGCGGCCGCGCCGGGCCACGACATCCTCGCCCGCATGACCTACGCGGAGTTCAAGCTACGCCTGCCGGAGCTGCTGCTGATGCGGGTGGACAAGATCGGCATGTCGGTCTCGATCGAGCCGCGTGTACCGTTCCTCGACCATCAGCTGGTGGAGTTCACCATGAACCTGCCGCAGCAGGTCAAGCTCGAGGGTGGTGCCGCCAAGGGGCTGCTGAAGGGCGCCCTGCGCGGGCTGCTGCCCGACGACGTCATCGACCGGCCGAAGATGGGCTTCGGCGCGCCGATGGTGCAGTGGCTGCGTGGCGACTTCGGGCGGGCCGTCGAGGCCGAGATCGCGGCCAGCCGCTTCTTCGAGCGTTTCCCCGCCCGGCGCCCGGTGGTCCTCGACATGTTGCGTCGCCACCGGGAGGGCCGCGCCGACCTGGCCCTGTACGTCTGGACGATCTACAACGCCGTGGCCTGGTTCGATCACTGGATCGAGCGGCCCGGGGCCGCCCGCGTCGCCTGACGGACGATTAGGCCTTGGGGGCCCCGGCCCTGCTTCGCCGTTGGGCGCCTCTCGGACTCCTGCTCGCCGCGACGGCCCTGGCCGTTGCGGTGGCTGAGCTGGCCACGCGTTGGCTCGACGGCTTCCGCCTGGGCGGCGCGCGCCTGCTCCTGGCGCGCCCGTCGCCCGCGCTGGACCTCCCGGCGGCGAGGCGGCACCTCACCCGGCTGCCGGCGCCGGCCGGCGTCGAGCTCCGGTGGTTCGAAGAGGATCCGCCGCCGCTTCCGAGCCGGCCGCGCGACCCGCAGCTCGAAGCGCTTTTCCGCCAGGCCCGGGACTCGTTGCGCGCCAACGAAGTGATCCGGCTCTGGAACCGGCGCCTGGTCGTCGAGGAGCTGAGGCGCGCCAGCGACGGCGGGCACTTCGCGGGTTTCCCCGACGCCTTCTTCGTGTTCGTTCCGCCCCAGGAGACGCCGCGTCCGGTGTACCGATTGCCACGCGGGATCACGGCGCCCAACGGCCTGTCGACGAACCGACTCGGCTTCCGGGGTCCGGAGATCCCGCTCGACAAGCCGCCGGGCAGGGTGCGGATCGCGTTCGTGGGCGCGTCCACGACGCAGGGCCCCGCCGACGGCGGCTTCAGCTATCCGGAGCGCGTCGTCCATTGGCTGAACCTCTGGTTGGCGGGAGCGGGCTCGGAGGTCCGCGTCGACGGCATCAACGCCGGTCGCGAGGGCATCAACTCGCCCGACATCGCCGCCATCGTGGTCCAGGAGCTGCTGCCGCTGGAGCCGGACCTGGTCGTCTACTACGAGGGCTCCAACCAGTTCAGCTTCCGCGAGCTCCTCCTGTCGCCGTCCGGGGAGCCCCTCGAATGGCAGAGTCGTGCCCAAACGAAGCCAGGCTGGCTCGAGGACCGTTCCGCGTTGGCTCGGCGCCTGTCCGTGGCGACGGGCGCTCTCCGCCGCGCGGGCGGCCGCGAGTTGCCGAAGCCCGAATACGTGCTCGACTGGCCCGCCGGACTGGACGAGCAGGCCCCGGACCTCTCCCGGACCGAGCTCCCGGCCGGGCTCAGGCGCGCGCTCCTGGACCTGGAGACGATCCGCGGCGCCCTGGCCTCGGCCCATGCGGAGCTGGCGTTGTGCTCCTTCGTCTGGCAGGTTCGCGAGGGCATGGTCTTGGACCCCGTCCGCGACGCGCAGCTCCACGACTACCTGAACCGCTCCTGGTGGCCCTATCGCTACCGCGACCTGCGCCGGATGGCCGATCTCCAGAACCGGGCCCTGCGTCAGTTCGCGAAGCAACATGGCCTGCGCTTCCTGGACGTCGCCGGGCGGTTTCCGGAGGACCCGACTCTGTTCGGCGATGCCGTCCACATGCGTCCGGCCGGCACGCGGCTGATGGCCTGGGTCGTGTTTCTCGAGATGCTTCCCTGGTTCGAAGACCGTCTCGCCGCAGGGGCCCTGCCCCGGCCGGACCGCGACCAGCTCACGCGGCATCCGAACCAGGCGCCCCGTTGGAGGTTCGCGTGGCGCGCGTCGATGCTGGCCCGCCAGCGATCAGGCGCCACACACGAGAGCGACCGTCAGGCTCCGCCCTAGACGTCGGTCACGCTGTCGCCGCCACCCCTCGAGAGCCGGCACGACCACTCGCGCGAAAGATGAGGAACGCCGCCAGCATGCACACGACCCCGCCGATCGCGTGGGTTGAGTACCAGCCGTCCGGCATGTACAGGCCGTAGTGATAGATTGGCGAGAGCGCCTCGTACCGCGGTTCGAGGGGCAACCAGACCTTCGACATCAGCAAGGAGAGCGCCGCGAACAGCGAGAGCTGCGCCAGGGACCAGGAGCGCTGATCCATCCGCTTGATGCAGAAGGGGACGAGAAGCGTAAAGAGATTGCAGGCCTGTCGTGATTCGGGATTGACGCAGAACACCGCGGCGAGCAGCAGCGCCAGGCTCAGGCCCGTGCCGTAGGCGTGGACCCACCGGCAGACCGGATACCACGAGAACGTCGCCAGGAACACGGCCGGTCCGTACCAGCGGGCATGCTCGAGGTAGAAAACTCCGGGTGCGGTCAGGCCGCCCTGCAGATTCCAGGAAAGGAAGATGCGCAGCGGATCCGAGCCTGGTGACGAGCTGGCGAAGTATGCCTGGACGCCGCGGACGCACAGGACCAGGGCCAGCACCCCTGCCAGACGCGCCAGGAAGCCGCGAGCGAGCAACGTTCGTCTCCAGCGGCCCAGGTCCCAGAGCGGCGCCGAGGCCAAGGCCCCGCTGACGGCGACCAGGGTGGCCACGCCGACCAACGCGTAGCTGAGCCACAGCCAGTCCAGCATGGCTTCGCTGGCCGACGCCATCGGCGGCGAATCGGGCCAAAGCGTCAATCTCGGACGGGCCCTGAGCTGTTGCACGTAGTGGCCCTCGTAGATCAGCCAGAGCAGCGTGGCGGCGGCTGCTGCGGCGGCCAATACGTGAAACGGAAACCGGGGCGGCTCCACAGGCGTCGGCTCATCGGGTTGGGTCCCGGCGCCGCGGCGTGGAAACGACAACAAAAGGGCGCCAAGATAGATGGATGTGGGCCAGACGAAAGCCGACGCAACCGTGGTCCCCGTGAGGAGGAGCGGCCGCTCCCGGAGATAGAAGCAGAGCATGCCCAACCCGCTGACGTACGCCCACATGTCGACCTGGGCCGTGAAATAGAACGACCACTTGAGGACGAAGTGATTGGCGACCAGCACGGCGAAACCGAGCCAGCGGCCGCTCGGGGACAAGCGCAACTCCCTGGCCACCGACGTCCACAGATACGGGATGGTCAGGGCCAGGACCAGATTCATCGAGCCGTAAGCCAGCACCACCTGGCGGGCCTCGGGCCTGATGTCAAGGGTCTTGAACAAGAGGACCAGGATGCTGGTGGGGAGCATGCGTTGGATCGAGTACTCGTCGGGGGGATCGGGCAAGCCAAGGTCCTGCAGCCAGATCGCGTAGGGTGTGGCACCCGTGCCGCCGGACCAGCTGTTCTTCTCGCCCCAGAGCAGCAGCAGGCCGCAGCAGAGCAAGGTCAACGCCGCCATCACGTGGTGGGCCTGCCGGTCGAACCAACGGGCCTCGACCGAGCGGCTCGCAACGTGTGTGGCGGCCAGGCTCGCCCCGACCGCTAGGCGGGCGCGATCGCCACGGGCCGGCCGCGCGAGGCCAGCGACGTGTTCGCCGCCTCCAGTATCCGCACCACCCGCAGCCCCGCCTCGCCGTCCGTGAGGGGAGTCTCGTGTCGCGTGACGCAGTCCACGAAGTGCAGCGCTTCGTGCCTCAGCGCCTCGGTTCGGTCGAGATAAGGAGCCCACATGTCGCCGGTGCGGTAGTTGACGAGCATGTTGTAGACGCGGTCGGGGCGCTCCTCGAGGCTCACCCCCTTGTCGTAGACCTTGATCTTCTGGTCGGGCTCGAGGTCGTCATACACGATCATGCGTCGGTCGCCGCCGACCAGGGTGCGTCGCACCTTCACCGGCGCCAGCCAGTTCACGTGAAAGTGGGCGATGGTATTGGTTTCGAACAGGCAGGTCAGGTAGGCCACGTTGACCGGCTGGCCGGCCACGTTGGCGATCCCGGTGACCGACACGGCGCTGGGAAGGGTGGGCAGCACGTGGTCCATGATCGCCAGGTCGTGGACGGCCAGATCCCACAACACGTTGACGTCGTGCTGGAACAGTCCCAGGTTCACGCGCACGGAGTCGTAGTAACAGACGTGGCCGAGCTCGCCCTCGTCGAGCAGGAGCTTGATCTTGCGCACCGCCCCCGTGTAGACGAAGGTGTGATCGACCATCAGGACCAGGCGGCGTTTCTGGGCCGCGTCGATGAGCCGGCGGCAGTCGTCGGCGGTGGCGGCCAGCGGCTTCTCCACCAGCACGTGTTTGCCGGCCTCGAGGGCCTCGAGGGCGAGAGGGTAATGCGAGGAGACCGGCGTCGCGATCGCCACGGCATCAAGCGCCGGGTCGTGGATCAGCTCCCGGGGATCGCGGGTGGTCTTGAGGCCTGGATGGCGCCGGGCGGCCTCGCCGAGGCGCTCGTCCCGCAGGTCGCAGACCCAGAGCACACGGGCCCGGCCGGACTCGACGAAGTTGCGGACCAGGTTGGGGCCCCAGTAGCCGTAGCCGATGACGCCGACGCCGATCATGCGCCGGCCTTGCCCTGACGGCGGTCGCGCCTCAAGCGCGCCGGCACCCCGGCGACGATCGCGTGGTCGGGCACGTCCCGGGTGACGACGGCGCCGGCGCCCACCAGGGCGCCCGCTCCGATCGTCACGCCACCCAGGATCACCGCACCACTGCCGATCGAGGCGCCCGTCTTCACCAGCACCGGGGAAACCTGCCAGTCCGCCTCGGTCTGGAGCTGGCCGCCGCTGGTGGCGCGAGGGTAGACGTCGTTGATGAACATCACGCCGTGCCCGACGAAGACCTCGTCCTCGATGGTCACGCCCTCGCAGACAAAGCTGTGGGACGAGATCTTGCAGCGCGCGCCCACCCGGACGTTTTTCTGGATCTCCACGAAGGCTCCGATCTTGGTGTCCTCGCCCACCGTGCAGCCGTAGAGGTTCACGAGGTCGGGCTGCGGGATCCTCACACCCGGCGCCAGGCGCACGTCTTCACCGATCGGCAGGTCGCACCTCTCCGGTGGCCCGGAGCCTGCGCCGCGCGGGAAGGCGCTCCAGCCAGAAACTCAGCATGTCGGACAGCGTCCACAGGATGTCGCGCGGCTTTCCGTAGTGGGCCTGGCCCCGCTCGCGGCGGTGGAACGGGGCCGTGACCTCCGCGATCCTCATCCCGCCGTCCCGGGCGCGGATCAGGGTCTCCGGCGTGACGAATGCCGGGCTTCGGGCGCGGACGCCGAGCCTTGCCAGGGTCTCGCGCTTGTAGATCTGGACGAAGTTCATGTCGCGGAACGGCACGCCGAACAGGATCCTCACCAGCCAGTAGTGGACCAGCGAGGTGAGCTTGCGCCAGGTGGTGTGGGCGGAGCGGTTGGAGCGGGCGACGATCACGACGTCGTGCTCGGGGAACAGCGGAAGCAGGCGCTCGAGGTCGGCGAGGTCGAAGGGATAGTCCATGGCGTTGTGGAGCACGAGCTCGTGGGTCGCCGCGCGCATGCCGATCAGCAGGCTCTGGCCGACGCCCAGGTTGATCGGGTTGTGCACGACCCGGATCCGGCCGCCGGAAGCCGCCGCGATCCGGTCGGCGAGGGCCGGCGTCTGGTCGACGCTGCCGTCGTCGATGACGATGATCTCCCAACGCGCGACCAGTCCCTCCAGGGCGTGGGCGCAGCGCGCCACCACTCCTTCGATGTTCGCTTCTTCGTTGTATCCCGGCAGCAGCAGCGAGACACCGAGGGGACTCTTGGCCATTCGCTAACTCTTCGCGAAGCGCCGGACGTCGAAACCTTGTTGGAAAGCGGCGAATGGTACCACGTAATGGCCAGCGTACTCGGCCCGTACCCGGTCGGCGTCGAGGCGCGTCAGCCGTTCCGGATCCAGCAGCCGCGTCACGAAGTAGTAGGGACTCTCGAGGCTGCCCCACTGGCGTTTGAACGTGTACACGCCGCTGGCTCGGCTCGGCGACGACTGCCAGTTGAAGGCGCGTGCGCCCCGGCTCCGCGCCCAGTCCAGGGCGGCATGGGTCACCAGGGCGTTGGGAGCGTGGGCGGTGTATTCGGACTCCATGTTGATGGCGTATACGTCGACGACGTGTCGATGGGTGATGTAGAGGCAACCTGAAGCCAGCCGCTCGCCGTCGAAGGCGCACAGGAAGCGCGCGTGTTGGCGCGGCGCCAGCAGCGTGAAGATCCTCTCGAACAGGCACAGCGGGGGCGAGGCGGATCCGATCTGCTGCTGGCGTCGCTGGTGCAGCGTGTACCAGGCCCTGAGCTCCGCGTCCGTCGTCACCTCCGCGATGCGGAAGCCGAACCTCCTCGCCCGCGCCAGGTTGTTGCGCTGCCCGCCCGAGAGCTTGAGCTCGCGGTCGAGGGGAATCCACTGCGTGAAGTTCTCGAAGACGATCTCCGGCCGCAAATGGCGCTCGTAGACCGCCAGGTCGTCGTCGAAGGGGCTCGTGATGATGGTCAGGGTCAGGCACTCCAGGGTCCGGGCGAGCTCCAGGGCGCGGGAGATGAGCGCCGCGTAGGCCGCTTCCCGCAGCTCCGGTGCAAGACCCTCGCGGAGGAAGACGCCGCCTAGCGGCCCAGCCTGGGGAACCGAGGTCAGGATGTTCCCGTGGCTGCTTTCGTAGAGGTAGAGGGGCAGGCCGGCCAGGTCGACCCCGGCCTCGGCATGAAGCAGAAAGACGGGGCGGTCGGGACCGAGGTCCTGGATGACCTCGGCCCAGCCGGTGGACTGTTGGATGAAGGCGTGGGGGCAGGCCTCGAAGAGGCTGTCGTAGCGTTTGCGCTGCTCGAGGTCGCCAAGCCCGAACGCGACGACGGTCAAGTCAGACCGTCGGCCGGGAGACGTACTCGCAGGCGAAAGAGCTCACGGCCGCGGCCACTTCGTCGATCTGGGCCTCGCTCAGCTCGGGGAACATCGGCAGGGACAGGACACTCGCCGCGCAGGCCTCGGCGACCTCGAAGTCGCCCGCCGCGTACGCCGGATCCCGGTAGGCCTGCTGGCGATGAACGGGAATCGGGTAGTGGATGCCGGTCTGGATCCCGCGCGCGGTGAGGTGGGTTCGAAGGCTGTCGCGCCGCTCGGATCGGATCGTATAGACGTGGAAGACGTGGCCACGCTCCGCTGCCACTTCAGGTGTCTTGACGCCGCTGGCGGACAGTTTCGCGGTCAATCGCGCCGCGTGCCGCTGTCGAGCCTCGGTCCACGCCGGCAGGTGGCGTAACTTGACGCGCAGGATGGCCGCCTGGATGCTCTCCAGCCGGTAGTTGTAGCCCTTGAGGCGGTGCTCGTACTTCTTCTCCTGACCCCAGTCGCGCAGCACGCGGATCGCCGTGGCGTAGCCGGGGTCACTGGTGACGACCATGCCGCCTTCTCCGCATGCGCCCAGGTTCTTGCCGGGGTAGAAGCTGAAGCAGGCCAGCTGGCCGAGGGAGCCCGCGGGCCGACCCTTGTAGCTCGCCAGGTGGGCCTGGGCCGCGTCCTCGATCACGACGAGGTGGTGCCGGCGCGCGAGCTCCAGGATCGGATCCATGTCGGCGCACTGCCCGTAGAGGTGGACCGGCACCACGGCCTTGGTCCGCGGCGTGATCGCGGCCTGGAGTTTCGCCGGGTCGAGGGTGAAGGTCCGCGGCTCGATGTCGACCAGCACCGGCCGGGCGCCGGTGTAATGGATCGCGGCCACGGTCGCCACGAAGGTGAACGGCACCGTGATCACCTCGTCGCCGGGCCCCACGCCGGCCGCGAGCAACGCGAGGTGAAGAGCGCTGGTGCCGCTGTTGACGCCGATCCCGTGGCTCACGCCACAGGCGAAGGCGAACTCCTGCTCGAGGGCCTGGACCTCCGGCCCGAGCACGAACTGGCCGCTCTCGAGCACGCGCGCCACCGCGTCGTCGATCTCGGCCCGGATCGAGCGATACTGCGCCTTGAGATCGGCGTAGGGGACCAGGGGCGCGCCCTCAGCCCTGGATCACCCGGAGCGGCGGCGGCGCTGCGGGCGCGCTCGTGTCGCCCATCACGGCGCCCACCGCCACCTCGAAGCCCCACTCCCAGCGCATGCCCATCCAATCGGTGCACGGGCCGCACAGGTGGTGAGCCTCCCCATAGCGGCCCTCCAGGTGGGCCTTGCGCAGCCGTTCGTACTCGGCGCTGTGCCAGAGCTCCTTCATGCGGTGGGTCTTGACGTTTCCGACGACGGTGCGGTCCAGCCAGTCGACGACACAGAAGCGAATCGAACCGTCGGGGCTGATCGACACCCGCTTCCAGAACTGGGGACAGGGCCAGCGTTTGACGTTGCCCACCTGCTCCACGACCGTGCCCGGCTTGTGGGGCGTCAGGCCCAGGTTTTCGATGTAGGGCCGCACCAGCACGCGGTCCACCAGCGGCGTCCAGTACTTGACGAACTGGACGACCTCTTCGTGTGACTCCGGCTGGTCGATGATCGAGAGCATCAGCTTGGTGGGCGCCTTCAGCTTCTCCCGCAGGTAGAGCAGGCGGTGGATGTTCGACCAGACGCGGTGGTAGTTGGAGCCCACCCGGATCCGCTCGTAGCTCTGGCGCGTGGCGGCGTCCAGGCTGATGTCCATGATGTCGAGGCCCAGCTCCAGGACACGCTCCAGGATCGTCTTGCCCGGAAGTTTCCGGCCGTTCTCGATCGCCGGGTTGTCGAGGGTCAGGGCGTTGGTCGTCAGGTTGACCGGCTTGATGCCCCTGGCTTTCGCGTAGGCGAGCTGGTCGAGGAACTGCGGGTGGATCAGCGCCTCCCCCGACGGCGAGAAGCGCAGCAGGGTGATCTGGTTCTCCGCGATCTCGTCGATCGCCTTCGTGTAGACGTCCCACGCCATGTAGAGGGCGTGGTAGTCGGGATGCTCCGGATAACCCTGGCCTTGCGGGCAATGGATGCAGCGCAGGTTGCAGACGGTGGTGTTCTCCAGGATCACCATGGAGGGGAACGCCTGCGCCGCCTCGGACTGGAAGCCGTAGCCAGGGGGCTGGTCTTGGATCGTCGTGGAGGCCATCAAGTTCTACCTGTGTCGTGGCACCGCGACCGCGCTGCACACACGCCAGCAGCACAAGACGGTCCAGCAGCGACCCGCCGATTCTAGCACGCACCGGACCGGAACAGCCCTTTCCGGCATAATCCCCGCATCCATGCTGAAGCGACCGCACCGGACTGCGTCGGCGACCCGTGGCCTGGAAGGGACCCAGGCGTGAGCGGGCGGGTCCTCGTCACCGGTGGCGCCGGGTTCATCGGCTCGGAGCTGGTGGGCCAGCTGGTAGAGCAGGGACGCGAGGTCGTGGTGATCGACAACCTCGTCAACGGGAAACGCGAGAATCTCGCGGGGTTGCCCCCGGGTCGCGTCCGTTTCGTGGCTGGCGACATCCGCGACAGGACCCTGGTGTCCGAAGCCCTGGCCGGCGTGGACAGCGTCTTCCACCTCGCCTGCCTCGGCGTGCGGCACTCCATCCACTCGCCAGCGGAGAACCATGACGTGAACGCCACCGCCACCCTCGGCTTGCTGGCCGAGGCGCGCTCGCGCCGCGTCTCCCGCTTCGTCTACGTCTCGAGCTCCGAGGTCTACGGGACCGGGCGGCGCGTGCCGATGGACGAAGACCACCCGACCTTCCCGATGACCGTGTACGGCGCGTCCAAGCTGGCGGGGGAGAGCTACACCCGTGCCTATCACCGCACCTACGGCCTCGCCACGGTGGTGGTGCGGCCCTTCAATACCTTCGGGCCCCGCTGCCATCACGAGGGCGACAGCGGTGAGGTCATTCCGAAGTTCATGTTGCGGGCCCTCGCCCGCCGCCCGCTGGTGATCTTCGGCGACGGCCAGCAGACGCGGGATTTCACGGAGGTCAGCGACACGGCGCGCGGCATCCTCGCCTGCGAGGAGGGCGAGTTGGTGGTCGGCGAGACGCTGAACATCGGCGCCGGCCGGGAGATCACGATTCGCTCCCTCGCCGATGCGGTGGCGACCTCGGCCGGCTGGCCGACGCCGTCGGTCGTGCAGGAGGCGCCTCGGCCCGGCGACGTGTTGCGCCTGTACGCCGATGTGACGAAGGCGCGCCGGCTGCTGGGCTTCGAGCCGCAGATCGGCCTCAACCAGGGTCTCGCCCGCCTGCGGCGCTGGTACGAAGCGCAGGACCAGTCGCCCGAGAGCCTGCTGGAGGCGGAACGGGTCAGGAACTGGGAAGACCCGCATCATGCGTGACGGGTCCTTCATCCCCCTCGCGCGGCCGGTGATCGGTGACGAGGAGGTCCGGGCGATCACACGCGTGCTGGCCTCGGGATGGGTGACGCAGGGGCCGGAGGTCGCGGCCTTCGAGTCGGAGTTCGCGAGCTTCGTCGGCGCGCCGTTCGCCTGCGCCGTCTCCAGCGGGACCGCCGCGCTGCATCTCGCCCTGCGCGGGGCGGGCGTCCGCTCCGGGCACGAGGTGATCACGGTGAGCCACTCGTTCGTGGCCACCGCGAACGCGGTGACGTATTGCGGCGGGACACCCGTGTTCGTGGACGTGGAGCCCGACACCTACAACATCGACCCCGGGCGGGTCGAGGAGGCGGTGACCGAACGCACCGCGGCGATCCTGGTCGCGCACCAGCTGGGAATGCCCTGCGACCTGCGCCAGCTGATGGCGATCGCAGCCCGCCTCAAGCTTCCGCTGGTGGAGGATGCCGCCTGCGCCGTGGGCAGCGAGATCCTGTGGCAGCAGGAGTGGCAGCGTGTCGGGCGGCCCCACGCCGACGCCGCCTGCTTCTCCTTTCACCCCCGCAAGCTGCTCACGACCGGCGACGGCGGCATGCTCACGACGTCCCACCGCGAGTGGGACCGCCTGTTCCGCCTCTGGCGCCAGCACGGGATGAGCGCGACCGACCTGGAACGACACCACCGGGCCACGGTCGTGTTCGAGAGTTATCCCGAGCTGGGCTACAACTATCGGCTCACGGACATACAGGCCGCCCTGGGGCGCGAGCAGCTCCGCCGGCTCCCGCATCTGCTGCCGCGGCGGCGGCAGCTGGCCCGCCGTTACCTCGAGGCGCTCGCAGACGTCGAGGGGCTGGATCTGCCCCGTGAGCCGGCCTGGGCCCGGAGCAACTGGCAGAGCTTCTGCGTCCGGCTGCCCGAACGCTGCGACCAGAGACGCGTGATGCAGCAGCTGCTCGACCGCGGGGTGGCCACACGCCGCGGCGTGATGTGCGCCCATCGCGAGGCTCCCCACGCCGGACACTTGCGGCAGCCGCTGCCCGAGTCGGAGCGCGCACAGGACCGGGGCCTGATCCTGCCGCTGTTCCACGAGCTCAGCGATGCGGATCAGGACCGCGTGATCGCCGCGTTGCGCGACGCCTGCCGTCGCTGAGACGCGCGGGTGCGTCGCGATCAGGTCCGGGGCGTCTGCAAGTAGGCGCGGACGCGCACGCCGGCGCCGCCCGGAATCGGACACGTCTCGACTGGCCGTAACAGGAACCACGGGTTGGGACGCAGGACCCCCGGAGCTGCAGTCGTCAGGTACACGGTCGTCTCCCGCCAGTTGTCGGGTCTCGTCGCGAGGTACCTTTCGTAATCCGAGGCGACGGCTTCCAGGCCCGCGCTCACGCGGTCCGCGCGCACGGCCCGATTGTCGGAGGCCGGAGGCCAATAGTCCTTGCGGCTGAACAGGAAGCCGCTATAGAAGCCACCCCCCGTCGCTTCCGCCTTGAGCAGGGAACGCACCTCCTCGGCGCCCAGGCCCCGGCGGGCGAAGGACTCGAGCAGTTGCGCCCGATAGGTGTCGGTCCCGATGCGTTGGTCGCCGGTCTCCGGCAGGTCCTCGATCGGGTACCGCGAGTGCGCGTTGAAGTTGATCACGAAGGAGACATCGTCCTTACGCCAGAACTCCAGCAGCGGAACCAACGTCGCATCCTCCGTCACGACTCGGAGCCTCCCCGGGCCCCGGCCCTGGATGGAATCCAGGCACCGGTCCATGCCCAGGACCAGCTCGTTGCTGTGCCGCCAGGCCTGATAGGTCCTGACCTGGGTCCATGCCAGCAGGCCCAGCGCCGCTGCCATGACGGTGAGCGTGGCCGGAATGCCCGACATGGGAAAGGTCGGCGTCCAGGAGCGCCCGCCGCCGTTTGCTCGGGCCAAGGCGACGCCGAAGATCAGGAGCGGATAGTTGACGGAACGCTCCCAATCTCGGGTCGAGATCATGAACCCGGTCAGCAGCTGCTGGTTCATCAAGGCGGCCACCGTGGTCCCTGCGGCCAACGACAGCAGGAAGGCGGGGCTCGGCGGCACCCGCGGCCGTCGCGTGGCCAGCGCCGCTCCCAGGAGAAGCAGCGCCAACAGGACCGACGGGCTGAGGACCGGCAGCGTTGAACGGAAGGCGAACACGCTGGTTGGAGCGCTCGTCTCGGAGAGCAGCCAGCCCAGGGCCGAGCTCCAGGCGGCCCCAGCCGTCGCAAGCGCCACGAGCGCCAGGCCCTCGCGCCGACGACCGCTCGCCAGCATGAAAAGGGCGAAAAATCCCTCCAGGATCAGCACCGGCGCAGCGAAGAAGAAGTAGCTGGCCGGGACGGCCACATGGAGAGCGCCCAGCAGGATCCAGTCTGTCCGCGTCGGAGAGCGTCCGGTGCAGAAGCAGCGAAGCAACAGGGCCAGGTGGAGAAAAAAAACCGAGAGGCTGACCTGCGGCTCCGGTGTTCTGAAAAAGGAAACGTAGGAGGTGCTGTAGTCCGGGACGAGGGTCTGACCCATCGGGATCAGCTCGCGAAGCGTCGGCAGGGCCCGCGCGTCCCAGACGGCGGAAGAGCCCAGGGAGAGCAGCTCCTGGCCGAACAGGAGGCCGAGGACCAACAGCAGTGTGGGCGCCGTGTGGCTCGCGAGGCGCAGCGCGAGCAGACCGGCGGCCAGGGCGGCCAGCATCGGAAACACCAGGTCCATGGCAACCATGGTGAGGTGCTGGTCATGGCCGGTCAGAAAGTAGAGGCTCCGGAGGGCAGCCACACCCAACAGGCGGTTGCGGAGATAAGCCCCCTCCAGGGCGGTCTGGAAGTAGAACTCCTCGTCGAAGGCGGACTTGAAGAAGTGCAGGGTCGACTCGGAGCCCCGCAGGGAGAACACGACATGGGGGCCGATTCCGGCCAGGCCGCAGAGAAGGGCAAGGAGCACGACCCAAAGCAGGCGGTGCCTCGAGGCTTCCCCGCTCAAAGGGGTCATGCGAGCAGCGTCCCCATGATGCCCTCGGGGCGCGGCCGGTCGATCATGCGGGCTTCCGCCCAGCGAGGTCCTCGAGCAGGCTGAGGTAACGGTCGGCGAGGGCGCCGCGGTCGTAGTGGAGGGCGACGAAGGGCCGCCCGCGGGCGGCCAGCTCGGCGCACAGCGCGGGCTCCGCCGCGAGGCGGGTGACGGCTTCGGCGATGGCCCGGACGTCCTCGGGCGGCGCCAGGAGCGCCGCGCCCGAGGCGGCAAGGATCTCCGCCGCCTCGCCGGCCAGCGCGGCGACGATCGGCCGGCCGCAAGCGAGGATCTCGAACATCTTGGAAGGGATGAAGGTCCGGAATAGTGGCACGTCGCGCAGGGGGACGAGACACACGTCGGCGCTGCGGTAGAAGGCCAGCACCCGCTCCCGCTCGACCGCGGCGTGGAACAACACGTTCGTCAGGTCCCGGGCCCGGGCTGCCGCCTGCAGGCCCTCCTTCTCGGAGCCTTCGCCGACGAAGAGAAAGCGGAGGCGCGGGTCGCCCCGCAGCGCCTCGGCCACCTCGAGGATTCGGGACAACGCGTGGCTGATCCCGTGGGCGCCGCAGTAGAGGACGACGAACTTCCCGGCGAGCCCGAGCCGCTCGAGCAATTCGGGGCTGGCTGGTCCGGGCGTGAACGCCTCGAGGTCGACGCCGTTCGGGATCACGTGGAGCTTGCCCGGGTCCACACCGCGGCCGGCGATGTCGGTGGCGAAGCCGCGGGTGACGGTCACCACCGCCGTGCTCTGCCTGTACAGAAACATCTCTAGGCCCTCCAGCGCGCGGATCAGCCAGCGCTGGCGGATCACGCCCAGCTCGCTGAAGATCCCGGGCCACAGGTCGCGCACCTCGATCACCAGCGGCGCACGCAGGCGGCGCGCCAGCCACCACGCCCCCACGGCCGCGAACAACGTGGGTGACGAGGCGACCAGCACCCCGGCCCCCGCCAGGGACGCGTGGCCCTGCAGGACCGACTGCAACATGAAGTTGAGGTGTCCCAGCGTCTTCTTCACGAATCCGCGGTTGGGGGTGGCGTAGGTCCGACAACGCGCCACCGTGATGCCCTGGACACGTTCGAGCATGAAGCTGCGTCCGGCGTAATCGGCGGGGACCACCCCGGTCGGGTGGTTGGGGAAGTTCGTCACGGCCACCACCTCGTGGCCCCGTGCCGCCCAGACCCGCCCCATCTCCAGCAGGCGAGCGGATGGCGCGCCGAGCTCGGGCCAGAAGTAGTGCGAGACCAGGCCGATCTTCACGCCCGGGACCCGCGGGCCAGCCGCACGCCGTCGACCTCGGCGCCAGCGGCATCGATGACGGTGGGTCGATCGCCGGGCGCCAGGGCGAAGCCGAAATCCCTGTTCGCACCCGCCGCCAGGGTCAAGACCTCGCAGGGCTCGCGCGCGCCGAAACGCGGGGCGTAAAGGCCCGACTCGCTGCCGAGCTCCGCCCCGAAGGCGCGGAACACCAGCTCGCCCCCCGGCAATTCGATGCGCGCCTCGCGGGCCGCCGTGCGCCGCGCCGACAGGCCCGGCGCGAGGCGCACCCGGGCGACCACCTGGTGCGGGCGCCCCGAGTCCACTCGATCCCAGACGAGCAAAACGCCCGGCGGCCGGAAGCGTAGCTCGCGGCGGTGGACCGGCCTTCCGGGGAGCCGGCGGTAGGCGTCGTGCCAGCCCTGGAGGCGCAGCTCGGCGGGCGTGATGGACGCCGACACCTCGCGGGGCCGGCCACAACGGCCCATGCGGAACGAGCCGAAGAACTCGCACTGGTCCTGGCCGTCCACCTCGACGGTGTTGTGGGCCCGTGTCGATCGGGCCCAGGCCCGCTCCGCTCCCGCCTCGTAGGTCGAGACGCCTCCGTCCACGACGACGCGGCGGCCGGCCAGGCTGAGCTCGAAGGAGAAGATGTCGCCGTGGGCGTGGGCCGGCAGGTAGTCGGGGCCCACGGGACCGGCATCGACGAGCAGGGCGTCGCTCGTGTCCCGCCAGATCCAGTAGCCGGTGTCGGGGAACGCGGCCGGGCCCGAGGTCGGGGCCTCGAAGCCCAGCGCTCGCGCGCTGCGCAGCAGGTCCTGCGGTTCGGGCGCGATGTCGAGGGCGCTGTCGTTGAAGAGGGCGACGGTGTCGTCGGGGTGGCGGAGAGCGGCCAGGAACGCGATCACGGACGGCATCCGCCCTCGGATCTGATCGCGCAACCCGTCGCCCGGCTCGAGCACGTTCACGAGATCGAGCAGGGCGCCGGTCAGCAGCGCGTGATACATCGGCGAGCGCTCGAAATGCCCGCCGTCGGGCAGGAACTGCTCGTCCAGCTCGCGCTTCAGGATGGCGCGGCCCAGGCGCCTCCAGCCTTCGGTGGCGTGGCCCCGGAAACAGGCAGCGAGCAGCGCGAGCGTCAGGCCGTTCTCGAGCAGGTGGTTGCCCCGCAGGTGCCACTCGACGTTGGCCGCCAGGCAGTTCCCCTGCAGCTCGATCGAGTGGAGGACGCGCGAGCGGGCGTCCGCCGGCCACTCGAGGCCCTGAAAGAAGAGGCGTGTCCAGTTCCGGAGCCGCAGCGACAGGGGATAGGGCATCCAGCCCACGCCCGGCCCATCCGGCGAATGGCGATCGATCCAGTCGAGGACGAGCGGCAGCCGGGCCGCGAGCGGGACGTGGTCGAGATAATCGAAATAGTGGAGGTTGAAGAGCCAAAGCAAGGGGCCGTCGGCGTTCCAGTCCGGCGGCTCACCCACCTTTCCGGTGTGACCGACCGCTGTGAAGGCTCCTGCCTCGAGACGGGCGTGACCAGCGCTTGGCGCGAAGGGCGCCGCCGCGCGCCCCGCGAACTCGAGGTCGTGGTGGAGCCTGGGCCCCAGGTGCGGCCGGCTCCGACCGCGGCGCCAGGCGCGGTGGACCAGGTTCCGCCAGGCTTGACGCGGACCGAGGTGGCGCAAGGCCGCCGCGTAGGCGAGCAGCGCTGGACGCGCGCCCGCACCACGCGCCCCGAGGCTCTCCATGCTCGTCGCGCATTGTTTTCACGAGCCGCGCGCTTGTAAAGCCGACGCCCGTGGACGCTGGCATAAGATGGACGCAACCGGAATCATTCGCGTGCTTCAAGTGGTCGTTTCGGGCGGGGAGATCGGGGTGGTGGACGTTCCGGCGCCCGCCGTCGGACCGGGCCAGGTGCTGGTGCGGACCAGTCACTCACTCGTCAGCGCCGGGACGGAGTCCGCCTCGATCGGAAGGGGCGGCCGGCGCGAGAACCTGCTGCTGCGCGCGATCCGCAACCCGGCGCTGGTCGCGAAGGTGATCGATCGGGCTTCGACCCACGGCGTTCGCAACACCGCGGAGCTGGTGCACGGGCGCTTCACCACCGATCAGGCGATCGGCTATTCCTGCGCCGGTACGGTGGTCGAGGCCGGCCCCGGCGCGGAGCGTTTTCGGGCCGGCGACCGCGTCGCCTGTGCCGGAGCCGGCTACGCCAACCACGCCGCGTACAACACGGTCCCCGAGAACCTCGTGGCGCCGGTGCCCGGCACCGTGTCCTTCGAGGAGGCGGCCTTCGGCACCCTGGGCGCCATCGCCCTGCAGGGCGTCCGTCGCTGCGCGCCCGGGCTGGGCGACCGGGTGGCGGTCCTGGGCCTGGGCTTGCTGGGCCAGCTCACCTGCCAGCTGCTTCGCGCTAACGGTGCGGTCGTGATCGGCGCCGACCTGCGCGCCGACCGGGTCAGGCGTGCGCGAGCCGGAGGCCTGGCGCAGGCCTTCGCGACCGGCGAGGTGGACTTCGCCCAGGGGGTGCTGGGCCACACGGCCGGTCGCGGCGCCGACGCCGTGATCGTCACCGCCGCGGCCTCCGACCCGGGCCTGCTGAACACGGCCTGCGAGGCGTGCCGTCGCAAGGGCCGCCTGGTTCTCGTCGGCGACGTGCCGATCCGGATCGCCCGCGACCGGATCTACGCCAAGGAGCTCGATCTGCTCATCTCCACCTCCTATGGCCCGGGTCGTTACGACCCGGAGTACGAGGAGGCGGGACACGATTACCCCTTCGCCTACGTGCGTTGGACCGAGAACCGCAACCTCGAGGAAGTGTTGCGGCTGATCGCCGACGGGGCCCTCGACGTGCGCGGGCTGATCGACGCCCGCTACTCCGTCGAGGACGCCCCGGTCGCCTATCGACGGCTGGCCGAGGAGCCGCGGCCGATCGGCATCCTGCTCGAGTACCCGGAGGCGGCGGCCGCCCCGGCGCAGCAGGCGCTCGCGAGCACGGCGCCGCGCCGGGCCACCAGCGCCGGCCGGGCCACGCGTTTCGGAGTGGCGGTGGTCGGCTACGGCAGCTACTTCCGGGGCGTGCTGCTGCCGCTGCTCAAGCAGCACCCCGGGTTCGAGCTCGTCTCGGCGTGCGCGCGCAGCGGTCTCAGCGTCCGCCACGCGGTGGAGAAGGACGGTTTCGCCCGTGGCACCACCAGCTTCGCCGAGCTCCTGGCCGACCCCGACGTCCACGTGGTCTACGTCGCGACCCGCCACGACCTCCATTACGCGTTCGCACGCGCCGCCCTCGAGGCCGGTAAGGAGGTCTTCGTCGAGAAACCGATGACCCTGGTGTCCGCGGAAGGCGAGGAGCTGGCGGCCCTGGCCGCCGAGCGGGGCAGGCTGCTCAGCGTCGGCTTCAACCGCCGCTTCTCGCCGCACGCGGCGCGGCTCAAGGAGCTGCTCGGATCGCTGGCGGGGCCGAAGACGATGCTCTACCGCGTCAACGCGGGTCCGCTGCCCGACGGGCATTGGCTGCTCGACCCGGTCCAGGGTGGTGGCCGGCTGCTGGGCGAGGGCGTGCACTTCTTCGACTTCCTGGCCTGGCTGGCCGGGGCCGAGCCGGTGCGGGTCGAGTCGCTGGCGCCTCCGGCGCGGTCGCGCGACGAAGCGATCGTGAGCCTGCAGTTCGCCGACGGCTCGGTCGGCGCCCTCGTCTACGCGGGCAGCGGCTCTCCCGCCCTGGGCAAGGAACGTGTCGAGGTGTTCTGCGGCGGGGCCAGCTTCGTGCTCGACGACTACCGCCGCCTGCTCGTGAACGGCGTCGGGGGCAAGGGCCTGGAAACACGGCTCATGGAGAAGGGCCAGCGCGAGCAGCTCGACAACCTGTTCGGGGCGTTGCGCGGCGTGGTGGATCTCGGTGTCACGGCCCCAGACGGCGTGCGGGCCACCTGGTGCGCCGAACGGGCACTCGCCAGCGCACAGGGCTCCTGACCCGAGCTGCGTCTCGGCGAGCGCGTAGAATGCCCGCCCAGATGGCGGCCGGCATCACGACGGCACAGGCGCGTCGCGCCGTGGCACTGCTGTTCGGCGTCAACTTCCTGAACTACATCGATCGCTACGTGATCGCGGCCGTGGCGCCGATGATCCAGGTCGATTTCCGCCTGAGCGACGCGCAGCTCGGCCTGATCGGCTCCATGTTCATGGTCGCCTACATGGCGTTCTCGCCGGTCGCCGGCGTGCTGGCCGACCGCTATCCGCGCCGATACTTCGTCGGCGGCGGGGTCGTGGTGTGGAGCCTGGCCACGGTCGCCTCGGGCCTGGCGGGCAACTTCCGCCAGATGCTCGCCGCTCGTTCGATGATCGGCGTGGGGGAGGCGGGTTTCGGCGGCGTCGCGCCCACGCTGATCAGCGACCTGTTCCCGAAGGAGCGGCGCGGGCGGGTGCTCGCGTACTTCTACGTCGCGATCCCGGTCGGCTCGGCGCTGGGTTTCCTGCTCGGCGGTTACGTCGGTCAGCACTGGGGCTGGCGGGAGGCATTCTTCATCGCCGGCGGTCCCGGAGTCCTGCTGGGCCTGCTCGCGTTTTTCATGGCCGAGCCCGCTCGTGGAGCGGGTGACGGCGTCGGCCGCTCCGAGCGTCGCTTCGAGCTTCGCTCGACCCTGGTCCTCGCGCGCACTCCGTCCTTCGTGCACACGACGCTGGGCCTGTCGGCCATGACCTTCGCGCTGGGCGGCATGGCGTACTGGATGCCCAGCTTCTTCCATCGCGAGCGTGGCCTGCCCCTGGACGAGGCCAACACCCTGTTCGGCGGCATCACGGTGGTCTCGGGGCTGCTCGGCACCTTCCTGGGCGGCTGGCTCGGCGACTGGCTCCTGAAGCGCACGCCGAAGGCGTACCTGCTGGTGTCGGGCTGGGGCATGTTGCTCGGCGTCCCCTTCGCGGCGCTCGGCCTGCTGGCGCCCGATCGGGAGATCTACCTGCCCGCGATTTTCGTCGCCCAGGTGCTGGTGTTCCTGAACACCGGCCCGGCCAACGCCGTCCTGGTGAACGTGGCCCTGCCCGAGATCCGCGCGACCGCCATCGCGGTCTCGATCTTCGTCTACCACTTGTTGGGGGACGTGCCGTCGCCGATCCTGATCGGCAGGGCCTCCGACGTTTTCGGCCTCGAGCGCGCCCTGCTCGTCACCAGCGTCGCGATGGCGGTGGCGGGCGTCTTCTACCTGCTGGGCGCGCGCACCCTGGGGGCCGACACGGAGCGCGTGCAGCGGACCGTCGCCGAGCGCGAGGGCTCGGCGTGAGGAGGGCGCTGCTCTCGGTCCTCGACGCCCTGTTCCGGGTCCTGTTTTCGTACGAGTGCGTGGGCGAGGACAACGTCCCGCGCAGCGGCCCGGCCGTGGTGGCCGCCAACCACCCCTCGTATCTGGATCCGATGTTGCTCTCGATCCGCGTGAGGCGGCCGATCCGCTTCATGGCCTGGGACGCGCTGTTCCGGGTCCCGATCCTGGGGCGCCTGCTGGCCCTCCTGGGCGCGTTCCCGGTGGACGTGCGGCCGGGCCACGGGCGCGAGGCCTACACGCGCGCCAAGGGGCTGATCGAAGACGGCGAGGTGGTGGGCCTGTTCCCGGAGGGCAAACGCTCGCGCACGGGCGGTCTGGAGCCGGGCCTCCGTGAAGGCGCCGCACGCCTGTCCTGGGAGACCGGTGCACCCCTGGTGCCGGCCACGATCGCGGGCGCGTTCCGGGCCTGGCCGCACCACCAGGCGTTGCCGCATCCCGCGCGGATCAAGGTGCGGTTCCACGACGCGATCGACCCCGGCCCGTGGCGCCACAGGCCCGAGGACGAGGCGCTGCCGGCGCTGCTCGGCCTGCTCCAACAGCGCGTCGAGCGCAGCCTGCGGCCCGGCGTCAAGGCGGACCAGCGCATGAACGCCGCGTATCGGAGGCCGTCAGCCTGGCCGCGTTGGCACGAGTTCCTGCCCGCCCTCGCCGCGGCCGTGGCGGTGTTCTGGAAGACCCGCAGCCTGGTGGCCGTGGCGCCCGCTTACGGCTACATCGCCTACCTGCTCCTCGACCACTTCCTGGTCCCGCAGGGCCGGCTCGTGAAGTGGCTGCGCAACGCGTCGCCGATCGCTTTCGGACTGGGCTACTGGCCCGTGCTGGCCGGCGCGCTGGGCCTGCCCGACACACCCGCCGACAGCGCCCTCGCCGCGATCAGCCTGGGCGCCCTCTTCCCCTATCTCTACGAGCGCGGCAACACCGCCCTCGCCTTCATCCGGGGTTTCGTGCTGGCGCTCGTGCTGGAGGCCGGGACGCTGATCGTCGCGCCGAGTGGCCTCGGCCCCCACGTGGCGCTGCCGCTGTACGCGGCGGCCTTCGGCTGGCAGAAGCGCACCGTGTATTCGGCCTACGCCGCACCGATCCTGCTCGCGTGGGCCGTGCTGGTGCCGCGGACGTTGGGGGGCCTCGACCTCGGCCTCGTGCCCCATGCGGTGGCGGGCCTGCTCGCCTGGCTGCTGGCCAGCCTGGTCCCTTATCGCGCCGAACCGCCGGTCCAGGCGGAGCCCGAGCGGCAGTCAGGCCTGGGCCTACAATAGGCATCCTGTGACGAGCGAGACCCCGGCCGACCCGGCCGAGGCGGAGGAGTCGCACCCGCACCAGCCCCACGAGGAGATCCCCGAAGCCCCCCAAGGGCTGGTCGGTTGGCTATTCTCCGGCCCTACGGCCGGGGCCGCGCCGCACCACCACCAGACTTATCCGTGGTGGAAGGTCATGTGCCTGACCGGGGTGGATTACTTCTCGACCCTCGGCTACCAGCCGGGGATCGCGTTCCTGGCCGCCGGCGCCCTGTCGCCGATCGCGACGCTGCTCCTGGTGTTGGTGACGTTGTTCGTGGCGCTGCCCGTCTACTCCCAGGTGGCCGAAAGGAGCCCCCACGGCCAGGGCAGCATCCAGATGCTGGAGGACCTGCTGCCGCGCTGGCGGGGCAAGCTCACGGTGCTGGTGCTGCTCGGGTTCGCCTTCACCGATTTCGTCATCACCATCACGCTCTCGGCGGCCGACGCGGCCGCCCACATCATCCACAACCCGTACGCACCCAGCTGGGCGGACCATCCGGTGCCGGTGACGTTGTGCCTGCTCGCCGTCCTGGGCGGCATCTTCCTGCGCGGCTTCCGCGAGGCGATCGGCCTGGCCGTGGTGATCGTGGCAACCTACATGGGCCTCAACCTGATCGTGATGGGCACCGAGCTCGTGAAGATCGCCCAGCGGCCCGAGGTGATCTCGCGCTGGAGCGAGGCCGTGTTCCAGCAGCACGGGAACTTCACCGGCATCGCGGTGTTCGCGCTGCTCGTGTTCCCGAAGCTGGCCCTGGGGCTGTCGGGTTTCGAGACCGGCGTCGCGGTGATGCCGCTGGTCAGGGGCAGCCGCAGGGACGACCCCGAACGGCCCCTCGCCCGCATCCGCAACACCAAGCGCCTGCTCGTCAGCGCGGCCGTCACGATGAGCGTGTTCCTGATCGGCTCCAGCCTCGCCACCACGTTGCTGATCCCGGCCCACGAGTTCGCGCTGGGAGGCAAGGCGAACGGCCGCGCTCTCGCCTACATCGCCCACAAGTACCTGGGCAGCGGCTTCGGCACGCTCTACGACCTCTCGACCATCACGATCTTGTGGTTCGCCGGCGCCTCGGCCATGGCCGCGTTGCTGAACCTGGTGCCACGTTACCTGCCGCCCTACGGGATGGCCCCGGACTGGGCCGGGGCCAACCGGCCGCTGGTGGTGATCTTCACGGCGATCACCTTCGCGGTCACGATCCTGTTCCAGGCCGACGTGGACGCCCAGGGTGGCGCCTACGCTACTGGCGTTCTGGTGCTGATGACCTCCGCCGCGGTGGCCGTGACCATCGCCAACCGCGGCACCGCCTGGAGGTACCTGTATGGCGCCATGACGCTGATCTTCGTCTACACCACCCTGGAGAACATCCGCGAGCGGCCCGAGGGCCTGAAGATCGCATCCTTCTTCATCGCCGCGATCGTGGTGACCTCCTTCAGCTCCCGCGCCTTCCGCTCCACTGAGCTGCGGATCGGGCGCGTCACCCTCAAGGCCACCGCCCGGAAGTTCATCGAGGAGGACCGGGGGCAACCGATCCGGATCATCGCCCACCGTCCCGACAAGCGCACGGTCGAGGAGTACGACAAGAAGGAGCGCCAGGCCCGTGACGACCACAGCCTGGACGGCGGCGAGCCCGTGATTTTCCTCGAGGTCACCCAGGGAGACGCCTCGGCGTTCCACGACGACCTGGAGGTTCGGGGCGTGCGCATCGGCCGGCACCGGGTCCTGCGCGCCCAGAGCCCGGCCATCCCCAACGCCATCGCGGCCCTGCTGCTCCACGTGCGCGACCTGACCAGCCAGATCCCCCACGCCTACTTCGGCTGGACCGAAGGCAACCCGCTGAGTTACGCCCTCAAGTACGTCTTCCTGGGGGAGGGGGACACGGCGCCGGTCACCCGCGAGGTGCTGCGCAAGGCGGTCAAGGAGACACTCCAGCGGCCGCGGATCCACGTGGGCTAGCGAGGTCGCTGGCGTAGAAAAGGGGCGCCCGGGCGTGTGCGCCCCCGGACGCCATTTTTCTCCCTTGGCAGTTCCCCGGGGCTCCGCGTTGTCCCACCAATGTAACCTCTGGACCTTCTCCACCCCGCCGGAGGGCACGTAAGTGACAGCCAACAGTGCACGTCCTGCCCTCAGCGCTCCATAACATTGTCCAGTTCTATCTCATTTCTCTTGACAGGTGACCATGAGTCATGGACCATACGCGGCCTCAACGTACGCTGAGCAACGATTCGACACGGCGCTGACTCTCCACAGCTCCGGGAGGGAGAACGATGTTGACTGCCAGTGCCCGCCTCGCGGATCGCTCGGCTGAGCCGCGGACTGGCCTTCGACGGCCAAGGCTCCTACTGCCTCTCGCCTTCCTCGTCGCTCCGCTCGCGCAGGCCGCGACGATCGCCGCGGGCACCGACCACAGCATCGCGATCAAAGACGACGGGACGGTGTGGGTCTGGGGGGACAACAGCCACGGCCAGCTCGGCAATGGCACGAGCGGTACGGGAACGGGAAGCCTGGTTCCCGTCCAGGTACCGGGCTTAGCCAACATCATCGCGGTGAGCGCCGGCCAAGACTTCAGCATCGCATTGGAGGACTCCGGCCAGGTCTGGACATGGGGCGACGACGTCGTCGGTCAGCTCGGCGATGGCGCGGCCGGAGCTGGGCGCACGACTCCGTACCAGATCACAAGCTTGACCGGGATCACCATGATCGCCGCGGGCCAGCAGTTTGTCCTGGCCCTCCGCAGTGATGGGTCAGTGTGGGCGTGGGGGAAGAACTCCACCGGTCAGCTGGGCGACAACACCACATCGCAGCGTGCGTCGCCGATCCAAGTGAAGAACACGGCGGGAACGGGTTTCCTCGGCGGCATCACGGCCGTCGCTGCTGGCGGCTTCCACAGTTTGGCTGTCTCGACGACCGGCGCGGCGTTCGCGTGGGGGAAGAATGCCAACGGGCAGGTGGGGATCAACAATGTCACGACGCCCCAGAAACTGCCGAAGCAAGTGCTGGGTGTTGGCGCGTCCGGGACACTCGCCAACGTTTCGTCCGTCGCAGCGGCCCTGAACAGCTCGTTTGCTCTCTTGACGGACGGTACCGTGGTCTCGTGGGGCATCAACACCAATGGTGTCCTGGGCGACGCCACGACGTCGCAGCGTACTGCGCCTGTGCAGGTCAAGGGCGTCGGCGGCGCGGGCATCCTGACCAACGTAAAGGCCATTGCAGCGGGCGACCTCCACGCGCTAGCGGCTAAGAACGACGGTACGCTGTGGGCCTGGGGCAAGGGATCGGCCGGCCAGCGGGGCAACAACACTACTGGCACGACGCAGTCATCGCCAGTGCAGGTCAAGGACACCGCGGGCACCGGGTTCCTCACGAACGTCGTCGCGAGCGAAGGCGGCGTTTCCTTCAGCCTCGCGGTGACGACCACGAACGGCGGCACGGCTTGGGGCTGGGGCCTGAATACGCTCGGGCAGGTGGGCGATAACTCCACCACGCAGCGCAACACCCCGCGTCAAGTCGGAACAGGATTTGCCGCGGGTGAGGTGGCAGCTCCAGCGTTCAGCCCGCCGGCGAACACCTACAATACGGAGCAGAACGTCGGGATCACGTCCGCAACGCCGGGCGCGACGATCCGGTACACGACAAACGGCGACCCCGTGGACCTAGGCTCCGCCGTTCTCCTTCCGGGCCAGACAGTCGCGGTGACATCTTCGATGACCCTGAAGGCGAAGGCCTGGGCAGGGACGGGGGCATCCAGCGCGGAGACCCAGGCGGTGTACGTCCTGAAGGTCGCGACGCCGGTCGTGCTGCCATCCTCGAGTGGTCCCTACACGGAGCCGATCGCGGTCTCGATCTCCACCACCTCCGGGGCGAGCATCTACTACACGACGGACGGGTCCGAGCCGACGACGGCCTCGACGCCCTACTCAGGTGCGTTCTCCGTCGGTACGTCCACGACCGTGAAGGCCAAGGGGTTCCGCGCCGGCTGGACGGAGAGTGACACGGCCGTTCAGAGCTACACATTCAACTTCCAGGCGCTCGCGGCCCCGGTGATCGCACCGCCTAGCGGCAACTACATCTCTTCGGCGTCGGTCAGCATGTCATCGATCAGCGGAGCCACCATCCGCTTCACGATGGACGGCTCCGAGCCCGACTTGACGTCGTCGCCGTACGTGAGCCCGTTGACCGTGGACATCGGGATGACGGTCAAGGCACGCGCCTGGCACCCCGACTGGCTCCCGAGCCCGTCCTCTGAGCGAAGCTACACGATCCAGGCTGCCAAGCCAATTGTCACGCCTGACGGGGGCAGTTTCACGAATCCCCAGGCCGTAGTGATCACAACCGCCACGCCGGATGCCAGCGTGCGTTACACCACAAGCGGGGCGGACCCAGGACTCGGCGATCCGGCCGTCGGCAGCGGCCCGCTGTTGGTGGATCGCTCGTTGACGCTGAAGGCGCGCGCGTTCAAGGCCGGTGTAACGCCCAGCGACGTCGAGACCTCGGATTTCACGATCAACAGGCCGATGGCCTCCGCGGGCCGAGACCACTCATTCCTCGTGAAGCCCGACGGGACAGTGTGGGTGTGGGGGCAAAACGGCGACGGACGCTTCGGCAATGGATCCACATCGAGTTCCTCGCAGCCCGTGCTCATCCCCGGCCTCACGAGCGTGAAAGCCGTCGCGGCAGGGGTCGCGCACAGCTTGTTCCTCAAGGCTGATGGCACGGTGTGGGCAGCCGGCTCGAACTTCGAGGGGCAGCTGGGCAACGGCCAGTCGGGTGGAGCGGCGCCCAACCAACCGACGCCGATTCAGGTGCGGCAAAGCGCAACGATCTATCTCACGAACGTCGTGGCGTTGGCGGCCGGTGACTACTTCAATCTCGCGCTGAAGGCGGACGGGAGTGTCTGGGCCTGGGGGCGCAACTCCAACGGCCAGGTCGGAAACGGAACGCAGACGTTGGCTCCGTACGCCGTCCAGGCAAAGAGCGGGTGCCAGGCAATCGGGGCGGGTGGGGCATTCAGCCTTGCGGTCGATGCTCAAGGGCGGGTTTGGGGTTGGGGCCACAATGCTTTCGGCCAGCTGGGCGATGCAACCAGCGTTGATCGGCCTTCTCCCGTCGCGGTGGTCGGACTCACCAATGTCGTCAGCGTGGCGGGCGGCGAGTCGTTCTCGCTAGCCCTGCGCGACGATGGCGCGGTTTGGGCCTGGGGAGAGAACGGGGTCCACTACCGGCTCGGTGACGGCACCTCCACGAACCGCTCCACGCCAGCTAGGGTGTTGGGTCTCACGGGTGTGATCGCCATCTCCACCAACTGGCGCCACTCAATGGCCTTGAAGAGCGACGGGACGGTTTGGACGTGGGGCAGCAACGACAACACCGCTTTGGGGTACCTCACGCCCTCGCCCCAGACGGTTCCAAAGGCGGTTCCAGGCCTTTCTGGAGCCGTGTCGATCGCGGCGAGCGGCAAACACAGCTTGGCCATCACGTCCGACCACGGGGTATGGGGCTGGGGAAGGAACTGGAACGGTTTCCTCGGGCAACTGGGTGACGGCAGCGGCCGCTCGACCCGCGCCCCGACCCCGCTCATGGATCCCGGGCTGGTGCCGAAGTCGGCGACGCCGACGGTATACGTCGAGGGAGGCTTCTGGGGACCCGGCGGCGCCCCAACCTCCGTCACGCTTTCGGGGCTGGCCGGCACGGAGGTCCACTACACGACGAACGGAGTGGACCCGACACTGTCGGATGCGACTGCCTCCACCTCGGGGACCGTGATCGCGCTGAACGGCACGACCACGATCAAGGCGCGCAGCTGGTCCTCGGAACCAGGCCGCAACCCGAGCAACGTGGCGCTCGAACTCTATGACGTGAAGCTGTCGACACCATCCTTCAATCCGGGCGCCACGCAGCATTCGTCGGCGGTGAATGTTGTCATCAGCAGCAACGGGGCGCCTTCTGGAACCGAGCTCTGGTACACGACGAACGGGTCGGCGCCCGTGAAGAACGGTCCGGGCTCCACGCTCTACGCGGCCCCCATCAACATCTCGCAGGCGACGACCCTGCGAGCGAAAGCCTTCAAGGCGGGTCTTACAGACAGCGACGAGGGCTCCGGCTCCTACACGTTCAACTACGGCACGGTGGCCGCACCGGCGGTGACGCCGCCCGCGGGCACTTACGCGGGCGCGCAGAGTAACGTGCAGCTCGGCACCACGACATCGGGTGCCACCATCCGCTACGCGGTGGACGGCTCGGATCCAACCACGTCGTCACCGGTCTATGCCGGGCCGTTCAGCATTGCCAACAGCCTCACGCTCAAAGCAAGAGCGTGGAAAACGGACTGGACGCCCAGCCCGATTCTGGTCGCCGACTTCACCATTACGTACGCAAGCACGGTCGCCACGCCGACCATCAGCCTGGCGTCGTCAACGCAGGCAGCACCCTATACAACGCCTCAGACGGCGACGCTCTCCTGCGCCACCGCAAGCTCGACGATCCGCTACACCACCGACTCTACGCTCCCGACCTGGGCGTCCACGGCATACCTCGGTCAGCCACTCACCATCGACCGGGGCATGACTCTGTTGGCCCGGTGCTTCCGGTCCGGGTGGACGGACAGTGGCCTGGCGTCAGCCACATACGTCTTCCGACTACCGGCGCCCCTGGCCAGCCCCGGTGGCGGCAGCGCTCCTCAGACGGTCACGGTGACGCAGGCGACGCTGGGCTCCTCGATCCATTACACGCTTGACGGCACCGAGCCGGCGCTGCAGGACGACGCCATCGCCACGGGCGCGACCCTGTTGATCGACGCTACCCGGACGCTGAAGCTCAAGGCGTGGAAGGACGGCTGGATCGCGAGCCCGACGGCAACCCACCAATACCTCATGGGCGCATCGACGGTTGAAACTCCTCGCTTCTGGCCCGGCGCCGGCAGTTACGCGACAGCGCAGTCGGTCGTGATCTGGAGCACGACCCCCCGGGCGGTGGTGCGGTACACGACCGACGGCTCCGATCCAACGCATCGCTCTCCCGTGGCTCGGGGCAAGATCCTCGTGGCCGAGAGCGGCACGATCAAGGCCAAGGCCTTCAAGGCAGGCTTCAGCGCGAGCCCGACGGCGGCCGCGGCATTCACCGTGACTCTGGCGAACACCGTTGCCGCCCCCAGCCTCAGCCTGCCCTCCGGCGCGTACGCGACCAGGAAGATGACATTGGCGGCCTGTGCGACGGCGGGCGCCGTCGTTCGATACACGCTCAACGGACAGGACCCCACTGATCTGGACCCGGTCGCACCCGCCGGTGGTATTGCTGTCGATGAGTCTGGGGTCGTCAGAGTCCGGGGCTTCAAGGCGGGCATGACCCCTAGCCCGGTGCGAAGCGTCTCCTACCGAATCACCGGGATGGCCGCAGCGGGGGGCCAGGTCTCGATGGCCGTCAAAGGATCCGCAGAGCTTTTCGCGTGGGGCAATGGTCCGCTCGGCCGGGGCGTCACCGAGCAGCAACCGACGCCGGTTTCGATCGCCCCGTACCTTCAGAACGTCGTGGCTGCCTCCGTCTCGTGGGTTCAGGCCCCACACGTCCTTGCCCTGGATGCGAACGGTCAGGTGTGGGCCTGGGGGGCGAACACCAGCGGGCAGGTCACAGGAGTGGCCGGCTCCACCGTGCAGACCCCGACGGCCGTTGCCGGCGTCAGCGGCGTGATCGCGATCGCCGCCGGCGGTGCACACTCTCTCGCCTTGAAAGCCGATGGAACGGTATGGGGTTGGGGATTGTGGTACGCAGGAAACGGCAGTAGTGCCGTGCCCGGCCAAGTTCGCACAGGCCCTTCGACGCCGCTGCAGAGTGTTGTCGCCATCGCTGCGGGGAACGAGCACTCCGTAGCTCTGAGGGCGGATGGCAGCGTTTGGTCCTGGGGTCGAAACTTCGAAGGCGAGCTAGGAATCGGCACCACCAGCCAGGCCAGTTACGCGGTTCAAGCGATCGGCCTGTCAGGCGTCGCAGCAGTGGGGGCCTCGCAGTTCTCGACCTTCGCCCTCAAGACCGACGGTGCGCATGAGGGAACACTCCACGCCTGGGGAGCCAGCTATGAAGGATCCCTGGGCAACGGAATCCACGAGCTCAACCAAGGCTTTCCGCTCGTTTACAACCAGCTCACGCCGGCACCCGTTGGGGCGTTGCCGGCTCTCGGCGCCGTATCGCACGGCAACACCCTGATGGCCGCTCTGGAAGCGGATCGGCTTGGCGGCTATCTGCTTTGGGCTTGGGGCAACAACACTGGCGGCGGCGTGGGAGACGGTACGCAGAGCCACCGTTATGTGCCCGTGAGATCGGCCTTCCAGTCGGCGGTCGGTATCACCGCCGGCTACCAGCACATGCTGGCGCGCAGCCACGACGGAACGCTGTGGGCCTGGGGCCAAGGCTCGTCTGGACAGCTCGGCAATGGCAGCACGGGTCTCAGCACGGCCCCGGTTCAGGTCCAAGGTCTCACCCTCGCATCATCGAACTGGCCCGGGGACGACAGCGACCTCGACGGCTTGAGCAACAGCCGTGAATGGGAGCTTGGCACGGATCCACTGGACCCGGACAGCGACGGCGACGCCATACCCGACGGTTCGGCGGCCAACGCCGGGCTCGACCCGACCGAGTTCGACCAGGACCACGACGGCGTGATCAACGCCGTCGAACGCGCGAGCGGGACGGATCCCTTCGCGGCCGATACCGACGGCGATGGAGTCGCCGACGGAGCCGACGCTTTCCCGCTGGACCCGACGCGGTCGTCGGCCGCGCCGGGGACGCCCGGCGACGTCACGCCACCCGTCATCACGCTCGCCGAGCCGACCGGGGCTCAGCTCATTTCGTCGACACCGTAGCGACTGAGGAGGCTGACCAGTGTCCTTTCACCATCTGAGTCGCTCGACGACAGGTCGATCACTCGCGCTGATCCTCGGGCACCTGCAGGTGTTCGCTCTGGTGCCAGGCGTCCGGGCGTCTGACGCCGTGCAGGCCCAAGCACGCCCCGCGACACCGGCTTCGACGGCAGCTCTCGTTGTATTGCCGTTGCCCATGGAGCCTGAGCCAGCGCCCGTTCTCACGCCCGACGGCGTGGCCGTGAACCGCCAGGTGCCTGAGGTCGAGCCAGTGCCGCTTTACCCCAGCTTTTCATCGGCCCCCTCGGCGGAAGAGATCACGGCCGCGCGTGTTTTCGGCGAGCCCCTCATCGCCTTTGGAACCACGACGCCGCAGGAGAACCGGGCGCTGGCCGACGCCCTGCTCGCGTTCCTGCACCGGCGAGACGACGAGGATGTCGGTGCGTTGGAGCGCTTCCTGTCCGCCAATCCCAGGAGCCCCTGGCGCGTGTCGCTGCTTTTGGGCCTGGGCGGCGTCTACCGGAGGACGGGACGCTTCCTCAAGGCCTTCTCGGCTTGGGAGCAGGCGTGGCAGCTGGGCAAGGACGCGACCGGGCCGGAGCAGCGGGCCACCGCGGAGGCGGCATTGGGCGAGCTGCTCGAGCTCAACCAAGGCTTCGGCCGCTTGGAGCCGATGGAGCTGCTCCTCACTGATGCCGAGGCGCGAGTGCTCGGGGGCTCCACGGCGGAGAAGACGGCGCGTGCCCGGGAGGCTGTCTACATCCTGAGGCACCGGCACGAGACGGCCGTGCCTTCGGGATCAACTGCTTTGGACCGCATCCAGGCCTTCGGCAAGCCCGAACACAAGCGCCACGCTGGGATCCATGGGTTTCACGCTACGCCCAAGGGCGCTGACCTGGACGAAATACGGGCCCTCTCGGAGGTGATCGGGCTTCCGATGCAGATGGTGAAGCTGGAGGGTGAAGGAGATATTCCAGTGCCGGCCGTGGTGCATTGGAAGGTAGGGCACTATTCTGCGATCGTCAAGTCGGAGGGCGGGCGGTACTATGTTGAGGATCCGCTTATCGGCGACAACCTCTGGGTCAGCGCACGTGTGCTGCGCGAGGAAGGGTCGGGTTACTTCCTCACGGCTGCAGGTGGGACGCCGCGCGGCTTTCGGCGAGCCGACAAAGCGGAGGTGAAGAACGTGCGCGGCAAGTGCACGATCCAGATTCCTCCTGCGACCGCCAACGGCGGGGGCAACTCCCAGACGGCGAGCCAGACCGCCAAGTGCCCCCTGGCGCAGTACAGCTTCCACGTCCTTCAGGCCGGCCTGCACATTTCAGACACGCCCGTCGGCTACACGCCGCCAATTGGTCCGGCGCCGCAGTTTCGGTTGAGTTATGCGCAGCGCGAGCAGTTTCAGCCAGCCGTCTTCCCTTTCTCGAACTTCGGTCCCAAGTGGCGATGGGAGTGGCTCGCGTACGTTGAGGACAGCCCCGCGAACCCTGCGGCTGATGCTGGCGTGATCCTGGCGGGCGGTGGCAAGGAGACCTTTGCCGGCTACGATGCGACGACACAGGCCTGGAACTTGGATGTCGAGTCGCGGGCGCAGCTCGTGCGGACTTCTTCGAGCCCAATTCGCTACGAGCGCCGCCTCCCGGACGGCTCGAAGCAGGTGTTCGGCCAGGCGGACGGCGCCGCGACCGCACCCCGGCGGGTTTTCATCACCGAGACGTTGGATCCCCAGGGCAAGAAACTCACATACACCTACGATGGCAGCCTGCGCCTCGTGGCGCTGACCGATGCCATTGGCCAGGTCAGCACGCTGAGCTACGGGAACTCCAGCTACCCTTACCAAATCACCAAGGTGACGGACCCTTTCGGCCGATTCGCCCTCTTCGATTACAACAAGGACGGACGCCTCGCGAAGATCACGGACCCGATAGGGATCGTTTCGTCGTTCGCCTACGGGGCGAACGACTGGATCGTGTCCATGGAAACGCCCTACGGAGTCACCCGGTTCACGGCCAGTGATGGCCCGGGGCTGAACCGCCTGATCGAGGCCACTGACCCATTGGGCGGCAAGGAACGTCTGGAGTTCATCTGGAAGAACAACGGCTATCCCGACACGGAAACCCAGGTTCCCACGGGCTTCGCCCCGAGTAACGTGGGCCTGCACGACTTCAACACCTACTACTGGGACAAGCTGGCGATGGCGCGGGCGCCTGGTGACTACAGCCAGGCTTATGTGATCAGGTGGCTGACCAACCCGGGCACGAACATCCTCATGGACATCCGCCACAGCGAGAAACGCGCCCTGGAGAGCCGGATCTGGTACGCCTATGCTGGGCAGCCGAGTCCCGGCATCCATGGCTCGATCGCGCAGCCGATCGCGGTGGCACGCGTGCTTGACAACGGCGAACAGGTTACGCGCTACGAACACAACGCCCTGGGCAAGAAGACTCGGGAGACCGACCCTGCGGGCCGCTCGCGCATCTATGTCTACGACTCGTCGGGAATCGACCTCCTCGAGGTTCGTGTGTCGAACGGCCAGTCGTCGGACCTGATCCAGTCGGTCACGTACAACGGCCAGCACCAGCCCCTGGTGGCCCGGGACGCGGCGGGCCTGGCGACCACGTACACCTACAATCCTCAAAGCCAGTTGCTCACGTTGACGACGCCGCAGCGCTCGGCGAACCCCGGCGAGAACCGGACCACGACTTACAGCTACGACGCGAACGGATTCCTGCAGGGGGTGACCGGACCCGGATCGCCGCC
>Ga0187893_10000407_pt1 | contig 112666 bp, 50 predicted proteins | sample MA1701074metaG_FD_139574 | JGI IMG/M metagenome (GOLD analysis project Ga0187893, IMG submission 139574) | White microbial mat communities from a basaltic lava cave in the Kipuka Kanohina Cave System on the Island of Hawaii, USA - MA170107-4 metaG ...
GATCGATGTTCAAAATAAACGAACGATGTGCGCGAATGAACCCCGACTTTGGCAACTGCTTTTCAAGCGAGGAGAGCGTGCCGCGCTTCATGTGTTTCTTCCCGCCCGCAACGACACGAACATAATCATCCAATGCCTCGATGTAATCAATGGTTTCAACCGGGATGATTGTTACCTGTGAGCCGTCACGAACAAGCACCCGTTCCATTGGTTCATTTCTTGCGCCAACATCATCGAGAAGAGGTTGAATCGGCCGGGGATTCTTGCTTTGCAGTTGTTCCTGCGCGCGGCGGAGTGCTTCGTCAAATCTCTCCTTGCTGAACGGCTTCAATAAATAATCTATGGCGTGTATCTCGAATGCCTTCAACGCATATTCATCATACGCGGTAACAAAAATGACGGCAGGAGGAGGATCCGCAACTTCAAGAACCTCAAAGCCGTTAAGCTTCGGCATTTGAATGTCCAGCAGAACAAGATCAGGCGATTCGTCGCTTATGGCTTTGACTGCTTCAAACCCGTTCGCACACTCCCCGATGATAAGAAACTCCGGATGCGCCGAGAGATACTCCCGCACGAGAACGCGCGCCAGTTCTTCATCATCAACAATGAGCGTGCGGATTTGCTTCATGATTTCTGTTGCACCGGAATTGTTATCTCAACGGAAAACACTCCATCGGTTCGCGCAATATCAAGTCGTGCTTCAGAACCATACATCTTGTACAAGCGATCCCTCACGATGGAAAGGCCGAGTCCGCTTTTACTTTTGATGGGAGCATCTGCATCAAATGGGTTTGCCAACGTAATTTTTATCAGGTTTGTCTTTTCGGTGATTGCGATGCAAAGTTTTCCCCCCTCAACCCGGCGCGCAATGCCGTGATTGATTGCGTTCTCCACAAGCGGTTGAAGCAGTAACGCCGGCACAACAATGTGCATCAGGCGAGTATCAATACTTCTCTCAACCCGGAGTCGCGCCCCGAGTCGTGTTTGTTCAATCGAAAGGAAATGATCAATGAGTTCAAGTTCTTCGGCAAGCGTAATCCCTTCCTTCGCTCCGAGATGCAGGGTCTTGCGAAGGAAATCCGAAAGCGTAATAATCATTGCACGGGCTTTTTCCGGACTCTGCGCCGTCAATGCGCTGATGGAGTTCAAACTATTAAAAAGAAAATGCGGCTGAACCTGCGCCCTCAGTGATCTTATTTCTGCTTCACGGGCGAGAACCTCGAGCTCAAGCGCCTGTCGTTCCGCAAGCCGCGAGGACTCAAATACCATCAAAAGATAATGCAGAATCACGGCCAGAATAAACAGCAATGTCCCGACGCTGAAGAGAAACGGCGCTTGTGTATCGAGTCCGGAAACAACGGAAAGCCCTTCCAGCTTTATGAGGGCTGAAGACCATCCGGTACATATCAAAGTCCAGACCCTGCTGGTGAACAATGCGGAAAGAATCGTTGCCGCCACGATCTTGCCCATGGCGGTTTCGCGAAGGGGGAAAGCGCGACAAATGTATAGGGCTGAGAGCGACATGAACGCGTAAACGATTGTCACCGGGAGGCCGAATAGAATTGCCTCAATCGTGGCAAGCCGTCCGGAAAAAACAAACGGTGTGGCCATAACCGCCGCGACGGCCAGCCACACCGCAATGTATAACAGCAACCGCTGTTTATTGGCAAGAAGGGGATGCATTGTGTCTTAGTTTGGTATCAGTACCGATCTCTTGTTCTCTGTGCGATCCTGCCGAAGATTACGAGTGTTTTTTGCTCAGAGCTTTTCCTGAGCTCTTCGGAACTGCAGGGCTGTGTGCGCGAGCAGACCGTCTACACTCTCCAAGTTTCCACCTATGAACAACTGAAGCGTTCGCAGTTCCGAGAGTTGTCTTGTCCGCTTCTTTTCAAAAAAAGTGGAAACAGATGAAGAGTTTCGATTTCGCCCGACTCAGTTGGAAACTTCGATCCCGCCCATGATCGCGTGTCCCCTCAGCACGAGACGCTGTGTCGTTTCCTTCGGTGGACGCGTTTTGTCCTCGACCCCGCCGAGAAGCGGCGTTATCTGGTTTACGACAGTCCAATCCTCAGGAATCTTGAGATCAATCCCGCCCCAGAAAGCGAGCATCTCAAAGACTGCTTCGCCCTGAATCTTTGCATGCCGGAGGTCGATTTCACAACCGCCCATAATGGTTGTCAGTTCGCCTCCTTTGAAGTTCTGTGAGTTGCTGTTCCGCGTCAACCCGCCAAGCATGGTGAAGCCGTTGATCACAGAGTTGGTTGATGAAGCCGCGCCTGCATCCGAAGCCGCCTTGCGTTGACTGCCTCTCCAAAGCAACGATCCTCCCAGGAGAATCAAAATGAGAGGCCAGTAGTCCCACACTCTGAAATAAAACAAGTCCAGTTTATCTGCGAGCATCCCTGCTCCAACGAATGCCAGAATCAAACCGAACACGCGTCCGGGCGTTCCCGACGGTTGAGAAATCTTGACGATGCCGTAGATTACCAGAAGGGCAGCCCAGTATCTCAGAAAATCGCGGGCATGAAGAATATCCATATTGTCCAGCAGGAACACCGTGCCGACAAAAATCGTAATGATGCCCAGAACTATCTGGGGTGTAATGCGAAAACCGTTCTTCCCGTTCATTGCGTCACCTTTGCGGTTGCGATCTGTTTCTTTGAATCATGAATTGCACTCCACACCGAGCTGATTCCCGCGGCGACAATGACCGCCGGCCAGGTGTCTTTGAAGCTGAGGTCGAACCAGTGGAGTATTGAAACAAGAAGCCACAAGCCAAGGAAGACAAACCAAAACCCTGACAGCCGTTCCTTGTGTGACTCGCTGTTTGCGAGCTTGTATAATCCGATGGCCAGAATTGCCGCCGGCCAATATCGCCAGATTGAAAAATCGCCGAGCCAACCGATGTTGCCTGCGACGAGAGCAACCCCAAGGGCGACCAGTATGAGACCGATCAGCACTCTTGCGGTTTTATGTCGTTCTTTGTTTTCCATTGTGTCCTCCGTTGTGTGGTCTAATATACGCCGCCTCGGGAGGATTGCTTCATGGTTTGTGGTAAACGGTGGTCTGGTGTCGGTGAATGGAAATCAGCGAATGGCGGATGGGGCCCGCTTGCGCATCAGGACGCCATACGCGGCAAACGCGACAATGAACCCGACGAACCATGCATAGTTGTAAAGACTCATCAGGAAAGTCCCGACAGATTGCGGGTCCAGAACTCCGGTTATTCCGAGAAAACCGGGAATGTTTGGAACAACTCCAAGCACAAGCGCGACGATAGCGGCAAAGTTGAAGCCCTTCACGTAACAGTATTCACCGTCGAGGGAATACAACGCTTCCGGATTCAGGTTTTTTTCCCGCAAGATGAAGTAATCATAAATCAGAATCCCGCCGATGGGACCGAGCAACGCGGAATATCCCACAAGCCACGTGAAGATATATCCGCTCGGATCGGCAACAAGTTTCCAGGGTTGAATCAGAATGCCGATGATGCCCGTGATGAGTCCGCCGGTTCTGAAAGAGATTTTTGAAGGCCAGAGGTTTGCAAAATCGTTTGCCGGACTGACAACATTTGCGGCAAGGTTTGTTGCCAGCGTCGCAAGACCGAGTGCAAACAACGAGATAGCAAGTACGAACGGATTGGTGAACTTCGTAATGAGGACAACCGGATCCCAGATCGGCGGGCCATTGTAGATGACGATGGTAGCCGATGTGACAGCCACGCCGATGAATGCGTAGAGAGCCATCGTTGTTGGGAGCCCGATGGCTTGACCCAGCACTTGATCGCGCTGAGATCTTGCATACCGCGTGAAATCAGGAATGTTCAGCGAGAGTGTCGCCCAGAATCCGATCATTCCCGTGAGCGACGGGAAAAACACCATCCAGAATTGCCCTTCCTTTGCGCCGCCCGGAACGAACTGTGATTGTTGTGAAAGCATCGGTCCGAAACCTCCGGCTTCGTTATAAGCCCACGCGAGCAGTACAAGTCCGAGTATGATGAGGAGCGGCGCTTTGATGTCGAGGAGGAAGCGAATAGACTCGATTCCCTTGTAGATGACGAACATGTTGATGCCCCAGAAAAAGAGGAAGCATGCGAGCTGGGCAATGTTAATGCCCGCGATGGAATTTGGAAGCGTATCGAGTGCGGGGAAGTAAATTGTGAAAATCTTATAGATAGCCCATCCGCCGATCCACGATTGAATGCCAAACCAACCGCACGCGACAAATGCGCGCAGGAGAGCCGGAATGTTCGCGCCGTACACTCCGAAGGATGGTCTGCAATAAACAGGGAAGGGAATTCCATAGCGCGTGCCGGCGTGCGCGTTGAGTATCATTGGCATCAACACAATCAGGTTTCCGAGGAACACAGTGATGACTGCCTGATACCAGTTCATTCCCTCCGCGATGAGCGAAGACGCAAGCATGTACGTTGGAATACATGCCGACATCGAAATCCATAACGCAGCGATGTTGTATCTGCCCCACGTTCGCTGGGAAATCTTCGTAGGGGCAATGTCTTCATTCAGAAGAGGGGAATGCTCAACAGAGGTGAGATTCACTTCGATGAGTTCATCGGCGCGTGATGTCATGCAGTTTCCGCATTGTGAATGTTGCGTTGGGAGCTATCATCATACCCGTGTGTAGATCGTTTCAACGGCTTTGGCTTCCTCACCGGAAGGCGCAATGTTAAACATGGTGATGGCAAGCTTGTTGTCGTCAGGCATTTCGATCTCGGTCTTCCATCCCCATCTTTCGGCAACGCCCGGCACGCCATAACTACCCAGGGCAGAGAAGAGTTTCCCGGCCGAGTTCGTGCTTTCCGAAAGCAGAATCGCTGTGCTCATGTGGAAGCTGTCAACCCAGGCGCATTGATATGTTCCCGTGGTGAGGTCGAATCCGAAGGTTGCAACGCCGGAAAGCGGCTTTCCTTTGAGACTGCTATTGTACTCGTGGAGAATGAACCGGCCGTCGAGAATGGAACGCGTCGTTCCGCGTATCGGTGATTCGTCTGCAAGCACGCCGGGTTCGAACCAGGTCTTCGTGGTCCCTTCCCATGAGCCGACAAGGCCGGAGAGTTTCCTGTGAACTCCTGATACCATGGAGTCAGCAAATGAGGGTTTGCTCAAGATTCCATCCTCTCACTTTTGTGTCATCGTAAGATCGCCATCCCGGATCAATCCAACATCCTGATGATACCATTTGAACTCCGTCTTTTTTTCCAGCGGCGTTGTCTCGCGGACGATCAAACAATTCTTCCAGATTTTTCCGTCGCTTGTTTTCACCTGCTCGACTCCGATGATTTCTGCTCTGTCCATTGCAATTCCGGGCGCGACCTCTTGATAATAACGCGCGCCGATCAGGATTTCGCCGGGCATCATGAGCCCGGGTTTTGCCCCATCAGTTCCTGCCCGCCAGGTGCCTTTATGACTCGTCACGGCGCCGTTGGTGTATATGTCGACATCTTCGCCGAAGTAGTAAACACTTTGAGTTGATGTGGACATTGCATAGTAGTTCCAGGAAATCTCCACCGTCTTGCCATTCACGGTCTCGTGCTCTTCCACGATCCGCGTTTCTATTCCGCCGATCCTCACTGTCTTATCCAGCACTGTGATCGTCAGGCGTGTTGTGTCTGTTTCGTCGATTCCCTGCAGAACAGTCTGATGCTTCGGCTGCAAAGTGAAATAGCGGTTCTTGCCTGTTGCCGTGAATTGCGATTGGTCAAGATGAAAGTCCTCAGTCCATTGCAGTGCATCGTCTTGGGTAAAGATGGAAATGACGAAGCAGGGAAGGAGCGAGAGAGTGAACAAAAACAGCTTGAGTGTTTTCATGAGGCAGCCTCCGGCGAAAGTTCGCCGTTAATATAGAGAAGCAGGTTGCGATTGTCAACGCGCCCGAGACTGAGAGCTTCAGTTGGCGATTGCCACGGTCTTGCGAAGGTAGGTCGTATCGGTGAGCTGTTTGAGCATGAATTGCGCAACATCCGCGCGTGAAATACTCACGGTTTTAACGTAACTGCCGACGTCGAGCTTGTAAACGCCTCGCGCTTTGCCGTTCGTCAGTTGTCCCGGTCGCACGATGGTCCAGTCAAGTGTGCTTTTCCAGATGAGGGCCTCCTGGCGTTCTTTGTCGCGAAAGTAGAAGAAGATGATGAAGGGAATGACAAAGAGAGTATAGTACAAACCAAGACGGCCTTTGCTGTCGCCGATGCCCAAGGCTGTTTCGCAAATGAGACGCTTTACACCATGTCGCTCCATTGCGTGAACAATGTTAGCCGTTCCGTCTGAAAGAATGCGCGTCGGTAGTATCCATCGCTTGTGCCCGAGAGCGCACAGCACCGCGTCCTTTCCTCTCATTGCCGCATCGAGCGAGTCGGCGTCAAGTACGTTCCCTTCGACAACGCTGAGTTGCTTGTGATTTAACTTGAGCCGGGAAGGGTCGCGCACAAAAGCCGTGACGTGGTGACCGAGGTCGATTGCCTGTTGAACCAGGTGCCGACCGGTTCCGCCAGTTGCTCCGATGATGAGGAGGTTCATATGAGTCAACTCAGTTCAAGATACTCTTCAATGAAGTCATGGCAGAATTCCGCAATTTCGTCTCTTACTCTACTGAACTCTCTCAAGATCTCTTCGCTGCTTCCTGTTGCTTTCGCGGGATCCGGAAAGTTCCTGTGGATCGTTTTTGTTTTCGCGGGAAAATGCGGACAGCTCTCCCGTGTACTGTCACAAACGGTGACGACAAAATCAAAAGTCTCACCGGAGTATTCGTCAAGTTTTTTAGACGTGTGATGTGAAATGTCAATCCCGGCTTCTCCCATCACTTCTACCGCTTTGGGGTTGAGTCCGTGGGCCTCAATTCCCGCGCTGCGCACATCGGCTTTGGGACCGAGAAGGTGCTTCAGAAACCCTTCAGCCATCTGACTTCTGCAGGAATTGCCCGTACACAGAACAAGAATTTTCTTTTTGTGATGATTCAAACGTTTGTCCCCGGAACCGGGAAATCAAATAGCGTGTTTTGTATCTTGCAGATTATTGCAGAGAAGTTGCAGCCGGAATCCCTGCGGAAATCATAAATGAGTATGACCAATTCTAAAGAGATTTTTGAACAGATGCATCATCAAATCCTCGAATTCATCAGGAGTAAGGTCAACGATGAATCGACAGCGAAGGATATTTTGCAAGAGGTTTTCCTGAAGATCCACGAAAACATAGAGACCGTGAGGGAGCAAGCGCGCCTCCAAAGCTGGGTGTTTCAGATAACGCGCAATGCGATCATAGATTACTACCGGACGAGAACCCCGGCGGAACATGGCGCTCTGTTGGATGAACTACCCTCCGAAAACACCGACCCTACTGCGATCCAAAAACTTGGATTGGGCATTCACGGAATGATCAATGGGCTTCCGGAGATCTACAAGGAAGCACTTGTTCTGACGGAACTTGAAGGCATGAGTCAGAAGGACTTTGCCCGGAGGTTCGGCCTGTCGTATTCTGCAGCGAAATCGAGAGTCCAGCGCGCACGGGCGGCATTGAAACACGCCCTTTTGGAGTGCTGCCATTTCGAATTGGATAAGTTTGGAACAATTCTCGACTATCATCCTGTTTCCTCTTGCTGTTGTTGTGCCGATAACCAGAGTTGCTCACCAGGCAGTCGCTGTTAGGTTTGCGTCTTTTCTGACCATCCTCCGTCTATTCTCACAGAGACGGGCTCAAACCCGTACAAAAACAACTTTCACGTGGATGGGTACATGACGACTATGAACAACGAAGAGATTCGCAGAGCGGTGCGAACACATTATTCCCGCCTTGCCAGCGGTGCAGGCGGTGAATGCTGCTCTCACGAAAATGACTCAGCATGTTGCTCCGGCACGGTACCGGAAGGGCAGGAGATTGCCAGGGGCAAAAAGTTGGGGTACTCTGTTGAGGAACTGACAGCCGCGCCGCAGGATTCAAACCTCGGACTGGGCTGTGGAAACCCTCAGTCAATTGCCTCAATTGCTGAAGGGGAGACAGTGCTGGATCTAGGCAGCGGTGCAGGATTTGATTGCTTCCTTGCGTCAAGACAAACCGGTCCGGGAGGGAGAGTCATCGGTGTTGATATGACGCCGGTAATGATTGAGAAGGCGCGCAGGAATGCAGTCAAGGGACAGTATCGGAATGTGGAATTTCGTCGTGGTGAAATCGAACAGCTTCCGGTCGAAGATGCATCAGTGGATGTGATCATTTCGAATTGCGTCATTAATCTCTCACCGGACAAACAGAGCGTGTTCAACGAAGCGTTCCGGGTGCTCAAGCCGGGAGGACGTGTAGCAATCGCGGACATTGTGGCACGCATTCTGTTTCCAAAGGACATGGACCTTGACGTGTCGACATACTGCGGATGTATCAGTGGCGCTCCCCTTGCCAGTGAAGTGAACGACATGCTGGTGAAGGCCGGGTTCGTGGACGTTGCTGTCACGTCCCGTGATGAAAGCCGCGCATTCATCAAGGACTGGATTCCCGGGACACGTATCGACAATGTGATCGTTTCCGCCTCTATTGAAGGAAGGAAACCCCCGACTTCGACCTGAAAACCCTATTGAATCATGATGGGAAAAACCACGTCAACATCCGATTCTCCCAGGCTTCCATCCGAGTCGCTCCGCTTGATGGACTCCGGGACATAATGCTTCAGCACCGCGCGATATGTTCCTAAGGCAGAACCGCCTGCAGAAACAGAAATAATTGTCGCGAGTCCGATTGGAAGTGGAGGGACGCCGTCATCCTCGTCATTGGCGACGACCGTCATCCTTGTCGAAACACCACCGCCCGGAGTGAACCAGATTCTGTGAGCGAGGTTCTCTTCTGCAACTTCATTGGAGATAGTATCGACAGGCGCTCTTGACTCGTCGAGCAACAATAGCGTGCAGGAATACGTTGTTCCGGGGGTGAGCCTCAGCGTATCGAGAACCGGTGGGTTGCCTCCGGGTCCGTCAATATCCCTGAACTGAGCGTTCGCAGTGTTCGCGCTGTTGGAAGTGTCAACAAGGGAAAGCCTCATAGTTGTAATCAGCTCTTGCGGGTTGGTATTCTGCGGGGGTGTTGCGGGATCCTCTTCGCAGCCGGTGAAGAGAACTGTAGTGAATACTACTGCGGCCAAAAACAAAACTGTGAGTTTCATGGGATTAGTCCTTTTTGAATGAGTGTTAGTGCGAATCAAATTTGCCGATGGAAATGCGTGCTCTCAGAATGAAATTGATCCCCGGGTCATCCGTGTAGTATCGAAAGCGGCTGAGATAGTCGCGGTATTGGGTGTTCAACGCGTTCTGAACCGCCAAATCGACCGCCACCAGCTGTCTGCCTAGAAAGAATTCACCGCCGGCTCCGATATCCAGAAGCCCGTAACCCGGTGGCGGCGGAGCGTAGTCAAATCCATTTGGGACGCGGTCTTGCATTCGAACCAGTGTTCCTCCCAGCTCCGCATAAGCGTTGTGCAAACCGAGAACCCGGTCGATATCAAAATGGGTTACGATCCGCATTCGATCAGCAGGCATGCCGATGAGCGGCTCGTCGCCATCCGTGTTGTCTCCGCGAACGATCGAAGCGGTCAATCCGATGGTCAACCATTGTGTTGCCCTGATATCCAATGAACCCTCAATGCCGCGCAACAACGCGTCGGTTCCCGTGTACCGGAACGTGGGGAACGCGCCGCGGATAGTCAGCGTTGGCTGGGAATCCGGATACGTGTAGATGAAATCGTTGATGACGTTGTAAAACGCGCTGAACTCCATACGGATTGCTTCGCCGTTGTGTTTGAGTACAACGTCCATGTTGATGCTGCGTTCCGGCGTCAGCGTTGGGTCGCCGATCTCGAATTGTGCAGTGCCATGATGTATATCGTTACTGTACAACTCGTTGATCCAGGGTGGGCGGGACGCTGTGCCAGCGTTTGTGCCGATGGTCCATGAAGGTGCAATCGCATATTGCGCGCTGAGCGAGCCGGATAGGTAGTTGTATGTACGTATCTCCTGCTCAAGTCCGTGGACATCAAAGGGATAGATTTCCGTCCACCGGTAGTCGTAACGAATGCCCGCAGTGAAAGTCCAGGAATTAAGGTTCACACTTTCGAGCCAGTAAACTCCTGCGGTGTATGCCCGGAAGTTCGGGATGAGGTAGACATTGCCGGACCGGATGTTGCCCTGTTTCATTCCGCTGATGCCGATAGTCCCAAACACATTGCCAACGGGATCGTGTCTGAACTTCAGATCGGCAGTGTAGGTCGTAAGCGTCAGCTCAAATGAAGGATTGTCGAGCGCGGCGATGGAATCGTTGTACGCCTTGTGGGCGTCAAATTCCTTTCGATGATTCTGCTGGTAGCCAAATTGAAATGCCAGTTCTCCGGCGTGCAGAAAACGCCAGGAAGACAGCACGGAAACAAGATCGTGGGAGATTTCCTGCTTTGGCGGCTTGATTTCATAGCTGAAGGGAGTGACATTCTGCGGATATCCGAGCTCGATTGCATTCAGCAAGTCGGTGACGTTGCCGATGTGGGAACCGCGGAAAATTCCCAGCGTGGTGTTGAAATGGCTGTAATGAACGTGCCCGGAAAAATTTCCTGATGAATAGCTGATTGCAGGCGAGAGATCAAACTCCTCAAAGCCGGTATTGTTCATGGGATAGGTCGGAGTCATCGCGTCGCCTGCTTTCCGGTAACTAATTTGTCCGCGCCATGCGAACCCGGGGACCTCTTCATGTGCGCCCTCAAACAACGCGGTCCCTGAACCCTGCCGGTTATTGGTGAAAGCATTGACGAGGATTTCTCCGCCAACACCCGGTTGTTCCCGGAATCCACGAGGCTCAACGCGTACGACGCCGCCGATCGCCCCGGCGCCATATTCGAGCCCGGATGGGCCTTTCAAGACTTCAATGCGTGTGGGAGAAAACGGATCAATCTCCGGTGCGTGTTCGGCTCCCCATTGCTGACCCTCCTGTTGGACACCGGCGTTCAATACCAGCACCCGCTGACTGTGTAAGCCTCTGACAACCGGCTTCGCAATCGACGGTCCTGTTTGCAACAAGGTCACGCCTGGAATGTCTTCGATTGATTCACCCAATGTCTGTCCACGATGTTTGTCCAGCTCTTTTCCTTCCAGAATTGAGAGCGCCTGACTTGATTGCATCAGGAGTTCCTCCTCTTGATTTCCCATAACTCGGACTTCGTTCATGACCACACTTTCCTCAGCCATACGAACCACAAACTCCCGGTCGCGGTCCAACACGAGGGCAAGGGTGTCATCCGCGTAACCAATAAGTCGAACGAGAAGCCGGTAGGTGCCTTCGGGAACTGAGTCGAAGGTGAATCTCCCGTCAACGGAAGTATTGCGCCCTTCTCTCGATTCAAGAATCATGACCGCGGTTCCGGGCAGGGGATCACCCGTGTTTGCGTCCATGACGCGGCCACCAAGTCGGAAACGACCCTGGTTGTTTCCGGAAAGAGATGGGGGAAAAAGAAGAATGCACAATGCAATACAAGAGAAGAGCTTCATAACCACCAAACCAAAAGAATGAATCAGCGATGGTCATGCTGCTTGCATGGATCATCGCGAATGTTCTCCTGTTAGTCAGGAGATTTGGTTCAGGCGGTTACGGGAGGAGCGCGGGATGATTGGGACGGCGCATCGATTTCGGCAATGACAATAACCTGTATTGTAACGATTGCCGACGAAGGAACGAGTCCGTCCAGAGTGAAAGGGGAGAAGGTTGAGTGCCCGGATGCAAAAGTGCAGGCGCCGCATGGAGAGGGAGCGGCTCCGGATTTGACTGTATGGGATATTTTGAAGGCGGATTCAGTCGAGCAATGAACCGAACCGTGCGAGTGGAAAAACTCCATGCTTAGCACTACAGTGACGTAGTTGAGAAGCAGGAGGAGAGAAATAGTATTGAGAAACCGTTTCATTTCGTGTTACAAGGTCGGCAAAAAAGCTTGGACAGTCAAGGCCGTAGGCTTCAACCTTTGATTGGCCAGGGCTTTACCCGAAGCTTTCCAGCGGCATATGCCTTCTGCTGAAGCTTTACCAGAATCTCAAGTTTTTCAGCCCACGAAAGTCGTTGGCGCTGGTCCTCGTATGCTTTCTTGCTCTCACCAACGCGCCGGATGAATTCCTCGGGAGAATCAAATTTGTGGCTATCAGTTGTCATCGAATCTCTTTTCTCAATATATCCCAACGACCCAGCAGGTTGTGGCTTGCCAGAATTTTGGAGAGCAAAGCATCATCAAAGTTTCCTTCTTCCATCAGGAGGCGCAAACGCTCTCTGTACTTCGGCTTGTTTAGCTGAATCATAATCGCCATAAGATACTCAAGAGAGAATATCCTAACAGACAAACCGCTGTAGCTTACAGGGATTGTTGCCTCGAATGCTTCTTTGCTCAACTCATCATAAGGGACGAGAAATTGGACTGGAAATCCATCGATAAACACGTACTCTCCTTCTACCTTTGAATTTTTCTTCTCAATGAGAAAGCTATAAATATGACTGAGATCAACCAGTGGCCCCTTTTTCTTGATCTCCACAAAGACGTCGATGTCTTCGGTGAGCATAGGTGTTGAAAAATAGATTAGCGCAGTAGCTCCTCCAATGGCGAAACCCTCAATAACTCCGCGATCAACCAGTTCATTGAGAGTACGAATCACCGATTCCATTCAAGATCCTATTTCCACGCCCCACCATATGCATCGCGCTTCACAAATCTGCCGCGCCCGGCCTTGCCAAACCACTGATTCTTCTCCACGACAACTTCACCGGCGGAGAGAACCGTGTCCACATTTCCCTTCACTTTGAATCCCTCAAACATGGAATAATCGACGCGCATGTGATGGGTTTTTGCTGAGATCGTGTGTTCCGCATTCGGATCCCACACAACGATGTCGGCATCACTGCCCACGGCAATCGTTCCCTTGCGCGGATAGAGTCCGAACATTTTGGCCGGCGCCGTTGAAACCACTTCTACCCAGCGATTGAGAGAGATGCGCTTTTTGTTCACGCCGTGTTCAAACAAGAGTTGTAACCGGTTCTCTACTCCGGGTCCGCCATTGGGAATCTTCGCGAAACTGTCGCGCCCCATTTCCTTCTGCTCATGAAAACAGAATGGACAATGATCGGTGGAGACAACCTGCAGTGTGTTTTTCCGCAGACCTGCCCAGAGTTTATCCTGGTGCCATTTTTCCCGGAGTGGGGGAGTGAAGACGTACTTTGCGCCTTCGAAATCAGGGCGGTCCATGTCCTCAATGGAAAGCAACAAGTACTGTGGACACGTTTCCGCGAACGCAGGAATCCCTTTGTCCCGCGCCTCGGCTACTTTTTCCAGTGCATCGTTTGAAGAGAGGTGAACGATGTATACGGGCGCGCCGGCCATTTGCGCAAGGGCTATTGCGCGGTTTGTTGCTTCTCCCTCGGCTGTAGTCGGACGGGTGAGCGCATGATAAATCGGGGCGGTCTTTCCTTCAGCGATGGCCTTCTGAACAAGCAGATCAATGACGCCGCCGTTCTCGGCGTGCATACAAACGAGTCCGCCGTTCTGTCCGGTTTGCTTCATCGCGCGAAAGATTGTCGCATCATCAACCATCAACACGTTGGGATAAGCCATGAACAACTTGAAACTCGTTACACCCTCTCGCACCATTTCGTTCATGTCTTCAAGGTGTGCTTCGGGCAAATCTGTAACAATCATGTGAAGGCTGTAATCCACTGTGGCTTTTTCACCTTTTTTCCACCACGTGTCAAGTGCGTCGCGAATCTTTGTTCCTTTTGCCTGAATCGCGAAATCAACAAGGCACGTGGTTCCGCCAAACGCCGCGGCTCTTGTCCCGGTTTCAAAGTCGTCGCTGGAAACAGTTCCGCCAAACGGCATGTCCATGTGCGTGTGAACATCGATGCCTCCGGGGATGACGTACTTTTTCGTAGCGTCAATAACCGTATCGGCTTGCATCGCGAGTCCGGCACCAATCATAGTGATACGTCCTTTCTCTACAAAAACATCAGCGACGTAATCTTGTTCAGCGGTAATGATGCGGCCGTTCTTGATCAGGATGGACATGATACTCCTTGGGACAAATGAATTGAGTGCGGAATGAAAAAGCGGCCTACTGCTTCTTTGTTTCTTTCTGTTCCTTGGCGGCCTCTTTCAGTTCAATGATCATGACGTGCACGTCTGTCACAGCTTCGTTTGCATGAACCACGGCCTCGCCCCAAATTGCTTGCCCTTGTTTGAATTCAACTTCGCGTGACTTTCCATCGGGCAGGATGGCTTTGATTTTGCCAGCTGTTAACGGACAGACGATGGAAGCGGGGTGGGAATGCATGGGGAGTTTCTCGCCGGCCTTCAATCGCAGTTCCATCACCCGAACCTTTTCGTTATCGAGTGTTACCGTGACGTTTGCTGCACCGACTTTGGCCATATCCTGAGCGGTAGCAAGCCCGGATGCCAGCATCATCAAAAGGGTTGCATGAAAAAAAAGTCGGATCATGTCTCCTCCTTCGTTGGCTTAGTGAATCTCGATGCCGTGTTTTTTCTGGAATGCCCTGAGGTCGCTCCACGTCATCGGTTGAGGGAGTTCCTTCACCAGCTCATTCCATGTTTTCGATTGTGAGCCATCATCCACGCGCACCATCGAAATACATCCGTCAACCGGGCAGACGATGTAGCACAACCGGCAACCAACACAATCCTCTTCGCGCACTTTTGGCTGGTGTTTGATTTCGCCGTTACCATTGACGGGCTGTGGAATGCGGTCAATGCATTGGTGCGCCGTGTCTTCGCATGCAACATAGCACAGATTACACTGAATGCACTTTGATTCGTCGATCCTGGCAACGGCCTTGAACAAAAGATTCAGGTTGCCAAAGTCGCTAATTGCATCCAGTGATTTGCCACGTACCTGGTCAAGTGATGTAAATCCTTTTTGCTCCATCCAATTTGACAGTCCCTCAGTCATGTCCTCAACAATGCGGAAGCCATAATGCATCGCGGCGGTACATACCTGGACGCTTGACGATCCGAGAAGGATGAACTCCAGGGCATCGCGCCAGGTTGAAATGCCGCCGATACCTGAAATTGGCAAATTGATTTCCGGATCGGTCGCGATTTGGGAGACCATGTTCAAGGCAATGGGTTTTACTGCGGGCCCGGCATATCCGCCGTGACCGCCTTTTCCCGCAACGGATGGTTTCAGTTCAAGCGTGTCCAAATCCACCCCCATAACTGTGTTGATAGTGTTGATGAGGGAAAGACCGTGCGCGCCGGCGGCTTTTGCAGCTCTCCCCGGAAAACGCACATCTGTAATATTGGGAGTGAGTTTCACGAGAACGGGGATTGTTGATGCCTCGACAACCCATTCGGTGATCATCTTGCAATACTCGGGGACCTGGCCAACAGCAGCGCCCATTCCGCGCTCACTCATGCCGTGCGGACATCCGTAGTTCAATTCGATGCCGTCGCATCCCGTATCAATGGTTCGCTTTACGATGTCATGCCAGACTTCGCGCTTTGATTCAACCATGAGCGAAGCGATGACGGCGCGGTCGGGCCAGAGTTTTTTTGTTTCTGCAATTTCGCGCAGGTTTGTTTCTATCGGGCGGTCGCTAATCAACTCAATATTATTGAGTCCAAGAATTTTTTGTCCGTTGTAATCTACTGCACCGTAGCGATTGCAAACATTCATTACGGGCTCGCCGATGGTTTTCCACACGGCGCCACCCCAACCTGCCTCGAATGCCTTGCACACCTGATAGCCCGAATTACTCGGCGGCGCAGATGCGAGCCAGAACGGATTTGGCGATTTGATACCGCCACAATTGCTGCTAAGGTCGACCATAGTGATACCTCCCAAAACGCGTTAGACGAACAAGATCCGAAATCCGGATTCCTGGTTCCGAAGTCATTTCTCGAACAGCAACTTGTGAATTCCGTGCGCGGCTTTTTTTCCGTCAGCCGCGGCGTTTACAACCTCCTTGCCTCCATTCACGCAATCTCCGCCGGCAAAATATTTCGGGTTTGTTGTTTGGAGTGAGTCAGTGTTCACCACGACCCGACCGCGCTCGATCTTGAGATTGGAGATACTTCCTAGGAAGGATGCTTCCACGTTTTGTCCAACGGCTTTGATCACCATATCAACGGAGATTCGGAACTCGGTGCCCGGCATTGGGATGGGAGAACGCCGACCCTCTTCATCCGGTTCGCCGAGTTTCATCCGAATACACTCGAGCGATTCAACATGGTTTGTGCCGGCAATGCGGACGGGCGAAGTAAGAAAATGAAACTGGACACCATCGCTCTTGGCAAGCTCATATTCAAAATCGTACGCAGGCATCTCTTCGCGGCTGCGACGATAGATGATCATCACTTGTTCGGCGCCAAGTCGCTTTGCCTCTGTTATTGCATCGATGGCCGTGTTCCCGGCCCCAATCACGGCAACGCGTTTGCCGACTTCCACAGAAGCCCACTTGCGCGTCGTAACCTTGGCAATGAAATCCAGCGAGTCAACGACGCCTTTGAGGTTTTCGCCCGGAATGTTCAATCGAGTGGCAGATTGAAGTCCGGCACCGATGAAAATTGCATCATGTTGCTTCTCAAGGTCTGCAATGGTGAGATCGGTTCCTACGCGCACGCGAGATTTGAACTTCACGCCGAAGCTCTCAACAAGCTTCACTTCGTTTAACGCATCTTGCTGTGACATCTTGTACGGTGCGATTCCCCACGTGTTCAATCCGCCCGGTTTTTCATTGGCGTCGTAAATCGTTACATCGAAACCTAACAATGCTGCTTCCGCCGCGCAGGCAAGTCCGGCCGCGCCAGCTCCGATTATACCGACGGATTTTCCATTGGAAGGTGTAGGAGTAAACAACGGCGGCATCCCTTGTTCAAAATACCAATCAATGGCGTAGCGCTGGAGTCGTCCGATTTGTATAGGCTCCTCGCCGCGTTCATTGTAGACGCACGCACCTTCGCAAAGGACATCCACAGGACAGGCCTTTGCGCATGTGAGCGCGATCCAGTTTGAGCTCAAAATGGTTTTTGCCGACCCTTTGATATTGTCGGTCGCAATCTTCTTGATGAACGTGGAGATATCAATGTGCGTTGGACATGCTTTCATGCACGGCGAATCAAAACAATACAGACACCGGTTTGCCTCCGTAACCGCGGAATTCGGCGTGAAGGGAGGATGAATCTCGGCAAAGTTGGATTCGTATTGATCGCGAGAGAGCTTGGGAGCCGTGTTGTTCATGAAGGAGTCCGCGATGTGGATTGGGAATTCGGGTTCAGGTCTTGGACCCGGGGCTATTACACAATCTCTTTATCTGCAATTGCAAGCGCATTGTCCAGTGCTTCTATTCCCTGGTCAATTTCTTTTTCTGTAATGATGAGTGGGGGGGCGATAACAAAATGGCTGACCCACGCCTGAATGAACACGCCGTTCTTCATCATCTCCGCGGCAACCTTGTCGACAAGAAGAGGTGTACCGCTGATTTTGTCACGATAGGAATTAAATGGCTCTTTTGACTCCCGGTTTTTCACCAGCTCCACCGCCCAGAACAATCCCAGCCCGCGCACGTTGCCTACCGATTTGTGCCGTTCCTTGAGTTGCGTGAGTTTTTTCTCGATGTACGGGGCAAGAGATGCCGAGCGCTCTACAAGGTTAAGACGTTTCATTTCATTAATTGCGGCAACAGCGGGCGCAAGAGTTATCGGGTGTGCTTCGTAAGTATGACCATGTGAAAAATAGTGATCGTCGAAGTAATCGGCAATCTGTTTTGAGGTCGCGCAAAGTCCCAGCGGCACGTACGCAGTGGTGATGCCTTTCGCGGTTGTGAGAATATCCGGAACGATATTCCAATGGTCAACAGCGAACCACTTTCCCGTTCGTCCCCAGCCGGCCATTACTTCATCAGCAATGAGAAGGATGTTATGCTTATCGCACAGAGCGCGCAGGCGAGGGAAGTATTCCTTTGGTGGAATGAGAACGCCGTTCGTACCGACAACCGGTTCAACGATAATCGCGGCAACGTCGCTTTCATTTTCAATCATATGTTCAAAATAATTCACGCATGCCATGCCGCATACATCTGGCCCGGGATGTCCGAGCGGACAACGATAGCAATCTGCTTCAGGTCCGAAAATGACGCCTTGCACTTTTCCTGACGGCTCCATTGCCCACCGTCGCGGGTCTCCTGTTGCGGCGATCGAGCCCATGGTCGAGCCGTGGTATGATCGGTACCGTGCGATGATCTTGGTTTTTCCGGTATACATCCGCGCAATTTTGAAAGCTGCCTCATTAGCCTCGGTGCCTGATGTGGTAAAGAAGTATTTCTCCAATCCACGTGGAAGAACTTCCAGCAATAACTTGCTCAGTTCTGCGCGAACATCGGTCGCATAGCCCGGCCCGATGAAAGCGAGCTTGCGCGCCTGGTCTTCGATGGAGCGAATCACAGCCGGATTTTTGTGTCCGAGGTTGACGCACATGAGCTGTGAAGAAAAATCGAGGTAGCGCTTTCCTGCTCCGTCCATGAAGTAGCAACCTTCCGCATCGACAACGTGCATGGGTTTCCATCCTTTTTGGAAACGCCATGTGCCGTACGTGTAGCGGGCGGTGAGTTCAGAAATCTCTTGTGACGTCATATGCAACTCAAGTAGTTCGTTTAATGACAAGATACGGAGCGCGTTTTTCCCTGACGTGAAAACCGATTGAACGTTTCGGGGGATCGGGGGGAGCGATCAATTCTCTCAGAGCGTCAAACACTGCTTTGAATTGGATATCATACTTTCGTTCAAGCTCGTCCAAACGGCGGGACAAGGCTTTGTTCTTGAGAAGCATCCGGCGCAGTTGAACAAACGTGTTCATGATTTGAATGTTGATTTGAATGGCTCGGGGGCTTCTCAAAACGCTCGACAACATCGCGACGCCTTGCTCGGTAAAGGCCAAAGGCATTTTCCGTGAGAACTTGAGGCCCTGGAGGTGGTCACAATTTGTGACCACCTCATCTCGTTCTATCTTGGACAGCGGAAACATGAAACCAGAGGGAAACCGCTCTTTGTTTCGGCGTACAGCTTGGTTCAAAGCCTTGGTTGGAACATGATAAAGTTCGGCGAGGTCATGATCCAAGATCACCTTTTCTCCGCGTATAAGGAGAATCCGGCGGTAGATAACCTCCGCAGGGAGTGAGGATTTCACGGTGGTATTTTTTCCATGAGATTTCATATTGCGAGATTGTTCTGTTGAACTGCCCGACTCCATACTTTGGTCTGTACGTGGTATGACCCGGACAGATCGCGGCCTATCATTACTTTCTTGCCGCGGAGGGGGAAGATCCCTTGCTCGATAACTTCAGATGGCAACAGTGTAGGCATGTGTTGTCTATGCGATGGTCGATATTACTGTACCAGCGGACCGTAGCTTTCCGGACGCCGATCTCTGAAGAACTGCCACACAGAGCGGACCTCCTTGATCATATCAAGATCAAGGTCGGCAGTTACAAGCTCCGATGTATCTCTGCTTGCCTGCCCGATGATTTTACCGCGTGGATTACAGAAATAACTCTTGCCATAAAACTCGCCGATGTTCCATGGCGGCTCAGTTCCCACGCGATTAATTGCGCCGACAAAGTATCCATTGGCAACTGCGTGCGCTGGTTGTTCCAGTTCCCAGAGATACTCCGAGAGTCCCGAGACGGTGGCTGAAGGATTGAATACAACTTCAGCGCCATTCAATCCCAGGACGCGCGCGCCTTCAGGGAAGTGCCTGTCATAGCAGATGTACACGCCGATTGTTGCATATCGTGTTTTGAATACCGGATAACCAAGATTGCCCGGCTTGAAGTAATACTTCTCCCAAAAACCCGGGTCAACCTGCGGGATGTGGTGCTTGCGGTACTTTCCCAGATAGGAACCATCCGCATCAATAACAGCCGCGGTATTATAGTATACGCCCGTGATTTCTTCTTCGTACATGGGAACAACAATTACCATCTCGTGCTTCTTTGCGAGTTCCTGCATCAGCCGCACCGTCGGTCCGTCCGGCACCTTCTCCACCATCGCATACCATTTCGATTTTTGTTCTGCACAGAAATACGGGCCGTAAAACAATTCCTGAAGGCAGAGAAGTTGCACCCCTGCCTTCGCGGCCTCTTCTATATAGCCGACATGCTTGTCAATCATTGCTTTCTTAATGACCTCAATTGGCTTTTCCGTTGATTCGGCGAGGGAACACTGAATCAGGCCGCCTTTCACGATGCGAGGCATGAGAAGTCCTTTCTGGGCTCCAGCAGATGTGAGTGTTGGGGAGAACGCCTCCCTGAGGAAGTCTAACAGACTGAAAAATGGTAAAGAGTATTTTGAAGAGTGTCAAGCAATCCTTCCGGGCGGTAAAGGCGCGGGCCTGGTGAAATCGCCGCAAGAACGGATTGCATGAGTTCTTTTTGAGTAATCATGGGAGAAGTGAAACAAGAGTTACAAAAACAATACGTCTATTTTTGCCAGCAAGCAACCTTGAAGTCGGAGAAGGCCCGAAACGCCTTCAGTGTTTGCAACGTGTGTATTGAGTTTCTACAGAAAAACATATATTCTTTTAGTCAGATGATGCCCGGAGGTTTCTAAAGGTGTCCACATTTCCGATTATTATCCTCGGATTCGCTCTTGTTACGCACGCAGTGCAATCGTTTCATTCATCTGATGACTCCGACGGTCAAATGAAAAAACTTGGACTCCGATTTCTGGCGCTTGGAGATTCATACACCATCGGTGAGGGAGTTTCGGCTCCTGAACGATGGCCGGCGATCTTGACAGGAATGCTCCGTGCAGAAGGGATCCCGGTGAGCGATCCGCTCATAATAGCCAAAACCGGCTGGACCACGGATGAGTTGGAGAGCGCCATCCTGCGGGAAAAGCCCGAAGGGACGTTTAGCCTTGTTTCCCTGCTGATTGGAGTGAACAACCAGTATCGCGGTCGCAATGCTGAGGAGTACAGGAACGAATTCCGGGCTCTTCTCTCACGAGCAATTGTCTTCGCCGGAGGGAAGGCGGATCACGTCGTCGTAGTATCCATCCCTGATTGGGGAGTAACACCATTTGCCGAGGGAAAAGATCGCTTGCAGATTGAACGCGCGATTGATCTTTTCAATGAAGTGAACAAAGAGGAATCGTTGCGTCAACAGGTAAACTATATCGACATTACAGGCCAGTCGCGCGGGTTGAAGAACGACGGCTCATTCCTCGCATCGGATGGTTTGCATCCTTCGGGAAAAATGTATGAAGCGTGGGCAAAAGAGATTCTCCCCGCGATTCTTCCAACGTTGCAAAGGACATTGGAGTAGAAAGGGGCAACAATTCTTCACCATCCATGATTACGTCAAACGACATTCTTCGTAACGCCTCAACGTATGTTCAGTCACTCCTGAATGAACGTCTGCCTTCCTGGGTGGTATATCATAGTTTTAGTCATACGGAAGAAGCGGTGGATGCCTGCCGCGCAATAGGTGAGGGATCGAAGCTTGCAAAGTCAGATATGGAAATGGTTCAGATTGCCGCCTGGTTCCATGATACGGGATACACTGTCTCTGTTGTGGATCATGAAGAGCACAGTGTTGAGATTGCAAATGCTTTTCTTTCATCGCAAGACTACCCGGCAGACCGGATTGCGCGCATTGGCACCGCCATCAGGGCGACCAAGGTTCCGCAGCAGCCCTCGACACTGATGGAACAAGTGTTGTGCGATGCGGATATGGCGCACCTCGGGAGCAAGCGGTTCTTCGAAAAGAGCAACCTGCTCCGGCTGGAGATTGAAAAGCGAACCGGTGCCGCGCTCAACGACGCGGATTGGTTGAAGACAAATATCGACTTTGCCGCTCGTTGCCAATATCATACACCTTATGCGCGCGAGGAATTTACACGCCGGCACATGAAAAATCTGGCGGCGTTGCAGGAGAAACTGCGCGAGGTTCTCGCAACATCTGACGGCGAGGCGGCCATGGCCGAACGCAATAAGGAAAAGCTTGAAAGGGACAAGCGCCCCGAACGCGGGATCGAGACAATGTTCCGCACTGTGCCGGGTAACCACTTGCAGTTGAGCGCAATGGCTGACAACAAAGCCAACTTGATGATCAGTACCAACAGCATCATCATTTCCATTGTGTTCGGACTTCTGGTTAGCAAGCTCGATACGAATCCTCACCTGATGATTCCCACGCTTTTGCTGGTGACGTCCTGTCTTGTCGCAATGGTCTTTGCCATTCTCACTACAAGACCTAATATCACTTCCGGTACGTTTACCCGTGAAGACATTGAAAAAAAACGCGCGAATCTCCTTTTCTTCGGAAACTTCCACAGGACTTCTCTGGAGGATTTTGATTGGGGAATGAAGGAAATGATGAAGGACAGAGAGTACCTCTACGGCGCTATGATCAAAGACCTTTATTTCCTGGGGATCGTCCTCGGGCGCAAGTACCGCTATCTCCGTATGTGTTACACCATATTTATGTACGGGTTGATTGTCTCGGTGATTGCCTTTGTGATTGCCTTTATATCGGCTCCTTCTTCCACACCATAGTTTGTTGAAAATGTCCCTGCCAGTTGGTATGTTGTAGATGCATAGTGAATAGCGTTCCCCAACGTTTTCCCCATCATCGTCGTTAGAAGAAACCGTTCCGGGCGATGAGTATGCTGGCCTCCCTTATTACCAGTCAACATGAAGAAACATCCCACGTATCGAGAAGTGCCAGTGTGAACAGACTCAAGTTCAATATGTTTTCCTCGCCGTCGCATGCCGGAGCGATTACCCTGACTGTACTCGGGCTGGCCGTGGTTGTCGTAGCGCAGGCGCTTGCGGGATCGAGATTTGTTCTGGGTATTTTTGCCATCGTGCCTGTGGTGTATGCGACGTGGTATGTCGGCAGGTTGGGGGGGATCGTTGCCGCCGTGTTTGGTTCATGCGTTCCCTTGCTGGAGGGTTTCGATCTTTCAATCAAACCGGGAAACCTGTGGAATGCTCTGTTTGCGCTTGCGGCGTTCGCCCTTGTTGTGTTTCTCACCGAAAGAATCCGGCAGTGGCACCTTTCGGCGCTTGAGAATGTGCAGGGCAGGTATACCCGCGTTGTGGAGGCGGCTGTGGAGGGCATCCTCGCCGTGCATCTGGACGGCTCGATTACGTTCGCGAACACCCGCGCGGCGAACCTGTTCCACCGCCCCGCGGAGGAGCTTGTGGGCAGGAACCTCCTGACATTGGTCCACGGTGATGCAAGTCGCGTGATTCTGCTCGAGCAGATGAAGCGGGATGGTGCCCAAAAGAATACTGCCGAGATTGAATTTGGGGGAAATGCGAAAAAGACGTTCTGGTCCTTGGTGACGTTTACGCCGACCATGTCGTATTCCGGGAAGCAGGATGGAATGATGCTTCTTCTTACCGACATCTCGGATCTGAAGCGCTCACAACAGGAGCTTGTCCGGCAGTACAGGGAAATCTCAGCGATGCAGCGTCTTTCTTCGGGGCTTGCACAATCGCTCGACCTTGCGTCCCGGCTGGAGAGCGCTGTCGAGATCACTCTTGAAGTTACTGGTTTCGAGGCCGGGTTGATCTACCTGATGGATGAATCCCAGAGCAATCTCCAACTTCGGTTCCACCGCGGCATTGGTTCACCCGAGTTTCTGAAACTTGTGAAGCGATGGCAGGTGGGAAAGGGGGTCACCGGACAAACAGCGCTCACGGGAATCCCGACATTTATAGAAGATGCACTCACCAACCCGCTGATGGATCAAACGGTTAGAGATATGGAGGATATCCGCGGATTTGCTTCCATTCCTCTGGTATCAAAAGAACGGGTGGAGGGTGTGCTGAATGTTGTCACGTACAAGCCTGTGAACTTTACTCCGAGTGATCAACTGATGCTTCAGACCTTGGGGAAGCAGGTGGGGATATCGCTGGAGAACGCGCGCCTTTTTGAAACAGCGCGCCAACGTGAGCACCAAATCCGCCAACTCTCGATTGACATCGTTCAGATCCAGGAGGAGGAACGCCGACGTTTTGCACGCGAGCTTCATGACGGACTCAGCCAGCTCCTTGCAACCCTCAAGATCAACACGGAGCTTGCGTTGAAACATAGTGAGCGGGATTTTTCCATGACACAAAAACATCTCCGTGAAGTAATTGCGCTTGCGAATGAAGCACAGATTGAGGCGAAGCAAATTGCCTATGATCTGCGCCCGGCCATTCTGGATGATTTCGGCCTGAAGGCGGCGATCGTTCTCCATGCAACAAACTTTGAAAGGAGAACAGGTATTGCTGTTGACCTGCATATGCCGCCCACGGACGCTCGGTACGGCTCGCTTATTGAAACAACGCTCTACCGCATCGTTCAGGAACTCCTCACTAATGTGGCAAAGCACTCCAAAGCGACACGTGTGACGATTCAGCTTCTGATCCGAAACGACGTCCTCGCTCTCTTCCTTGCGGATAATGGCGAGGGCTTCGACCGGCACCAGGCATTCGGAAGTCAACCCGATCAACCCCGTTTCGGATTAAGAAACGTCCGCGAACGCGTGGAATTCCTTGGAGGAATGTTCCGAACGGAATCATGGCAGGGGACGGGCTCGGAGTTTATGATTGAGCTTCCTATCAAGGATGAATCAACCCAGTTGTTGACCAAAGAGAAGGCAACCTGATGCAGAAGCGCACAAAGATTCGCGTTGCAATCGTGGATGACCATCATCTGGTAAGGGCCGGCATTGCGGCGTTGCTTCGCAATGAGCCGGACATCGAAGTCGTCAATGAGGCATCAAACGGGCTTGATGTTCTTGAACAATTGAAGAAACATACTCCGGATATCGTGCTGATGGACATCAGCATGCCCACCATGAACGGCATAGACGCAACAATGCGCATAAGGGCTGCGGGTTTGCAAACAAAGGTCCTCGTCCTAACACAATACGATCACGAGGAGTATATCAAACGGGTAATGCATGCGGGTGCCAGCGGATACCTGCTGAAGAGCGCAATTGCCGATGAGCTTCTCCGGGGCATTAGAACCGTTCATAGGGGAGAGCAGTTTTTTACGCCATCGGTGTCAAAAGTAATGATGGAGTCGTACATCAAACAGGCAACCGGTCAGGGTCAGACACGGGATGCTTCGCTAACCAACCGCGAACGCGAAATACTTCAATTGATTGCCGAAGGCAATACAAATCAACAAATAGCCCAGAAACTCTTCATTAGCGTGCGGACTGTTGAGTTCCACAGGGCAAACATAATAGAGAAGCTGGGTGTTCATGATACTGCCGGACTTGTAAAACGTGCGATTCAGATGAAAATTATCAGTTTGGACCTTTAGTGGTTCACCTAAGAAAAACCCCGTACTTTCCTCAGTTGCTTCTTTCGAGAAGCCACTATAGTTTTTAATAGTGGACAACCATCTGCATTTCTTGGAGACGGTTTCCGCTTGCCCTTGGGCGCGTGGCAAGTCTTGTCTTCACCATCCAATAATTATCGGATTTTCAAATGGCATCGGGCAAAATCAGGGTTCTCATTGTAGACGACCATCATCTCGTGCGGTCTGGTCTTGCGGCATTGCTGGATTCCGAACGTGACATCGAGATCGTTGGTGAGGCCGCTGATGGTGTTGAGGCGCTTGAAAAGGTCAGGGCTGTTACTCCCAATGTCGTGCTGATGGATATCAGCATGCCGAAGATGGACGGCTTCGATGCAACGGCGAGAATTGCCCAGATCGACCCCGCTCCGCGGATTCTCGTGCTTACCCAGTATGACCACGAAGAATACATCAAACGTATTGTACAGGCCGGCGCGACCGGTTACCTGCTGAAAAGCTCCGTCGCCGACGATCTGCGCAAGGCAGTGCGGGCTGTCGCCCGTGGTGAGCAGTTCTTCACACCGACCGTTTCCAAAATCATGGTCGAATCATATCTGCGCGATGCTACCGGGCGGTTAACGACCCGGTCGGCAATTGTTCTTACCAACCGCGAACGCGAAATACTTCAATTGATCGTGGACGGCCACACAAATCAAGTCATCGCCAAAAAGCTTCACATCAGCGTTCGCACGGTGGAGTTCCACAGGGCAAACATTATCGAGAAAATTGGCGTGCGTGATACCGCAGGGCTGGTGAAGTACGCTATTCAAAAGCGGATTGTTTCTCTCGAAGTCCCCCAGCCGTAAGCACCCGACCGCCGGGGGCGAATTGACCCCCTTATCACATTGTTTTCGCGTGAAGCAAAGTTTCCTCCGACCCTTGCAATTGACCTGCTGAAAATGTTTCTTAGCGGCAGTTCGCCTGTCTCTCTGTAACCCGAACTCCAAACCCGGGGGTCACTTCTCCATTCTCCGACCTCCACTCCTACCATATCATAGCGAACGGAGGTGCATCATGAAATCTCTAACCGTTCTTTTTTCTGCTATAGTTTTCTTAACTAGTCTGTCTTTCAGTCCGGTGCGGGCCCAGCCATCAGATTTTTTCATCGAGGGAATTGCGGGAGGACGGGCTCCATGGATGGAGATTTCATATCTCATCATCGACTCGACAGGTTTCGGTCGCTACTTTATCATGCGCGCCGATCACCGCGGCGATGGAGAATATGATTCAATTGCGAGCTTCAACCTGAGCCCCGGGCAAATGGCGGCAATCTATGATTCGGTTGTTTCCCATGACTTCTTCAATCTTGATACATTGTATGATGGGGACAGGAACGATGGGAGCTTTCTTGAATTGTTTATACGCGCCGGAGGTACCGAGAAGCGAGTCAAGTCAATGAACATCGAGGTCCCCGCTCTTGACAGCCTCGTGCGGGATATCAATGCAGAAACTCCCGACACGATGGACCTGATTTACAACGAGCTGAATCCTTCGCCTGCGCCGAACAGACCTTTCCCCAGTTACAGAAAGAATTATTCTCCCTTCTCACTGCCGGGGTTTGGAACAACAGTCACAAGAGACCTTTGTCGGATAACAGTCACCATCAACATTGACCTCGTCGGACTTGACGCAAGCGAGGCGCGTGCGACTGCGATCAAGAATAGCATCGAAGCAAAGTGGAATCAATCGGGTCAATGGTTTGGCTGGTGTCCGGTTGTGTTTGTCGCGAACGTGAGTGTTGGAACCCAAAAAGCGGCCAATCATCAGATTACACTTGATCCGGATGACGATTTTCGCTCGTACGTGAACAATCCGCTCCCGGGGGTGAACGGTGCCGGCGGGACCGGTCGATGGGAAAAAGATGCCGGCGATGATAATACCGCCGCCCATGAGTGTGGTCACCTAATGGGCCTCGCTGATCAATACAAGGACTCAACATATACCGATGCGGCAGGAAAGCGACACGTCGTTTCGATCCCTCTTCCCGGGCATGACAACGATTGTATGGCAAGTCTTCAGAAGGGGGCCAATCCTGCTATTCCACTGCAGTCGGCGATTGACCAGATTGTGAACGCGGCAGGAATTACCTGTCCCGAAATGTGCTGCATTTTTGATCTCATTCCCGTGCCTCCGATGGTCTGCACGGTTGGCGCGCCGAATTGCACGATAACATTGACGGCATCCAACCAAGATACCACGGCCCCGCTCCAGATTCAGTTGTTTTCCATAAGCGATCCGGCCTTCCAGGTGAGTCCTCCGACAGCATTTCTTCCGCCGTTGGGAACACAGCCATTCACTGTGATTTTCCAGCCACCCGCACCTGGACCATATCAAGGCTATATTGTGTTTGTGCATCAATTCGGATCTCTGGAACTGCCACCGGTTTTTGACACAATCCCTGTTGCCGGCTTCGCCTCGGCGCCCGTTGACTCGCAGAAGTTCCTCTCTCTACCGCCTGAGACTCTTACGATTGCGAACGTCGGGGGTAAATTCCAGAAGCGCGTCAAGCGCGGTAAGGGTTTGTATCCGAACTGGGCAAACCTTCGTGACGAGACAATCGCGCAGGGTGGCTTTGCCCCGGGAACAAGTGAAAGTGATTCAGCTGGAGGTATTCGTGTTGGAATCTCCTTCATGGAACGAAGAAACCCCGGTGACCCTGCAAAACCGAATTGGAAGCCGATCAAGGATTCAGCAGCAGTGTATGGCTGGATCAGGATAGGGAAGTGGAACTTCAAGAAGAGCATCGGTGCGTCACCCGACGCGATCCCCAAAACTCTGAGGAGCAAGGGAACGCTGTTTCATACCGGACAGCCGCGCGGTCTTGATTCGACCGGCAACCCGGGAGAAATGAAACGGAAGAAGTTCGTCAAGGAACACAAGAAACTTGAGCCGAAGAAAACATCGAACAAGCTCTTTGCGGAATTGCTTGCATTGAAGCTCAATATAGCCATAAGCGCGCTGGGAAAAACACCGGCCGGATTCGGCGATTTGATCTTTGATCGCGACGGAAACTTCCTCGATGAGATGTCCATCATGCAAATTTCCCGCAAAGCGGATACGATGATGACCCGCTGGCCGTTCTATTCCACAGTGGATTATGACAGTCTCTGGCAGACGATCTATGATATCAATCGCGCATTTGCCGGTCCGCTGGATACAATTTCGTTCGAGACGACCGATACGATATTCACGGAGGGAAAACTGATAGTCGAAGGACAGGTGGAGATCGGGGACATACCGTTCCTTCATCTGCCGGTCCCGTTTGTTCCAACAAGAATTGCGCCTTCGTCAACGATAACCGAACCTGATGAAGATTTTGCCGATGACGATGATGAAGCTCTTGATGGTTTACCCGTTGCCGCAGAGTTGTATCAGAACTATCCTAATCCATTCAACCCTTCAACAACGATTTCCTTCAGGTTGAAGGAAGTTTCTCTTGTGACAATCACGGTCTACGACCTTCTCGGTCGTGAGGTGGGAATACTCGCGGAGCGCGAGGAAATGGATGAAGGTCTCCAATCGTTGGAGTTTTCCGCAGATGGTCTGGCGAGCGGTGTGTACTTCTACAGGATTGATGTGCGCGGAATTGCAGAAACAGGTTTGAAGACTTTTGAAACCAGAAAGATGATGCTGGTGAAGTAACATATGCTATGACTCCCTATCCTTCCTCCGAGGGATAGGGAGTCAGATTGCCAGTGAATAGGACTCTTCCTCGCGGTGCCATCCGGGCTGCTGTTCCTCGGCATGATCGCGCCCCGGATTCCCGGAAGCCGCCGGCATTTCTGCAACAGGCAAACTGGCGCTGTGTTCCGTAGGTCCGCGAGACCCACCTCGTATAACTACTGGGCACAAAATCCCGTAGTTTTCTCAGTTGCTTATACATTGTGCCAAAATTACCATTTATGTGGGTGTGAGTGCATTCCTGAAGGTCCTCGCTTATGCAATTCCGACAGGCGTACCTCACGTGCTGAAGGTGCTCCTCTCCAGTGCGCGGAATCCGCATTGGAGTTTTTCATTTCCCTTCTCATTTTTGAAACACCATACAAGTCGAACACGAGCGTCTTGCCTATAACAAGTTTGAATTATTATCCACTCACCATCTCCATTTCTCCTCAGGAGGAAGTATGAATCGTTTTGCCACCACGCTGCTCGTTCTTGTCGCGGTTGTACTCATGGGCGCTACAGCGCTCGCGCAACCCGGTGCGATCAGCACCAATAATCTTGTTGGCGCTGCAACGTATGACTGTACCGTGCTTACGGATGCCGGCGCATTCCGTCAGGCACGCATTCTCGCCGGCACGAGCTCGGCCTCGGTCTCGTGGGAATTTCCTGCAACATGCGCGTTTCCAGGCGATGTATGGCGACCTTACTCCAGTGGGTCGGCAGCAGTTGCATTCAACGCGATTCTTGCACCGAACGGCGGAACCAACACCGGTGCACTGTACAACAGCGGCAATGGCGGATCCTCCGGCGTTCTTGCATCAACCACAAGCGGCAACTACTACACATTTAATGTCGAGGAGGTCTCTTCGCCGACCAACGCGAACATGAACGTCCTTGAAACGACCTTCAACCCGGTGACGATCGCAACAGTATCCCACCTTCCAGTGATTCCGGCCCACAACCAGTCCGTCACAGTGACAATCACAACCTCGGTTGCACCCGCGGTTGGCGAGAATGTGTATGTCCGCTACTCAACGGATGGCTACGTTACTTCGACAATCGTTCTTGCAACGTTTGTTGGCACAACCGGAACGGCGGTTATTCCGGGCAACGCTGGCGGAACAAGCGTCTCTTACTATGTCTACTCCAGCAACGCGACTTCAGGAACCATCGGTACGGATGTCACGACATTCGGCCAGACGGCACACAACCTCTGGACGCTGAATCTGAACAACAACGGCGGCACGAACTACGGCTACACAGTGCACGTCCAATTGACCGGCACAAAGACCATCCCCGGCGATTACGCAACGATCAAGGCTGCTGTTGACACACTCAATGCATACGGTGTCGGGACGGGCGGCGTGGTATTCAACGTTGCAGCCGGACACACAGAGACCAATTCGGAAATCATCCTGCGCGATTCAACCTCAACTTCTTCTAACACGATTACATTCCAGAAGTCAGGGTCGGGCGCAAATCCAAAAGTCAACGCAGGCGTTGGCGTCAGCACAACTCTTGATGGTATTATCAAGATTGCAGGAACTGACTATGTGACGTTTGATTCCATTGACGTTGCGGAGAACGCGGCAAACCTTACAGCCACAACCCAGATGGAATGGGGCTATGCAGTACTGAAGGGAAGCCCGACCAACGGTTCGCAGAACGTGACAATCAAGAATTGTACGATCACAATGATCAAGACAAATACCCCAACCTACGGTATTTACCACAACAACCACTCTGCGACCAGCACTACTGCGTACACCGTTACTTCGACAGCCGGCGCCAATAGCAATAACAAATACTACGGCAACACAATTTCCAATACGTACAACGCGATTATCCTAAACGGTTTTGCCGACGTAACGCCATTCACTTTCTATGATCAGAATAACGAGATTGGTGTTACCGCAGGAAACGTTATCACAAACTTCGGCGGTGGTAGTACAACCATGCGTCCCATCGAAGCTGTCCGCCAGAACAATTTCAAGATTAACAACAACAATCTTAATGGCGGGACCGGAACGACAACGACAACCCGTGCCATATATCTTTCAACCAATACCAACTCGACTGGCGAGATCAACAATAACACGATCACCCTTGCTAGCTCGGCGACGGCAAGCCAGGTGACACCAATCGAGAATAATGGTCTTGGAGGGACAGGGAGTTCCATTACCATCAAGAAGAATGTCATTTCTTCGACTTACACGACCGCAACATCCGGTACGTATTCAGCGATTTGGAACAACAACACGTCAGGTGCCACTGTTGTTATCGACTCAAATACGATTAACGGCGTCACGGTCACTGGAACCGGTACTGTTCACGGAATTCGCGTGGCTGATAACGGAACGAATGTGGTGAATGTCCGTGCAAACAGCATCTCTTATATGTCCAAGACCGGCGCAAGCGGAAACCTCTACGCTGTTGATGTGGGTACCGCGACGGTTACGTTTGCTTACAATACTATTCATGGGATAACGATCCCAAGCACGTCAGGAACTACCTCGGCAGTGATTAATGGCTACAGAAGCTTCTCCTCGCCGCTCTCCGAGACGATCAACAACAACCTCATCGACTCGTTGATTGTTGCGGGAGCCGGAACGTCCACAAGTACTCTTGTCCGTGGTATCTATACGTTTACCACGGCCGCCGCCACCAAGCAAATCTATTCCAATACCATTAACCTGCTGACGTCGCATATTGGCGGAGTTACTGGTATTCACAATGAACTTGGCGCGCCCGCTCAGATCTACGGGAACAACGTCTACAACTTGCAATGCGGAGCGACAGGCGGGGTCACTATCGGCATCAATATGGTCTCGGGAACAACCCAGTATGCGTACAACAATTTCGTTTCCGACTTACGTTCACCAGCGTCGACAAACGCCACCACCGGCGTCGTCGGTCTGAATATTGCAGGGGGAACTACCGCCAGCGCGTGGTACAATACGGTCCGTTTGAATGCGGTAAGCTCCGGGGCAACATTTGGTACAAGCGGAATTTTTGCATCAACGACTCCAACGGTCGAGTTGAGGAATAACATTGTCGTCAACCTCTCGACTCCGGGCGCAACGGGCGGATTTGTTGCCGCGTATCGTCGTTCAAGCACAACGCTTACATCATATGCAGCTGCTTCAAATACCAACGACTTTTATGTTGACCCGACTCTTGGCGTTCGGCGATATTTCTACGGCCAGGGTGCCACACCGGCCGATCAGGATTCAACAATGGCTGCGTTCAAGGCGCGCGTAACCCCAAGAGACGGTTCATCGTTCGCTGAGAATCCACCATTCATCAATGCTGCAACGACCCCGTACAATTTGCACATGAGCACGGTAACCGCAACACAGACAGAGAGTGGCGGAACGCCTGTCACAACTCCGGTTGCTATTTCGACCGACTATGATGGAGATAGCCGGAATGCCGGAACCCCCGATGTCGGCGCCGATGAGTTTGCAGGAACCGGGCTTGATCTTTCGGCTCCTCTTATAAGCTACACGGCCCTGGCAGGCACGCACCTTACATCCAACCGCTCGCTTGCCACAACCATCACCGATGTCTCCGGTGTCCAACGATCTCCGGCGGGCCAGCCTCTTGCATATTACAAAAAAGGGGCGGCGGGATCATACATGAGCGTTACAGCGACCGAGGGACCAACCGGTACATTCACATTTACGATCGATCACTCTCTTGTGAGCGGTGTCGTTACGCACGATACGATTTACTATTATGTTGCTGCGCAGGACAGTGTGGGGAATGCGGGAACCAATCCTTCGGGCTCCAGTCCGACCATCAATCCACCCAACGCAACAGTTGCTGCCCCCAACTTCTACAAGATCCTTCCAACTCTTGCCGCCGGAACATATTCGATTGGCGCGACTCCCGGGCCAGCCCTAAATCCTCCCGGGATGTTTGCAACGGTGAAGGCATTCTTTGACACCCTCAACGCGTCGGTACTTACGGGGAGTGTTGTCGGTGAGCTGATCAGCAACACGACCGAAACAGCAACGGCGGCATTGAACGCTGTGGCGTATGATGCCGGGGGACCGTACACAGTGACTTTGAAGCCCGCAGCCGGCAGCGTTGACACCGTTTCGGGATCGCTTGCCACGAGCATTATCAAGCTCAACGGCGCCGATTACGTTACCATCGATGGCTCCAACAGCGGTGGCAGTGACAGGAGTCTTACGGTTATCAACTCAAGCACGGGTGCGAGCAGTGCGGCAATCTGGCTTGGGAGTACTGGTGCAGGCGCCGGCGCAAAGAACAACACGATAAAAAACACGATTCTGCGCGCAGGCGTTGATCAGACCAGTTCATCGACCATAACGTTCGGCGTCTTTATCGGTAGTGCAACTGCAATCGGATCAGCGGGTGCAGACAATGACTCGAACACGATCAGCAACAATGAGGTCGTGAAGGCGCGATACGGTGTGGGCCTTTTTGGGGCAAGTGCAGGTAATCTCGATTTGTTCAACAGGGTGATAGCAAATACTATCGGACCTGCATCAGGTGGAAGCGATGTTATCGGCAAGTCCGGGGTGACTGCGGTATTTCAGGACGGCATCCAGATTGCAAATAACGAAATCCGATTTGTTCAGGGGACGGGAGGGACGGACAGGTTTGGTATTGCACTCGGTTCGGAATCGGTAACACAGACGAGCGGTTCCCCCGGCGCGACTGTTAGGAACTCATCGATCTTCGGCAACAGAATTCATGACTTGAGCGAGGTCGGCACGTTCTCGGGTGTCGGCATTGCGCTAACGAATACAAGCGCTCCGCCTTCCGCGAATCGGGTATTCAACAACATGATCTGGAATGTCCTCTCGAATGGAACCTCCGGCGATTTCACCGGCGGTATTTCGGTACACAATGGCGATGGAGATCTTGTTGCGCACAACTCAATATATCTTTCCGGCGATCGCGATCCCGGCGCATCAACATCTGCCTCGACACCCGGATATGGCGTTCTTGTGTCGAGTACCAGCGTGCTGAACCCGACGATCAAGAACAACATCGTCTGGTCGAGCATGTCATCAAACACGGCAACGTTGATGAACTATGCCATAGGCATTCCTGCAAGCTACAGCTTTGGGACAGGTTCCTCAAACTATAACGACTTCTTTGTTACCGGCGCACAGAACCTGGTGGGCATTCACGGAGCGACGAACGACACGACTCTGGCGCAATGGAAGACTGGAACCACTCAGGATTCAGCGAGTGTCTCGGGCGATCCGATGTTCATCTCTGCATCGAACCTGCATATCAATACCACGGTTCCATCGCCTGTTTCGAATGCCGGCACGCCGCTCCTTGTAGTCCCAACAGACATCGATGGAGATACACGCCATGTCTCGACGCCTGATATCGGTGCTGATGAATACACGGCAGCTACTCCTGGTGCATTCACATTGACATCGCCTGCTGACGGCTCGATTGGTCAGCCGGTGAGCGGAACGCTTTCCTGGACTTCGTCGGCAGCGGCAACGGCGTATGATGTGTATCTGGACGGCAACCCGATTCCGATCACGATCGTGAGCGCGAACCAGCCGGGTACCTCGTATGCATATACTGTTCCTGCCGGTACATATTACTGGGATGTGGTGGCCAAGAACGGCAACGGCTCAACAAGTTCATCGAACGGACCGTTCGACTTTACGACGGTTGTTCCTCCTGCCGCGCCAAGCGCATTGACGCTGGCGTTGCTTGGTCCTGTTCCGCCTGCGTCCTCGATGTCGCTCGTTGAAATTCACAAAGCTTTTGCGGAACTGGAAGAGCGGAAGGCAACGAAGGCGGAGTTCAATGCACTCGAAGATCAGATGAACGGCGTAACCATTACCTCCGATGGCGTCAGCGGCATCCAGTTGAGCTTCACGGATAACGCGGCGTCCGGTCCGAATACTGAAGACAGCTTCTACGTGTATGGGAAGCTCGGTTCAGCGCCGGCAATAGGCGGCCATTCATCGCCTGATTTCCTTGCGGCACTTGATTCAAGTTCGGGTTCCGGTGGCACGGTAATGTACACGCACACACCGCTAAACATTGATGAACACTGGTATTACAAGGTGACAGCAAAGAACGGGCAGGGTGAAAGCGCTGCTGCCTCCGCCGATACCACAACAGGTGCGGCAACACCAGGCACGCCGACGTTCAGTGACGTCGCATGGAATAGAATGAAGGTGTACATTGACCAGAATGGCAATCCTGCCACGGTGACGTACGCCATCCATGAGACTTCCACGAACAAATACCTGGCCGCAAACGGAACCTTATCTTCCGCAACCGCCGTGTGGCAAACCTATGCGGCGTGGGGTGGTGCAAGTGGCAAGCTCGTTACCGGTTTGTCGCGTGGAACCAGCTACACCTTTGAAGTAAAAGCGCGCAACAGCGCGAACGTCGAAACCGCCTTCGGTACATCCGGCAGTCAGGCAACAAACTACGACCAGCCGCTCGGTTCTCTCTCTGAAAACTTTACCCAGGTGGCATTCCCGCCGGCCGGGTGGACTCTCCTCGACGAAGTGACGGTTCGATGGAGCCGCAATACAGTCTCTACCCAGCCCGACGGTCTCGTTGGTCCGATGGCGAAGTATGATTTCTTCAACGCCTCCTCTGGCGAGCGCGATACACTGATTACCCCGATGTTGAACCTTGCCGGGGCGATCGATGCATCCCTGAACTGGAGCCACTCATACCGCACGTATACCTCTCTCGATCCGGATTCAGTCTTTGTCATCATTTCGAGCGATGGTGGTTCAACGTGGTCCGTTCTGAATGCTGATGGCTATCCCAATATGGCGACGCGTGCACCGAGCACTTCATCAGCAGGCCCGGCCGCCGCTGGTGACTGGCGCGAGAATACAGTGAATATTCCTTCTCCGTACTGGGGTGCATCCACGATGATTGGTTGGGCGGCAAAGAGCGCCTTTGGTAACAACTACTGGCTGGATGATATCTCTGTTCTGAAGAAGGCCAATCCCGATACGCTCATCGTTCGGAAGTATGAAGACATCGATGGCGACTTCGGTACGACAGGTGACCGCGCATTGAAGGCGTGGTATCTCCAGGTGAACAAGGATTCCGTGGGCGGCACATTGATTGCGTCAGGCACCACGGATTCACTATATGTTACCAATCTGCTTGACGGAACATACGTTGTCACTGAAGCGGACAGCGCGGGAAGCGGTTGGAGCGTGTTGGGCCGCGTCGTGAACAATACACCAGTCGCATCAACAGCGCGGTATGATACCGTTGTCTTCAGCGGCGGCGGATTGATTCATCGTGTGGACTTTGTAAACACGACTGCACCACCACCGGCGCCGGTATTTACTGCGAATCCGTCCAGCATGGACCTCGGCAACGTTCTGAAAAACGATACGAACACGGATACATTGTACGTGAAGAACACGGGCAACGCTGCCATGAGTATTGATTCCGCAGTTGCTTATGGCGGTGAATTCTCGGTGACCCCGAACGGTCCGGCAACGATCGCGGTCGGCGACAGCGCGATGTATGAGGTAACGTTCAGTCCGTCGGTAGCAGGTGCGCAGACAGGCGATGTGGTGTTCTACAGTAACACAACAACGTCACCTGATTCTGTTTCGGTGGCAGGCACCGGCATCCAGGCGGTCTTTACCGTTAGCCCGTCGAGCATTTCCTTCGGCGGCGTTCAAGTGGGTGACAGCCTGATGGACATGATTTATGCCATCAACGAAGGGACCTCCGTCCTGAACATCACATCAATTACCACAAGCGGCCCTGACTTTAGTATGACGCCCACAGGCGCGACACTGATGCCGGGTGAAAGCGTGCTGGTGGTAGTGTACTTCCATCCGGTCGGACCCGGTGCGGCATCAGGATCACTTATCTTTACGCACAACGGCAAGACGACGCCTGATTCTGTCTCCGTGAGCGGCGTTGGCTTTGTGCCGTCGTTCTACCTGAGCTTGTCACCAGATAGCGTCTTCAATGAGGATCCGCTGAAACCTGGCAAGAGCAAGAAGCCCGTGAAGCGCAACAAGGGCCTCTATCCGAACTGGTCGAACTTGTTGGATGAAGTGAACGTGCAGGGCGGTTTTGCTCCCGGAACAACAGAGAGCGATTCTGCCGGCGGTATGCTCATCGGCAAGAGCTACATGTTCAACGCAGGAGGCTCCGGCCCGGCAGCGAAGTGGAAGGCCGACAAGGAATCCGCGAAGGTTCACGCATGGGTCCGTCTTGCCAAGTGGGATTTCAAGAAGTCAATCGGCAAGAGTTTTGCCAACATTCAGAAGACCCTCATTGACAAGAACGTCGGCAAGCACACAGGACCGGCCAGCGGTTTCGATACGACAACCGACGGCAAGAACAAGCCGATCTTCAAGCAGCAGACAAAGTTGACGCCGAAGAAGCAGAGCAACAAGCTCTTCGCGGAACTTGTGGCGCTGAAGGTGAACATCGCGGCCAGCGCCATGGGCAAGACGCCGTCAGGTCTCGGTGATCTGGTGTTCGACACGGACGGAAACTTCCTGGATGAGATGACGATTCTTCAGATCGCCGATACGGCTGATCAGATGATGACGCTGTGGCAGGGTCATACACAGGCAGAGTACGACAGCTTGTACAGTGCGGTGTATAACATCAACCGTGCGTTCATCGGTTCTTTGGATACGATCACATTCAACATGCCGGACTCCTTGCATCCGTTGGGTAAGCTAACACTTGACGGTGCGGTGGATGTGAATACGGTGCCGTACCTGAAGGTGCCGTCGCCATTCGTTGTGACAAGAACCTACGCTTTGAACTCGGAGGTTGAATCGCCTGAAGATTTCGACTTTGAGAACGAGTTCGAAGACGAAGAGAGTGCAACACCGGCGGCGGTAAAGCTCTATCAGAACTACCCGAATCCGTTCAACCCAACGACGACGATTGCGTTCCGCTTGCTTGAGTCGTCCGTGGTAACGGTGAGGGTGTTCAACATGCTGGGTCAGGAGATTGCAACTCTGGTCAGCGGTGAGGAATTCGACGAAGGTATTCAGGGCGTTGAATTTGCCGCCGATCAGCTCTCCAGCGGTGTGTACTTCTACCGTATTGACGCCCAGGGTCTTGAGGATGAGGGCCTGAGAACGGTTGAAACCCGCAAGATGATTCTGATGAAGTAGTCTTTCAGGGAGTCGTATCATCGTAACGCAACAGGGCCCGTGGTTGAACACGGGCTCTGTTTGTTTTTTGCGGGAGATTCACAGGAATTCTACGGCGTGCGTTGCTTTTGAACCGCCAAAATGATAACATTTTTCAGGACTGCTAAGGCCGGTCCGCATTCTGAGTCCCAGGTGGGTCGATCAGTTGGGACGACGAATCAGCAATTCCCCTTCGTCAGGCAGACTCGGAAGAGTTCCTCTCGCCTTCTTATTGCATCCATTGGTTCATGCGATCCTTTGCGGGTGATAACGTGAAGCCACATTACATGTGAGACCATTATGATTCGATTGTTCCGATTTGTCACCCTGGCTGTGGGGTCATTGGGCATGATCGCATCTGAAGCCGTTTCGCAGGCTTGGGTTGCCCAAACCAGCGGCGTCTCCACGACCCTTGCATGTGTCTCGTTCGCCGGCAAGGATACCGGCTCTGTCTGCGGAACATCGGGAGTTATCCTTCGCACCACGAATGGTGGAACCACATGGATAAGCCAGACCAGCGGGACGGCAAACTCACTGAACTGGATCCGCTTGTTCTCCGCCAATGTCGGCACCGCCGTGGGCAACAGCGGGACAATCAGAAGGACGACGGACGGCGGTTCGTCATGGACATCGCAAACAAGCGGCACATCAAACGACCTTTTCGAAGCCTTTTTTGTTGATGCGTCCATCGCGTTCATCGTTGGTGAGAGCGGGACGATCCTCAAGACGACGAACGCTGGCTCCACGTGGACCACCCTCACCAGCGGCACAACCAATGATCTCAACGGCGTCTATTTTACAAGCTCGACCAACGGGGTTGTCATCGGCGCAAGCGGGACAATTCGTCGCACGACCAACGGCGGCACTTCGTGGACGAGCATTACCAGCGGGACAACACAGTTGCTTCATGAGGCCCGGTTCTGGACAGCCGATTCCGGTATTATCATTGGCCTGAGCGGAGTCGTTCTTACGACAACAAACAACGGCGCAAGCTGGACAGCACAGACGAGTGGAACGTCGACCAATCTTGTCGGCCTCGCGCTTCCGGACGCGAACACTGCAATAGTGACCGGTGGTTCGGGGTTGATCCGGCGTTCAACAGACCGCGGTGTTACCTGGGCGAGCCAGACAAGCGGCACATCCTCGTCATTGAACGAAGTGAGTTTTCCTACGTCGTTGATCGGTACGGCGGTTGGCGGGTCAGGTACCATCAGGAAAACCTTCACGGGCGGCGAAGTAATTCCACTATGGTCGGTCAACCCGTCCAGCATTGCATTCGGAAGTGTCGCGGTCGGTGCGTCCAAGATGGACAGCGTCACAGTGACGAATACCGGAATTGCGACTCTGACAATCTCATCGATTACTTCGAGCAATGCTCAGTTCACCGTCTCTCCGTCAAGCGGAAGTATTGCCGCATCAGGATCGCAGAAGTTTTATATCACCTATACACCATCTGCCACAGGAGCGGCTGCGGCGAATGTCATCTTCAATCATGATGCGCCGGGTACGCCTGATACGGTTTCAGTTACGGGAACCGGCGTAGCTCCCGGCTGGTCGGTGAGTCCGACAAGCATTCCTTTTGGGAATGTCCTGGTTGGCGCCTCGAAAATGGACAGCGTGACGGTGACCAACACGGGCACATCGGCACTAAACATCTCGGCGGTGATCTCCAACAACGCGCGGTTCACGGTCAGTCCAAGTTCGGGAAGCATCGCGCCCTCCGGTACGCAGAAGTTCTACATCACCTTTGGTCCAACTGCTACTGGCGCGCAAGCCGGTAGCATCATCTTCACGCACGACGCAGCTGGTTCGCCCGATACAGTTTCGGTTACAGGGACCGGCGTAGCTCCTGGCTGGTCAGTAAGCCCGACGAGCATTCCCTTTGGAAATGTCCTGGTCGGCGCTTCGAAGATGGATAGCGTGACGGTAACAAATACTGGTACATCAACGCTGAATATCTCCACGGCGACTTCAAGTAACGCCCGGTTTACCGTAAGCCCGAGCAGCGGAAGTATCGCCCCATCCGGTACTCAAAAGTTCTATATCACTTTTAGTCCGACAGCGGTGGGAGCCCAGCTGGGAAGCGTCATCTTCACTCATGATGCAACAGGATCACCTGATACAGTTGCTGTAACCGGGAACGGAGTTGCGCCGGGTTGGTCTGTGAGTCCGACAAGCATTCCTTTTGGGAATGTCCTGGTTGGCGCCTCGAAAATGGACAGCGTGACGGTGACCAACACGGGCACATCGGCACTAAACATCTCGGCGGTGATCTCCAATAATGCGCGGTTCACAGTTAGCCCGAGTTCGGGAAGTATCGCGCCCTCAGGCACGCAGAGGTTTTACATCACCTTCAGCCCCACAGCCACAGGTGCACAAGCGGGTAGTATCATTTTCACACATGACGCAACAGGGTCGCCTGATACGGTTTCAGTTACGGGAACCGGCGTAGCTCCCGGCTGGTCGGTCAGTCCGACAAGCATTCCGTTTGGAAACGTCCTGGTCGGCGCGTCAAAGATGGATAGCGTTACGGTGACGAACACAGGTACCTCGACTCTTACTATTTCCGGTGTCACCTCAAGCAATGCTCGCTTTACTGTTAGCCCCAGTAGTGGAAGCATAGCACCCTCAGGCACGCAGAGGTTTTACATCACCTTCAGTCCAACAGCAACCGGCGCGCAAGCAGGAAGCATTATCTTCACGCACGATGCCACGGGTTCACCTGACACGGTTTCTGTGACTGGAACCGGCGTAACTCCGGGTTGGTCTGTGAGCCCTTCAAGTGTCGCATTTGGCAACGTGGTTGTCAATGAATCAAAGATGGACAGCGTTACCGTGACGAACACGGGTACTTCGACGCTTTCGATCTCAGCTGTAACGTCAAACAACGCTCGCTTCACCGTCAGCCCAAGTTCCGGCAGCATCGCACCATCCGGCACACAAAAGTTTTACATCACCTTCAGCCCCATCGCCACAGGCGGACAAGCGGGCGACATTATCTTCACACATGATGCAATGGGGTCCCCGGATACTGTCTCCGTTTCCGGAAACGGCGTCCAGCCCGGCTTCTTTGTCAGCCCCAACAGTCTTGATTTTGCCAACGTCGTCGTCGGCACAAGCGTCCTCGACAGCGTCATCGTGACCAACACCGGAACATCGACGCTCAATCTCTCCGCTGTTTCATCGGACAATGCAGAATTCACGGTGAGTCCGGGGAGTGCAAGTATTCCACCTTCTGGTACGCAGAGTTTCCATATTACTTTTGCGCCGACCAACACAGGGGGCGAGTCGGGCAACATCATCTTTACGCATGACGCACCCGGCGCCGAAGTAATCACAACACTGGACACTGTTTCTGTTGCCGGTGTCGGCGTTGCGCCGGGATGGTCTGTGAGTCCGACGAGCATTCCTTTTGGAAATGTTGTTGTGGGCAACTCAAAGATGGACAGCGTAACGGTCACGAACACGGGCACATCCGCACTCAACATCTCGGCGGCGACTTCCAGCAACCCGCGGTTCTCGGTGAGTCCGGGTTCGGGCAGTATTCCTCCATCGGGTTCACAGAAGTTTTACATCACGTTCAATCCCATTGCAACCGGCGGACAAGCAGGGAGCATTATTTTTACTCATGACGCAACCGGCTCGCCTGACACCGTATCGGTGACCGGAACAGGTGTCGCGCCGGCGTGGTTAGTTGCGCCTGGGAGTCTCGCGTTCGGCAATGTTGTCGTTGGCGCGTCAAAGATGGACAGCGTCACGGTAACCAATACCGGAACTTCGACTCTGACAGTTTCTACAGTCAATTCGAACAATGCGCGGTTTACTGTCAGTCCGGGATCGGGAAGTATTCCACCGTTGGGCTCACAGAAATTCTACATAACGTTCAGCCCGACAGCAACAGGAAACGAAAACGGTGACATCATCTTTACCCATGATGCCACGGGTTCTCCTGATACGGTTACAGTGAGCGGAACCGGAGTTGCCCCGGAATTCGCCGTCACGCCTCTTTCCGTGAGTTTTGGCAACGTTGTCGTCGGGTCTTCGCTGATGGACAGTGTCACGGTAACAAACAGCGGCACGTCAACGCTCACGATCAATTCCGCGGGATCGGACAATCCGAGATTCGGTGTGAGTCCGGGGAGCAGCAGTATTCCTGCATCCTCAAGTCAGAAATTTTACATCACCTTTACTCCGGTCGGCCCGGGAGCTCAGGCGGGGAACATCATCTTTACGCATGACGCACAAGGTTCTCCGGATTCCGTCGCGGTGGATGGAACCGGTGTTGAACCGGGATTCCTCGTCAATCCGGCTGTTGTTTCATTCGACACTGTCGTGATCGGACAAAGCAAGTTGGACAGCGTCACGGTGACGAATACCGGCACATCAACTTTGACAATAACCAGTGTGGCCTCCACGAATCCGCGGTTTTCGGTGAGTCCGGGAAGCGGAATCATCGCACCGGCGGGAAGCATGAAATTCTATTTGACCTTCACCCCCACGACGGCGTCGTTCCAATCCGGTGATATTGTGTTCATGCATTCTGCATCAGGCTCGCCCGATACGGTTACCGTGTCAGGCACCGGAGTTCTTCCCACGTACATCATTGTTGCCACGGCTGATTCCGGCGGTACGATAACTCCGTCAGGGTCGATCCCGGTAGCGGAAGGGAACAACCAGAGCTTTACAATCGCGGCGAACACCGGTTACCATATTGACAGCGTCGTCGTTGACGGCGTGAACCAGGGGGTCATCACTAATTATACCTTCACGAATGTTACTGCCGGTCATGCCATCAGCGCGTATTTCTCCATCAACACATACCTGATCACAGCGAGCGCCGGAGCCAACGGTTCTATTGCGCCGTCCGGTTCCATCAGCGTGAACCATGGATCAAATCAGGGATTCACGATCGCAGCTGACAGCGGCTACCACATCGATAGCGTTGTTGTGGATGGAGTGGACCAGGGTCCGTTGCCTTCATACACGTTCACCAACGTTACGGCGAACCACAGCATTGCCGCGTATTTCTCAATCACGAATTACACCATTACGGCTTCCGCGGATAGCGGCGGCGCGATTTCTCCATCCGGACTTATTGGCGTCGCGAGCGGAGGGAGTCAATCCTTTACCATCGTTCCTGACACAGGGTATCATATCGACAGCGTTGTAGTGGATGGGCTGAATCAGGGGGCGATCACCGGTTACACATTCAACAATGTCCTGGCGAACCACACTATTGCCGCGTACTTTTCAATCAATACTTATACAATTGCGGCAACGGCCGGACCGAACGGGGGCATTGCGCCCGCCGGAATCACAACGGTGAACTTCGGCGCTGGTCAATCCTATACGATAATACCGAACACCGGCTATCATATCGACAGCGTGCTGGTTGACGGCGTGAACCAGGGAGTCATAACCAACTACACCTTCACGAATGTCGCCGCAAACCACACAATCGCAGCGTACTTCTCGATCAACGCATATACGATTGTTGCCGGCGTTTCCGGCAACGGTACGATCACACCCTCGGGGAATGTCCCGGTGAACCACGGCGCAAACCAGTTGTTTGTCATAACGCCTTCGTTCTATCATCATGTGGATAGCGTTTATGTTGATGGTGTGAACATCGGAAGCACCACGGTATACACGTTCAGCAATGTTGTGACGAATCATTCGATCACCGCATTCATCTCCATGGATTACATTACGTTCGTTTCCATGTCACCGGAAACCGTGTACAACGCCGACCCTGTGAAGGGAAGACCAAAACGTCCGGCAAAGCGCGGAAAGCACCAGTTCCCCAATTGGACGAACTTGCTTGATGAAACCGTTCAGCAGGGCGGCTTCGCGCCGGGGACACCGGAAAGCGATTCGGGGGGTGGAGCCGTCATTGGTATCAGTCATATGTTGCGGCGCTCGCCTGATCCCTTGCGTCCGCAGTGGAAACCACAACGCGACTCGGCAAAGGTGCGGGCCTGGGTGCGGTTGACAAAGTGGGATTTCCGCCGCCGTATCGGCCGGGTAAGTCTCTCCGCAAGAGGCAGGGAGTTCCAGCGAACGCTGAAGGATAACACCGGCTTCCACACAGGCCCGCCCGGTGGCTTGGATTCCACAACGGACGGCAGGGGAGTGCGGCTTGTGAAACAACTGCGCCGCGTTACACCACGCGTGCACAGTAACAAGTTGTATGCAGAGCAGGTAACCTTGAAGCTGAACATCGCGGCCAGTCAGCTTGGAAAAACACCCGCCGGTTTCGGAGATCTGATCTATGACGTCGATGGAAACGCATTCGATGAAATGTCCGTGATGCAGATTTCGGAGAGGGCCGACAGCATGATGACCTACTGGCAGGGAGTGTCTCAGACCGATTTCGACAGCGTCTATAGCGCAATCTACGCGATCAACCGTTCGTTTGTTTGTCCGCTTGACACAATCACGTTTGAAACCACGGATTCGTTCTATGTGAACGGTAAACTCACGTTGAATGGAACCACCGAAATCGCGGATGTGCCGTTCCTGAAGATGCCGGTGCCATTTACACCGACGCGCATTGCGGCTCAAAATCCGGAGGTTGACGTTGATGAAACCGCCGACTTCGATTCGGATGATGAAGACGAATACGACGAAGACGAGATTCCCGTTGCGGCAAGAGTGTACCAGAATTATCCAAATCCGTTCAATCCTTCGACGAGCATAGCGTTCGAACTGCAGGAAGAATCTGCTGTAACCATCAAAGTGTTCAACATGCTCGGCCAGGAGGTTGCGACCCTGGCGAATAACGAGGAGCTGGAGGAGGGGATACAATCATTTGAGTTTACCGCCTCTGGATTGGCAAGCGGTGTGTACTTTTATAGAGTGGAAGCACGAGGCCTTGGCGAGAACGGGCTGAGAACCGTGGAAACCCGAAAGATGATCCTGATGAAGTAGCGCTCGATTCAAGTCGGAGAGAGCAAAAGCAACCGTGACCCCTCGTAGTTATACGAGGGGTAAATCAAGTACTTTTTACAGTTGTGTTTCTCGCGTGCTTAAAATACCTTGGCAACGTGGGTTAAGGTCAACCACGAAGTTTTTCAGTCAATTGTTTTCGCCGATTCGGTAAGAATTTTGGAGGATGTACAAAAGGGAAATTGGTAACGGTTTGTTCCTTTCGTTAAGTTTCGACGCACACGTCGAACTCCTTCGTTTCTTGCCTGATCACTTTATTTACCGCAGTAACCCAATCGACTGTTGTAGTACACTAAACGTCAACCATCGTCTACGAGTCATGTACACCTTGTTTTTTTGGGGGGTGCATTCTGTGTTATGTATTGTAGAAACAAAAACAATAATTCAAACTCATCATTCATTCACTCATCATTCATTCATTGTCCGGAGGACATATCTATGAAACGCACTCTAGCGTTGCTCATGGTGTTCGTTCTGGTGATCTTTGCGGTGGGCGATACTTTCGCCGCGAAGAATCCGCAGACCCCATCATTGCAACCTCTCTCGCCTGAAGTTGAGGCAGGGGATCCGCAGTTCCCTCAGGGTGAAGCGGCACCGTTGCCGGTTCGTCCGAGAACCAGCGCGGCTCTCGTTCCAATTGCACCGGGTACCTATACAATCGGTGCGGCTGGTACATACACCTCGCTGAGCGCGGCGGTTGCGAGTATCATGGCCAACGGCGTCGATTCGACTGCTGTTGGTGACTTCATCTTCGAGTTTATTGATGCATCCTACACCGACACATCGCAGACCATCGGTCCGGTTGTCGGCCAGTACGGCGCCGGGAAGATTATTTTCAGACCCGCGGCAGCCAACGTCGCAGCAATTAATATCGTCGGCGGTGTGGCAGCGAACACTTTTTGCGTTCGTCTGAACAATGTGAACAACATGGTTTGGGACGGTTCGAACTCGGGTGGTTCTGATCGCAGTTTGACGATCCGGGCCGATACAACCGGAATCTCCCGCAATGCCATGGTGATCCAGAGAGGCAGCAAGAACGTTACGATTGAGAACGTGATTCTCATGGGTAATCGCCGTGTTGCAGCAAACCCCGGTCTTGACGTCCTTCGCATCGTCAACACGGGATTTTCGGCGTTCGGCGCCCAGAACAACGTTACTATTGACAACTGCAACATCCTCAAGGGCAGCAACGGTATCTTCCACAATGCCGCAACGGGTGCTTTGCGTGACACGGGTCTTGTGGTTACCAACAACCTTCTTGGAAATGGTGCCTCCGTGGACGTCCTGAATGCGTTGGGACGCTATGGTGTTGAAATCAACGGTGCACATGCCCCGCTCATTGCAGACAACGACATCAACGGCTTGTACGTGAGCATCGGGGCCAATCTCCCGACGGGTGTTCATCTTTCCGGAAACTACATTAGTGCAATGGTGGTGCGAAACAGAATTCACAACCTCATTGCCGGTCCGGCAGTAGCGAACTTTCCGCAGGGAATGCGCGCAGCAAATGCACTCTTGAGCGCAGCTGGCGTGCGTGCTTCCGCGACTGTTTCCAACAACTTCGTTTATGATATACACAACCTTTCCACTGGCGCACCTGCTCGTGGGTTCCGCGGCTTTGCCTACACGGGAACCGGCGCGGCTGCAGGTTTGGGCACCACGATTAACTGGGTTCACAATTCGGTTTACATCAGACCCGGTTCAGGTGAAACAGCGGTAACAGCGTTCATGTTTGACTGGAGTTCGTTCGGTGGCGGCGTTGCTGGTTCTCCCGACACCGCGACCTTCAGAAACAACATCATGACAACCAATACGTCTGCAACCGGCGGGTTTACTCGAACATACCTGATGTTTACCCCGGCAGTGGCCGCAAACTTTACGCAGATTGACAACAACAACCTGTTCTATCAGGTTGACTTCGGTGCCTTCGCCCAGTGGGGCGCATTCCCCTACCCGACCGGCCCAGCGTACGTCGGATCGCTTGCCGACTGGCGAGGTGATTCCGGAAACGATCTCCTCAGCGTTGTCGGCGATCCGGAATTCGTAAGTCCAACAGACCTTCATATCAACACTGCCGTCGGCGTTGTTTCAGCGGCCGACTCGGTTGGTGCGGCTGGATTGAAGGGCACTGATATCGATGGTGGTCCGCGCGATCCTGCTTTCCCTGATGCAGGTGCGGATGAATTTGTGGTTACACGCTTCCCGATCGATTTGGAAGCAACGTCGGTTGATTACCCGACGCCTTCACTGGTCATCGCGGCAGGCGCGCCGTTCTCACCGGCAGCTACATTCACAAACCGCGGTTCCGCAACATTGGCGGGGGCACCGAGTGTCCTCGTTCAGATTCTCGACGGAACCCCGGCAGTTGTGTACACCAGCGCTCCGAGTCCGGTATTTGTGGGCGGTTATGACAACACGACCTCTGTCGTATTCGGGCCGCCGGCGGTATTGCCGGCTGGCGTGTACACGATTCGCGCAATTGCAGCAATTGGCGGCGATGCGAATTCGTCGAATGATACCGTGACGAGCACCTTGCTCGTACAGACGTCGATCACATCAGGGTCTTTCCCGTATCTGGAGGATTTCGAAGATCCTTCGCCGGAAACGGGCGGCGACGGGTGGTTGACCGGAGCCGCTACCGGCTCGCCAAATGACTGGGTTATCGGAACCCCTGCAAAGACCCAGCTCTCCGGCGCACACAGCGGTACCAAGGCATATGTTACCAAGACAACCGGCAACTACACCGATAACCAGGTTTCGTACATCTTTGCACCGATTCTTGACCTCACAACGTTCACAGGAGTGTTACTGGTGCAGTTCTACAGTAACTTCCAGACCGAAAATGAATGGGATGGTTGCGTGCTTGAGATGTCTCTGGATGGTGGGGTAAACTGGACCAGAGTGGACTCCACCCTTGGTACGGGAGGCAACTACAACACACCGTCAAGCGTTGCATGGTATAACAACGACGTTAACCAGCACACGGCTTCGGATATTCCGTTCTGGAGCGGCGGTGGTGCGGGCGGTGGTACCGGCAGCGCCGAGTACTCATCGGCTGACGCAACCAACTATGTGCGTTCCGCGAGCGCCGTTTCCGGTCTCGCAGGCTTGCCGGATGTTCGCTTCCGCTGGCGCTTCGAATCCGATACTTCCGTGAACCAGGAAGGTTGGGCGGTTGATGATGTTTCGTTCTCGGCTCTTCCAACGGATGACATCGGTGTCTCCGTTGTCGAAATCCCCGGCTATGTGGGCGGACCTCGCCCGAACCGGGGAGTCACCGGCAAAACCGGTGAAGTTCTGAATCCGGTGTCTGCGAACCGGCAGACAGTGAAGTCGCTGGGCGCGATCGTAGCCGGCGGCAGCATTGATTTCGATGTCCACACCCAGAACTATGGTGCCAATGCTCAGGCCAGCTATAGCGTTGGTCTGAACATCAACGGCGCCGGTGAAGATTCTGACGTGAACACCGATCCTCTGGATTTCGGCGACGTTGATACCATCCAAATGTCATGGGCAACCCCCACGACAGGTATTCACCTTGCCGAAGCATGGACAACCCTTGCTGGTGACGCGGATGCATCCAACGATACTTCATCGTTTGCATTCGAAGTCCTTGCACCGGAAGTTATCTTCTATGAAGGATTCAACAGCGGTGTATGGCCGCCTGCGGGCTGGGATACGCTGGATGTTGACGGCGGTGCGGCTCCGCCGATCTACAGCTGGCTTCCGGATATCTTCTCGCCGCTTGAAGGCGACGGTTCTGCCGGTGATTATTATGAGTCAGAGAACGGTACGTACATTGATGACTGGCTTATTTCCCCGAACACAGGAAGTCTTGCCGATGTAAGCTACACGGTGGACAGCCTGAGCTTCTGGGTTATCAGCCCTGGCGGCACGTTCAAAGACACCATGCAGGTTCTCGTCAGCACTATTGATACTGATCCCGCAAACTTCGCGGTGTTGGATTACTTTGAGGTTCCGGGTGGGTTTACATGGACAAAGTTAACGTATGCTTTGCCTGATGCGCCGATCCGACACATTGCATTCCGCTATCTGCACTACGACGGCGGTCCGACCGGCGGCGGCTCGAACGCCATTGGTTTGGATGACGTCCGTATCACGACGTATGCTTTTGCCAATGCTTTCACGGTTAATCCGGGCAGTGTAAGCTTTGGAAGCATACCGGTTGGCTTCGACGCCGAAGCAACGGTAGAAGTAAAGAACACGGGTAACATTGCACTGAACGTCAGCTCGGTAACATCTGACAATGCCGACTTCACGGTGTTGCCGGGTGGGCCGGTCACCATTCCAGCTGGCGACAGTCTTGACTTCACCATTACGTACACACCAAGCGCCGAAGGTGCGACCTCTGGAAACATCATCTTCAACAACGATGGTGAATCGATTGGCAGCGTCCCTGACACAGTGACTGTTGACGGTATTGGTGGTGCGCCAGCCTTGTTCCTGAGCTTGACACCGGACAGCGTCTTCAATGAAGATCCTGTGAAGCCGGGTAAGAGCAAGAAACTTGCGAAGCGCAAGAAGGGCCTCTATCCAAACTGGTCTAACCTGCTCGATGAGACCAATGCCCAGGGTGGTTTCGGACCCGGTACAACGGAATCCGACTCTGCTGGTGGAATGGTCATCGGCAAGAGCTACATGTTCAACGCAGGTGGTCCCGGCCCCGCAGCCAAGTGGAAGGCCGACAAGGAGTCCGCGAAGGTTCACGCGTGGGTCCGTCTCGCAAAGTGGGACTTCAAGAAGAATATTGGAAAGAGCTCCACCAACATTCAGAAGACCCTCATTGACAAGAATATTGGCAAGCACACCGGTCCTGCCAGCGGTCTTGATACAACAACCGACGGCAAGTTCAAGCCGATCTTTAAGCAACAGACAAAGCTGACGCCGAAGAAGCAGAACAACAAGCTCTTCGCGGAACTTGTTGCATTGAAGCTCAACATTGCGGCCAGTGCCATGGGCAAGACCCCGGCCGGCCTAGGTGACCTGATCTTCGATGTGGACGGCAATCCGTTTGATGAATTGAGCGTCCTTGCAATTGCTGATTCTGCAGATCAGATTATGACGCTGTGGCAGGGTCACACACAGGATGAGTTGGATAGCCTTCACAGTGCGGTGTACAGCATCAATCGTGCCTTCGTCGGTGCGCTTGATACTGCACGGTTCGAGGCGGTCGACTCAACCTTCCCGCTTGGCAAACTTGTTCTGAACGGACAGGTGAACCTCGCGAGCGTTCCGTATTTGAAGCTGCCGCCGATGCCGTTCTCCGTTACACGATTCGACGCCTTGAATTCCGAGGTCGAGTCACCTGAAGACTTCGAGGATTCAGACGAAGCAGATGATCTGGAGACGATGCCGGTTGCTGCAAGGCTGTACCAGAACTACCCGAATCCGTTCAACCCGTCAACAACGATCTCCTTCCAGTTGAAGGAAGTGTCGAACGTGACGATCAAGGTCTACAACCTCCTCGGTCAGGAAGTCGCAACTCTTCTGAACAGAGAGGAACTGGACGGCGGATTCCAGGAGTTCCAGTTTGACGCAAGTCAGATTTCCAGCGGTGTGTACTTCTACCGCATCGACGCCCAGGGCATTGAAGATGCGGGCCTCAAGACCGTCGAAACCCGCAAGATGTTGTTGATTAAGTAATCCTATCCCGGGAACCTGTTCCGCTGCGCGAGCGGCGGGACAGACCCTCGGGTTTTCAACAGCTTGCCGTTTACAACTTCGTAGTACAGACAGCCCCGCTTGAAGTTTTTTCCTTCAGCGGGGTTGCCTTTTCTAAGAAAGTGTTATAGATTAGGGCGACCATTCGATGTACCCATTTACCATGCTTGGGAGGAGTGACGCCTCGGGATTAGGGCTGTTGTTTTGTTTCCCCCCGTTTTCCCTTTCGTTGTCCAACTCCGGTGATCAGATGATCATGCAAGGGAAGATCGTTCAAAACAATTCATCCATGTTCCACATTTACTCAAAGGGAGTAGCAATGTTGAGGAAACTTGTTTTCATGCTGCTTGTTGTCTGCGCAGTCGCGACGATTACCGACGCTTCGTTTGCGCAGTGTTCGCTAGCAACTGCGCGCACGTGGATTGCCATTCGCGATAATGGCCTCGGACGCGATACGTTGTGGTTCGGTCAGGACGTGGCTGGAAGCCGTGGCTTGGATAACCCGCCGCTCTGCGAAATTGAACTTCCGCCTCCACCGCCGACAGGCGTGTTTGATGTACGGTTCGTGAACCCCCCGGGCCGTGAAGGACTTGATACTCCGGCAGGAATGGGCCAGGGCTTCAAGCATGACTACCGACAGTATTATGATCCACTTGACGTTGACACGTTCAAACTGAAGTTTCAGCCGAGCGATGCCGGATTCCCGTTTCTCTTCAAATGGACAACAGCGGGTATTCTCGGCGTCAGTGACAGTGCGTGGTTGCGTGATGAATTCGGCGGATTCATTTTCAATGTTCGTATGCATGTAGTGGACAGTCTTTTGTTGAGCAACCCGGCATTCAGTTCGGCGCTGATTATCCGTTTTGGTGCCACCGCTACCGGTGTGAAGCCCATCAACAATCTTGTTCCACAGCAGTATTCGCTGGAGCAAAACTACCCGAATCCGTTTAACCCGTCAACGACAATTGAGTTTGCTGTTTCGCGTCTCTCCAAGACGGATGTTGCGGTGTTTGACATCCTCGGTAAGAAGGTTGCAACGCTCGTTTCAGAGCAGCTTGCTCCGGGACACTACAGAGTGGAATGGAACGGCACCAACGAACTTGGCTCCCTTGTTTCCAGTGGCGTGTACATGCTGAGAATGAACGCTGTTGACGAAAAGAACCAGGCATTCTCCGCGGTTCGTAAACTGATGTTCACCAAGTAATCCGGTACAATAACGTTTCCTCATGACACATTGCTACGGGGTGTTGACCGCACGGACAACGCTGTTCCTGCTGGTTCTGGGTTTACTGTCTTCATTTGATGCTGCGGCGCAAGGAACATTTACACTGCGTATACGCGGGCAGGACACAGGCGGTGGGGTCGACACCCTGTTATATGGTCGTGATCCAAGAGGCACCTACTGCATTGACCCCGGCGTAACCTTCTACGAGGGAACGCGGGGCTTCACAGAGTTTGAACTTCCTCCTGCACCGCCCTCCGGCGTGTTCGATTTTCGGCTCAGCAACCAGCGTCCGGGTCTTGGAGGATGTACGCCGGCGACCGAACGCGGCAACGGTCTCCGTTACGATGTCCGCGGGTCGACATCCCAGGCACAGGTTGACACCTTCCAGCTCAAGTTTCAAATTGGCACGACCGGTCCTATCAGTCTGTTCTGGCAGTCCGAGCTTACGATTTTCTGCGACAGTATGCGCCTGAAGGATCTCTTCGGCGGCTTCCTTGTGAACCTGAACATGCTTTCAGCGCAAACACTTGTTGTCCCCAACCCGGCGATTACCCAACTCAATATTATCATGTACCGCGCTCCCGGTGTCGCTCTCATCGCCCCGTCGGACGGCGTGACAGTGCCGGTTTCGCTTACGCTTACATGGAATCTTGAAGAGGATGCGACAAAGTACCGCGTTCAGGTAGCAACGGACTCCAATTTCACCAACCTTGTTGTCCACGATTCGACAGTCGCTGTTTCGTCGCGGCTTGTTTCCGGACTCAGCGGTTCGACAACATACTACTGGCGTGTTTCAGCCGGGAATAATCTCGGCTGGGGAGCGTATTCGACACGCAGAAGTTTTATCACAGAGGCCACAGGAAACCCTCCGGGAATTCCGACGCTGATTTCTCCCGCAGACGGCGCCAGCGGTCAGCCGCTGTCGATCGGATTTACCTGGAGCAGCGCCACCGATGCAACACAATATCATATCCAGGTCGCAACAGATTCCGCCTTTGCCTCGGGTATCATTACAAACGACTCGACGCTAACGGACACAACCCGCACGGTTTCAGGACTTGCGTACAGCACTGCGTATTACTGGCGCGTTCGCGGACGGAATGGATTCGGCAACAGTATATTTACGCCCCACAGAAATCTGACAACGCAGGATCCACCGGTTCCGCCGATGCCATCGCTTGTGTCTCCGGCGAATGGAGCAACGAATCAGCCGACGACGCTGACCTTTAGATGGAATGTATCCGCCGCGGCGGCCCAATACGAGTTACAAGTTGCAACCGACTCGACGTTTACATCCGGCATTGTCTTCGGCGATTCCACGCTGACGGACACATCGCGTACAGTGTCAGGGTTGGGAAACGATCTTCTTCACTATTGGCGTGTTCGGGCAAAAAATGTTTCGGGATCGAGCGCCTTCTCGGGGATCAGGAATTTCACAACACAGATCGCCCCTCCGCCCGCACCGACGCCGCTGTCACCGTCCAATGGACAAACAGGCGTAACGGTTCCGGTGAACATATCCTGGACGGCTTCAACCGGGGCGTCGTTCTACCGTCTCATTGTCGGCACTGATTCCACGTTTGCCACCGGTGTAGTGTTCAACGACTCGACAATCACGGGAACGTCGCAATCTGTCGGCGCTCTTGGTCAAGGTGTTCGCTACTACTGGAGAGTGACGGCAAGGAATGCCGGCGGAACCAGTCCGCCATCCCCGGCCTGGAATTTCACAACGCTTCTTCTTCCCCCTGCGACTCCGACACTCGTTTCTCCGGCCAATGGCGCAACAAATCAGCCAACGTCGATTACCTTTGTATGGAACAGATCCTCGGGGGCAACCAACTATCGTCTTCAGGTAGCTACCGATTCGAATTTTGTCAGCGGCATTGCCTTCAACGATTCCACTCTGACGGACTCTTCCCGCACGGTAACGTCGCTAGCTCTTGCGACAACCTATTACTGGCGAGTCAATGCGCGTAACGCTGCCGGGAACAGCGCGTTTTCAACGCGCCGGTCATTGACAACGCAATCAACTCCGCCGGCAGAGCGCCCGTATGAATCATTCACCTTGCGTTTCCGAGGTGAAGACGGCGGCGGCGGAAGGGATACATTGTTTTACGCGCGTGATCCCCGCGCGACATACTGCATTGATCCTTATGCCTTCTTCGAAGGGACGCGCACGTATACCGAATTCGAACTCCCGCCCCCGCCCCCATCGGGAGTCTTTGATATCAGGTTTGCGAACCATCGTGCCGGACTGGGCGGATGCATCCTTGCGACAGAGCGAGGGAACGGCTTGCGCTATGATGTCCGCGGACTCACCGGCTCTTCCCAGATTGATACGTTCCAGTTGAGATTGCAAATCGGTTCCTCGGGGCCAATGAATTTGTTCTGGCAGGACGGACTCGGTGTGTTCTGTGACAGTGCAAAATTGAGGGATCTGTTCGGCGGGTTTCTCGTGAACGTCAATATGCGCACGACACAAACCGTTTCGATAACAAATCCGGCCATCACCGGCTTGTACGTGATCCTGTATCGCGCTCCGGGCGTGTTGCTTATCGCTCCATCCAACGGCAACACAGTTCCGCCTTCGGTGAATCTCCAGTGGAACGGTAACGAAGACGCGACGAAGTATCGCGTTCAGGTCTCGACAGATTCGCTGTTCTCAAGTTTTGTGGTTCACGATTCACTCGTAACCGGGACGTCGCGTCTTGTCTCTGGTCTCGCGTCTCCCGGCACGTACTATTGGCGGGTCTCGGCCGGTAACGATTACGGGTTTGGTGCTTTTTCACAGACTCGCGTCTTCCATACGGGGTCCGTCCCGGCGGCTCCGGCGCTTGTTTCGCCTGCTGATGGCGCAACCGGTCAACCTACCTCGCTGTCCCTCGTGTGGAGCAGATCGACCGGAGCGAGCACATATCATCTTCAGGTTTCAACTGATCCCGGCTTTGCCGGCGGATTTGTCGTCAATGATTCAACGATTACGGATTCAACATTTGTGGTGTCAGGCCTCGCGTTCAGCACAACGTATCACTGGCGTGTAAGCGCGCGAAACGGCGTGGGTGGAGGTCCGTTCTCCGCATCGCGAAGTTTTGCTACTCAATTGCAGCCGCCTCCGGCACCGGTTTTGACCACGCCGGCCAACAACGCGGTGAACCAGCCGACGACCATTGATTTCGCATGGACGGGAAGCGGACCGACGTTCCGTCTTCAAGTTGGAACGGACTCAACATTTGCATCGGGAATTTTCTTTGACGATTCAACCATTGCGGCGAACACTCGACAGGTAACCGGATTTGCAAACAATGCAAAGTATTACTGGAGAGTACGTGCGAAGAACGGCGCTGGAAACGGACCGTACTCATCCACGTTCAACTTTACAACCGTCATCGCACCGCCTCCCGCCCCGGCGCTTGCAACTCCGCCTGACGGCGCAACGAACGTCAGTCAAACACCGAACCTTGTCTGGAACCCTGCTTCCGGCGCGACAACATACCGCCTTCAGGTTGCGCGCGATACTGCCTTCACACAGATAACTGTTGATGACTCGACCTTGATCGGGACTTCGCGTGCGATCGGACCCTTGCTTTCCAATACTACCTATTTCTGGCGCGTTCGTGCAAGAAACGCCGGCGGCAACAGTGCGTACTCGACGAGATTCAGGTTTACCACCACGGCAGCCCCTCCGATTCCTGCCCAGGTAGCGCCTGTTGATTCCGCAACACGCGTGGCGAGGACTCCGACCTTCATCTGGAATCGCGTTCCGGGAGCAACCGCGTACCATCTGCAAATTTCATCAGATCCGGGATTTGGAACAGTCTTGTACAATGATTCGACGATTGTAGATTCTGCCAGGACGGCCGGTCCGTTCCCGTTTGGCGCCCGCTTACACTGGAGAATCCGTTCGAAGAACACCGCGGGAACAAGTCCCTTCTCTGTGCCGAAGGTGTTCACGATTATGCTTGAACCTCCGGCAGTGCCGACACTGGTCTCGCCGGCCAACAACGCCATCAACCAATCGGTAACGCCGACTCTTCGATGGAGATCCACATCCCTGGCGGCAACGTATGATCTTCAGATCGCGTTGGATACGCTTATGTCAAATATCGTCGTCGCCGATTCCGGTATTACGGATTCTTCCCGTGTCGTGAGGATTGCACCGAGCACGGCATATTATTGGCGTGTGCGCGGACAGAATACCGAAGGCACCAATGGGCTCTACTCAGTTGTCAGGAGGTTTTCCACGGGAAATCTCCCGCCTGCTACGCCTATTCCAACCTTTCCGGTCAGCGGTGACACGGGCGTGAGCAGAACGCCGCGGCTTCGCTGGGTCGGAAGTCCTGGATCTCTGCAGTATCGCGTTCAGATCTCGCGTGATAATATCTTTAATCAGATCGTGGCGGATGATTCCACGGTTACGGATCTCTATTACGATGCCTCGTTGCTTCTCGCGAACACTCAATACTACTGGAGAGTGCGCGCGCGCGGCACCTCCGGGTGGAGTGCTTATTCCGTTATTCAGAACTTCCTGACAGGAACGCTGATTGTGTCGGTAAAGCCGCCGGATGAACAGGTTCAGGAGTTCTTCCTCTACCAGAATTATCCCAATCCGTTCAACCCGTCCACCACCATTCCGTTCTCCCTTTCGCGGGAGGCTCTTGTTACCGTGACTATCTACAACACGATGGGAGAGGAAGTGCGAGACCTCGTCTCGGATAGATTTATGCCAGGCCAATACTCACTGCGGTGGGATGGATTCAATGCCGATGGAAATCATGTAACAACCGGTGTGTACCTCGTGCGGATGACCGCCGCGGCCTCCGGTGAACGCTTATTCGTTTCGACAAAGAAAATTCTACTACTCAAATAATCAATATATAGTATCATTCATAGCACACTCATCGTGTGAGGAGGATACAATGAAACTTTCTCAGGTTTTGCTATTTGGGGTGGCGTTTTTTGTTGCAGGGCAGGCAGCCGGACAGGGCGTTGCAGACTACTCTGTGACGCGGGCAACCGGTATCACATTTAATTCCATCGCCTCGACAGGTGACACTATTCCCTCGTGGAGGAATGGTACAAACATCGACGACAACAGAACGAGGAAGGTATATATCGGGTTCCCGTTCAACTATCTCGGCGTCAACTACGACAGTATCAGCGGTTCATCCAGCGGGTACGCTGATCTCTCATCTTCTACTGCAATCGGCAGCGGTACCGGGGCATACGGCTATCAGAACACCCAGTTCACTTCCACGACAGGAACCCTCCTCGCGCTGGCCCCGTTGTATGACGACCTCCGATGGCCGGCAGGTACAGCCCAGGCAAATACGCTTCGCACCATGATCGAGGGATCTTCCGGCAACAAGATATTTACCATGGAATGGGTTGCAATCGGTGTATACAATGCCGGTGCCGCAGACGGTAACCTGAACTTCCAGATCAAGCTTTACGAAAACGGGGCCAAGATCGAATTCATTTACGGCCCGATGACAGGCCCGACAACGGCAACTCCCTCGTACACCTGTGGTATAAACAATTCGACTATGTCTCCAGTCCCTGCTGTTTCGGAACTTCTCACACAGCAAACAATAAACACGAACACATTCAGCAACACTGTCCAAAATGCATTGGCAACGGTCCCGGAAGCGAACAGTCAGCTTACGTTCCAGCAAGCGAATCAGGTATATGTCTCCAGCACAACCACGCAGAACACAAACCCTGTCGCCGCGGGGGCGGTACATGCGCAGGTGATTGGTGTTCAGGTGGTGATGGCAGGAGCAATTTCTCCCCTCTCAATCACCTCGGTGAGCATGAACACGACCGGGACGACATCGACTGCGAATCTTTCGAATGCAAAGCTGTTCTACACGGGCACCAGTCCGGCATTCTCTGCGGTAAATCAATTTGGTTCGACTGTTGGTTCACCAAGCGGTTCGTTTAGTTTTACAGGAAGTCAATCACTCCTTTCAGGGACCAACTATTTCTGGCTTACGTATGATGTATCTGCAGGTGCGACGCCGGGAAATCTCGTTGACGGAGAATGCACCTCGATCACCGTCGGCTCTGCTCAAACGCCAACGGTCACCGCCCCTGCGGGAGCAAGGAGCGTAGTTGCTCCGCTTTCCGGCACCAAGACAGTGGGAAGCGGCGGTGACTATGCATCGCTGACGGACGCGGTTGCGGCAATTACCTCCGTCGGCCTTGGCGGAAACCTGAATCTTGATATCATCAGCGACCTGACCGGCGAATCCGTTCCCGACACTGGTATCACAATCACTGAATGGGCCGAGGCCGGAGCGGGAGGTTATACCCTTACCATTCGCCCCAGCGGCGGTCCGCGCACAATTGCCGGAAATGCAGCAGGCGCCGTGATTAATATTGTTGGTGCAAACAGAATTACCATTGACGGCCGGATCGCAGGCACTGGAAGAAACCTCACCATTAGTAATGCCAATACAAATGCGGCTAACGTGGTTGTCAGGATGCAAAACCCTTCTGCTACTGATAGTTCCAATAACATCACAATTCGGAATTGCAACATAACGGGAAGCGGGCGCACAACATCGCTGGTTGCCATCAGCAATGACAACGGCGCCGGCGGAGTTCCGCTTTCTTCGTCGCACAATATTGTCATTCGTGATAATTACATCGACGGTGCAGTCCACGGCGTGTACGTAACCGGGTCGGCCCAGGCCAATATGGGGACCGGTATTGAGGTTGTGGACAACGATCTCTCCGACGTTGCACTCGAGGGAGGTATGGGTTTCCTGCGATGGGGCATCCTTGTGCAATATCAGAATGGCACCATTGTGAGCGGTAACAATGTTGAGAACCTTGTTGGTGTGGGCACAGCAGACATGAGGGGGATCGTCATCGGTATTTGCAAGAATTCGATGATCTCCGATAACGCGGTCCATGATATTGACTACACGGGAACCAGCACGTTCAAGGTGTATGGTATCAATCAAACCGGAACATTCTCCTCCGGGGATCCATCCGCGAATACATATGTGAACAACGTTGTGTATGATCTGACTTCCACCGCAACAAGCAGTCTCTGGAACGTTACAGGTATCAACAACAACGGCGGTTATGGAGACATGTACTACTTCAATTCCGTTTATCTCACTGGTCAGATGAGCGGGGGAACCGCGACGGGTCCTTCTGCGGCATTTGCCAACGGTAATGGAATCACGAGTACTTCCTCCGACGCTATCGATGTGCGCAATAATATTTTTTCCATGAACGGATCTGCAACAGGCGCAGCAGCACTTTATTCTCACTATACAACCCGTTCGTCATATGCCGGCAGCACATTGAATTATAATGATCTGTTTGCAACGGCGTCCGGAAGTGCGACACCACACATCGGCAGAATTAATTCTGCCAATCAAACAACTTTTGCGGCATGGCAAACGGCATCCGGCGAGGGAGGGAACTCCTTTAGCGTCAACCCGCCGTTTACGTCCGCTACGGACCTTCACATCCCTTCGAGTACGGTAACGCAACTGGAGTCAGGAGGCGTTCCGATCTCGGGAATCACATTAGACTTCGATGGTGACACGAGAAACGTGACAACTCCTGATATCGGAGCAGATGAGTTTGCAGGGACGCCGATCGACCTGATCGGTCCTGCGATCAGCTATACAGCGCTCGGGAACACGATTTCAACATCGAACCGATCTCTCAGCACAACAATAACTGACGTTAGCGGCGTAGCGGGAAGCGGTAATGCACCACGCATCTACTATCGCAAAGGGAACGCGGGAGCATTCGTTAATGCCAACGCTACTTCTGTTGTCGGGGATAACTATACCTTTACTATAGATCACTCTGCCGTTGGAGGTGTTACGCCAGGTGATATGATTCAGTATTACGTCGCGGCACAGGACAACGCAGGAACACCGAACGGCAGTACAAATCCGGCGGGCGGCAGCGGAACCACTCCCCCCGGGACGACTCCTCCGGGATCCCCGAACTCATACCTTATCCTTGTCGAGATTTCGTCGTTCCCGTATACTGAAGATTTTGAAGATCCCGCGCCCGACGTTGAAGGGACAAGAACACCTGAACAACGCCCCTCGTATGTTTCGAATGAAAGAAAGATTGGCGACGGGGTGTTCGAGGCAGTCCCCGTAACTGATGGCAACGCGGTTGTTGCGGAGACGCTCTTCCCCGAGGTTCCAAAGGAACCTGTTCGTGAAGTGGAAACACTCGCATCCGTTCGCGGCGTTGAAGCAGTCATTGCGTCAAGCGGTCAGGGAACCGCATCCCGTGTGACAGGCGGGTTGGGTTGGACGACCGGTTCTGTCGGTGGTGGTATCAATGAATGGGTCCGCGCGACGCCGATAAAGGCCTATCTGAATGATGCTCATAGCGGCACGAAAGCATATGTCACTGAGGATTCGGCCCTGTACAGCAACAACCACAATGGTGCGCTGTACACACCGGTGTTGAACCTGAGTTCCTTCGCCAACGATGCATCCCTGGAATTCTGGCAGAAGGGTGTCTCGGAATCCGGATGGGACGGCCTTGTCGTTGAGGTCTCTACAGACGGCGGTTCTGTCTGGCGCAGAGTGGACAGCACCCTTGGCACCGGACCAACATTCTCCACTGCCACCAGCGACTTCTGGCACAACTCAAGCAGCACCAGTGGACCGTTGCCTCCTCCAAAGTTCTCTGACTCGACTGCGGATTATTCAGGAAATGCAAACGGATGGATCAAATCCACGACGACTCTCCTGGGAACCGCGGGGTTGTCGGATGTTCGGGTGAGATTCCGGTATCAATCGGATGGCAGCGTCCAACGCGATGGCATTGCCATTGATGACGTCACGATTGACGAAGGTACGGGAAACATGAGCGTCAATGTTTCGCTTAATATGGGTTGGAATCTCATATCGAACCCGGTGACGGTCGCAAATGATTCGCTCAAAGCCCTGTATCCGAATTCTACTTTTGATTATGCCTTCTCGTTCGGTGCAGCAGGATACTCACAAGATTACACTCTTGAGAACGGCCCGGGATTCTGGGCGAAGTTCCCTGCGGCTGAGGTAAATGGCGTCTCAGGTTTGGCGCGCTCCGCGGATACGGTTGCTGTCCTGGCCGGATGGAATATTCTTGGCTCGCTCTCCTTTGATATTGACACGGCCCTTGTGGATGATCCGGGCGGGATCAGGTCCTCCGACTGGTTCGGTTACAGCGGGGGATACTTTACCGCCTCTACTATTGTGGCCGGAAAAGGACACTGGGTGAAAGCAAGTGCGCCGGGGAATTTCATTTTCTCCACTACACTGGCAAAGCCATCCAGAAATACAGTGAATCCTTTGGAAGGTATCAGCAGTATAACCATATCGGATGCCAAAGGAGCGAAGCAAACGTTGTATTTCGGTACGGAGAATAATCGAATCGCTACCGGCTACTACGCCATGCCACCTCTCCCACCGTCAGGCGCATTTGACGCCCGGTTTGCCACCGACGCGATGGTTCAAACACATGCCGCCGGTGCAATTGCTTCGATGCTTGTCTCAATACGAGACGCCGTCGCACCAGTGACCGTCAAGTGGAGCGTTGCTGGTGGCGCCGTGTATGAGCTGTCGAGCGCGGGTGCAAGCGCACAGACTATGCGCGGTGATGGCCAGGCGACGTTCGCGCGTGAAGTGAGCGCCCTGACAATTCACTCCACCGGTGCGGATGGCATGCCGACCGAGTTTGCGCTCTATCAGAACTATCCGAACCCGTTCAATCCCAGTACCAGCATCCGGTTTGCTCTCCCGGTGCAAAGCAGGGTGACTGTGGAAATCTTTAATGCTCTTGGCCAGAAGGTCAATGTGTTGGTTAATGACCAGTTGCCGGCAGGGTATCATGTGGCGGAATGGAATGGAACCGGGAACGACGGCGCAATTCTTGCCAGCGGCGTTTACTTTGTCCGGCTTTCTGCGACCGGCACAAACGCAAAATCGTTTACTGATCTGCGGAAGTTGATGTTGTTGAAGTAACAATTGTAGTCAAAATCAATCGGGCGGGGACAAATGCTCCTCGCCCGGTGCATCCCTCATTGTGCTGAAAGGGTACAAGCCATGACGCGTCTTCACTGGTTCGCCGTTGTTCTCTTGGTTCTCATAACGGCAGTTTCATTTGCCGCCGACAAAAAGAGCACCGCTGAGCTTTCAAGAACAAGGTCGGCCTCTCCCGACATGAGGGTTCCGCTTTCTTCGACAAGCTCTGCGTTCTTGTTCGAGGATCATTTCGATGGAGCAAATGACACTACTGCGCTCAAAGCTCGCGGATACCTGGTGTACTATCGCGGGACCGGCCCTATGGGTACGGCGCCGGGAATCTGGTTTCAGGGTGGCGGCGGTGGTTTCAATGCTTACGACGGCCCGGCCAACGGGCATGTGGCATCCAATTACAATACTGTGACTGGAACAAATACGATTGACAACTGGCTGGTCCTACCCGCACTTGTTATCGTAGCAGGCGACTCCATCGAGTTCTACGAGCGATCACCTACATCGAGCATATACCCAGACTCGATCCGCGTGATGTATTCCGCTGCTGGGGATTCAACTCCCGAAGGTGGAACGTGGGTCCAATTGGCAGCATTTAAGACCACGACTTCCGGTACATGGACGCGTCGCGTATTCGCTGCTCCTTCCGGTGGTTCCACAGCGAGATTTGCCATCCGGTACCGTGTGGCCGGTGGCGGACCGAGTGGTTCAAACAGCGACTACATCGGCATTGACGCACTGACGGTTGGCGAAGCACCCGCGAATGACGCGCAAGCCCTTACGCTCGACAGTCCTCCCAATGGTGGCTGGGTAAAAGCAAGTACTGCATTTACTCCCAAAGCAACATTCAAGAATGTTGGTAGCGCCACTGTCAGCTTTAGTGTAAAGTATGAGATTTCTCCGAGCGGGTATTCAAATACACAGAGCGTTACTTCGCTCGCTCCCGGTGCAACCCAGCAAGTAACCTTTGCAAGCGTTGGCGGCGGACTTGCCGCGGGTTCATACACGATCAGGGCGATTTCATTGTTGGGCGGCGATGTCAGTGCGTTGAATGACACCGCGACGGGAACAATTTCTTCCGAGACCGCAATTGCCTCCTTCCCTTATACCCAAGGGTTTGAAGCAGCGGCTGAGGATGATGAGGGATGGACAACCCAGGCTGTTACCGGAAGCGTCAACCAGTGGGTCCGCGGAACGCCGGCAAAAGCCGCGCAAATTGACGGGGCACATGGCGGCGCCAAGGCATGGGTAACAAGACTTGATTCGAGCTACGCGATTAGCCAAAACGCCGCGTTGATCTCGCCTCTGTTCGATTTTACTTCGCTTACGGGGAATCCGTCACTCAAGTTCTGGCACAACTTCAAGACAGAGGCCGGGTGGGATTCGGGCGTTCTGGAATACTCAACCGATGGCGGCACAACATGGTACCGAGCCGACAGCACGCTCGGTACGGGCGGGAACTTCAACACCGTCAATAGTACTGCGTGGTACAATAGTACGAGCTTGTCTGGTGTTCCTCCGGGTTCCCCACCTCCGAAGTGGTCAACCTCAAGCGTTGCGTATTCTACTAATGATTCGGGTTACATTAATTCTATTACAGGTCTTTCAGCAGTCGCGGGAAAGCCCGCAGTGAAATTCCGCTGGCGATTCTGGTCGGACGAATCGGTTGTGGATGAGGGGTGGGCGATTGACGACGTCAGCATTGACCCCGATGTCCCGATGACCTATGTCTCCAGCACAGCCACGCAGAATTCCAACGTCGTCCTTCGCGGGACAACGAACCAGCAGGTCATCGGTATTGAAGTGGTTACTATCGGAGCCATCTCGCCGATTAGCGCAACGCAATTCGATGTGAATACGACCGGGACAACAAGCATTGCTGATATCGCGAATGCTAAAATCTTTTACACTGGAACGTCCAACGTCTTCTCGGCTGTCAGCCAGTTTGGATCAACTGTGGCCACGCCGAGCGGAGCCTATGTTATCACAGGTTCTCAGGTATTGTCGACCGGAACGAACTACTTCTGGCTAACCTACGATGTGCCGGGAACTGCAACAGTGAATAACGTTATTGACGGCGAGTGTACATCTCTTACCGCTGCGGGTGCTCACACACCAACAGTGACGGCCCCTGCGGGTTCGCGTATCATCAAGGCGGCTCTTGCGGCGGGTGATTACACAGTTGGTCTTGCACCGCTCAACCGGGCGCTGGGCAAAAACATTACGCACGAACGGATGACTCGAAGAGTCATGCGGGAAGTCCCGGTGATGTCCAATCAGGTTCCGGTGAAAGACGCCGCCCGTGCTCAGGCGACGACCACCGCCGTACGGGACTTGACTCAGGCTACAGTGATGCAGGAAGTTGAAGAAGAGTATTCGGTGCTGATGGAAAACGGACGTCCGTACGATGGTCATTCCTTCGTTTGGGTTGATGATGCTATGCGAAATACCCTCGGACTTCCTCATACAGTTCTCGGAATTTACACCACCATTACGGCGGCTCTTGCCGATCTTAACAGTCTTGGTGTTGCCGGCCACGTGAATTTCCTTCTCGTGGACCCGACATATCCGTCCGAAACATATCCTCTGAGCATTAACGTCACAAGTCCGTTTGCTCCAAGTGCCTCGGCGACGGTTACGATGAAGCCCGCAACGGGCATTTCACCAACAGTTTCGGGTGCATCTGCAAGCGGACCGGTGTTCCGGATCATCAATACCAACTACATTACGTTCGATGGTTCCAATGCCGGCACATCGTCCCGTGACTGGACCATTACAAATACAAGTACAACATCTCCGAATGTTATCAACGTCGGCTCTGTGGGCACAACTCCCGTCATGAACACGACAATCAAGAATTGCGTCCTTATCAACGGGGCGAACACATCCTCGGCGGTTGTTGTCGGTTCTGCGGCAACGATTGGAGACAGCGGATACTTCAGTTCCCTTACACTGCAAAACAATGATATCCGCAGAGCATTTATTGGTGCGTATATCAACGGGGGAGCGGCAGCCCAGCATGGAAGCAGTGTGTTGTTGACGCTCAACCAGCTTACGACGAGCGGGGCCGATGCAGTCCGTCGCATTGGCTTGTATGTCCAGGGCGTGAACGGTGCCACGATCACACGCAACACCATCTCGAACTTCGAGCAAACATCATCGGAAGATGATCGCGGTATCTGGCTCGCGCAGAGTTCCATCAACTCGACGATTGCACGGAATGAGATTTCCAACCTATCATATACCGGAACCTCAGGCTACGGTCCGCAGGGTATCGCAGTTTCGTCGGCGACAGCGGCCGGCAACAACATCGTGAAGAACAACTTCGTCCATAATATGCGCGGCGATGGCTATAGCTACACGGGTTCGTTCTGGCTTGACAATCCGATGGGCATCACGGCTTTCGGAACGCAAACCGGCGTGATGATCTACAATAACTCCATCCATCTGTATGGCAACACTCTGAACCAGACGGATGCCCATTCAATGGGAATCTCTTTGGGGACTGGGACGGAAGCAGATGTAAGGAACAACGCTGTCGTCAATAACCTCGGCTTGTTGGCCACGACAGGGTACGGCGGTACGGGCTTGTTCGTCCAGACTGCTGTTGCCGCCAATGCATCTGTTTCCACGCTGAACTACAATAACTACTACGTGAATCCATCCGGCTCCGGCGCAAAGAACATCGGCCAGATTGCAACGGCGGGCTACGGTACGCTCGGTGCGTGGCAGGGTGCAACGAGCCAGGAAGCATCAAGCGTTTCCGGCGATCCGCTGTTTGTCAGTTCGTCTGATCTTCACATCGCAAATCTCAGTTCGCCCGCGAGCAACGCCGGTGTCTCCCTCGGCACCGTAACGGATGATTTCGACGGCAACCCGCGCGGCGGAACACCGGATATTGGTGCCGATGAGTTTGCGGGTACCTCCGTGAACGTCAGCATCGCGGCAGGGTGGAATCTCATTTCGAATCCGGTCATAACAAGCGAGGATTCCGTCAAGGAACTCTATCCGACTTCGCTCTTTGATTATGGATTTGAGTTCACTCCCACGGGTTACGCCCAATCCCGCATCCTGTTCAACGGCAAGGGTTATTGGGGAAAATTCGGAGCGCCAACAGTGCAAAGTATTAGCGGAGGCCCGAATACGTTGGATACCATCCCTGTAAACGCAGGCTGGAACCTGGTCGGTTCGCTTTCACAAGACATCGACACCTCACAGATCAATGATCCGGCCGGAATCCGGCTCTCGGATTGGTTCGGCTACAGCGCCGGATACTTTACTGCGACAGACATTCTTTCAGGCGGCGCGTACTGGGTTAAGGCGGGTTCAGCCGGTAATTTCATCTTCTCAACCGCCCCTGCTCCAAACCGGCCCGCGGCAGAGGATCCACTCTCAGGTTTGAGCAGGATTACCATAGTTGATAAGAACGGTGCGTCTCAGACGCTTTACTTTGGGACGGAGCGTCCGTCTGTTAACGCATCAAGATACAGCATGCCGCCGTTGCCGCCTGACGAGGCGTTTGACGCACGCTTCTCATCGCCGGATGGTGGTACGATGGTAAGAATGCACGCGGCCGAGGCCGGTGTCATAATGCCTCTTGCTTTCCAGTCAAGCGCATATCCTATCACCGTGCGCTGGTCGATGGCCGATGGCGCGGTGTATGAATTTGTTTCGACAAGGAAAAGTACTATGCGCGGCGAAGGGAGTATCACGATTGATCAGAACGGAGCCTTTGCTGTGCGCTCAACCAGTGAACTTGGTACCGATGGTGTACCGAGGGAATTCGCACTCTACCAGAACTATCCCAATCCGTTCAACCCGAGCACAACCATACGCTTCGCACTCCCTGTGAACAGCAGGGTCACAGCCGAAGTATACAACACGCTCGGCCAGAGGGTGAAGGTCCTCGTGAACGATCAGCTATCGGCAGGGTATCACACTGTTGAGTGGAACGGAACAGGAAATGGCGGACAGCTTCTTGGAAGCGGAGTGTACTTTGTTCGTTTAAGCGCGACCGGTGATGCACACCAGTCGTTCAGTGATGTTCGCAAATTGATGTTGGTGAAGTAACAAACAAATAAACAATAGAAAGGGTCGAACAATGTTGCATTCAGTGCGTTGGGTAGGTTCGTGCATGTTGATGACTGCCATGGCGTTTGCCGGCGGGAAGTCAAAACTTGAGAGCAGCGCCACAGCCGTGGTTGCTCCTGAGTTGCCGGTTGGTGCGAACGCCTCGTTTACCAGAGAGGTGCATGGCATTCAGCCGCCGAGGAGCAATTCGCTCGTGGGGACGTACACGTCATTGCAAGGCCGCTGGGACTGGCAATCCAATGGGGGCAGCGTCAGGGAAATCGAGGTGGATTCTCTGACTGGTAATGTTCACGTTGTTTTCATGAATTCCATTTCGGCGGATTCAGCCGGTCAGAGCGCGGGAAGACGCACGGTGTATGCCCGCAGTACCGATGACGGCGCTACGTGGAATAATTTCTCGAACGTTTTGGTTCCCACGGATCGCTCCGGGTACCCGACGATGACGCTGCTTCAGGGGACATCGCTCCCCGGCCGTGTTATCATCGGCAATCATGGCGGTGGCCCGCTGGCTTCCAATGCTTATGCGGAAGACGCGACCCCCGGAGTGTTCGCACCGTTTCCGCCGCTCCCGGCTCTAAACCCGCCCGTCGATGGTGGTGAACCGATTTGGCCCTGGGTCAGCGGTCCGGCTGACGGCTCCGTTGTGATGCACTCATCGGTTAGCGCTCCGCTTGCCGGTTCAAGCAACAACTACACCAACCGTACTACCGATTTTGCGACATGGTTGGATCCTTGGTTAAGCGTAAATCTCATTGACGCCTCGGCGCGTGCCGCAATTCATTCCAACAAGACAGGACGCGTTGGTATTATGGCTTCCTCCGTAATTGATACAACTCTGTTTATCGAATCAACGGACAATGGCGCCACGTGGTCAAGTACAATCGCATACCCTCAGTTTCGCCTCGTTGGCTCGGACACGGTCGTCACATACGTTGGTTGGGACTTCGTCTATGACGGGAACAACCCGATGATGGCCTGGGGGTCTTCTTTGAAGAGTCCGACGGGGGGCATCTTCTTCCGCGGCGCGAGAATTGAATTCTGGAGCGCGGCGACCGGTTATGTGGATGCAGTTCCCGCTGACACGATTCAATGGCCCAGCACAATGGTTACCCAGTCAAACCACCTTCCGGTTGGCTGGCCGACGATTGCCAAGACTGGGAACAGGATTGTCATAGCGTTCACAGGTCTTGCCAACAACGACGCGGTTATCGATACCCTCACCGGGCGTCGTATGGGTGACATCTACATGGTCCAGTCGACGGACAATGGTTTCACCTGGTCGCCAATAAAGAACATCACGAAGACCCCACAGATTGACGAACGCTATCCAAGCATTTCGCGCTACAATCCGGATGGTTATGCCTACATGGTCTGGCAGGAAGACCCGATTCCGGGCACCAACATTCCCATCGGAACGCCTTCCACTCCCGAAACACCGATGACCATCGCGAAGCAAGTATTCTACAAAGCAGACCTGGCGAATATCTTCGTCGCGAATGACATGGAAACCTTGTCGATCGACGAGCCACCGGCTGGTAACCCGATCAAGGAGGGGACCTCTTTCGTCCCCAAGGCGACATTCAAGAATGTCGGATTGGCCTCTCAAAGTGGTGTCACTGTTCGCTTTCAGGTACTGAACTCAATCAACACTGTCGTCTACACGGACGATGAGTCGATCGGTTCCATCGCACCGGGCGTTTCCGCTCAGGTGACCTTTGGCTCAGTTCCGGGGACCCTGACCACCGGGGTCTACACGACGCGCGCAATTGCGCTTCTTGGTGGCGACCAGGACCAGTCGAATGACACTACGTCAAGCAGCACCCAGATTATCCCAACGGTTACGGTATCGGCGGGGGGGTATTCTGTTGATTTCGAATCACCGACTCCTGACGGTGGTTTTACCGGTTGGCACACGGCACCCGTGGGTGGCGGAATCTCCGACTGGGTGCTTGGGACTCCAGGCAAAACCCAACTGAGTCATGCGCACAGTGGTGTGAACGCGTGGGTCACCAAACTCGTCGGAAATCACTCGGATGATCAGGAGTCCTATGTCGGTTCTCCGGTGTTGGACCTCACGGCGATTCCCGGAAATATCATCATCGAGTTCTGGCACAACTTCCAGCTTGAGAACCAATGGGATGGGGCCGTGCTCCAGTATTCAGTGGATGGCGGACTCTCATGGCTGAGAGCGGACTCAACTCTTGGCTCAGGCCCGAACTTTAACACTGCTCTCAGCACGGGCTGGTACAATGAAGATACAGATTCGGGCGTGACCGCAAATGTCAGTGCCCCGATGTGGGGTGAGTCGAGCACTGCTTATGTGAACAGCGATGGATGGATCCGGTCAACAACAATACTGCCTATCGGCGGACTCTCTGATGTCCGTCTCCGATGGTTTGTTAGTTTTGATCCGAACATCACGTTTGAAGGGTGGGCAATTGATGATGTGACGATTCAATCGGCCGCGGCTATAGTCGGTGTCAATGTAGTTGCCGGATGGAACATGGTGTCGAATCCTGTGACGGCACCCGATAACTCGGTAACGGCGCTCTATCCGAGCTCGTTGTTTTCATACGCATTCCAGTTCAATCCCGGAACCGGCTATCAGCAGAGCAACAATATGGAAAACGGATTGGGATACTGGGCGAAGTTCGGTTCCGCTACGCTGAACAACATCAGCGGCGCGCCCATCAACTCATTCGGTATTCCTGTGAGTGCAGGATGGAACCTTGTTGGTTCAATTTCCGCCACGGTTGATACGGCCGACATTAGCAGTACGCCTGCCGGCATCAGGGCGTCACACTGGTTCGGATTCTCCGGTGCGTATGCCGAAGCCACTCAAATTATCCCCGGAAATGCCTACTGGGTAAAAGCGTTTTCTGCGGGGACATTCTTTATGGAGAATATTTCCGGACCTGCGGCACGTCCCGTTCGTGAGGGCGTTTCCCTTGCCGATCAATTCAACAGCGTCACAATCCGCGACGCGAAAGGAAACGCGCAGACACTGTATTTCGGAGCCTCGAACGCAAAGGAACTTATCTCGTACGAGCTTCCACCGGTTCCACCGAGTGGTGCATTCGATGCGCGCTTCGAAAGCGAGAGCGGCGGAGTATTGCTGAAGACCCACGCCGGATCCAATCAAGTGGCAGAGATGACAATTGCCGTCCAATCTCCTGCGTACCCGTTGCACATCACATGGAATATCAAAGAAGGCTCGTATAGCATAGCTGATGCCTTTGGCGTGATGACCGCGGAACGCATGGAGAAAAATGGATCCATTACAGTCTCCAACGGTGCCGTCAACAAGCTTCTCGTTCGCGGGTCGGCACAGGGCGAAAACATCCCGACCGAGTTCGCCTTGTTCCAGAACTATCCCAACCCGTTCAACCCGACGACAAACATCAAGTTTGGACTTCCGGTGCAAAGCAATATCCAGGTGGAGATCTTTAACATCTTGGGTCAAAAGGTTCGAACTCTGGTGAACGGCGATTTCGTTGCCGGGTACCACGTTGTTGAGTGGAACGGTCGTAACGACGCCGACCAACAGCTTGGCAGCGGAATCTACTTGATGAAGATTAGCGCTTCGGGGGAAGGATCCAGGTCGTTCTCTGAAGTACGCAAGCTGACCCTCATTAAGTAGGCGGAAAATTCCTTATCGAAAAAAGCGGGCGGTGCTCTGGTCAGGCACCGCCCGCTTTCTTTTGAAACCCGTAGTTCTACGGGGTACAATCTCGTATTTCTGACAGTTGTGTATTTTTCCCCTCCAACGTATGTTCCTTCATCATACCTCCGAATCCTAGGTCAGTAGGACCGGAATTGTAACGACTATTCGTAACCCCCACAAATCACTTATTAGAAAGGATACACCCATGCTCAAGATGGTACGTTGGGCAGTTCCTCTTTTGGTGGTGTTCGGCATCGTGATTGGCCATGCAGGTCAGAAAATTGGTGCCAAGCAGAACCCACGGTTTGACAAGAAAGAACTCTACAAGCCTGTCGTCGATGGCCAACTCAATGGCGTGACTTTCGGAACCAAGGGTGCGCCACTCCCGGATGGCTGGTGGAACACGAAGCGGACAGCAGGTGGTGTAGGTGTGTACACCGGATTATCTTCGTTCTACGATCTGCAGTCCAACGGCGGGTCGCACAGGTTTCTTGAAATCGATACGACCAGACCGGGTCACATGCATGCAACTTTTATTACGTGTGAGGACTCTGGGAATAGTGGCTATCCCAACCGTCGCGTAAGCTACGCGCGGAGCACAGATAATGGTGTCACTTGGGTTGATCAGCAGGAAACCCCCCTTGCTAACCGGGCAGGCTTCCCTTCTCTTGACATTTATCGAGGTTCCGCCGCATACGGTTGGCCTGTTGTTGCTAGCCACTTCGGAGACCCGGTTATTGCGGATATGGTGATCGGCGATATCTCGGGAGGCGCGCCGTCATTCATTGATGTGGTTGACCCAACCCAGCCCGGCGTCGGTACGGCTATCTGGCCGAACGTGGCATGTGCCTACGACGGCTCCATCAACATGCATGCTTCGGTCAATAGTACAACAAACCAACCTCTAAACTTTTACGGACGTGTCCTCCCGGATCTTTCTGCCTGGGGACCGGATCTTACTACAATGCCGAATGTCTATGGTGGTAGCGCACGATCGGCAATCGCTGCTGCCCCGAACGGCAAAGTAGGCACGGTTGGCTTGGATGACTCCCTCGATGGGCTCTGGATACTGGAGTCAACAGATAACGGGGTGACATGGCCAGGTTCCGCCACCCCCGCTTCGGTTGCCGGACGTGTTTCCGGCGGTGATTCGCTCTATGTCAACTGGCACTGGGATATCATGTACACGGCCGGCAATGAACGCTACATGGCATTCAGCACAAGCACAGACCCGGATGCTGGTGATGACTTGAAGGGTCGCATTGAGTTTCATAGCGCGGGAACCGGTTTTGTGGATGCTGTTGCGAATGACCCCCTGCTGTGGAATAACAATGCATCGGGTGTTCGTGGACTCTCAGTGGGGGCTCCCTCCATTGGAATCTCGGGTTCAAAGATACTTATTGCGTTTGTCGGTTTCCTTGCGGCCACGCCTAATGATCCTGTGAGCGGTGGAAGTGAGGGAGATATCTTCTTGGTACAATCGACTGACGGAGGAGCAACGTGGTCACAGCCCGCGAACATTACCCAAACAAGTACTGTTGATGAGCGATTTGTGAGCATTTCGCGATGGAATGAAGACGGGTATGCGAACCTCGTGTGGCAGGAAGACGATCTCGCCGCGTCATCTCTGGATGGTGCCGGCTATAATCGGGCGTACCAGGTGTTTGCAAAGGTTGATGTTGCCAATCTGTTTCCGGCAGACGATATCACTGCCCTTACCGTAAACTTCCCAAAGCCAGGGCACGGTGTGCTGGAAGGAACAAAGATAGCCCCTCGAGCAACCTTCAGGAACACAGGCCTTGCAGGCCAGACGAGCATCCCCGTCCGGATGGAAGTTCTTGACAATACGCCGGCAGTAATTTTTACGAGCAACAAGACGATCGCATCGCTTGCTTCGGGGGCAACGCAAGAGGTGCTCTTTGATTCCATCCCGAGTACTTTGGCTCTCGGCCAGTATGTGATCAGGGCAGAGGCCCTGCTCCCGGGTGACTTGAGACCGCTTAATGATACGGCGTACACTTCCATCATTGTTTTCCCCAAGGTATCTGTCAGCGCCCCGACGCCTGGTACTAGACACAGCTACCACACCGGGTGGGATTCTCCGGCGCCGGATGGATTTAATGCGGGTTGGTACGTTGCTTCAGATGCAGGTGCCATTGACTGGGTTCTTGGGACCCCTGCTAAGACACAGATTTCTCGAGCGCATTCAGGGACTAATGCCTGGGTTACCAAGCTAAGTGGAATCTACACTTCGAACGCAGAACCATATTTGGCCTCACCGGGTTTTGATATGACGGCACTTTCGGGGAACGTAACTGTTGAGTTCTTCCATAATTTTCAGATCGAGGATGACTGGGACGGTGCAGCATTTGTGTACTCAACAGACGGAGGCACAACATGGCGTGTTGCCGATTCCGCGCTCGGCTCGGGACCCAATTTCAATACGTCGATAAGCACAGGCTGGTACAATGAATCTATTGATTTAAATCCCACGCTTTGGCAATATGGTTTGCTCCGATGGGCTGGAGCTGAAACCGATTCCACATCCCCTGGAAGCGACGCTTACGAGAACAACAATGATGGGTGGATTCGCTCTTCAACGGTTCTTCCGATTGGCGGTCTCTCCGACGTTCGCTTCCGTTTTGCATTTAAAGCTGATGCCGCTGTTGCGTTCGAAGGCTGGGCGATTGACGACTTCTCCTTCGGTCCGACAACTGGAAGCTCAAGCGTTTCCATTGCTGCAAATTGGAATATGATTTCCAGCCCGGTGGATGCATCGAACGATTCCGTGCAAGCTCTCTATCCAAATTCGACTTTTCCATATGCATTCTCCTTTGGTGCAACTGGGTACACCCAGGATTACACAATGGACAACGGCGCAGGGTATTGGGCGAAATTCCCTGGAGCCGAGACTGCAATCGTTTCCGGTTCACCGGTGTTTACGTACGATGTACCGGTGAATGCGGCCTGGAATATGGTCGGTTCTGTGAGTTCCACAATCGATACCGCGGACATTATTGATGAACCCGCGGGAATCGTGTCTGGAAGCTACTTCGCTTACGCAGGTGGTTATTCAGCGGCAACTCAGATTGTTCCCGGTCAGGCAGTTTGGGTTAAGACAACAGCGGCAGGTCACCTGTACTATAGCCTCGGTGATCTTCCGATTCCCCCAAGCGTTGCGGCCCAGCCGACAGCAACGGATGCGTTTGCCGGCTTGAATAAGGTCGTGATTAGCGATGCAGCCGGCGGCGGAACAACATTGTACTTTGGTTCTATCGATAATATAACGGCGTTCGAACTGCCGCCTCTTCCACCGATCGGTGCGTTCGATGCCCGGTTTGCAACAGGCCACATGGTGCAGACGACAAAAACACAGGGTGGCGGTAATGTTTCACTCCCCGTCGCGATTCAGTCCGTTGCATACCCGGTTACGGTGCGATGGGAAATGGCGGCTGGGAACGAGTACATGCTCGCCGCGGGCTCAACCTCTAGCATCATGAAGAATAATGGTTCAACGACAATTCAAAATCCGTCTGTCAACAGAATTGTCATATCGGGTGCCGGACAGGAAGCACTGCCGGTAACCTACACGTTGTTCCAGAACTATCCGAACCCGTTCAACCCGTCCACGAACATCAAGTTCGGTTTACCGGCGCAGAGCCGTGTGAACGTCGAGATCTACAACCTCCTCGGACAGAAGGTTCGAACGCTGGTGAACGACGACATGATTGCCGGATACCATGTCGTTGAGTGGAATGGCCGGAACGATGCAAATCAACAGCTCAGCAGCGGTGTCTACATGTTGAAGATCACTGCGTTCAATGGACAAGCGGCTTCCTTCTCCGACGTCCAGAAGCTGATGCTGGTGAAGTAAGTGGGTCACAATCATGCCGCGGAAGAATTTGTTTATCTCGGTTCTTCTCGCGGCATGGTTGCCTCTGAATTCTCTGCAGAGTGAATCCCCGCAGACAGTAAACAGGGGAGGAACACCGGTAGAATACTTCAAAGGAACTAAGTTTCAAAAAAGCGGGAAACTCTCCGCTCGTAAAAATGGCAATAAGCGGGAGACACTGCGAGAGCGGCGTCTCCCGTTGTTTTTTCCGGCGATGACGACATTGCGTGAAGACTTTGATTCATCAACCTTTCCTCCGGCCGGATGGGCAATCGGCAATCCTGATCCGGGTTCGAATACATGGGATTGGGCAGCGGGGGTCAGTGCCGGAAGTGATTCCGGTTCCGCCTGGATGGATTTCTACACATACGAAATTGACCCCGCTGATGTTGACACTCTTCTTTCTCCGCTCATGACAGGACTCGTGGCCACGGATTCCATCTACTTCGACTATGCTTACGCGGAGTATGATGATCCGGGATTTGGCCCCGACAGTCTCAGAGTCCTGGTTTCAACGAATGGCGGAGTGAGTTTTTCAACGGTTTTTTCCGATGGAGGCGCGAGTCTTGCCACGGCTCCGGCAACCTCCCTGCCGTTCGAACCGACTTTATCCCAGTGGGTTACCAAACGGATCGGTCTTCCTGCCGGTGTGACCGGTTCACAGGTACGGATCGGTTTTCTTGGGGTGAATGGGTATGGGAACAACCTCTACATTGATGATGTCATCGTCGGCAATATTCCAGCCAACGATATTGAGGCCGTCGTCGTGATTAATCCGCCTACTGGATCCAAGCAACGAACCTCATTCCAGCCGCAGGGACTCTTTAAGAATACAGGAACGGCTGGACAGGTGAATGTCAGTGTGCGGTTTCAGATTCTTGGCCCGACAGGAACGCTCGAATACAATGTCACCTCGACCATTCCCTCTCTTCCCGCCAGTGGGACAGAGATAGCAACGTTCACATCCTTTTCAGTCCCGTCAACTCCCGGTTTCTACATAGCGCGCCTCATTTCACAGCACGGGGGAGATGCAAATTCGTCCAATGATACAACTCAAATTCAATTCCTCAGGCCTTCCAATCTATCCGGGACGTTTTCGGTAGGAACCGGCCACGTCCTGCAAACCCTTGCCTCAGTTGCCGAGACTCTGGCGACGAGTGACGTTGCCGGGCCACTGACCTTTCTACTGACTGACAATGTGTACAATGAGCCGCAGCCGGTTATGTTTCACACTGAGGGGGCAAGCTCTTCATCTCCGGTGGTGCTTTCACCTTCAGTTGGCAACGTTGTTGCGTTGAATATTCAGGGAACCGAAGCCGACCCTTATGCAATCGGCATTCTTGGATCAAGCTTCTTTACGATTGATGGTGATAACCAGGCATCCACAGAAACCGCGCCCGCCTTGACGATTAATGCTGTTGGCGGGAATGGAACAGTCGGTGTTCTTGTGAGCGGGCTTCCGGGGGAACCCTCAAGCAACGTGACGATCAAGAATCTGAGTATTCGGAACGGCGCGGATTCAACGGAGAGCAGTACAGGATACTACGGTGTCCTTGTCGCCGGTGTCGATAGCGCCCAGCGGGACAGTGCCGTTCTCATCTCGCGTTGTGATATCACGGCGCACGGTCAGGCGGGAATCGCGGCGCAAAATGCATTCGGGCTTACTGTGGAACATTGTTACATCCACGACTGGAACCAGGAAGCAGGTCTGACGGATCTCCGGGGCATTTGGCTTTCGTCGTTTGCAACGAACACGGTTCTTGCAAACAACATCATCGACAGACTCAGGAACGGTGTGAATGGCTGGTGGTCTTACGGCATTCATTGTGAAACGGGCGCCGGCTCAAACCTTCTCTGCTACAATTCCATGATATCAAGAATAGCTTCGGAAGGAGCCGGGCCGGATCAGAATCTGGCTGTGGGGATTGGTGTTTCAAGCTTCCTGAGCACCGGTAACAGGTTCTATCATAACACGATTTCGCTTACCGGCAATGATCTTTCAAGTGCGACTTCGAGCAGGTTTACCGCAATGGCGTTGCCGTCACCGTTGCCGACCGGGCTGAAGATTCGCAACAGTATCCTGTTCAATACAACGACGTCCTCGGCGTCAGGGATTCATTCGTACGGTTTGTATTCCGCCGCAACATCATGGCAATCCGGTGATACCTCCAATACAAATATCCTTTTTGCGCAGGGTGCCCAGGGGGCCGTCGGATATTTCAACGGGTTGAACCGCGTTACCTTGGGTCAATGGCAAAGTGCTACAGGCCAGGACGCCGGAAGTATTGCCGGTGATCCGGGTCTTGTTGCTTCCTCGAACCTTCACGTCGCATCCGGGACATCCATTGCAAGCAATGCCGGTTCAAACATTCCGAATATCCCCGATGATATTGACGGCGAAGTCCGATCACTCAGCGTTCCCGATATTGGCGCGGATGAGTTTTCAAGCACACATCTGACTGTTACGGTTCCTCTCACGGCGGGCTGGAATCTGATTTCGAATCCGGTGATACGGTCTGCCGGGGAGGATTCATTGCGCCTGCTCTTCCCATCAACGCTGTTCCCGTACGCGTTCAGTTTTTCAAATGTCGCAGGATACCAGCAGAGCAACGTCATGTCAGTGGGGGCTGGCTATTGGGGAAAATTTTCCTCGGCAGGGTCGAACTACATCGGCGGTGACGTTCTTGCGGTCGATACGATGGATGTGCAAAGCGGATGGAACATGATTGGATCGATTTCGTACAGCGTTGACACTTCGACAATTACCAGCGTCCCTGCTGGAATCCGTTCGTCACTCTGGTTTGGATATGCGGGCGGCTACAGCGCGTCGTCATCAGTTCAACCGGGAAGAGCATACTGGGTGAAAGCGAATTCCGCCGGTCAGTTTATTCTCTCGGGAGGTGCGGCGTTTGTTTCCACACCGGCTGAGGGTACGGCGCGCCTTCACGAGATTGTGATAGAAGACGATGATGGCTGCAGGCAGGTGCTGTATTTTGGAGAGGGAGAAGAGAGCGAACCCATTGAGTTCTTCGAGATGCCTCCTCAGCTGCCCGCGGAGGTTCTCGATGCGCGATTCGTTTACGGCGGGACCGGGTTTCTCGCGCGATTCTATCCCCGGAAGGAAAGTGTCTTCGAAGAGTTTCCTCTGTCAGTTCGGGCTCACGGATCATATTTCACGATCTCATGGAACGTGAACACGGAGTCGGTTTCTTCAACTCTTGTGTACGGTCTCAGTAGCAACAATCACCGTGATATGCGCGGACATGGCTCCTTGCGTCTTTCGAGTGAGCAGGGAGACCTCAGCGTTCGTATTCGTTCAGCAGACACACCTGTTACTGATATGCCGTATTTGCTTGAGGTGTATCCGAATCCTTTTAATCCGAAAGCGACGATAATGTTCTCGATTCCTCAGCCGGGTAAAGTTCTGATTGAAATGTTTGACGTGCTCGGCCAAAAGGTGAAAACCGTTTTGCAGGAAGCGCTTCCATCCGGAAATCATGATGTATTATTAGATGCCTCAGGTTCTGAATACCCCCTCGTAAGTGGCGTCTTTTTCGTAAGAATTTCAGTGAATAGATCTGGCCACTTGGAATACACAAGTGTCAAGAAAGTGATTCTGCTCCGTTGAGCAAGATAGGAAATTCTATTTTCCCGTGCATTACGGCTGTTTCCCAGTACTAGTACGAGGTAAAAAACAGGTATTCATAACAGTTGTACTAATAGCCTCAGTGGGCTAACTTTGATTCGGGTAGTCCTTGATTAGGTCTCTAAAAGTAAGGGCGGAGAACAATCCCAGGCAGTTGCTATCAACCAAACACTTCCCAAGTGTTCAATAACTGTCTGGCTCCTTGCCTCAACATCATTACAGCTGAGCACGTGATTTTTGATTGAAAGCAGCAGGTGGTTCATGGACAAAGTGATCTGGTCGTTGCTTTGTCCGTGGTATCGCTCAGTTACGAAGCAGTGAATATTAATCATCAATCCACACACCCCCAAACTTGGAGGATTAACTAAATGAAGCAACGAGCACTCCTTCTGACATTGGCGATCGTAACAACGTTGTCTATCGCCCTGTCAACGGCCCAAGCGGATGCGCCCTTTGTAATTCCGGTTGTTGCAACCGACGACAGCGGAAACACACGAACGGTAGCGATTGGCTTACTTGCAACGGCAAATGCATGTATCGATACAGCAGATGCTTTTGGCGGGTACCAGGAATATGAATTGCCGCCGATTCCACCGACAAACGTGTTCGACGCGCGTTTGGACGATAAGTCGTTCGCTACAAACACACCGTGCTACGGTCAGGGTTCAGCGGCGGATTTCCGCCCGCAAGTTGGTGTCGGACAGGTTGATTCCTTCCTCGTGAGAACGCAGGATGGTACCGGCGGTCGTCCGATTCTCCTGACTTGGCCCGCTGGGTTGAGCGCATTCTGCGATTCGATCAAGATGATTGACGCCTTCGGCGGGTTCATCATCAATGTTGATATGATTGCAACAAACAGCTTCAACTTGATGTCCGGAATGCCGGCTGAATTCTACATTATCATGTATGCGACTGTCAGCCCCAGCGCTCCGGTCTTCATGACGACACTGACACCCGACAGTCTTATCAGTGAAGACCCGCTCAAGCCTGGGAAATCCAAGAAGCTCAACAAACGCTTCAAGGGGCTCTATCCGAACTGGAGCAACCTGATGAGCGAAGTTGTTGCTCAGGGTGGGTTTGCCAACGGAACAACAGAGTCCGATTCCGGTGGCGGTATGGTTATCGGTACCTCCCATATGTTCTTGAAAGATCCAGTAAAGAAGAAGTGGGCACCGATCAAAGACTCGGCAGCTGTTCGCGCTTGGGTCCGCTTGGGCAAGTGGGATCAGATCAAACTCAAGGGTAAGGGTCATACCGATATACAGAAAAGTCTTCTTGACAAAACCGGTCGGCACATTGGTATCGCGCGCGGTCTCGACTCCCTCGGCAATCCCGGGGACTTGAAGAGGAAGCCGATCTTGAAGCAGTTGACCAAGCATGTTCCAAAGAAACAGAGCAACCGACTCTATGCGGAACTCGTTGCTCTCAAATTCAACATCGTCGCCAGCCAAATGGCAAAAACACCTGCAGGGTTTGGCGAGCTCCTTTACACTCGTCCCGGGCACCCGTATGATGGCATGAGTCTTCTCCAGATCTCCGAACACCTTGATCTGGTCATGACCTACTGGGGAATGATTGGCCCCAATGGGGGTGGAGAGTGGGACAGTGCATACAACGCACTCTATGATATCAACCGTTCATGTGTTGGACCCCTGGATACAGTTTCCTGGGAGGCCGGTGGCGATTTAGCAAAGTTGGTGGTTGATGGCAATGTTGACGTTCAGACTGTCAGCTTCCTGACTGTGCCGTCGCCTTTCGCGCCGACCACTGTTCAGGCACAGAATAACCTCTGGGATTCCGAAGATGGTAGCTTCGAGGATGATGATGAGTTCGCGGAGGCCGAAGGAACACCAACGGCCATGAAGCTCTATCAGAACTATCCGAATCCGTTCAATCCGGCAACCACGATTGCATTCAGGCTCTCTGATGTCTCTAACGTGACAGTGAGGGTGTATAATCTTCTCGGTCAGGAGATTGCTACCTTGCTTTCAAACGAGGAGATGGAAGCAGGAATCAATACGGTTGAATTTGCTGCAAGCCAACTTGCATCCGGAATCTACTTCTACCGTGTGAATGGTGAAAATGTTGAAACCGGCGAGCAGATTACTCCTGCTGTCGGTAAGATGATGTTGTTGAAGTAAGGTGTAACTCTTCCGGTGCGGATGCAGGGATTGTATCCGCACCGCGGAGGGCATGTCGTCTTCGGGGGCGAACTGACTGTTGAACTGGAAACTCCCCTTCTTAACGGTCATCCTCAATCCAAAGAAGAAAAGTTAAAGTCAAAATGAAGTTCACCCAAATAATCCACTATGTTCCACTCACTACAAAAGGTTCAACCTCTATGAAAACCTTTCTCTCTCTCGTTGCGTTGACCGTTCTCGTGTCAGCCTTCGCGTTTGCCCAGGTGGGCGGCGGTGCATCTGCCGTTGCACTCGGGATTTTCACAGTCGGTACGGCCCTCGAAATTTCACCGAGTGATGGTGATTTCGGAGACCTCGCACCTGGTACAACCTACCAGATCGCAGCCGATGGTTCCTTAACCCCGCCTGATGCGGGTGGTAACACCGAAGCAGTGCCGGTTCTGTGGGAAATCGCCGGCCAGCCGGGTGCCAGCGTTCTGATCACCTTCTCGCTTCCTCCGTTCTTTGAAGGCGGCGGCGCAGGCGGTGGCGGTGCGCGCGTTCCATATTCCGCAGGCGTTCAGTCAGGCGGATGGTCGGATGCAGCATTCGCAGTTGGCGATCCGTACAACCCGATCGACCCCCGCGTTCCGAACACGATCTTCTTGATCGCAGGCGGCGCAGCGGTTCAGGTTGGCGGCGTTATTGCAGTACCGAACGGCACACCGGATGACGACTACGAAGCACAGTTCATCCTGACGGCCGCATACACAGGTCTGTAAGCCCTTTCTGCGTCAACAAAACGCAGCGAGAGTTACAACAGACGTAACACTTGGGAAGGGGTTGTCTCTGTTGTGGTCACCCACAGCCGTGACAATCCCTTCTGTATAAGTACACGAATCGGATGGCAAATGGCCATGAGGTGGAAACAGCAGTGATCCCTGTTCAGGGAGTATGGAGCCAAATAAAACACAGACAACTGCGGCAGCGTTCTTGGACGATTGTCGTTACTGTCTGTGTTGTTGCGTTCTGTATGCTTGCGCAGAGTTACGCCGGTGTCACGGTGTACCCGACGGAGGTTTTTGTCAAACCGCCAAACAAGTCGGCGCCAATCGTTATTACGAATCCCAGCAACAACGAAATTGAAGTCTGGTTGACGTTCTCCTATCAGTATCCTGTTATTTTCGACTCGACCGGAATCAAAATGAGCGCAGGTGATTCCACATCAGGTGATGAGCCGGCGGCCTCCAAATGGCTGCGCGCAATCCCGCAGAGGTTCACGCTAAAGCCACAGGAGAGTCAAGTGGTCCGGATTCTCGGTTCACCACCGCCCGGTCTCAAGTCAGGCGAGTATTGGTCCCAGATTGTAATCGGTTCAAAAGATCGCAAGCTCGCGGCAGTGAATGACCAGCAGGGCGCAAAGTTTAACATGGATATCATCACTCAGACTGTTGTGCCGTTTCATTTCAGAACCGGCGCGACAACGACCGGCCTGCAGATTCGGGAAGCGCAGGCAGTCGCAACCCCCAAGGGGATTCACATGCGTCTGGTGCTCGATCGCTCGGGCAATGCCTCATATTGGGGCAGGATGACAACCCGGGTCCTCAACGCCAACGGCAAAGTGATCAAGACAAAGGAGTCACGCATGGTGGTCTACAGATCGATGGATTACTCCCTGGACATCGAACTCGGGGAGGAACGCTCTGGTCAGTATTCCGTCGAGTTGGTGTTCGACAACCGCCACCCGGGACTGTCGCCGGAATTTAGGATTCCCAGCGGCAGCGTGACGCAACGAATTCCGGTCCAATAACATCTACCTCGATCATGTGGGATTGCAATGGGGTTTCATGACTGAACGCGCACATGACCAAATCCTCCCCCGGATATTGCCATTCATTCTTGGCTTAATGTTGCTTACCGCATCAGCGGTCTGTACTGGATACGCCCAAACGCCTATTCTGGACGATGCAGCCCTGCAAGAAAATGTCCCGATCGAATTTGAGCTCAAGCGCGTAGGCAGAATCGAGCTGATCAGTATTCAGCGCGACAATCAGGTTTTTATTCCGCTCCAGCAGCTCTTTGATTTCCTGAAGATCAAACACGAGTTCGACCCCGTTGCAAACACCATTTCAGGCTTCCTGGTTTCTGCCGATACACCATACGTTGTGGATGCTTCCAACGGCAAAATACGCGTTGGGAAGCGAAGTGGCGATTTGAATGTGAACGACTTTGTTGCGCGTGATACCGAAATCTACCTGCGCGTCGAACTCTTCGACCGATACTTCGGACTCCCCATCAATTACAAGCCCCGCCAGCTTGGGGCCATTCTCTCGACAAACATGCAGTTGCCCGTGTTCCTTGACCGGCAACTCATGAAGATTGAGAACGAATTTGATCAACGGGTTCGACCGGACGAGCCGGAGTATTTTATCGACCGCCCCATACGCATTATCGACGGTATGAGGCTCGACTATGTTCTCCGGCAGGGGATCAACACCACTTCGACACCGGTAACCTCCTTCTTCACGCGCGTAGCGGGGCATGCCCTGGGTGGCGACGTCGAAGCGCGATTTAACGGCATTCTTTTTCCGGAAGCGGACATTACACAGACTCGGGCATTCTGGCGTTTTGTTCCACCGAACGAACGCGCACAGAGCAAACTGTTTCGACAGTTGACCATTGGTGATTTTATTACCAACGGTATTCAGCCGCGTGAGGGATATGGTGTCGAAATTACGAACCGCCCTCCATACCCGAGGATTTATTTTGCGGACGAGTATTTCGCCGGCCAGACCGTTGGCGATCGCAACATCTACTACTACAATAACTTCCGGTTGGAACAGTACCAACCCCCGGATACGGCAGGCAGATATGAGTTCGATCGGGTCCTGCGCTATGGCGTCAACTACGTCGAGATTCGCCAGTATAATGAATGGGGCGAAATGTTCGGTGATACGTACCGCATTTTTGTCCCACAAGCGATGGTTCCGCCGAAAGACGTCGAGTACACTCTTAGTGCCGCGCGTATTCGCGATATCAAGTACCACCCCTGGTATGGAGAAGGCGGATTCCAGTGGGGCATCAGCTCACGCATCACCGCAGGCGCTCGGATCGAGTATTATGACAACGAGGAACTCACGACCAATGTCTTCCCGACACTCAATGCGGTTGTGCGAATCTCGTCGCATCTGAACGGGTCGGTGATATTCTCGCCAAACGCTTTCAACAGGGGAATTCTTGAAATGACGTTGCCCTCTCTCATCGACGGAGTGGTGACGTATACGGACTATCAACCTGTCCGACTATTCAATCCCCGCCTTGCCATCAATGAACTGAACGCGGCGCTGAGTGTGCCGTTCTCGGTCGGTCAGAGCAGATTCTCCATCAGCTTCGGGGGAACCCAGACAATCTTTGATCAGTCCAGGCAGCGCACGGCACTCATCGGTGCAAGCGCATATATCGGGACAGTATTTCCACGTATTTTCACGCGTATGGGCTGGAACCATTCCTACACCACCGGCCAGAACACACTGACCTTCCACGAAACCGAGCCTGCAATCCGTTTTCGCCTTCCGGCGAACCTCTATCTTCAGTTCGCCACGAGGTACGATCATTTGGAATCGGAATTCATCGATGCCCGCATCGGGGCAATACTTCAACCCCGCTCAAACCTGACGTTTGAATTCTCCTATGACAAGGGCTTCAGGTTTGACAACGATGTTCTTCGATTCCGGTTGCAATGGATTCTCCCGTACACGCGTGTCACGGGAACGGCGACAAGCTACGAACGCAGGAACACCTTCTATTCACTCGCCGTAAGCGGCTCAATCGGGTTTAATCCCCAGCATGGCGACTTCTTCTTTGAGAATAACAGCGGCCGCGCAACGTTCGGCGGCATCCTCGTTGCCCCATTCCTTGACGCCAACAACAACGGCATGAGGGATCAGGGCGAAGAGACGCTCCGTCTTGCCAGCGTTCGCGCGACCCGACTTGCGGATGCGGAAGGGTTTTCGTTTACTGAATACCCGGGGATCGGGTGGGGAACAACGCGAGCGGTTCCCTATCAACATTATGTCATAGAGATTGAACGCACGGGATTTGAAAATCCCCTGTGGGTTCCCCGCCATTCCGTCGTCGAGGTGAGCACGGCGCCGGGGCGCTTCAGCTATTATGAATTGCCGGTATTGCTTGGTGGCGCTGTTCGCGGTTCGGTCGTGATTGGTGAAGCACTGCAGAATCAATACGGCGTCGAGGGTATCCGCGTGAACATTCGCGAGGTCGGAGCGATCGACACGCGCGTTGCGTTTGAAGCTACCGTGGAGACATTCTCCAACGGGGATTTCGAGATCATTGCCGTTCCTCCGGGAACGTACGAGGTCTCGCTTGACGGCCGCCAGCTTTCCACAGCCGGCCTTTCGACATCCACGTTCCTGCGGACGGTTACAGTCGAGCCGCAACGGGACGGGGACGTGATTGAGGACGTGAGTTTTCAACTCATCGAGGTTGAACAATGAGAGGAGACAGAGCCATGAGAACATACCTGATTACGATGCTCGTGATAGTGTTTAGCATCCCGTTTGTCGACGGGCGGTTTGCGTATGGCCAGGTGGAAGAGGTTGAAGCAGAGTACGCGCTGGACGATGAGGATGAGGAAGATACAGAGTCCATTGTTTACACTGAATTTGATTACACGGGAGTCCTTACCCCCGGCGCACTGCAATGGCGTTGGCAGTTACCGTACCCGCAGGGAAATCACCTCTACGGCGTTGATGTACTCAAAGCCGGCGCGGCTTCGATGGTTGGCGCGCTCGGAACAATCATGGTGACAACTGATTCCGGCACAACGTGGGATGAGACGAACTCTCTCGGTTCCATAATAACAAGGTTTACCGCAGTTGATTTTTTGGATTCCCTTACCGGATACGCGATCGGGCTGGGTGGTGTTGCGGTAAAAACTATCGACGGCGGTCTGACCTGGTCAAACCTTGCAATCCCAACGTCCTTCGCGCTGACCTCCATACGATTTGTGAATGAGGATACCGGCTGGGTGGTTGGCTATCAGGGAACCGTCAAGCGCACGACAAATGGCGGCAGTACATGGACCACGCAGGTTGTTCCGAATGTCATCAAGCTGAATGGTGTTGATTTCTATACCTCGGAGTTCGGTTGGATTGTCGCCGATTCCGGAAAGATCTTTGCAACGACTGACCGCGGTCTTTCGTGGGCACTTCAACCCGTTGCCGGCGTAACAACGCCTTGGAATGCCGTCACATTCGTAAGCGCAACAGATGGATGGGCAGTGGGGAACTTCGGGCGCGTTGCCGTGACGAACAACGGCGGCGCGACATGGGGTTCAGGCCCGCCCGTTGTGGGCGTTGATCTGACCTCTGCCCATTTTGTCGACCCACTCACCGGCTGGGCCGTCGGAAATCAAGGGGTCATCATCAAGACGCTGAATGGCGGAGGGACGTGGGCATTACAGAATTCCGGAGCCCCCGAGAATCTTACCGGCATCCGTGGCTTCGATACGCAGGAAGCATGGGTTTCAGGAAGTAAGGGAACGACCCTCCATACAACCGATGGCGGCAGTACATGGGACAAACAAAGCGGCGGCATCACGACGAACGCCGTTCGCAGGATATTCTTTTATGACGCCGCCAACGGATGGGCCGTCGGTGACAGGGGAATGATTCTCCACACCACCGATGGCGGCAACAACTGGGGAGGCCAGGCGAGCGGTACCAACAAGACTCTCTACGGTGTCTATTTTACCAGCCCTAACAATGGAATCGTTGTCGGGCGAAGCGGCTGGGTGCTCAAGACTCTTGACGGTGGCTCGAGCTGGACCCGAATCCTGACCGGAACGACACGGGTATTGAATGACGTTCACTTTGTGGACGCAAACACCGGTTGGATTGCGGGCAATTCAGGTCGCGTGTTGAAAACTACCAACGGTGGATCGTCATGGTTTAGGCAGTTGGTGGGATACAACAATACATTGTATGGTGTGCACTTTGTGAATGAAAACCTGGGACATGTCGTTGGTACGCGCGGTTCCATTCTTCAAACAACTGACGGCGGAGGGACGTGGAGACAGATTCTTGTCGGCACCAACCGTGCGTTGAACAGCGTATGGTTCAACGACAGCACACGAGGATGGGCGTGCGGCAATAACGGCGTTCTTCTGAGAACGCTGAACGCGGGAAACACATGGTTCTCCATGCCTTCCGGCACCTCGAATCCCCTACGTGAAATCCAGTTTGTCAACGCAGATACCGGCTGGGCAGCCGGACACGGCGGTGTCATTCTTAGTTCGGTTGACGGCGGCTCGACATGGGCGCAGTCTGCATCCGGCACATTTGAAACACTGCACGGACTTCATTTCAACGACGCCCAAAACGGATGGGTGGGCGGGTTGCAGGGAACCGTCATCAATTATAGTGTCGGCCCCGGCCCCGGCCCGTCACTCTTCGGACGCAGAGGCCTTGTTCCCGAAACGGCAAAGCTGTTCCAGAATTATCCCAATCCATTCAATCCATCGACGCGTATTCGGTACAGTCTGGAGAAACCCCAGAGCATTTCAATCCGTGTCTATGACGTCTTGGGCAGGGAGGTGGCACAGCTTGCAGACAATTTGTACCAGACCGCGGGCGTGTATGAAACGGAATTCGTGGCAAGCGGTTTTTCGGCCGGTGTCTATATCGTGAGCATAACCGGCGACCAGTTGAAAGCTCCACTCACACACAAGATGATGTTGCTGAAGTAACGCCTATTCAACGCGGGGACGATTGAAGACTCGGCTATTGATTCTGATATTCCTTCTCACGATGTGCTGTCTATCGGCCGGCGCGCAAATCCAATCCGCGTTGCCTGATTGGCAGTGGCAGAATCCCTACCCACAGGGGAACGACCTGTTCGACGTGAAGATGCTTTCTCCCCAGTCTGTTATCGCGGTGGGGGGGGAAGGAACCGTCCTTCGTTCAACCGACCTCGGGCTGGAATGGTCGATCCATTCTCGTGAAGCCCTCGGAGGATTCAGAGGCGCCTTGCGCTCCGTTGTCCAGACTTCACTCGGAACGATTATGGCTGTTGGGGATTCGGGGGTCCTTCTCCGTTCCACCAATGATGGCGCTACGTGGTCCAAACGCACGCTCAGTCCGGGCTTCAACACACTTCGTAATCTCTTCTTCCTTACCGATGTCGTCGGGTGGGCCGTTGGAGACTCGGGAGAAATCTACTTCACGGCAAACGGCGGCACAAGCTGGGCGGCCCAGGCCAGCAATACGCGCCGTTCCCTGAGGAGCATTATTGCTTTCGGAACGGGTGCCGCGTACGCTTGCGGGGAAAACGGAATTGTTATTAAGTCGGATAACGGAGGGTCGACGTGGTTTCCTCTTGTCACCAATAACACCGTCACCATGAATGACATCTTTTTCCTGAATAACGCGCGCGGATGGGTGGTGGGTGACGGAGGCGTGGTTCTCTTTACCACCGACGGGGGCAGTTCATGGTTCCCACAAACAACCGGGACGGGAAGACATCTTTACTCCATTACATTCCTGAGTTCCACCAATGCCATCATTGTCGGCGGACTTTCCTCCGGCGGCGTGATTGTCAGAAGTTTTGACGGCGGGCAGACATGGGCAAGCCAGAATACTTCGGACGTCATGGCGATTCGCTCCGTGGTGTTTCGTGATTCTCTCAACGGCTGGTATGCCGGCGATGACGGCAGAATCGCATTCTCAAATACCGGCGGTCTAAGTTTCTTCCCGCGCTCAAGCGGCGACATTCTTGATCTTCTTGCCCTCGACGTCGTCGATACGAGCAACGCACATGCAGTCGGCCAGGAGGGCGTCATCCTCACAACGAACGACGGCGGCGCGGGTTGGATTCCGCGTGTCAGCGGAACGGCTAACTGGCTCCGAGGAGTGGACTTCGGGAATGCACAGAACGGTTGGGCTGTTGGCGATAACGGCACGATTCTGGCCACGGCGAATGCCGGCGTGTTCTGGGGCGCCCAGATAAGTAACACCACGCAATCCCTGAATGCCGTCTTTGCTCTGTCGCAGGATACTGTCATCGCAGTGGGAAACAGAGGGACCGTCGTGCGCACCATTGACGGTGGAGCTACGTGGGTCCCGCGTGAAGTGGATTCGACAATCGGATTTCTCGCCGTGCACCTGATTGACAACCTGTACGGGTACGCCTGCGGAACGACAGGACGCATTTTCAAAACCATGGATGGCGGCGCCACGTGGGATACTATCGGGCCTCCGCTTGGCGGAACGCTTCGTTCGGTTCAATTCACATCGAGGACGCGAGGATGGGTTGTCGGTTCGGCAGCCAATAATATCCTCATTTATAGAACGGAGAACGGCGGACTCTCATGGACCAACCAAACTTCCCGGATTCCTTCGCGAAGGGGAGTGTTGTATTCGATACACTTCGCGGATTCGCTTCTCGGGCTTGCCTCAGGTCAAAACGGCGCGGTGTGGAAGACAAATGATGGAGGCGAGAACTGGAGCCTCCTTCCCGCAGTGACAACCGGAATCCTGTATTCAACAAAGCTGGCGGACAACAACATCGGATGGGGAGTGGGTGGCAGCGGCACGATTCTTCGCACCAACACCGCAGGCGGCATTCCCGTGATTCCGCCCGAACAACCACCCGCAACGCAGAACCTGTTCCCCAGTTACCCGAATCCGTTTAGTATAGCAACAACCATTCCGTTCAGGGTTCAGACCCCCAACGAACATGTTCGGATCGACATCTATAACGTCCTTGGCCAGCATTTGAGGAATTTACTGGACGAAACACGGCTCGCCGGTTCCTATAACGACGTTCAGTTTGTGCCCGGCCCGTTTCTGGCCTCCGGAGTGTATTTTATCCGTCTGCGCATAGGCGGATTGGAGGAAGTGGGGAAATGCGTTTATCTCACCCCGCGGTAGTGTTTTAGTTTTTGTTTTTTGGTATTTTGGTCCGTAAGCCCCGCTTGAGGCGGACGAACCAACCTACGATTTTCATAATTTTTTTTCAATTCTTTTTAAGGAGGAGTCCCCCCATGAAAACAACGCGTACAAACCTTGTTGCGTTGGCTCTGCTTATTGCCCTCATGACCTTGGCTCAAATTGCCACAGCGCAGATTGCAAGCCATGTGGTCATCAGTGAGGTTTATGCTGGTGGCGGCAATTCAGGTGCGACGTACACTCATGATTTTGTTGAGTTGTACAATCCAACGGCATCTCCAATCATCATGACCAGTTGGTCGCTCCAGTACCAATCTGCCGGCGGGCTGGGGACCTTTACAAACATTGGAATATTCTCGGGAACGATTCCGGCATACGGCTTCTTTCTAATCCAGTGTGGAGTGGGAGCTGGAGGAACTACTCCTCTGCCGACGCCCGATGCAGACTTGTCCGCTACACACTTTCTTGGCGCAACTGCCGGTAAGGTCGCACTGGCTTCCGATGGAACCGGGGTCAACCTTCCTACAGACGCAAATGTGGTTGATTTTGTTGGCTACGGTGCAACTGCAAACAGATACGAGGGAAGCGGTCCCACACCTGCGCCGTCCAATACAACATCGGTTGAGCGAAAGGCGAAACCAAATTCCACCGCAGATTCGCTGATTGCCGGTGGAGGTGATGAACTTGAAGGAAACGGCCAGGACGCTAATGTGAACGCTTCTGATTTTGTTGTCCGTCCCCCATTGCCCGGTCCGCAGAATACAGCATCGCCCACCGAAGTCCCTCCGACGCTGAGCAACGTTCCTCCTATCATCGGGTTGATTACGCGTTCATTTTTTGTTGCCGAGGTTAGCGGTGTCGATACGATCAAGGCGAGCGTTACTGATGGTGATGGAACAATATCAAGCGTGAGACTTCATGTCAGGGTCAACGGAGGCTCAGTTGACTCGTCTTTAACCATGACGCTCGGCGTTGCTCCACAATACATAGCAGTTATTCCGGCGACAAAGCATACAACGGCCGGGCATTTGGTTGAGTATTGGGTGACCTCGATCGACAATTCGTCAGGGTGGTCCAGCACCGAATCAGCTCCCAACGGATACTTTGTCGGCGATGCCCCAATCTCTTTAATCAAATCCAATCCTCTTGTTCTCAATTCTCTTGTGAGTATTGCAACGTACGGTGCCCGTATTAACGGGACCATCAATGTACGCACGAACACGTTTTCGAATGGTCAGGGCTTCATTCAGGATGCAACCGGAGGTCTGCAGATGTTCCTGACGGGCGGGTTGATAGCGCTGCCTGCAGGCAAGAATGTCAAGGTTCAGGGGACAATTATTAATTTTAACGGGGCATATGAACTCAGTGCACCAAACCTTGCATTTGTTGATACTTCTCTTGGTACCTCCGTGCTTACGCCGGTGGTAATTACGCTTCCGACAACGCAAACGCCGGACTACGCTAATGAAGGAAAACTTGTGAAAATTGTTGGCATGAGCACTGCTTCAACCGGAAATTTCGCTTCTCCTGCTTCCTATCTTTACAATGAAGTTGATACTGACACTATTACGATGCGGGTCGAAAGTAATGCAGGTTTGAATACTCTTGTCGGCCAACCAATTCCAGTAGGTCCGACCGATGTCATCGGCATTCTTTCCTACTCAAACGGTTTCCAGCGGATCAAACCGCGCATTGCGGAAGATATGGGTCTTGTGTCGGCAAACCTTTTTGCAGTGCAAAGTGGTCCTTGGAGTTCGGCCGCGACATGGGGCGGCACAATTCCTGATTCGACAAAAGATGTCTACTTCAGCAATACAGGTGTTACGGTAAACATTGACGTTTCGAATGCAAGATGTAAGAGCCTGACGATGGTGGGTAGCGGTAGCGTCTCGAATTCCGGACCTGTTCTTGAGTTTGACGCGAGCGGAGCAAGAGGGCTTACTGTGGAAAACGATATCTCGATTTCCGGCGGCAGCGGTGGCGGCGGTGGAGATCGCGGAGGGCGCCCGAAGTTGACATCCAACGGCAACGCAAGCGCGATACTAACGGTGAAAGGACAGTTGTTTTCTTCCAGTAGTAACTCGCCCAGCAATGGTGATGCAGGGCTGAACATGAACGAAGGTACCATCAAGATGGTTGGCGCAAATCCGGATACCATTCTTATGGGTGCTGGTATGCGTGTTGGTCATCTCCAGATTGGGGACGGTTCAACGCCAAAGTCAGTTGCAACGCGACCACAAACGAATGCCTTCCTGAACGCAACGGCAATTACGGTGAAAGCGGGAAGCACGTTCTGGATTGGTACCGGTTCGAACACCAGTCTGGTAACGCTTGGTAACTCGACCGGTTCGGGATTCCCGATGCTGAACGGTGGAATTACCGTTGAATCCGGCGCGGCGTTGAAAGTACAGGAATCAAGCGCTGGTTTTGTTGCCAACACAATCAATCTCGACGGCGGTGGTATTACGAACAACGGAACGATTGATCTTGTCTCGCCCGCAGGACCCGAGGCAACAGGATGTGTCTATCACATAAAGATCGGCGGCCATTCACAGGGTACCTCCGGGCAGAATCAAAATGTCTCGGGCAGCGGCGTCGGTTCGTTTGCCAACGTCACCGTGGACTCCGGCCACACGCTGACCCTCAACCAGGACATGGGTGTTCAGGCAGGCTATAAGCTTACGATTCTTAACGGAACGCTTTCTGAAAGCACGGGCAACACGGTGATCGGAGCCGCGGAAGCGTCAAGGAATCTGGCGATGGGTGTTCCTGAGTCCTTCAGTGGTTTGGGACTCACGCTCACCGCGACAACTGCTACGCCGGGCGTTACTGTTGTTACCCGTGTGACCGGAACTCCCCAAGTGACAGGCACCGGTTCGTCCATTGAGCGCTATTTCAATATCGCCCCAACAACAAACACGGGATTGGGCGCCACATTCAGGTTCTACTATGATGAAAGTGAATTGGGCGGACAAGACGAAAACACTCTGGCGTTCTACAAGTCTACCAATAGTGGCGGATCTTGGACATCCGAAGGAGGCGCCTCAACTCCGGCCTCCAATTATACCGAGCTCACCGGCATTGCTTCGTTCTCAAGATGGACTGTCGCCGACGCGTCGAACCCGTTGAGCAGTTTTGCGGTGAACGTGCCCATCGCGGCTGGTTGGAACATGCTCTCCAATCCGGTGACCGCGGCGAGCGATTCAGTGCTTGCTTTGTTCCCGACGTCGTCTTTCAATTATGGATTCGCATTTATCCCGGCCTCTGGATACCAGCAAGATTATACATTCGACAATGGAACCGGGTATTGGGCCAAGTTTGCAGCAGGAACGTCACAGTCGATTTCCGGCAGTTCGATAACGTCTGACACCATTCCTGTTGCAACCGGCTGGAATATGATCGGATCGATTTCATCCGCAGTTGATACCGGTGATGTCGTGACCAGTCCATCCGGCATCAGGGCGTCAGTGTACTTTGGATATTCCTCGGGCTACGTCACAGCCACAACGATTGATCCAGGCCAGGCATATTGGGTGAAGTCGAATGCCGCCGGCAGCTTCATTCTTACAGGCGGTGCCGCTCCCGCAGGAAAGCCGCGTGCGCGTGCGAATATCCTTGAAGGGTTCTGCACCGTTACCCTGACCGACGCATCCGGCGCAAGCCAGACATTGTATTTCGGCAGTGACCGCGAAGGCACGTTCCCCGTGAACATGTTTGAAATGCCGCCGCAGGCACCAGCCGGCGCGTTCGATGCGCGTTTCGAGTCGAACCGCATGGTTGTTGTTTCGCAGGATGGAAAAGCAGCCCAACACGGCATCACGATTCAGTCATCGGCGTACCCGATCCGGGTTTCCTGGAATGTCACCGGCAGCAAGCTCACCTTGAGTGACGGCGTCAATCCCACGAAGTCCATCAACGGTTCCGGCAGCATGATGATCCAGAACAGCTCGGTGAAACGATTGGTCCTTGGCGTGCAAAGCACTGAGGTGCCGGTGGAGTTCTCGCTGAACCGGAATTACCCCAACCCGTTCAACCCGGCAACGACGATTCAGTTTGGTTTGCCTATAACTGCACAGGTAACACTTCGCGTCTACAACCTTCTCGGTCAGCAAGTATCCGAGTTGGTCAACGGCGTGCTCGAAGCGGGTTATCATGATGCACGATGGGAAGGCAGAAATGCTTCTGGTGACGTGCTGAGTAGCGGCGTGTACTTCTACAAGATTGAAGCGAGTCCGGTTGGCAACGGCAAGCCGTTCTCAGCAGTTCACAAGATGATGTTAATGAAGTAAGTCGATTGAAGGGACTCCCGATCAACAGGTCGGGAGTCTTGTTGTGTAGGATTGTGTGAAGGAGAAGAGACGAACGTTGGTACAATCTCGGTGTAGTCTTGCTTTAACCGTGGCGCTGGTCGCGATCTGTTTGCTTGTGGGAGAGCGCGTCAGTGCTGAGGTACGTCCTTCCTCGGGCCCCCTCGTTGAGGAAGGTCCGACTCTTTTCAGAACCTTCACCCCTGAAAGCCTGGTGACCCGCCGCTATGAACGTCGAGTTACGGCGGCGACCGGTTGGAAGAGTACATTCCGCAACACTACCGGCACGATTGTTTCTTCTCTTGAGATTCATTTCAAGGGGGATGTAACCCTGACCAATTTCGCGCCGTTTCCGGATGCAGCGCCCCGTGGCGAAGACCGGGAAGTATGGATTGTATGGGGTCAAAAACTCATTCACGGTGATTCCGTTACTATTCACGGACTTGGCCCGGCAGATCGGACGAAAATCTTGCAATGGCGGTTCGGCGATGGTGCTTTTCAATCAGGTTTTATTCCGGAGAATCAGGATTTTCTTTTGCCGATGCCGAACAGCGCGAATTTTCGGCTTGAGACTTTCGAATATGGCGGATTCGCGGCGGGTTCTCCTACCTCGGATCAGCTTGGTGGCCTTGTCGCAGCGAAGTCTTTCCTCAAGTTTGTCAATGGTTCATGGCGCATTGATCGAGATAGTACCAAGGTCCATGGGTGGGTGCGGTTGCGTCGTCAATCCGATGTTCTCCGCTCATTCCAGAGAAACAAGAATAGTCCCCTGCACACGGGCACACCGCGAGGTTTTTGCCTGTTCGACAACGGCAAACCCTTCCTGCGGCAAGTGTTCAGCTTAACGCCATTCAAAATGGATAATCATCTCTTTGCCCAGCTCACGGCACTGAAGCTCAATATTGCCGCGAGTGCTCTTGGCATCACCCCGGTTGGATTCGGTGAACTCATCTATGAAGATGATGGCCACTCGCTTGATAATATGATGCTTCGTGATCTCGGGCCAATAGCTGATTCATTATTGACATACTGTGCAGGGCGAGGTCCCTCGGAATACCTCATGATGGATTCGGTGCTGACCAAGATTAACCTCGCGTTCCTCGGCCCGATTGACACCGTGTCGTTTGCCGATTCTCTTGTGCTCACTGGCGTCCGTCCGCTTTCGGAAGTAGCATATCTGAGGGCAAACACGGAGGTACCGCCGCTCCGTTTGCCGCGTGTGTATCAGCCCGATATGGATGACAGTGAAGAGTTGGAATCCGGCTCGGAACCTCCCGAGCTTATCGCGATTGTGAATAACTATCCCAACCCCTTTAATCCGCAAACGGAAATTCAATTCGAACTTCAGGAACCGGCTCTCGTTACCTTGAAGGTGTACGACATTCTGGGGCGTGAACTGGAAACAATCCTTGACCATGAGTTAACGTTTGATGCAATCAACGAAGTAACGTTTGACGGGAGTTCGCTTGCCTCGGGCATCTATTTTTATCGGCTCGTGGCCGAGGGGCTTGATGCTGCGCGCGTTTCATCGTTCACCGGTAAGATGGTGTTGTTGAAGTAGTGCGGTTCTTGCGTTAAAAATTTCGTTTACACACATCCCCTTTAGTCAAAAGGAATCCTTTCAATGAAACGTTCTGGACTGTTTTTTTTTCTCGCGCTTGTTTTTGGAAGCGGTTCCGCATCGTTTGGGCAGCCACCTATTTTTGCCCCCGAAGGTCTGAACATGCCTGGAACCTACAATGGCTTCACCAATCCTCCATCAAATCTGGCGTTTGCCGGAATCCAGGTCCCCGGTGGCCGTGTGCAACTCAATACTGATCTCCCGACACGCCGTTATCGCACAACGGTTTTCGCCGATGTGTCCGGAGGTGATGTCGTCGGTGGAACTTACACCTGGCTCTTCACAAGCGGGCCCAGTGGAGGTTATTTTGACAACAAATGGGCAGGAACAACGGTGACAATGAATATTGCCCAGCCATATTCCTACAATTCCGGATCTGATAATAGCATCACGTTTGTGAATGGCAAATGGTACACCATGAATTGGCGCGATTCCGGCTATGTTCATTCAAGAGCGATCTGGATGGAAACTTCCGCCGAGCCGGTGACGATCGATGCGGTTTCACAAACGCCCATTCCGGGCTCGGTGACCAGCGCCGATCCTGTTACCGTTAACATTACCTTGAGCGCGGCAAAGGCGGCGGAAGAAACCCTTTATGTCCGTTACACTACGGACAATTGGGTTACATCTGTTCTCAAACCCGTGACCACGGCTTCAACCGCGGGGAGTGCAGTGATTCCCGCTCAGCCGGGCGGAACAACCGTGCGTTACTATGCATTCTCTTCGACTGTTGGCGGACTGACGGATTATTATGACATGTACACGCTGAACCACAACAACAACGGTGGAGCAAACTACCAGTACACGGTAAATGCGCCCACCCTGACGATCAATGCCTCCGCAGGCCTCAATGGTTCCATCCTGCCATCAGGAATCGTCATCGTTCCATCCGGAAACGACCAGGCGTTTACAATCACTCCTGATGTTGGGTACTTTGTCGACAGCGTAATTGTAGACGGCGCGCTGACTGATTCCACGACGAGCTATACATTTGTCAATGTAACGGCGAATCATACCATCCACGCTACATTTACAAAAAAATATAACGTCACGTTCCGCGTGAACATGAACAAGAAGATGCAGGACGGCGATTTCCTCCCCGGGTCGGGTGATGCAGTCACGGTACGCGGAAGCTTCAACGATTGGGGTAACAGCACCAATAATCCTGACACACTCGACGATGGCGACGCGGACAGCATCTACGTCATCACAAAGCTCCTCAATGAAAATACGCACTACGAGTACAAGTTTTGGAAGACGCTCCGCGGTGGGCAGGACTATGAAAACTCCATCAGCAACCGCGTGATCGATCTTGGTTCGGCAGACACAACCTTGGATGTGAAGTACTTCAATGACGAGGTTCCTTTGTCGGCGTACGTTGACATCGACTTCCAGGTTGATATGAGCGTCAAGATGATGGAGGGAACCTTTGATCCGCTGCTGGGAGATGTTGTTACTGTCCGCGGAACATTCAACGATTGGGGTAACAGCACAAATAATCCGGATACCCTGACCGATGGTAATGGCGACAGCATCTATGTCGGGACAGTTTCGCTTCCGCAGGGAGCAAACATCCAATACAAGTTCTGGAAAAACCTTCGCGGCCAGATCGACTATGAGAACAACATTTCAAACCGTTTGTATAGCGTTCCGGTGGTGGATGCGTCAATTCCCGCGGTGTATTTTGACGATGACAGCCTGGTTGGAGTGTACGTAGGCGTCGGCGCCGGATGGAACATGATTTCAAATCCGGTGACAAGTGTGAATGATTCAGTTTCACACCTGTATCCCAACGCGTCGTTCCCGTACGCGTTTGCGTTCAATCCTGCGGGTGGATATGTACAGCAACAGACAATGGAGAATGGAACCGGCTTTTGGGAGAAATTCCCATCAGCCGCAACATCGGGAGTCGCGGGATCACTCAGAGCCCTCGATTCGATTCTGGTGTCAACTGGCTGGAATATGATTGGCTCAATCTCATTCTCGGTTGATACATCAACGGTGGTTCAGGAGCCTGCCGGCATCGTCGGTTCGCAATACTTCGGCTATTCCGGCTCCTACTTCGTTGCTACGACGATTTCACCGGGTGCTGCGTACTGGGTGAAGGCCAACGCCCCGGGAAATCTCGTGCTCACATTTGCCGGTCCGGAACCGGCCAACCGCGCACCGATGGTCCACAACGAAGGACCGCTTTCCGCAATGAGTACGCTGACGATCACAGATCGCAGCGGCGCCCAGCAAACCCTGTATGTCGGCAGAAGAGATAATCTCGTCCTGCCATTGGAAATGTTTGAGTTGCCGCCCCTTCCGCCATCGGAAGCTTTTGATGCGCGGTTCGAATCCGGGTCGATGGTCGGCTTGATTGACAACGCAGTTCGGCTTCCGATTGCAATTCAATCGGCGCAATACCCGGTGACAGTTTCGTGGGACCTTGGCCGACATGCTGATCGAGCCTTCACACTAAAGAATGGCGAGACAGGTGAACAACTTGCTTCAGTTTCATCGTCGGGTTCAGTGCAGATTCAGAATCCCTCCGTGACGAGGTTGATTCTTGGGGTCGAAGGAGCCGAAATTCCTGCAACATTTGCCCTGATGCAGAACTTTCCGAACCCATTCAATCCGAGCACGAGCATCCGCTATGCTTTGCCGGTTGATGCGCGCGTCACGGTTAAAGTGTTTGACCTCCTCGGCAGGGAAGTAGTGACGCTCGTTGACGATGTTCAGGCGGCGGGTGCGCAAACGCTCACGTGGAACGGATTGAACTCGACAGGATCACAAGTTTCAAGCGGTATCTACATGTACAGAATGGAAGCGCGTCCGAACGGACAAGGAGTGTCATTCCAATCGACAATGAAAATGTTGTTGCTGAAGTAGATTCAATGTTCACGCGGGCAGATCGAATGCGGTCTGCCCGCGGTTGTCTGCTGAATTGTCTTGTCATTTTAAGTACGAACCTTCCCCCGACCGGCGTCAGCGTATCTTAAGACCTCTCCCAGGAGGAGGATGCAGAAATGAATCAACGATACAGAATCATCAGTGCATGTACAGCGTTCATCATGCTGTTGTGCCTTTCAGCGTTAGCGCAGTCCCAAACAGCCGGTGATTACCGATCCGCTGCGACAGGGAACTGGAATGACATCGCGACATGGGAAACATACAACGGTTCTGCATGGGTTGCCGCGTCCGCAACTCCTACCAGTACAGATGGCGCCATCACAATTCGTAGTCCGCACACTGTAACCATCACTGCCTCCGGTCTCACTTACGATCAGGTTGTTGTTGATGCCGGCGGACAGGTGACGGTCAACAGTGCCATTACGAGTACCCTGGCAAATGGAACGGGAACCGATCTTACGATCAACGGAACGTGGTTGAATTCCGGCGGCACGTGGACAGTAACGGGTACTGCCTGGACAGTTGGATCCGGCGGCACATATATCCATAATACCACATCAAGTGCGGCAACGCCACTGGGTCAAGCCACCTTTGACGCAGCAAGCACCATGATCTTCCGTGGGAGTTCAACGATTAATACAGCTGTCTCACTTGCCGGCCGAACTTTTGGCAACCTCACCATCGAAAGCTCATCCGGTACCTGGACGCCAGCAACATTTGCCGGCGGAACCGCAATGACCGTGAACGGCAACTATCTTCTCGGTGCAAATGTCAACGCGACAACAACCCAAACCGGCGTGATGACCTTTGCCGGCAATTTTACGGTCAACGGAACCCTGACCAATAGTACGGGAACGCAGACATACACCTTTACCGGTGGCTCGAAAACAATCAGCGGAACAGGGACATTTCAGTTTGAAACATTTAATGTGAACAGTGGTGCTTCACTCACTGCAAGCGTTGCCACATCGATCCCGGCAACATTCACAGCAACAATTAGCGGTTCGTACGCTACTGCGGCAACCTACACCAACAATGGTACGACAAATGTCAACGGAACATTCCAGATCAACCAGGGTGGATTTGCCTCCGCGAACGATCTCGTCTATGCAAGCGGCGCGACGTTGGTGTTCAATAATACTTCCGGGTCGTACGGCATTAACTCCGGCTCAACAGCATTCTGGCCCTCAACGAATGGCCCCCAGAATGTGAATGTTCTCGGGGCTGGTGGAATCACGCTAAATGTTTCGCGTACTGCGACCGGGACCGTGCAAACATCTGCAGGATTTATCAACGGTAACAATCTGACGGCTTCTGGTACGGTTCAAATCAATTCCGGCGGTTTCTTTACCGGCTCGCCTGTGTACAGCGGCACACCAACTCTTGTTTATAACACTGGTGGTACATACGGTGTTGGTGCTGAATGGGAAGCTGGTACCACTGTTGGATCCGGGGTTCCGCACCATGTCACAACAGGTAACTCCACCACTGTCAACATGCCCAATAGCGACAGAACCGTTCCAGGCAACCTTACCATCGGAATTGGCGCGCTGGTGTTGAACGCTTCTTCAGGCGATCTGAAAATTGGCGGCAATTGGGCGAGGAGCGTGTCAGGGACATTCACACCGAATAACCGTGCCGTCTGGTTTAATGGTACAGGGACACAGACTATTGCAGCGACAAGCGGAGCAGAGACTTTCAATTATCTCATCGTGGACAAGTCCGCAGGGGATCTTACGCTCAGCAGCCCTGCGCTCACAAGCGTCACGGTGAATGCAACATCCGGTGATGCACTGCAGATTCTGAATTCAGGCGGGATTGACCTCAACGGCCAGACACTCACCATGTCTGGCATCGGAGGGAACTTCAAGGTTTCCGGGGGAGCACGCTCGGTTACCGGGACGGGAACGTTCGCCGTCCTCGGGTCAAAAACTGTCGCGTCTGCAAGCGGCGGGACTCTGAGCTTCGGTTCCAATGTTACTGTTGTTGCCTCTGCCGGTTTTGATTTTGGCTCCGGCCTTTCCACAGTGAACGGTACATGTCAGCTCAATTCCGGCGGTTTCGTAAACACCAATCCCCCGGTGTATGGTTCATCATCAACGCTGAAGTACAATTCAGGAGGAACGTACGGCCGAGGCGCTGAATGGAGCGCAACGTCCGGAGCGGGCTACCCGGCGCATGTGCAGATTTCAAATTCCACGATACTTGATCTTGGCAACGGCGGAGCAGGAACCGCGCGGCAAATATCCGGTTCGCTCACCATTGACATTGGCTCTACCCTTTCCATGGCAGTCAATCCCATGACCGCTTCGCTGACGGTGTCCGGAAACGCGGCCATTAATGGTACGCTTGCACTCTCATCGTCATCCGGCGGAGATTTCAACCTCGGAGGCGATTGGAGTCACACGGGAACATTTACGCCAAACAACCGTGTCGTGACGTTTAACGGAACTGGCGCGCAGGGCCTTACAGGGGCCACGACATTTGACTATCTCACAATCAACAAATCTTCCGGCACGCTCTCACTGAGTCAAGATGTCAATGTCAATCAGTCGCTGACTTTGAGTGGTGGTGTCGTGGCCACAGGGAGCAACAGAATTTCCCTTGCTTCGGGCGCGACGGCTACACGAACCGCTGGCCACGTGAATGGTAACGTTGAGAAGAACTATGCAACCGGCTCCCAATCATTCACATATCATATCGGGGATGCGAGTGAGTATGCGCCTGTTGACCTTGCAAACTTCGGCGTAACAACCGCCGGGGCTGTGACCGCTACAACCGCCGCCGGCGACCATCCGAATCTGGGAACTTCATCAATCGACAACGCCAAATCGGCAAACCGGTACTGGACACTCACGCCGGATGGCTCCCTAGCGTTCTCTTCGTATGATGCAACAATGCATTTTGTGGCCGGAGACCTTGATGGCGGCGCCAACACGTCAAACTTCCATGTTGAGAAATACAACGGCTCGTGGTCAACGCTCACAACCGGAACACAGGGTCTGACAAGCACACAGGCTACAGGTATAACATCGTTCAGCGATTTTGCAGTTGGAGAGTCCTCTGTTGGCCCGCTTGATCATTTTCTTGTTGAAGCATTCGGTGGTGGCGCAATTCCGTCACAGACAGCAGGGACGCCGTTCAGTATTCAAGTGACAGCAAAGGACGCGAGCAATAATACCGTCACGAGTTTTACAGGCACTGTTGATGTGACGTCGTCAGGCACGTTATCCGCTGGTGGGGGAACCACGGCGGCATTTACCGCGGGAGTTCTCTCCACGCACAGCGTCACGATTACAAACACAGGCTCCTTCTCCATTACGGCGACCACAACAGGAGGAAGTGAAACCGGCGCATCCAACTTGTTTACTGTGGGTCACGGCACGTTGGACCATTTTCTTGTCGAAGCGGCCGGCGGCGGTGCAATTCCGACGCAATCCGCGGGAACTCCATTCGCCATCCAGGTGATGGGGCAAGACGCCTTCAACAATACTGCGACAAGTTTTGCGGGAACAGTGGACATCACTTCCTCGGGAACACTGATGTCGGGTGGAGGAACGACGATTTCATTCAGTGGCGGCGTTCTCTCATCCCATAACGTTGCGATTTCAAGTGTTGGCACGTTTGATATTACCGCAACGCTGACCGGTGGATCGGAAAATGGAACAAGCAACACATTTCTGGTCAATGTGGGTCCGCTTGATAATTTCCTTGTCGAAGCCGCTGGTGGTGGGGCGATCCCCCCCCAAACAGCGGGAACACCGTTTTCCGTTCAAGTAACAGCAAGAGATATTGCGGGCAACACCGTCACGTCTTTTACGAGTACAGTGGATATTTCTTCCAGTGGAACGCTTTCAGCGGGTTCAGGAACGACAGCGGCCTTTGCCGCCGGAGTGCTGTCCTCTCACAGCGTGACGATCTCCAATACAGGTTCATTTTCAATAACGGCGACACGCACAGGCGGTTCGGAAACAGGGTCGAGTAACCTGTTCACCGTTGACCCCGGACCTCTGTTCGCGTTCATTGTCGAGGCCGCGGGTGGAGGAAGCATTCCAACGCAGACTGCGGGAATTTCCTTCAGTATTCAGATTACGGCAGTCGATGCACTGAACAACACGGTGACAGGTTTCACCTCAACAGTGGACATCACTTCAGCCGCAACGATTTCGTCCGGAGGGGGAACCACTGCAGCTTTCACTGCAGGCGTTCTCGCATCGCACGGCGTCACGATCACGAACACCGGCACATTCGACCTTGTGGCTACGAGAACCGGAGGGTCAGAGATGGGAACGAGCAACTTGTTCTCAGTGGATCCCGGAGCGCTTGATCATTTCCTCGTTGAGTCGGCGGGTGGCGGCGCCATTCCCGCGCAGACTGCAGGCATCGCATTCAATATCCAGATGACGGCACAGGATGCATTTAACAACACGGTCATTGGTTTTGTCAGCACTGTCGACATCACGTCCGCGGGAACAATTTCCTCGGGAGGAGGAACAACAGGCGCATTCACCGCAGGTGTTCTCTCTCTGCATAGCGTCACCCTCACAAGTGCTGGGACATTCGACATAACCGCGACGCGCACGGGCGGATCGGAAGCCGGCACGAGCAATAGTTTCCTCGTCAACCACGCGGTCATCGATCATTACCTTGTTGAAGCGGCCGGAGGCGGGGCAATTCCCACACAATCTGCAGGCGTGGCATTCAATATACAGGTCACGGCCCAGGACGCGTTCAACAACACGGTGACAACCTTTGCAGGCACCGTTGACGTTACATCGACAGGAACGCTTTCTTCCGGCGGCGGAACGACGATCGCGTTTACCGCGGGGGTTCTTACACCGCACAGCGTGACCGTTACAAGCTCTGGTTCAATTGATATTACTGCGACAACAACCGGCGGTTCCGAAACAGGAACGAGCAATCTTTTTGTCGTGACACCGGCTGGACTTGATCATTATGTTGTTGAAGCCTCGGGTGGAGGCGCTATTCCGACACAAACTGCGGGAGCCGCATTTTCCATTCAGGTCACCGCGGCTGACGCGTTCAACAACACGGTCACAGGATTCACGGGAACCGTGGACATCACCTCATCAGGAACGTTGAGTTCCGGCGGCGGCACAACGTTGAACTTTACTGCCGGCGTTCTTTCGTCGCATAACGTGACGATTTCCAACACGGGTTCATTCAGTATTACGGCGACAACCACTGGCGGATCAGAGACCGGGACGAGCAATCTGTTCACGGTGAATGCCGGTACTCTTGACCATTTCCTCGTTGAGGCATCCGGTGGAGGCGCGATCCCGACACAAACAGCGCAGGTCACATTTGCAATTCAGGTTACGGCGCAGGACGCGTTCAATAACACCGTTACTTCCTTTGTCGGTACCACGGACATCATGTCAACCGGAACACTGACGCTTGGGAGCGGAACGACATCAGCGTTTGTGCTGGGCGTCTTGTCATCTCATTCCGTCAGAATTTCCACCGCAGGGTTGCAGTCGGTGACGGCGACACTCACCGGTGGATCGGAAAATGGAACAAGCAACACCTTCACCGTGGATCCCGGCCCGCTTGCGAATTTCCTCGTCGAAGCTTCGGGAGGCGGCGCGATCGGATCACAGTACGTCGCTGTTCCGTTTGCCATCCGGGTTACTGCGCGTGATGCTTCGGGGAATACCGTAACGACTTTCGCCGGCACGGTTGATATTTCCTCCACGGGTACGTTGAGCGCGGGAAGCGGAACGACAATCAGCTTTAGTGCGGGCGTCCTGGCAAGTCACAGCGTTACATTTGGCGCACCGGGAACGGTGTTCATCACCGCAACACGGACGGGCGGCTCCGAGACAGGTTCAAGCAACGCGTTTTCCGTCAATCAGACCTACTATACCATCACTGCGACCGCAGGACCTGACGGGGCAATTGACCCGGCCGGCATCATTACCGTTGCGCACGGCTCGAACAAGACCTTCCTCATGAATCCCAACCCGGGTTACCAGGTGGAAGACGTTCTCGTGGATGCAGGCTCCGTCGGCGATGTTACGTCATACACGTTCACAAGTATTACCGCTAACCATACGATCGATGTTTCGTTTGAACCGAACACAATCTTTTTGACGCTGCCGCCGGAGAGTCTTATCACAAAGGACCCGGTAAGGGGACGGTTGCTTAAGCCGGTACGACGGGGGCGCAACCTGATGCCGAATTGGGCAAACCTGATGCAGGAAAGCGTTCTGCAGGGAGCATTCCAGCCGTTAAGCTCGGAGAGCGACAACGGTGGAGGAATGCGCGTCGGAATTTCCTTCATGGCGCAGATCGCGCCGAATGTCTGGCGGCCAATCAGGGATTATGCCGCCGTGTATCCCTGGGTCCGATTGACCAAGTGGAATTTCGTGAGGAACATCGGACTCTCATGGAATTATCTCCAGAAGACTCTCGAGGATCGTACGGGCAAGCATATTGGTGATGCCGGAGGACTCGATTCGTCGAATGTCGCCGGCGACCCGCGCAGAAGGCCCTTGCACGGTCAATACACGAAGCTTCCCCCCAAGAAACACAGCAATGAATTGTTCGCCGAACTTGTTGCCCTGAAGTTCAACATCGGAACAAGCCAGTTGAACAAAACACCGCTCGGCTTCGGGGAGTTGATTTTTGACAGGGATGGCAATTTGTATGACGAGCTTACCATTGTTGAAATTGCGGCCAAAGCTGATACGGCAATGACATTTTGGGTTGGACGGGATGAAACGGAGTATGACGATTTGTATGATGCGATCAATGACATTAATCGAGCTTTCGCGGGTCCACTGGATACCCTAAGGTTCAACGCAGGAGGTCAGCTCTTCCTCAATGGACAAGTGGACATTTCTACCATTGATTTCCTGCGTCCGGCAGTAGTACCGCCACTGGTGTTGACTCCAACAACATTGAACGCGGACGAAATTGAAGAAGAAGATTTCGAGGACGCGGAGTTTGACGGTGAAATTCCGGTTGCAGTGAAGCTGTACCAGAACTATCCGAACCCATTCAATCCCATGACGACCATAGGTTTTCGCCTGAAGGAGCCGGGGCTTGTGTCAATCGGCGTGTTTGACATGCTTGGTCGTGAGGTTGGTACGCTTGCGCATCAGGAAGAGATGGATGAAGGATATAATACGGTGGACTTCTTTGCATCCAATCTCGCGTCAGGCGTCTATTTCTATAGGGTGATGATTGAAGATCTGGAATACGGCGACGTGGTCGATATCAAGACGAACAAAATGGTGTTGTTGAAGTAAAGCTGTTTCCTGCGGTAAAGAGTTTCGTTTACGCATATCCCCTTTAGCCAAAGGGAATTTGTTCAATGAAACGCGATGGACATACCGGGAATGTATGATGGATTTACACCCCCCCATCAAACCTCGCATTTGTCGGTACTCACGTTCCGGGGCGAACGCATCCAAATTAGTGCAGACCTTTCGACGGATCGTTACAGCACGACGGTTGAAGCCGATGTCTGCTGGATCGTTCGCTATCCCAACCTCTCAATTTCCTTAAACCACCCATAAGGAGATCCAACATGAAACACTCTACACGCCTTCTTGCGGTTCTTGCCATTATCTGCGCAACCCATGCACAACGGCTCGTAGCTCAACATAACACAGCCGTTACCGACGGCGTCATCTCTGCTGGTGAATACGGTACGCACACTGATGGCCAGAACCAGCAGACAAGCGGCGGTCAGATTTGGTATATGACGTGGAACGATCTCGATGCCTTCCTGGGAATCAGCGGGGGGAGCACCGCTGAAGGCGCGGTCGTCTATGTTGACAAGGACCCCCTCGTTCCGATCAATGGTGGTACTGACGCCAATGGAACCAATATCGGGCAGGATTATGATGGTCAGGCCATTGGCGCTCTTCCGTTCCGAGCCGACCTGGTGATCTATGTGAAGGATGGATACAGAGAATATCGTCTGTCTGATGGTGCCGGAGGATGGTCCAGTCCGACGACGGCTTTTGGATCTTATGCATCAACGGGTGGAACCACGCGCGAGGTTGCGATTCCATGGTCAATCATTGGAGGGCGACCGGAATCGTTCGCATGGCTTGGCTATCTGAATTCGGCAACGGGATTTCATCTATGGACAAGTTCCTGTTGAAAACCCGGGAGGGGCCGCCGCCGTCCTTCCTCACTTCCGTTACGGATATATTTACTGGACGAGATCTACGGGGGACGGCACCAGCGACAAACCTTTCGCGGGAAAGAGCTATGTGTTCAATGAGACTTCGGACATCTCATCGTTCGGTGCGATCAACGTCCGTAACTTCACGATGAATACTCCCGGTCGCACGATTACAAGACAACCGGGAGCTGGTGGCGCGTGGACAATTACGGGAGATTTCTATGTCGGGGCGGGAGCCGTGAGTTGGGGAACTTCGACGACCGCGGTGACAGTGTCGCAGGACATGACCATTAAGTCTGGCGGAACAGTAAGTCTCTCTACCTCGGTATCGAGTGGTGGCAATCTCCTTGTTGGCAGACATATCATCGTCGATGGGATATATGTTCATAACGGGAAGAGTCTGACGTGCACCGGGACAGGGGTCCGGATATTTGCCAGCAATCAAAACTCGAACAACTACGGCAGCTGCACCATCAATTCGGGTGCCATATGTACTCTCGACGGGACAGATGATGATTTCGACTGCACATCCTTGGCTGCTCTGGGAACGCTCGATGCGGCGACGAATAACAAAGCAATTTCTGCATCGAATGTTACGACAATTGGTTCCGGCGGCGTTGGCACACTTCAGACCGGCGCCGGACTTCTCGACGTCAATGGAACGCTCTCCACAAGCGGACCTTCCATGATCAGTATCGGTACAGGTGGTGCGAGCGTCGCGGGAGCGGTGATTATCTCTGCAAACGGCTTGTTTTCCAATTCCGGACTTCTCACGTTCGATGGAACTACGGGGAATTTCAGCAGCAGCGTGAACTCGAACAACTATGGAAACGTCGCGGTTGCAACAGGTCGAACCGTGACACTTGCCGGATCCGATGACGATTTCGATCTTGCATCACTTTCGGTTGATGGTTCGCTCAATGCTGCGACGAATAACATGGCCATTTCAGCGTCGACAACCACTTCCACCGGGACAATGACCACGGGAACTGGCAAGCTTACTGTAACGGGTTTGGTTGTGCAGACCGCTGGCACGGTGACTCTGGGAGCAGGAGGAGCCGATTTTGGAGGAAATGTCACCGTCTCTGGCGGAACCTTCTCGAATGCAGGCATGCTGACATTCAACGGCAGTACCCCTCAAGTCTTTTCAAATAACGTTGACGCAAACAATTATGGAAACGTCACCATTGAGGCAGGCGCTGATGTTGAATGGGAATCGCTGGATGATGCAACAAGATTCAGAGTATTGACTCTACGATGGAAGGGACTTTCGAATCTCAAGACGAACAATAGGGAGACAGTTGTAGCCGGTCCGGCAGATGCGATTGGTACACTTACGACTGGAACACGGCCCCTCATTGTTGGATCACTTACGCAAACGGCTGGGATCATATCCATCGGCAGCGGAGGTATTACGGTAACGGCCGGAGACCTGTCGGTCTCGGGATCCTCGTTTACCAATAGTGGCACATTGACGTTCGGGGGGATGAGCCCTCAAACGCTGACAAGCAACCTCGATGGTGCATCATATGGTACCACAGTGATTGCCGTCGGTTCCGGGGTGACGCTCGCAGGTGCGGACGGCACCATAGATTTTGTCGGGCTTGGCATCGATGGATCCTTGAATGCAGCAACGAACAACAAAGCGGTCAGTGCAACGTCACTCACCTCAAGTGGGACGCTGACCACGGGAACAGGCAAACTGGTCGTCTCCGGCACTGTCAGCCAGACAGACGGCTCGATCACGATCGGCACGGGCGGCGTGGATATCGATGCCGATCTTGTTGTCGCAGGCACATTCTCGAACTCAGGACTAGTGACATTTACCGGCACCGGCTCCTGGAGCGACAACAGCGTAGCAGGTCAGGATTTTGGGATTGTGGAAGTGGTCACGCCTGCCAGCGTTTCTCTTTTGACCGATATTCGCGCGACCCGGGTTACAGTCGCAGCGAGCGCAACCCTGTCTCTTGACACGCGAGCGCTCACACTCGCAGGCAGCGGAACCCCGTTTGTCGTCGCGGGAGGCGCGACGTTCGTTGCGGGCACCGGACTTGTGCGCTACGCGTCAACAACCGGAGCAACGGTGTCGAGCTTATCCTACAGCGACCTTGACATTGCCGGTACTGGCACCTTTTCGGCCGATGGTCCTTTGACTTGCCTGCGCAACCTGTATGTTACCTCCGGAACACTCTCCACAGGCGGAGTGTCACTCACAGTGAGTGGTAGCCTGTTCATTGCCGGAGACCTTTTTGCACCCTTGAGCACCATTGAAGTCGGGGAGAATATGGCTGAGTCCGGAGGAACATTCTCGAACGCGGGCGGAAGAGTTCGCCTTGTTGGTGGAGATCAGGCTCTTCAAGGTTCATTTACGTTTCATCACCTCGAAAAAGTAGTGAGCACTGCAGCAACGCTCACATTCTATCCAAGCTCATTCACCGTGGTCAATGGTGATCTGACTCTCCGGGGGGCGGCGGGACAACTCCTTCGCTTGCGGACGGTGGCTCCAGGTGTTCCGTCAAATCTTACTGACGCTCCAGGGGGCACAACGTCTGTATCGTTTGTGGATGTCAGGGACAACGACGCTAGTAGTGGCCAGACGATAAACGCATCGAATTCCGTGGATGCTGGGAACAACATCAATTGGAACTTCGGCGGCGGAGCTGGTGTCTCCATTTCCGGGACACTCTTTGATTCAGATGGCTCTACACCGCTGGGCAACAAAGGGGTCAAGCTTTTTGTCGCGGGTGGTTTAAGCCTGACAACCAGCTCTGCGGTTGGAACTGGTCAATTCAGTTTCACAAACGTGGATCTTTCTCCAGGCGACGCAATTGTCGTTTTTCTGGACAATGACCCAAGCAAGGGAATGACGGCGTCAAAAATCGGCAACGACCCTCCTGTTCTTACGAGTTTTGACATTGTCGTGAATAGTCTTCGCGTTCGCCATGATGGCGGCGCGACATCGATCACCAATTCTGATCTGGCAACCATTGATGACGGAGCAGTCGCCGATCCCGACGTTCTCTTTAGCGTTGACGCCTTCGACAACCTGACTGTGAATAGCAACCTTCACCTTGTGCTCTTGCCGGGAGAAAAGTTCATTCCTGGCGCAGATGTGGAGGTATCTGCGCTTCGCGGCGGCGGAACGTTCACTTCCGGCTCGAACGACCTTACGTTGACGGGTTCCGGCAGCAATGTGTTCGACGTGGCGGATTGGACCGATCCCAACGGCGGAACGGTGACATATACTGGAACGGTTGTGACCCTTCGTACCGATCGGTTCTTCAATCTGGTAGTAGATGGACCCGGCCCGTTCACATTGTCGGGCACAACTACGGTTGACGGCGATCTCACGGTGAGCTCGGGGACTTTTGTTACGGGGAGTTCGACGCTTGATGTAGACGGCTCTCTGACGTTGACGACAGGCACATTTAGCGCGGGCTCAGGGACAATTAAGGTTGCTCAAAATTTTGACGCTTCTGGTTCATCAACTTTCTCTGCAGGTACGAGTACGTTCGAATTTGATGGAAACTCGTCTGCAACGGTGGCGTTACCTCCCGGCCAGAGTTTCTTTAACCTGACAATCAACAAGACGGGTGCGGTTGTTACGATGGGCTCACCATTGAAGGTTGACAATGTCTTTACTGTTACGAATGGGACATTCCGCCCTCAGTATACGTTGACACTTGACGGTAATCTCGTAAACAATGGGACGATCTCGGCACTATCACCAAGTACCGTCGTGTTTCTTGGAGCATCGCGGACGTTAAGCGGTACAGGCATAACCGGCTTCGACAACCTCACTGTCGGCAGTCCGGGCACTCCTTCCTCTCTGGTGGTGGATGCGGATATGACCGCCGACATCATCAATATTGTTGAAACGGGCACCGATTTTGTGGATAACGGCGGATTGACGCTCACAGGATCGGGAAACCCTATTACGATTGAACCCGGCGGTTCTTTCACTGTGTCACCCACCTCCACCGTTCGATATGCCCCGACAACCCCCGGCGTGGTGTTTGTCGCGAGTGGTTTTTCATATGGTAACCTGACGTTTGATGGGGCGGGCAGTGTGTTCCGCCCGGGGCCTTTACTTCAGATCGACGGAAGTCTCTTACTGGATGCAGGCACATTGGATTTGTCCTTTTCCAATGGCGACGTTGTCGTGCGCGGAGACTTGACAATTACTGCGGGTGCGACATTCACGAAAGGGTCAGGCCTCCTTCGGTTTGACGGCACAACACAGACGTATACGGACAATACAGCTTCCAAACAGGATTTGGGCACGGTTGAAGTCGGCGCTGCCGGTGCGTCCACCGCAGTCACTCTGACATCGGACATACGGCTCACGGATGTGACTATCACCAGCACTGGAACACTCGATGGGACGGGGAGAACGATCACTGTACACAAGGACTGGACAAACGCGGGATCATTTAGTGGGACAACGGGAACTGTGAGATTTATTGCGGACCCCTCCGCAACAATCAACACGGGCGGCGATGGCATGGGCAAGAGATTTCACAATCTGACGATTGACAAGACGAACACCACCGACGTCGTTGTCGTAACGGGATCTCCCATTCGTGTGGACGGCTCGCTCCTCGTAGTGCGAGGAACTCTCTCAGTCGAAAGAACAGCGACGTTCAGTTCCATGGTTACCGTTCAGCCGACAGGAGTGTTGGATCTCTCTGCGACAACCATTCCACGGACGCTTACTCTGGGTGGAAACGTGACAGTGTCAACCGGAGCAACGTTCCGCGCTCGCGCATCGGTGGCAAGTCCGCTTACCCTGACATTCGCAGCAGGCAGTACAACAGTGGTACAAAGCGGCGCGACCATCGACGTTGATGGCACCGACCCCGCAAGCCGCATCATCCTTCGCTCCTCAACGCCGGGAGTCCGCTGGAATCTCAATCTCAGTCCATCGGCAACAGCAACGTTTAGTTTTGTGGATGTCAAGGATTCCGATGCCTCTTCGGGGAATACCGCTTCTGCAATCAACTCTATGGATTCTGGCAACAACCTGAATTGGGCTTTCGGATCCTCTTCGTTCATGATCTCGGGAGTGCTTGAGGATGGCAACGCCAATCCCATCCCAGGAAAAACGGTGCGATTGCTGGTGGGGGGATTGGACCGGGGAACAACTCTGACGGCGGCAGGAACAGGAGTTTACACGTTCAGTGCTGTCTCTGTGACAATCGGTGACAGAATCTGTGTGTACGTCGACAACGATCCTGTGGTAAGGGCGTCGGCGGTCTCGAAGGTGAGTACCACTCTCACAAATCTTGACAACGTAACGCTTAGCCAGGGACGGCAACGGTTGATTCGATTCGAAATCCCTGAACGGGACCTGAACACCTCGGATGTTCTTGTTGCCATCGGACTGATGCCGGTGGACCCGGATATCGGACTTACGGTCACGGGAGGTACCCAGCTCAGTGTTGCCGACGATTTGGACATTGTCGCACCGACGGCTTTTTCCCCCGACGGCGGCGTAGTGGTCGCAGGGACGTTCCGTCTCAGCGGTCGAATCGACAAGACTGACAAGGACCTGAGTGTAAAAGGACTCCGTATTTCTTCCGGAGGTGAGTTCCTTACGACGACGGGCTTGCTGCGATTCACCGGAACAGGCGAGATGTGCGACGATAATAACAACGACCTCGGCCACGTTCGTGTTGAATCGGGCGCGGCCGTGACGCTCTGTACGTCCGTGCGCATTCGTACTCTCGAAGTCCAATCGTCAAGCCTTCTCGATCTCAGCACGCGCACTCTTACTCTGACCGAGACTGGAACCCCGCTCACAGTTACTGGAAACCTTGTTGCTACAGCCGGTCGGGTGCGCTACACAGGTTCTCCCACCGTTGTTGTTCGCGGTGCTTTGACCTACGGCGATCTTGATCTGGACAGAGCGGGAACGACCTTTACGTTGGATGGAGATCTGACAGTTGAGCGTGTATTGACCGTCGCTGCCGGAACACTCGATATCGGAACGCGCACGTTGGAACTGAGAGGTTCTGGTCTCTCTTTCGTATTCTCTGAGCCGGTTGATTTTTCAGCTGGACGTGTTCGATACACCGGATCACCGACGGTTGTGGTCCGTGGCGACCTCACCTACGGTGATCTTGAATTGGACAGAGCGGGAACGACCTTTACGTTGGATGGAGATCTGACAGTTGAGCGTGTGCTGTCAGTTCCGGCAGGAACATTTGATCTTGGAACGCGCACGTTGGAC